>Ga0081538_10004722_pt1 | contig 12477 bp, 8 predicted proteins | sample TabmetS5T2R1_FD_71022 | JGI IMG/M metagenome (GOLD analysis project Ga0081538, IMG submission 71022) | Tabebuia heterophylla rhizosphere microbial communities from the University of Puerto Rico - S5T2R1 | ecosystem: Host-associated > Plants > Roots > Rhizosphere ...
GCCCCCCCCCCCGGGTCCGCCACAGGGGAGCCAGTGACCGGCCGACGTTCCGCCATGTGGCCATAGTCGATCATCAAAGCGCAACCGCTGCGTTTCATGATCATCTTGACTAGTTCGGCCCAAGCCACATCGCGGGTAAGGCCGATCTCAGCACGCTCACCACCCGGCCACCAGCGGTCGGCCCAAGCAAGTTGCTCAGAGTCGAGTCGCGGACCCGGCTGCTCCAGACCATCGTCGTTGACGATCACCTCACGCCAGCCGTCGGCGTGGCGGCTGACAACCGGGCAGGGCAGGTCGTCCAGCCACTCGCAGCAGATGATCATCACCGGCTCCGGCTTGCCAAGTGCAGCCCCGGCCTCGCCAGTGGTCCAGCAGCCATACCGTACGTCCCACAGATCCTGGGCCCAGCCAACCTGCTCCGGGAGATCTGCTGGCCTGGTTCGGAGATCAATTCCGATCAACTGCAGATCCGGCCGAATTGCCGAAAGCTGCTCCAACAGTCGACCGTCGCCTGCGCCGATATCGATCACGCAGCTGACGCCCTCCTGGCGATCGACCAGCGTCGCCAGCATCTCAGCGATCATGGGCCCGCTTGCTGCTGCAGTGCGGAAATGGGCCTCAGGACTGTGCAAACGCCAGAATCCTTCGGCGCCGTAGGCCGATTCCACCCAGGCGTCGAACCATGAGCGCGAACCCCGCGCAGGGGGCGTTGTGCCACCCTCCGACGAATGCGGGAGCATGGGCCTATGGTGCCTGATGGTGGGCCGATTGCGGCCAGCCCCGTCCAGGCAAATCCACAGCCTTCATTTCCCGCTTTGCCTCCACTGCCGTCCCTGCCGCAGCGGCTGTCAGCTGAGCCGCCCGGCTGGGTCCGCGAGGTGGACATTGTGGTGATCGGATCGGGAATCGCAGGTTTGACCGCCGCGCTGGAGTGCAGTCACCTGGGCAAGATCATGGTCGTCACGAAGCACGAAGTCTCCGCCGGCTCTACGCACTGGGCTCAAGGTGGCATCGCTTCGGTACAGGCCGAGGGTGACACCGTTCAACAACACATCGACGACACCCTGGTTGCAGGCGCTGGTCTCTGCATCGAGGAGGCGGTACGGGTCTTGGTTACCGAAGGTCCCGATGAGGTGGCCAAGCTCATCAAGCGCGGTGCCGAGTTCGATCGTGATCTTGCCGGCGAGTTGGAGCTCACCCGAGAGGGCGGCCACATGCGGCATCGCATTGCGCATGCGGGCGGTGACGCCACAGGTGCGGAAATCGAACGTGCGCTGATAGCCGCCGTGACCGCCGATCGGGGCATCGAGATCGTCGAGCACGCACTGGTGCTCGATCTCATCCCTGCCCAGGTCCAGCCGGGCGAGGGCCCGGCGGTCGCCGGGGTTACGCTGCACGTGCTTGGCGAAGGCACCCGGGGCGGCGTCGGCGCAGTGCATGCCAGGGCGGTCGTACTTGCCACTGGCGGTATCGGTCAGATCTACGCTGTCACCACAAATCCACCTGTCTCCACCGGAGACGGCATTGCGGCCGCTTTGCGCGCTGGGGCGCGGCTCCGGGACATCGAGTTCATTCAGTTCCACCCGACTGTGCTCTACCTGGGTGCGGGCGCCCGCGGCCAGCTGCCGCTGGTCAGCGAGGCGGTACGAGGTGAGGGCGGTCTACTGGTCAACTCGCGCGGCGAGCGTTTCATGGTCGGCAAGCATGAGCTTGCCGAACTTGCGCCCCGCGACGTAGTCGCCAAACAGATTATGAAAGAAATGATGGTGGCCGGTGTTGATCATGTTTACGTGGATGGCCGGATGTTGGGGGAGGAGACCTGGCGCGTCCGATTCCCGACGATCTGGCACAGCTGCCGGCGCGCCGGCATCAATCCGGCAACCGATCTGATTCCGGTAGCGCCGGCCTGTCACTACTTTTGCGGAGGCGTGGAAACAGATATCAACGGTGCTGCAAACCTGCGCGGGCTTTACGCCTGCGGAGAGGTGGCATCCTCCGGTGTCCACGGCGCCAACCGCTTGGCTTCAAACTCCCTGCTCGAAGGTCTGGTCTTCGCTCGCCGCATCGCAGTAAAGCTGCAGGACGAGCCGCCGCCACGGCGGCCGCCGGCCCAAGACCATCGAAAGCCAGGGCTAGTCGATCGATCAGTGCTACCTGCCATGCAGCAGGCTATGAGTCGCCATGCTGGAGGATTGCGCGATGCAGCAGGCCTTGATCGCTGCGCGGCCGAATTGGTGAAGCTGGCAGCACAGCAGGCAGCCGAGCCCGGCCTGGAGTCGTGGGAGGGCACCAACATGATGACGGTGGCAACGGCAATTGTTGCCTCCGCCCGGCTTCGGGAGGAGTCGCGTGGAGCGCATTGGCGTGATGACTTTGAGGGCCAGCGGGCAGAGTGGCACGGCCATCTCGTTGTCGAAAACGATCTTCGGCAGGGCTTACGGCACCAGTTTGTGCCAGCCGAATTCTCCGGAGCAGCTCGCGCAATGCCGACGCTCGCAGCTCGAGTGGGATCTCTGCATACCGGTGGGCAAACTAAGCGTTGATGAGCTACACCAAACTGAGCGAGATCGAAGCACTCGTGGAGACCGCGGGGCTTGACCTGGATGCATTGTCGTTGATCGTCTCCGAAGCACTCGATGAGGATCTGGGCGGCCGCGGCGTATTGCCACCTGGCACTGGCGCCGGACTCGACATCACCTCGTACGCGACGGTTCCGGCCGGGGATACCGCCCATGGCAGGTTCCTGGTACGCCAGCCGGGCATTGTCGCTGGCCTGCCCGTTGCCGCCTACACCATCGCATCGGTGTGCTCAGCTGCAGGTGACTTCGAGCTTTCCTTGCATGCGACCGAGGGTGATCGAGTAAAGCGTGGCGATGTGCTGATCACAGTTAATGGCAATGCGCGGGCACTACTTGCAGCGGAGCGCGTGGCACTCAACTTGATCACCATGATGTCGGGCGTGGCTACCGCCACTCGCGCCTGGGTAGATGCGCTTGCTGGAACCAATACCCAGCTGCGCGATTCTCGTAAGACGATTCCGGGTCTGCGAATGCTGCAAAAGTACGCGGTCCGTATTGGCGGCGGTATCAATCACCGGATGTCATTGGCTGACGCTGCGCTGATCAAGGACAACCATGTGATCGCCGCCGGGGGAGTGGTACCGGCTTATCGGGCAGTTCGAGAAGCTTTTCCCGATGTACCGATCGAAGTCGAGGTGACATCGGCAGAGCAGGCGCGTCAAGTCGTCAGTGCCGGTGCTACAGAGATCTTGCTGGACAATATGACGGCACCTCAGATGGCCGCCATCGTTGCGGAGTTGGGCAGTCGCGCGACTTTCGAGGCCAGCGGTGGCCTGACAATACAGAACGCAGCCGAAGTTGCGCAGACTGGTGTGAATTATCTCGCGGTGGGAGCAATCACACATTCGGCGTCTGCCTTAGATATTGCGCTCGATTTTGCTTCTGAAAACTGAGGAATGCGAGTAGCCTCGCTACCGTCAGGTAACTCTCACTTTCTTATGGAGGAACGCATGGCACAGCGCGTGCAGATCATTCTCGAAGACGATTATGACGGGGGAACCGCCGACGAGACGGTGAGTTTCGCACTGGACGGCGCCGAGTATGAAATCGACCTCTCGTCCAAGAATGCCGCTGGGCTCCGCGACGCGATGTCGCCTTGGCTGGCAAAGGCGCGCAAAACAGGTGGCCGTCGTAAGCGGGCGTCCAAGGCTTCCGGTTCTTCAAGCACCAGTGATATCCGGGCGTGGGCGCAAGGCCAAGGCCTTGAGGTCAGCAGCCGCGGCCGGGTCTCGGCCGACGTCCGAGATGCGTATGAGAAGGCTCACGCCTCCTGATTGAGCCGCGAGTCGTCTGCCCCGATGGCTCGTCTCAACGGTTGTCGGTAGCCGCATCGGCGTCTCGCCACTCCCCGCATTGCGCCCTGGGCGAACAGCTGCCCAGGGCTCATTGCTGCTTAGGGCCATGCCAGCAAGGGTTTTTGGCCCTCAGATTGCCTTTAGGCAGTACCGAGTCGATCTTGCCAACTTGGTGTCGGCAAGGGGGAATATTCGGTGCTCGACGGGCCGTTGTCAGTCGGTAGCGCACTCTGGTCACCGATGCCCAGTACCAACAGGTTGGGCTAACAACGGCCTGGTCGGCGCCGAATGATCTACAAGGCAACTGAGGGCGTTGCCGACTAGAGTGAGAGACGTCGGTGCTCGGTCCGAGCCAGCAGGGCGGAGCCGCGCCGAGAGCGAGGAGCAACGAATATGTTTGAGCGGTTTACTGACCGAGCCCGTCGCGTCGTGGTGTTGGCGCAAGAAGAGGCTCGCATGCTGAACCACAACTACATCGGCACTGAGCACATCTTGCTGGGACTCATCCATGAGGGCGAAGGCGTTGCTGCCAAAGCTTTGGAATCTCTTGGTATTTCCTTAGAAGCTGTTCGGCAAAAGGTAGAAGAGATCATCGGACATGGCCAGCAATCTCCAAGTGGACACATCCCATTCACGCCTCGCGCAAAAAAGGTCCTAGAACTAAGTCTGCGTGAAGCACTCCAGATCAATCATTCCTACATCGGCACCGAACACATCTTGCTCGGCTTGATTCGAGAGGGTGAAGGCGTCGCTGCTCAGGTTTTGGTGAAGCTTGGAGCCGATCTCAATCGAGTCAGAAATCAGGTCCTGCAATTGCTTAGCGGCTTCCAAGGTAAGGAAGCGGCGACCGCAGGAGCTCCCGAGCAGGGCAGCACGCCGTCCTCATCGATGGTGCTTGATCAGTTTGGCCGTAATCTGACCCAGGCGGCTCGGGAGAACAAGCTGGATCCGGTTATCGGTCGTGAGACTGAGATTGAGCGCGTGATGACGGTGTTGTCACGGCGTACCAAAAACAATCCAGTGCTGATTGGCGAGCCGGGTGTCGGTAAGACTGCAGTTGTTGAGGGTCTTTCTCAGGCAATCGTCCGCGGTGATGTTCCAGAGACGCTGCGCGATAAGCAGATTTACACCCTCGATCTAGGTGCGCTGGTTGCCGGCAGCCGTTATCGCGGCGACTTCGAGGAACGTCTGAAGAAGGTCTTGAAGGAGATCAAGACCCGCGGCGATGTCGTGTTGTTCATCGATGAGATCCACACACTTGTCGGCGCTGGCGCAGCTGAGGGCGCCATCGATGCTGCCAGCATCCTTAAGCCGATGCTCGCCCGTGGCGAACTGCAGACCATTGGCGCAACCACCTTGGACGAGTACCGCAAATACGTGGAGAAGGATGCTGCGCTGGAGCGGCGCTTCCAGCCAATTCAGGTGGCAGAACCCTCCATCGCCCACACCATCGACATCCTGCGCGGGCTGCGCGACCGGTACGAGGCGCACCACCGGATAACGATCACCGACGAGGCGCTGGTGGCAGCTGCTCAGATGGCCGACCGGTACATCTCTGATCGATTCCTACCCGACAAGGCGATCGACCTGATCGACGAGGCGGGTGCCCGGCTGCGGATCCGGAGGATGACCGCTCCGCCTGACTTGCGGGAGTTCGACGAGAAGGTGGCCGGCGTACGCCTGGAGAAGGAAGCTGCGATTGACGCACAGGACTTCGAGCGTGCCGCGGGTCTCCGCGATGACGAGAAGAAGCTGCTGACCGCGCGCGCCGAGCGTGAGGCACAGTGGAAGTCTGGTGATCTTGATGTGGTCGCCGAGGTTGACGAGGAGATCATCGCCGAGGTGCTGTCGACCGCGACCGGCATTCCGGTGTTCAAGCTGACCGAGGAAGAGTCGGCTCGCCTGCTCCGGATGGAAGAGGAGATCGGCAAGCGCTACATCGGCCAGCACGATGCCGTTAAGGCGCTCTCACGGTCGATCCGGCGTACCAGGGCAGGCCTGAAGGATCCGAAGCGGCCTAGCGGTTCGTTCATCTTTGCCGGCCCCTCTGGTGTCGGTAAGACCGAGCTGACCAAGGCGCTGACGGAGTTCTTGTTCGGCGACGAAGACGCGATGATCCAGCTGGATATGAGCGAGTACTCCGAGAAGCACACCGCCTCGCGGCTCTTCGGCTCGCCTCCGGGCTATGTCGGCTACGAGGAGGGCGGCCAGCTCACCGAGAAGGTACGCCGCAAGCCGTTCAGCGTGGTGCTCTTCGATGAGATCGAGAAGGCCCACCCGGACATCTTCAACTCGCTGCTGCAGATCCTTGACGAGGGTCGGCTTACCGACGCTCAGGGCCGTCAGGTGGATTTCAAGAACACGGTGATCGTCATGACCACCAACCTCGGAACCCGCGACATTGCCAAGAGCGTGACGCTCGGGTTCAGTCAGGGCACTGATACCGAGGGCAGCTACGACAAGATGAAGGCCAAGGTCTCCGATGAGCTGAAGCAGCACTTCCGTCCGGAGTTCTTGAACCGGGTTGACGAGATCGTGGTATTCCGCCAGCTGACTCAGGAAGACATCGAGAAGATCGTTGACCTGATGGTGGGCCAGATCGAGATCCGGCTGAAGGACAAGGACATGGGCATCGAGCTCACGCCGGCGGCGAAGACGCTGGTCGCCAAGCGGGGCTTCGATCCAGTGCTCGGAGCTCGTCCGCTGCGCCGCGCGATCCAGCGCGACGTCGAGGACCTGCTCGCGGAGAAGATCTTGTTCTTGGAGCTGAAGCCGGGCGAGATCGTCGTCGTCGACGTCGCCGACCCTGGCTCGGAGCACCCGTTCACCTTCACCGGGACACCGCGTTCGGCAGCTCCGGACGTGCCGCCGGTGGAGTTTGGCGGAATCGTAGAGGGCTTCAACGAGGGGTCCGAAGCCACTAACGAATAGCTCGATGGTGAATATCGGCCCCAATCCAAAACGCGAGCCGGCCGCATCCCAATGGGGGTGCGGCCGGTTTGCCTCTGCGAATCCCGAAGCGGACGGTTTACGTCTGCCAATCCCGAAGCGGAACGATCCCGGTCCCTCTCAACGATGCAGGAACCTACGTTCACGTAGGCTCCTGCCGCTCTTGACAGGTTGCAACCTGTGCAGACCGTAAGGAACCTATGCAGAGCTGCCTCGCACTAGAGGGTCTCGGTGCATTGACCTCTGTCAGTGACCAAACACATCTGAGTCAGTCACTACCGATTCGCCGCGGTCCAAGCTGCTGATCTTGCTCATCTCGTCAGCACTCAGCTCAACGTCGAACAGGTCAATGTTCTCGGCGATCCGACCGGGATTCGACGACCGCGGTATTGCGACTAGGCCGAGCTGAATATGCCACCGCAGCACAATTTGAGCCGGCGTCTTGCCGTGATCCTCTGCAATTCCAGTGATCACCGGGTCTTCTCTCAGCTCGGCACTCGATGCGCCAAGCGGGCTATACGACTCGGTGACGATGTCATGTGCGGCGTGATAGTCACGGCCTTCCGCCCTTGTCGAGTAAGGGTTGAGCTCGATCTGGTTGGCATCGGGAGTAATGCCGGTTTCGTCAAGCACACGCTGCAGATGCGCGGGTTTGAAGTTCGAGGTGCCAATGGCTCGCAATCCACCGTCGTCCAGTATTGCCTGGAGACCTTCCACGGCCTGGACGTAGCGATCTTGGTCCGGGTTCGGCCAATGCACCAACATGAGATCGATGTAGTCGACGCCCAGCCGCTTCAAACTGGCCTCGTACGCCTGCCGAACCCCCTCGACGCTATGCCAGCGACGGTTGAACTTCGTCGTTATGAAGATCTCCGAGCGATCAATGCCGGATTCCCTGATGGCCTGGCCGACGGCCTCTTCATTGTGGTAGTTCTCCGCCGTGTCGATCAGCCGATAGCCGGCGTCCAGAGCCGCACGCACCTGACGAAGGGACTCATCGCCAACCAAGGGCGCCGTGCCCAGGCCGAGCACCGGGATTTCAGCACCATTGCGGAGTGGGAGGGTCGGAGCGAGCGCAGTCATGACAGCAGTGCCCTTTCTGATCGAGATCTTCGACCTTAGCCTGGCAGCGACCATCGGTCGCCGACGGGCACCACCAGCCCGTCCTGTACGAGCGAGGCCAACGCGCGCTTGCGCTGCACCACCTCATGCCACGCCGCTGCCAGCTCGTGATCTTCAACCGGGTCGTCGTTGGACCGAAGCACAGCAAGCAACGCACCTCGGCATTGCCGGTCTGTCCCTAGATATGCCTGTCTGCGTCGCGGCGGACCCGCCCATCCGGAATGTCCCGCTTGCCGCCAGGCACAGAGATCTTTTACGGGGCAGGCGTCACACCGCGGATTGCGAGCCCGGCACACCAGCGCACCGAGCTCCATTGAGGCAATGGCCCAACGGGCCGCACGCACTGGACTACGCGGCGCGAGTTCCTCGGCTAATGCTCGCCCCAGCGTCGTTGGGACGGAATCGGGAGAGCCAGCGCCCATCACGGCTCTGGCGAGCACCCGCCGAACATTGGTGTCCAAGACGATTTCCCGCTGGCGGTACGCGAAGCTGCTGATCGCCGCGGCCGTGTACGAGCCAACTCCGGGCAGCCTGAGCAGCGACTCACGGTCCTCCGGCACCTGGCCGTGGAAGTCGTTGGTGATCATCTGGGCGGCTTGATGAAGCCGCAGCGCGCGGCGCGGATAGCCCAGACGGCCCCAAGCACGTACCGCGTCCCCTGGCCCAGCAGCGGCAAGCGCAGCCGGCGTGGGCCATCGTTCCAACCATTCTTGCCACGGCCCTCGAACCCGCTCCACAGGCGTCTGTTGCAACATGAACTCGCTGACCATGATCGCCCACGGTGTCGCGTCCGGCCGTCGCCACGGCAGATCACGCGCGTGCTCGAGATACCAGTTCATGATGCGGCCGACCAGCGCCTGCGCCCTGCGCACCGAGATCTGCCGATCATGAACCGCAACAGACACGAGCCTCACGCTATCGTGCTCAGTTGCTCGCTCCGCTCGCTGCGGAGCCCCGCGGCTAGGTGAGGTGTTCGGTATAGGCGGACTCCGCCAGCCGTACCAGGCCGTCACGAATTACTCGGGCGCGACCCTCGCCAACTCCTTCGACGGCTTGCAGATCATTTGCACTCGCCCCAAAGAGTGCTTGAAGTGTGCCGAAGTGCTCAATCAACCGATCCCCGAGATAGGACGGCAAGCGGTTGATCTGCGCCATTTGCCGGAATCCCCGGGTTGTCACATGGCTTTCCAGATGCATGTTGTGAGGGAAGCCGGCAGCGCGAGCAACAGTGAGTGGATCCAACAGCTCATCAGTATTCAGATGCTGCAGACCAGCGAGGCCAAAAGTCGACGAGCCAGCCGGGCGATAGTCCCGCTCGAGCAGGCAGCGCAACTCGTCAATCCCGGCCCGGAGCTCATGCAACTGCAGCGTGAGCAGGCGGCCGTCAGTTCCCAGCTCAACGACATAGGTGTCCAGCTCCTCCTCAAGCCGCCGTACCATTTCCAGTCGCTGTGCCACCAGGGCAAAATCCCGGACCGTTACTTGATCTTGGACTTCCAGTGAGGACAGCTTGGTGGTTACTTCCCAGAGCCGTCCGTGGTATCGCTCCAAGGTCTGCAGCGCTTGATGGGCCCGCGTCAAGATCTGATCGGAATGCTCAACGAGATGGCGATGGTGATCGAGATACAAAGCGATCGTTGACATTGACGCGGAGATCGAGACAACCGGCAGCCCCGACTGCCGTGAAACCCGGTCGGCGGTACGATGCCGAGTCCCGGCTTCCACTGTGTCGATGCTGGCGTCGGGCATGAGCTGCACCCCGGCGCGGACGATACGGTCGGCCTCCCAATCGAAGATGATCGCCCCATCCATCTTGGCAAGCTCGCGCAGCGCCGTGGGTGTGTAGACCACGTCGAGGGCAAAGCCTCCGGTCGAGATCTGAGAAATGATCTTGTTTCGCCCGAGCACGACCAATGCTCCAGTACGGCCCCGGAGGATTCGCTCAAAGCCTTCTCGCAGCGGAGTTCCAGGTGCCATCATCGCGAGGTAATCCAATAGCAGGCGATGCCGATTGGCATCTGACGCCACAATCGCTCCCTCCATCAGCGTCAGAGACTCGGTGTTTTGAGCTGCTCGCGCAATCCCGACGCTCGCAGCTAACGGGGGCGGGCCCTGCCGCGCCGTTGCGACCAGACCCACTCCCTCGGCCGACCGTAACAGTGTGCATTGCGCTCTGACAGGCAGCCCGCCGGATTCCCCTCCTTCGGCGCCCGCGAACATGCCGGCCCTCACAATGCGCGCTGAGCCTGTCGAAGCGCGTGACACTCAGTGCCCTTCGACAAGCTCAGGGCACGACGTTCACACAGCCTCGGCCGCGGTCTCCTGCAGTCGGCGAAGCGGGCTGCCTGTCATAGCGCGAGAGAGAAAGTGCCGCCAGCGCCTGCTCAACCGTCGCCACCGAATGTAGGACCATGCCGGCATGAACCGTCATGCTCTGATCCTTCGCATTAGGCGGTTCGACGGGAATGACAGCTTCGGCGGAACCCAGCCGTGCTGCTTCACTGAGGCGCCGACTGGTTCCCGGTACCCGGCGCAGCTCGCCGGCTAGTCCTACCTCACCCAGGGCCACTACGCGTTGCGGCACCGGCTTGTTAGCCGCGGCCGAGGAAATTGCCAAGGCGACCGCTAAATCGGCTGCCGGATCGCTCACCCGTGCTCCGCCGACCGTGGACACGTAGACGTCGCGATCATCCAGCTGGATGCCACAGCGCCGGTCCAGCACCGCGAGAATCATGGCGAGTCGACCGGACTCGACGCCGTTCACGATGCGACGCGGATGCGCCAAGGACGACTTGGCCACCAAGGCCTGAATCTCCGCGAGCAGCGGCCGGCGGCCCTCCATCGTGACTGTTACCGCAGTGCCCGGTACCGGCTCGCCGTGCTGGGAGGTAAACAGGCCGGAAGGGTCGGGCACCTCCAAGATCCCCGAGTCGACCATTTCGAAGCAGCCCACTTCATCGGCCGGCCCGAATCGATTTTTGGTGGCCCGAACCATCCGGAAGCCTGAGTGCCGATCACCCTCAAACGCCAGCACTACGTCGACCAAATGCTCCAGCAGCCGAGGACCAGCGACAGACCCATCCTTGGTGACATGTCCGACGATGATCACCGCCATGCCACGCCGCTTAGCCACGCGGACCAATGCACTCGTCACTTCTCGGACCTGCGTCACGCCGCCCGGTGAACCATCGGCCTCAGCCGTGCCAATCGTTTGCACGGAGTCCAGCACCATCAGGGACGGCTGAACCTCTTCGATGTGCCCGAGCACGGTAGCGAGATCGGTCTCGGCAGCCAAATAAAGCTTGTCGGCCACGGCATTGGTGCGACCGGCCCGCAGCCGGACCTGAGCGGCCGATTCCTCACCCGTGACATACAACGTGGTGTGCCCATTACGCGCCCAGCGAGCAGCAACCTCGAGCAGCAGCGTGGATTTGCCGACGCCGGGCTCACCGGCGAGCAGCACTACCACCCCTGGCACAAGACCGTCTCCTAGCACCCGGTCAAGCTCGGCAACTCCGGTGCGGGCGTGAGTGGCCAGTACGGCGTTGATCTTGCCAATCGGTACCGCCTTGCTGGCTGGCACCGATGCGGAGATGTGGTGCAATCTTGGGGCAGCCTCGGCGACAACACTGCCCCAGGTCTGACACTCTCCGCATCGGCCAACCCAGCGAGTTGACCTCCAGCCGCATTCGGTGCAGCTGTGGTTCGGTCTCGCGCTCGTCTTAGGCATGCCGCTGAAGCTAGAACAGAGGTCTGACAATCTCCGTACGTGCGTCCGCCAAGCCCAGTGGCGGCGGAGGCATGCGGGCTGAGTCCTTCGACGAACTCACGACGATGCCCTTCGACAAGCCCAGGACGATGCCCTTCGACAAGCTCAGGACGGCGCCTGTTGAAGGCCGTTGTAGTGCACGTCAATATGCCTTCGACACACTCAGGGCCCATGGCTGCTCGACTACCCTGACCGCAGCAAGCATTGTTTCCTGGGAGCGATCATGACCATCGAGCCAGCACAAGCCCGGGACCAGGCCACGTCGGACGACACTGCCTGGTTCGCGGGCGGAGCACTGCTGGTTGCTGCCGGTGTCGCAACGGCGGTCTCGGTGATATTGCAATGGTCAGTTTGTGGCTCAAGTCCGCCATCTCAAGCCTGCGTGACCTTGCGGGAAACCATGAACACACTGCCGATCCAGGCCGACACTACGGAACTGCGAGTAGCTCGGGCGGCTCCGCTCGCCGCGTTGGGCTTGACGCTCGCTACCGCCGCCTGGATCGCCTTCTTGATCTTGGCGCCGCTAGCTCGCAGCATCAAGATCTTTGGTGCGGTAGTGGCGGTGCCCTTGGTGATCATGAGCCTTGCAGGCTGGTACGGCGTGTGGTCTGTCGCAGGCTGGGTCGGTAACGGCGGTGTCTGGATCATCATCGGCACGATTTCGGAGTTCCTTGGGATCGGCTTCCTGGTTTTCGCCACTATGAGCCGGCAGGCGGTAAATCTGTACATCACGCGACGGCTGGTGGTCTTGCTGTTTGGTGTT
>Ga0081538_10004723_pt1 | contig 12476 bp, 11 predicted proteins | sample TabmetS5T2R1_FD_71022 | JGI IMG/M metagenome (GOLD analysis project Ga0081538, IMG submission 71022) | Tabebuia heterophylla rhizosphere microbial communities from the University of Puerto Rico - S5T2R1 | ecosystem: Host-associated > Plants > Roots > Rhizosphere ...
GAAGGGAAACGGGTTCTCACGCGCCGAAGCACGCGGCTGGCCGCGTGCGCAGGGTTCTCTATCCTTTCCGGCCGTTCCTGTAGTTGCGACCCCGCCGGAAAGGCGGCCGCGGCCCTGCCCGGGCAGAAGCCCGGGTCCGCGCGCCGGCCGGCGGGCAGACAGACCCAAACCAAACACATAAGGGAGCTTCTCTTTGGCCACCGACATCGGCATCAAGGAGTTGCTGGAGGCCGGGGTGCATTTCGGCCACCAGACTCGCCGTTGGAACCCGAAGATGCGCCGCTTCATCTTCGGGGAGCGCGACGGCATCCACATCATCGACCTGCAGAAGACCGAGCGCCTCCTGCACAACGCCCAGGAGTTCGCGGGCGAGCTCGCGGGGCGTGGCGGCACCGTCCTGTTCGTGGGCACGAAGAAGCAGGCGCGCGACACCATCAAGGAGGCCGCGGACTCCTGCGGCATGCCCTACGTGGACCAGCGCTGGCTCGGCGGCCTGTTGACGAACTTCCAGACGATCTCCAAGCGGATCCGGCGCCTCCACGAGCTGCGTGAGTGGAGCGAGACCGGCACGATGGAACTGCTGCCCGTCCGCGAACGGATCGCGGCGATGGCTGAGCGCGACAAGCTCGAGACGAACCTCGGCGGCGTTGCGAACCTGCAGCGGCCGCCGGACGCGATGTTCGTCGTCGACCTCAAGACCGAGGCGATCGGCGTGCGCGAGGCCATGCGCCTCAAGATCCCGATCATCGGGCTCGTCGACACAAACTGCGACCCGGATCCTGTGACCTACGTGATCCCGGGCAACGACGACGCGATCCGCTCGTGCAAGCTCGTGATCGAGGCGATCTCGGGCGTGGTGAGCGACAACGCCACACGCTTCCGTGCCCAGGAGGAGGCCGCCCGCCGCGAGCGCGAAGAGGCGGAGCGCCGCGAGGCCGAGGAGCGCGCAATCCGCGAGGCCGAGGAGCGCGAGCGCCAGGAGGCCGAGGAGCGGGCCCGGCGCGAGGCCGAGGAGGCTGGCTTCTCGCCTGACGAGCCCGCCCAGCCTGTGCCCGAGGGCGCCGCGCCGCGCGAGCGCCGCACCTTCGATCCAGACGAGGAGTCCTGATGAGCGTCACGATCTCGGCCCAAGACGTGAAGACCCTGCGCGAGCGCACCGGCGCGGGGATGATGGACTGCAAGAACGCGCTTCAGGAGGCCGGCGGCGACATTGAGAAGGCGATCGAGCTGCTACGCGTCAAGGGACAGGCCTCGGCCGCCAAGCGCGGCGAGCGCACCGCCGCCGAGGGCGTCGTGGCGAGCTACATCCACGCCGGCTCCAAGATCGGCGTGCTGGTGGAGGTCGACTGCGAGACGGACTTCGTGGCGCGCACCGAGGAGTTCCAGGAGTTCGCCCGCGACGTGGCGCTGCACATCGCGGCTGCCAACCCGCAGTACGTGTCCGAGGACGACGTCGACGAGGAGCGCCGCGAGGCGGAGCTGCGCGTCCTGCGTGAGCAGGCGGCCTCCGAGGGGAAGCCCGAGAACGTCCAGGAGAAGATCGTCGAGGGCCGGCTACGGAAGTGGCTCGAGGAGGTTGTGCTCCTGAACCAGCGGCACGTCAAGGAGGAGCACCACGAGGGCAAGACGATCGGCGAGCTGCGTACCGAGCTGTCTGCCAGCACGGGCGAGAACGTCGTGATCCGGCGCTTCGCCCGCTTCCAGGTCGGCGAGGAGTGACGCCCGCTTTCAAGCGGATCCTGCTCAAGCTGTCGGGGGAGGCGCTCATGGGCGACCTCCCTTACGGCGCCGATGCCGCCCGCATCGCCGCGATCGCGGAGGAGATCAAGAAGGTCCACGACCGCGGTGTCGAGATCGCCGTCGTCGTCGGCGGCGGCAACATCTACCGCGGCCTCAAGGGCGCCGCGGCCGGTATGGACCGCGCGACTGGCGACTACATGGGCATGCTCGCCACCGTGCTGAACGCGCTCGCGCTACAGGACGCGCTCGAGCGCATCGGCGCGATCACGCGCGTGCAGTCGGCGATCACGATCTCCGAGGTGGCGGAGCCGTACATCCGTCGGCGCGCCATGCGGCACCTCGAGAAGGGCCGCATCGTGATCTTCGCGGCCGGGACCGGCAATCCGTTCTTCACGACCGACACGGCGGCAGCGCTCCGCGCTCTCGAGATCCACGCGGAGGCCCTGCTGATGGCCAAGAACGGCGTCGAGGGTGTCTACAGCGCCGATCCGCGCGTCGATCCGTCGGCGCGCTTCCTCGAGGAGATCACGCACGTCGAGGCGATCGAGCAGCGGCTCGCGGTTATGGACTCGACGGCGCTCTCGCTGTGCATGGACAACTCGCTCCCGATCCACGTCTTCAACATGGACGACGAGGGAAACATCGACCGGATAGTGTGCGGCGAGCGAGTGGGAACTGTGGTGAGGACGCCGGGAGAATGAACGACGACGTGCTGAAGGACTTCCTCGACGAGGGGAAGTCGCGCATGCAGAAGGCGGTCGAGGCGACTCGTTCGGAGTTCGCGACGGTCCGGACGGGCCGCGCCTCCCCGCATCTGCTCGACCGCATTGACGTCGACTACTACGGGGCGCGCACGCCGCTCAGGCAGCTCGCGCAGGTGTCCGCCACCGAGGCGCGCCTGCTCACGATCACGCCGTACGACAAGAACTCGATCAAGCTGATCGAGAAGGCCATCCTCGAATCGGACGTGGGCCTGACGCCCTCGAACGACGGCCAGGTGATCCGCCTGCAGATCCCTGAGCTGACCGAGGAGCGCCGCAGGGAGCTCGTCAAGGTCCTCCACAACATCGCCGAGCAGGGCCGCGTGGGCGTCCGCAACGTGCGCCGGGACGTCATGCATGACCTCCGCGACCTGAAGAGCGAGGGCGAGGTCGGCTCGGACGAGGAGCACCGCGCCGAGGACGCCCTGCAGAAGCTGACCGACGCCCACGTCAGCGAAATCGATTCAGCCCTCGCGGGCAAGGAACAGGAAATCCTCGAGGTGTGAGCACGAGCGACGCCGCCACGGCGCGCTACGTCGCGATCATCACCGACGGAAACGGGCGCTGGGCGAAAGCGCGCGGGCTGCCGGTGCTGGCCGGCCACGAGGCCGGGGCGGACGTGGTCAAGGCGCGGCTGCGCGACGCCGCGCGGCTCGGCGTCGAGGAGCTGACCGTCTACTCGTTCTCGACCGAGAACTGGGCACGTCCGCAGGCCGAGGTCGACGGGCTGATGGCGATGTTCGCCGAGCGCATCGACCGCGAGACGCCGGAGCTCCACGAGGAGGGCGTGCGCATGCGCTTCATCGGGCGCCGCGAGGGCATCGCACCCGACCTGTTGGGGCGCATGGACTGGGCCGAGGAGAAGACCGCCGCCAACACGCGCATCACGCTGTTCGTCGCCTTCAACTACGGGGGCAGAGCGGAGATCGTCGACGCGGCGCGAACCTTCACAGGTGAGAGCGAGGAGGACTTCCGTCGCCTGCTCTACGCGCCCGACATGCACGACCCGGACCTACTGATCCGCACAAGCGGCGAGCAGCGCCTCTCGAACTACCTGCTGTGGCAGTGCGCCTACTCCGAGTTCGTGTTCCGGGATGAGCTCTGGCCTGACTTCACGCGCGAGGCGTTCGAGGCCTCGCTGGACGAGTACGCAGCCCGCCGGCGCCGGTTCGGGGGACGCTAGGCCGTGGAGGGGCGTCGCCCGACCCGGCAGCGCGAGCGGCGTGAGCGGGCCGTCGCGGAGGAGGTCGTCGAGGAGCGGCGCGGCGATCGCTCGGACCTCGGCCCGCGCATACTCGTCGCGATCCCGGCGATCATCTTCGCCCTCTTCATCGTCGTGGAGGGCGGGCTCGTGTTCGCTCTCGGCCTGTTCGTGCTGGGCGTGATCGCGCTGCGCGAGATCTACACGCTGATGGGACGGGTGCAACCGGCTGTCCTCGCCGGCTTCGTCGTCCTCGCAGCGCTGCTTGCGGCGGCGCTATACGGCGAGCCCCGCCACGTCGTGATGGTGCTGGTGGCCGCGTTCCCCGTCACATTCTTCTTCGCGCTGCTGCGCCCGCGCCGCGAGAACGTGTCCTGGGCGATCGCGGCGACGCTGTTCGGCGTGTTCTGGATTGGCCTCGCGATGGCACACGCGGTGTGGCTGCGCGAGCTCACCGAGCCGGGCAGCGGCGGTGAAGAGACCGTGATCGGCCTCGGGCTGGTGATCAACACGCTGATCGGCACCTTCCTCGGCGACACGTTCGCCTACTTCGGGGGGCGCTTCTACGGACGCACGCCGCTGGCGCCCCGGATCTCCCCGAACAAGACGCTCGAGGGCCTCGTGATCGGAATCGTGGGCGGCACGGCCGCCTTCTGGTTCGCCGGCCTCTACCAGGACTGGCTGAGCGGCCCCGACGCGCTCCTGATCGGCGCGATGGTCGCGATTGCCGCACCGGTCGGCGATCTGTTCGAGTCACTGATCAAGCGCGATCTCGAGGTCAAGGACACCGGCACCCTGTTCGGCCCGCACGGCGGGGTGCTCGACCGGCTCGACGCGGCGATGTTCTCGATTCCGGTGGCGTATTACGCGGCGATTGGGTTGGGGTACGGGTAGCGGGCCGTTAGCGCTCTCCGCCGGCGAACGACGGGCTGGGGAAGGGTGGATGACAGTGGCTGCTTTGCGGACCGCCTGCGAACGATCTTCGGTGGCTGTCGGCCAGCCCGAATATTCGTCGGCGGGTGCTGGCGAGCGAGGCCCGGTTTCGGGTCACGTTGCTGACTTGACCACCGTATGGGTCCATAAGTCAGCAAGGTGAGCAGAGACGGGAGGACGGGGACCGAACGATGTTCGGTCGACGATCCCGGCGCGGCTAAGGACAAACCCCCTTCCCCAGCCCAAGCGCGAGATCGGCCCCCCGCGCACCAGCCGGCGCGAGCCTAGAACTGGGGTGGCGCCCCGAACATTTCCGGCACGCGCGTGGCCAGGCTGAGGTCCCCCTCGACGTCGAAGCGGCCGCTGAACAGCAGCTCCTGGGGCCCGACCTCCTCGGTGGCCAGGCGCATGAAGTCCGGCAGGCTCAGCCTGAACAGGATCGCCGGCGTCCCGTTCACGCCCGGGAGCGCCACGGCCGCGCCGTCCTGCACGCGGACTGTCCAGCGCGAAGGCTCGCGGCCGTTGTCCCCGTGGGTCAGCTCATAGGCGATGTCGCCCTCGAAGCCGCCCGCGAACTTCGGCTCGAACTGGCGCGCCATCCCGCTGAAGATGATCCGCTGAGCGACGTCGCTGCCGAAGCGGCGCTCGAGCTGCTCGTCGGAGGCGCCGTGGACGAGCCGGGTCATAAGACCCTGGCCGGCTCGCTCTACGGAACGGCGTGCCTCGGCCGCGAGCTCCGAGGCGCGGCCGCGGACGCCGCCGTGGTCACGCGCCGCGCGGACCGCTCGCTCGAGCTCGGCGGCCTCGTCGATCACGTAGCCGGGCGGGGCCTCGCGCGCGGCTGGACGCCGCGCCAGAGCGGCCTCGATCGCCCCCGCGAGGCGCTCCTGCTTCGCGCGCTCGCGCTGCTCGCGGTCGTCGGTGAAGTGAGGCAGCACCTGGTCGCCGAACAGTTGAAGGCTGTCCATGATGTGCTCGTGCTTGTTCGGGCCCGCCTGCAGGACGAAGATCATCTGGTCGACACCGACGGCCTCGTAGCGGCGGCAGAGTTCGACCACCTGCTCGGCTGAGCCGATCGCCCCGCGCAGCGAGCCGAGCCCGGCCTGCATGATCTTCACCGCGAGCGGCGCCGCGTCGGGTGTGACCAGATCGCGAGCGAACCCGCGCTGATCGCGGTTCGCGAGGAACTCGTCCCACACACTCGTGCGGCCCGGCTGATGGGCGCCGAGGCCGTAGTAATGGGCCAGTGAATAGCCGAAGAAGTGCGCGCCGTCGATGCCGCGCTCGATCGCCGTGGCCTCGTCCTCGTGGATCATCATCGGCAGGACGACGGCCACGTTCGGGTTGACCGCGAAGCCGACTGGTGTGCACTCGTCCGACTCGATGATCGCGTAGTACTCGTCGACCCACTTGCCCGCGTCCTCTGGCTCGACGAAGGAGAACGAGAGCGCGCCGATCCCGTTGCGGGCGGCGAGGTGGATCGTCTCGCGCCGGCTGCAGGCCACCCAGAGCGGCGGGTGCGGCTTCTGCAGCGGCTTCGGCACGACGTTGCGCGGCGGCATGCCGAAGAACTCGCTGTTCCAGCCGGCGAACGGCTCCTCGACGAACATGCGGGCGATCGCGTCCATCGCGTCCTCCCACATCGCGCGCTTCTGAGTGCGATCGACGAGGAAGCCGCCGAGCTCCGCGCCCGAGCTCGACTCGCCGGTGCCGAAGTCGACCCGCCCGTCGGCTACCAGGTCGAGCGTCGCGACGCGCTCGGCCACGCGCGCCGGATGGTTCACGCGCGGCGGAATCTGGACGATGCCGTGGCCCAGCCGGATGCGCTCGGTGCGCATCGCGGCCGCGGCCAGGAAGACCTCGGGCGCCGAGCCGTGGCTGTACTCCTCGAGGAAGTGGTGCTCGACTTGCCAGACGTAGTCGATGCCGATCCTGTCGGCGAGCACTACCTGGTCGAGCGCATCCTTGAGGAGCTGGTGGTCGGTGCGCTCGCCCGTCCAGGGGCGCGGATTCTGGTGCTCATAGAAGATTCCGAAACGCACGCGATCAGCGTAACCGCTCTCCCTAGACTCAATTCGGTGCGCAGGATCCTCATAGTCGGGTCGACTGGCTCGATCGGCACGCAGGCGCTCGACGTAATCGAGCGCAGCGACGAGCTCGAGCTGGTCGGCCTCGCAGCCGCCTCCAGCTGGGAGCTGCTGCTCGAGCAGGCGCGCCGGCACGGCGTCGACCGGGTCGCGCTGGCGGACCCCGACGCCGCCGCCCGGGCGGGAGAACACTCGACGTGCGAGATCCTGGCGGGCCCAGAGGGCCTCGTCGAGCTGATCACCGACACCGATTGCGACCTGGTCCTGAACGCGCTCGTTGGGTCGGCCGGCCTCGGCCCGACCGTCGCGACGCTAGGGGAGGGGATCGACCTCGCGCTCGCCAACAAGGAGAGCCTCGTGGTCGGCGGGGAGCTCGTGACCGCGCTCGCCGAGGCCACCGGCGCCCAGCTGCTCCCGGTCGACTCCGAGCATTCGGCGCTCCAGCAGCTCATCTCGAGCGAACGCCCCGGGACGATCGACAGGCTCGTCCTCACGGCGAGCGGCGGGCCCTTCCGCGGGCGCACCGACCTCGACGGCGTCACCCGGGAGGAGGCGCTCGCGCATCCGACCTGGGACATGGGCGGGAAGATCACGATCGACTCGGCGACACTCATGAACAAGGGCCTCGAGCTGATCGAGGCCCACCACCTGTTCGGCGTGGCCTACGAGCAGATCGATGTGGTGGTGCATCCGCAGTCGATCATCCACGCGCTCGTGCACCTCAACGACGGGGCGACACTCGCCCACCTCGGCTACCCCGACATGCGCGTGCCGATCTCGTACGCGCTCAACTACCCCGAGCGGGCCGACGTTCCGGTGAGGATGCTCGACCTCGTCGAGCTGGGCGAGCTGACGTTCGAAGCGCCCGACACCGACACGTTCGGCTGCCTGCGGCTCGCGCGCGAGGCCGCGCTGGCCGGAGGCACCGCGCCCTGCGTCCTCAACGCGGCCAATGAAGTGGCCGTGCACGCCTTCCTGCGCGGTGAGCTCTCCTTCACCGGGATCGCTCGCGTGATCGAGTCCACGCTGGCCGAGCTGCCCGCCCGGCCGGTGCGGCACTTCAGCGACCTGTACGAGGCGGACGCCACGGCACGCGAGGTCGCGAGGGGTGTCACAGCGTGAGCTGGCTCCTCGCCTTCATCGGCTTCGCGATCCTCGTGATCCTGCACGAGCTCGGCCACTTCACGGCGGCCAAGGCGGTCGGCATGCGGGTCGAGAAGTTCTCGCTGTTCTTCCCGCCCACGCTCGTCAAGAAGCAGATCGGCGAGACCGAGTACGCCATCGGGGCGATCCCGGCGGGCGGCTACGTGCGCATCACCGGCATGAACCCCTCCGAGGAGCTCTCGGACGAGCTGCGCACGCGCGCCTACTACTCCCAGCCCGTCTGGAAGCGGATCGTCGTAATCGCGGCCGGGCCGGCGGTGAACCTGGTGCTCGCGTTCATCCTGATGTTCGTCTTCTTCTTCCTGATCGGGCCGGAGACCGCCACCACCAAGGTCGGCGTGATGGAGAAGGGCTATCCCGCCGCCAGCGTGCTCAAGTCAGACGACAAGCTCGTGGCGGTGGACGGCAGGCGCGGCGACGCAGCCGACTTCCAGCGCGAGATCGCCTCCCACAAGTGCCCCGGCCGGCAGACCGCGGGCTGCAAGGCGAGCACCCCGGTGAGTGTCACGGTGATCCGGGACGGGCGTGAGCGCACCTTCGAGCTGACGCCCATCTTCGACCCGGACGTCGACCCACCCCGCACGCGACTCGGCTTCTCCTATCAGCCCGGGCCGCGCAAGACGTATCCGTTAGGCCAGGCGTTCGACGAGACCACGAGCCAGTTCTGGTTCATTACGAAGGCCACGATCGAATTGCCCGCGCGCCTGCTCAACACCGAGCAGCGCAAGGAGATCTCCGGCGTGGTCGGCTCCTACGAGACGACCCGCCAGACCATCCTCTACGACGTCGCCCAGGTGGTCGGAATCCTCGCGATCATCTCGCTCTCGCTTGCGATCGTGAACCTGTTCCCGTTCCTGCCGCTCGACGGCGGGCACATCTTCTGGGCGATCGTGGAGAAGGTCCGAGGCAAACCGGTGCCCTTCAGCGTGATGGAAAGATCCGGGGTCGTGGGCTTCATGCTCGTGATCCTGATCTTCCTGGTCGGCCTGACGAACGACATCGACCGGCTATCCGGCGAGGGCTTCCAAGTCCGTTAGATTCCGCACATGGAAGCTACGAGGGCGGGCGCCAGCCGCACCGAGAGGCCGGCGGGCCTCAATGCGTCGACCGTGCCTGAAGCCTTCCAGGCCACGGCCCACGCCCACTCGGAGCGCGTCGCGTTGAGGACCAAGGACGACGAGTTCTCGATGACGTGGGCGGAGTACGCCGAGAAGGTGCGCTCGCTGATGGCGGGGCTGGCCGCGCTCGGGCTCGGGCACGGCGACACGCTCGCGATCATGCTCACGAACCGGCCCGAGTTCCACTTCTTCGACACGGCGGCGCTCCATCTGGGCGCCACGCCGTTCTCGCTCTACAACACCTACACGCGCGAGCAGATCGCCTACCAGCTGGGTGACGCGAGCGCGCGGATCGCCGTGACGGAGAAGGCGTTCCTCGACCGCGTCCAGGGCATCGAGGGGGTCGAGCACATCGTCGTGGTCGATGCCGCCGATCTTGACGAGGCGCTGACGATCGCGGACGTCGAGGCCGAGGGCGACCCGGAGTTCGACTTCGAGGCGGCCTGGCGGGCTGTCCAGCCCGACGACGTGCTGACCCTGATCTACACGTCGGGCACGACCGGGCCGCCGAAGGGCGTTCAGCTCACGCACGCCAATGAGATCTCCGCGGTCCAGGGCTTCAACGAAGTGGTGCCCTTCCCCGACGACGGGCGCGTGATCTCCTGGCTGCCGATGGCGCACATCGCCGAGCGCACGGCCAGCCACTATCTCCCGATCATGCTCGGCTTCACGACCACCTGCTGCCCCGACCCGCGTCAGGTCGTGGCCTATCTGCCCGACGTGCATCCGACCTGGTTCTTCGCGGTGCCACGGATCTGGGAGAAGCTGAAGGCCGCCATGGAGGCCGCCTTCGCGGCCGAGCAGGACGAGGCCAAGCGCCAGGCGACCGAGTGGGCGCTCGGGGTCGGCATGAAGAAGGTCGGGCTGATTCAGGCGGGGGAGGAGGTGCCCGCCGAGCTGGAGGAGGAGTACGCGAAGGCGGACGAGCTCGTGCTCTCGAAGATCCGCGCTCGGCTCGGCTTCGACCAGGTCGAGGTCGTCAACGTCGGGGCGGCGCCGACACCCCCTGAGGTGATCGAGTTCTTCCACGCGATCGGCGTGCCGCTCGCCGAGCTCTGGGGGATGTCGGAGACCGCCGGCTACGGCGCCTGCAACCCGCCCGAGAGGATCAAGATCGGAACCGTCGGACCGGTGGCGCCGGATGCCGAGATCCAGCTCGCGGAGGACGGTGAGGTGCTGATCCGCGGGCCCTTCGTGATGCCCGGCTATCGCAACCAGCCCGAGAAGACGCGCGAGGCGATCGACGAGGATGGCTGGCTCCACACCGGCGACGTGGGCGAGTTCGACGAGGACGGCTACCTCAAGATCGTCGACCGCAAGAAGGAGCTGATCATCAACGCGGCCGGCAAGAACATGTCGCCCGCGAACATCGAGGCCAAGGTCAAGGCCTCGAGCGCGCTGATCGGCCAGGCGATCGCGATCGGTGACGGACGGCCCTACAACGTCGCTCTGATCACGCTCGACCCGGACGTCGCGCCGTACTTCATCGAGCAGCACGGCCGCGAGGCCGTGCAGGCCGAGGTGCAGCGCGGCGTCGACGCGGCCAACGAGCACCTGGCGCGCGTCGAGGGCATCAAGAAGTTCAAGGTGCTCGACGAGGAGTGGCTGCCGGGCGGCGACGAGCTCACGCCAACGATGAAGCTGAAGCGCAAGCCGATCCTCGAGAAGTACGCGGCGCAGATCGACGAGCTATACGCCGGCTGATCCCTATCCTCAGAGGTCGTGGCCTCCAGGCGCCAGATTGACGTCGGTGGCGTGAAGATCGGCGGCGGGGCTCCCGTCGCCGTGCAGTCGATGACGAAGACGGAGACTGCCGACTTCGACGCCACCATGAAGCAGATCCACGCGATCGCCGACGCGGGCGGCGATCTCGTCCGCTGCGCGGTTCCGCGCGACGACGACGTGCGCGCGCTCGCGCGGATCGTCCAGGAGTCGCCGATCCCGGTGATCGCCGACATCCACTTCAACCACACCCTGGCGCTCAAGGCGATCGATGCGGGCGCGCACTGCATCCGCATCAACCCCGGCAACATCGGCGGGTTCGAGAAGACGGGCGAGGTGGTCGAGAAGGCCCGCGCCGCCGGCGTGCCGATGCGGATCGGGGTGAACTCGGGCTCGCTGCCCAAGCACCTGCACGAGCTGGAGCGCGAGAACCCTGTCGAGGCACTCGTCGCGGCCGCGCTCGAGCACGTCGAGCTGATGGACAGGCTCGCTTTCCACGACTTCAAGGTGTCGATCAAGTCGACGAACGTGCCCAACACGATCGCCTCTAACCGGTTGCTCGCGGAGAAGATCGACAACCCGCTGCACCTCGGCATCACCGAGGCGGGCACGAAGTGGTCGGGCTCGCTCAAGTCCGCGGTCGGGCTCGGCACCCTGCTCGCCGACGGCGTGGGGGACACGATCCGCATCTCGCTCTCCACCTTCCACGCGGAGGAGGAGGTCAAGGTGGCCTGGGAGATCCTCAAGGCGCTCAAGCTGCGCGAGCGCGGTCCCGTGCTGATCGCCTGCCCCACCTGCGGGCGGCTGCAGTTCGACATGGACACGGTGGTGGCCGAGATCGAGGAGCGGCTGCGTGCCTATGACGACCCGATCGAGGTCGCCGTGCTCGGCTGCGCCGTCAACGGGATTGGCGAGGCCTCGCACGCCGACTTCGGCATCACCGGCGCAAAGAACGAGGGGCTTATCTTCGCCCACGGCAAGCCGCTCAGGAAGGTCCCCCAGGCGGAGCTCGTGGACGCCCTGTTCGCCGAGATCGACAAGTCGATCGACCGCGGCGCGGTGCTCGTCGACGAGAACAAGGCCGCCGAGGGCGCGGCGTGGCTCTCGAAGATCGAGGAGGAGAACGCCGGCGAGCTGACCCCCGAGCGGATCGCCGCGATGGAGGCTGCGGCCGCCACCGAAGACGCCCTCGGGAACGGCGGCGCGCTGCCGATGGCGGGAGCGCCCAAGGCCAAGCGGATCAAGCTCGACGAGGAAGCCTCGCCGACCACTGGCCGTCGCTTCACCCGCGCCTGAGGGCGGGCTTACCTAGACTCGCGCGCGTGACCCGTCTCTCGCGCTACTTCCTGCCGACCGTCAAGGAGGCGCCCGCGGACGCCGAGGCGCTTTCGCACCGCCTGACCGTCAGGGCCGGCCTCGCCCGCCAGCTCGGCGCAGGCATGTGGACCTGGCTGCCGGCCGGCTGGCGCGCTCATCGCCGGGTCGAGCAGGTGATCCGAGAGGAGCTCGACGCGATCGGGGCGGGGGAGATGCTGATGCCCGTGCTCCAGCCCGCCGAGCTCTGGAAGCGGACCGGGCGCTACGGCATCGACGAGCTGTTCAAGCTGGAGGACCGGCGTGGCGCCGAGCTGGTGCTCGCGATGACGCACGAGGAGAACGTGACCTTTCACGTGTCGCGCGAGGTGCGCTCCTACCGCGACCTGCCGAAGCTGCTCTACCACTTCCCGACGAAGGAGCGCGACGAGCCGCG
>Ga0081538_10004724_pt1 | contig 12475 bp, 8 predicted proteins | sample TabmetS5T2R1_FD_71022 | JGI IMG/M metagenome (GOLD analysis project Ga0081538, IMG submission 71022) | Tabebuia heterophylla rhizosphere microbial communities from the University of Puerto Rico - S5T2R1 | ecosystem: Host-associated > Plants > Roots > Rhizosphere ...
CGTGCGGTCGTGGATGCTCGGCACCGTCGGCAGCCTGGTCGCCCTTGGTGGCGCCGCGGTCGCGGCGGCGGGCCTGACCGGCGGCACGCGAGAGACGATGTGCACCCAGCTCACCGGGCGAGCCGCCCTCGAGGAGCCGGAGCACTGCAGCTTCGTCGTCGACGACGTCACCATCGCCCTGTGGTGGATCATCCTGGTCGGCGCCGCCCTGGTCGTGGTGATGGCGGCCGCGCACGCCGACGACGCGGCCATGCCGCCGGGGGAGTTCCACTTCCTGCTCCTGAGCTCGGTCGGCGGTGCGCTCACGCTCGCCGCAGCGCGCGACCTGGTGACGCTGGTCGTCGCCCTCGAGCTGGTGTCGCTGCCGTCGATCGCGCTGGTCGCGTTGCGGCGCGGCGACCCGCTCGGAGCCCGGTCGGCCTGGACGTTCTTCCTCGCCTCGGTGACCGCCACCGCGGTCACGCTGATGGGCGTGTCGCTCGTCTACGGCACGACGGGCAGCGTGTTCTTCGACGGCGTACGCGACGGCGTCCAGGCCGGTGTCGGTCCGGAGTCGGCGTTGCGTACGGGCGTCGTCCTCACTCTGGCCGGGCTGGTGTTCAAGATCGGCGCCGTGCCGTTCCACATGTGGGTGCCGGATACGTACGCCGGCGCGCCGGTGCCGGTCGCGGCGTACCTCTCGGTCGTGTCGAAGGCCGCCGGGATCGCCGGTGTCGTGCTGCTGGTGGGCTGGCCGTTCGCCCCGGTCATCAGCACGTGGGGTCCGCTGGTCGCGGTGATCGCCGGTGTCACGATGACCCTGGGCAACCTCGCCGCACTCCGCCAGACCGACGCGGTCGGACTGCTGGCCTGGTCGTCGGTGGCCCAGGCCGGGTTCGTGGTGGCGCCGCTGGTCGCGGTGTTCGCCGGTGCGCCGGGCTCGGCCGACGACGGGCTGCAGGCCGCGATCCGCTACCTCGGCATCTACGCGCTCGCGAATCTCGCGGCGTTCGCCGTCGTGACGCACGTCCGGGCCCGCACCGGACGTACCGATCTTGCGGCGTTTCGCGGCCTGGCCCGGTCGGACCGGCTGGCAGGCGCCACGCTGCTGATGGCACTGTTGACGCTGGCCGGGTTCCCACCGGCGATCATCGGCCTGATGGCGAAGTACGTCGCGTTGCGGCCCGTCATCGTGGACGGCGCCGGCTTCCTCGCGGTCGTCATGGCGGTCAACGTCATGATCGGCCTGGCCTACTACCTGCGCTTCGCCGCCATCGCGGTGGCGCCGGCGGAGGTCGCGGCGCCGGCCGGCGTCGCGACGGCGGCCGCCGGGTCGGCGACAGCGCCCGGGCCCGGGGCCGGCGAGGAGGGGGCGACGGCGCCCGACGCGGAGGGCGAAACATCGACGGCGACGGGCCCGGCGCCTGGCACTGAGGACGCGGCATCGACGGGGACGGGCACGGCGCCCGGTCCCGAGGTCGCGGCATCGACGGCGAGGGGCTCGACCTTCGGCGAGTCGTGGTTGCGGGCCGCCTTCGCCCTGACGCTCGCCGCCCTGGTCGCCACGTCGCTGTGGCCCGACCTGGTCTTCCGGCTGCTGATCTGAGCCGCGGGCCGCCACACCTGCCCCGTCGGCAACACCCGTGCCGAGAACCGCCCACCGGCGGGCCCTCGAGGGGTCGGATGCTGCCGCAGGTGGGACCGGTGTGACTGCCGAGATCGACCGAGCGCTCGAGCGCTCCGGCTAGTAGATGTGGAGCTTCTCCAGAAGTGCGAACGGGTCGTCGAGGGACTCGAAGAGATCCTTGTTGTGCTTGATCATCTTGCTGCGCATGTAGACGCGAAGCCACTGCTTGTACATGAACAGCTCGTACCGATCGAGGACGTCGTTGAGCGGCAGGTCACGGTCGCTGATGAGCGCGGCCAACCTCGCGGCGCACTCGAAGCCGAGCGAGATCGACTGGAAGTACGGCGAGCCGATGGCGGAGTCGCCGGCGAGGAACACCGGAGAGCTGGCGAACGGGTGGTCGCCGCGACCGGACCGCAGCCATTGTCGGTTGGTCGCGTTGCGGGCCCGGTACAGGTCGAGGGGGATGCGGACGATCTCGAAGTCGCCGATCACCTCGCCGTTGGTCTCCTGCCGGATCTTGTCGATGAAGCGGTCCATGGACTCCGCCACGCCGGGGAAGTTGGCGCGCAGCCAGTCGCCGTCGAATCGCGGCGGCATCGCCTCGTACTCGTCGGCGGTGATGTTGACGATGCCCGTCACGTGGCTGACATTGCCGTCGTAGTGGGTCCGATGGACCATCGGGATGAACTTGTACCGAGTGTTCTCGATGTTCTTGTAGTACTTGCAGTACTCGTTGCAGTCGTACGGCTGGCCGTAGAGGAAGGTGATGACCAGCGCGTACTCGAGCCGGACCTTGAGGGTGTTCGCGTGGCGGTCGACGTCGTCGGGGCCGGTGGTCAGGTGGTCTCGAAGCAGCGACCTGCTGCCCGTGCAGTCGATCAGGATGCTTCCCGGCTCGAGCATCGCGATGGCGTCCTCCGCCGAGACGACGGTCGCCGTCCGCCGCACCGAGTTCGACGGCCGTTGGTCGATCAGGTCGCTCACCGACCGCTCGATGGCGTTGAGCGGACAGAACCCGACGGCCCATTCGCGGAGCAGCGTCGTCAGGTCCGGTGGGATCGACCGCCGGAACGCGATGCCGTCGGCGAGCTCCTGCGGATCGAAGAGCGCCCCGATGCTGTCGCCGTCGATGACGTCGGTCTGGTACGCCTCGATCGAGTCGGCGACGAGGTACGGCGCGAGCTGGACCATTCGGGTCCGCGTGTACTCGTGCCGCTTCTCGTACAGCTGGACCGAAAGGCCGTCGATCGGCTGGAGCAGCGCCGTCAGCATGAGGCCGACCGGCCCCGCTCCGATCACGTGGACCTGGCCGTCGAAGGGCGTGGATTCTCGCGTGGTGGAAGAGGATGACCCGGACATGCGTCTCCTTGCTCGAGCGTGAACGCCGCGCCGCAAAGAGATGCGGGCGAGAGTTGCTCCAAGCGAGGGCGACTGCTGACAGCGTACCTGTCCGGTGCCCTCGAGCAGCGCAGGTTTGTCCTGGGCCGGTCCTGGGCCGGATCGTCAGCGGTAGTTGACGAACTGCACCGCGAAGTCGAGGTCGGCACCCTTGACCAGCGCGATGACCGACTGCAGGTCGTCCTTCTTCTTCGACGAGACCCGCAGCTCGTCGCCCTGGATCTGGACCTTGACGCCCTTGGGCGCCTCGTCGCGGATCAGCTTGCTGACCTGCTTGGCCTGGTCGGTCGCGATGCCCTGCTTGAGCGTGGCGCCGATCTTCACCTCGCGGCCGGACGTGCGGGGCTCGCCGGCGTCGAGCGCCTTCAGCGAGATGCCGCGCTTGATCAGCTTGCCCTTGAACACGTCGAGGATCGCGAGCGCGCGGTCGTCGGAGTTGGCGCTCATCTCCACGCCGTACTCGCCCTGCCACTGGATCGACGCCCCGGTGTTCTTGAAGTCGAAGCGCTGCGAGATCTCGCGGGCGGTCTGGTTCAGTGCGTTGTCGACCTCCTGGCGGTCGACCTTGCTCACGATGTCGAACGACGAGTCGCCGGCCATCGGGCGTCCTCCTGCGTGTGGATCGAGAATGCGCTGGGTGCCAAATCTAGCCGGGCCACGAATCTTGAGGGGTTCGGGTAGCCAGGACTACCCGAACCCCTCAAGATTCGTGCATGAGGTTCGAGACGACGGTCGCGATCGCGGCCCCGCCCGACCGGATCTGGTCGACCTGGCTCGATGTCGAGCGCTGGCCGGACTGGACCGCGTCGGTGGACTCCGCGCAGCGGCTCGAGGACGGTGAGCTCGGCGTCGGCAGCCGAGTACGCATCAAGCAGCCCAAGCTGCGATCCGCCGTGTGGGAGGTGACCGAGCTCGACCCGGACCGGTCCTTCGTGTGGCAGGCCCGGTCCGGTGGCCTCACGATGCTGGCCAGCCACGTCATCGAGCGGGCGGCCGGAGGCGCGACGGTTCGGCTCACCTTCGAGCTGACGGGCTTCCTTTCCGGACTGTTCGGGCGCCTCATGGGCGGCCGGATCCGGACCTACCTGGCGACCGAGGCCGAGGGACTCAAGGCGCACTGCGAGGCCCGACCCCGACTCGACGGATCTTGAGGGGTTTGGGTAGTTATGGCTACCCAAACCCCTCAAGATTCGTGAGGCGACGGGTTCCGGACGCGACCGATACGCGACAACATGAGACGGTCGTCCTCGTCCGGGAGCCGTCATGGTCGTCCGCCATCGTCCCAGCCTGCTCGCCGCCGCCTTGGTCGTCCCGCTCGTCGCGGGTCTGTCCCTCTCGGCCGGCTCCGTCGCCGCGAGCCCGGCCGGCAGTCCTGCCGCGAGCCCCGCACCGAGCCCCGCGGAGGGTCCCGCATCCGGTCCCGCGGCGGGCCACGCGGGAGCTGCGCCCGGTGCCGATCCCTGTCCGATCGACGTCGAGGCCGGCACGACGCAGCCGATCTACGACTTCGCCGCCGCGATCGAGCAGCGGGTGTGGATCCAGACATCGGTGGACACCGACCACGACGGCGAGCTCGACCGGGTCGTCGCGGACATCTCGCGCCCGGCGGTGACCGAGACGACGGACTGCACGGTGCCGGTCGTGTTCGAGCACAGCCCGTACCGCAAGGACGTCTGGGGCGACGTGCCGTACCCGAGCGTCCTCGTCGACGAGCTGCCGCAGAACGATCTCGAACACCCGGGCAGCCGAGCCGCGGCCGCCGCCCCGAGAGCCACCGCCCGGCCGACGCCGGACCTGCCCGGCTCGCTCGACAACTACTACGTGCCGCGCGGCTACGCCGTGGTGCTCGGCATGAGCGTCGGCACCGCCGACTCCGACGGCTGCCCGACCAGTGGCGACCGAGCCGAGACCCTCGGCACCAAGGCGATCATCGACTGGCTGAACGGTCGGGCGCCGGGCTGGGACGCCGACGGTCAACCGGTCACCGCCGACTGGACGAGCGGCGACGTCGGCATGACCGGCGTCTCCTACAACGGAACGCTGCCGAACATGGTCGCCACGACCGGCGTGGAGGGCCTGAAGACGATCATCCCGGTCTCGGCGATCAGCAACTGGTACGAGTACTACCGCGCCAACGGACTGGTTCGGGCGCCGGAGGCGTTCCAGGGCGAGGACACCGACATCCTGGCCCAGTACACAGCCGGCGAGACGCGCGCCACCGGACCGTGCGCGGACGAGATCGCCGAGCTCACCGAGCGGCAGGACCGGATCACGGGTGACTACTCGTGGTTCTGGCGGCAGCGTGACTATCTGCCGGAGGCGCACCGGGTACGGGCCAGCGTGTTCGTCGTGCACGGGCTCAACGACTGGAACGTCATGACCAACAACTTCGCGGCGTGGTGGGACCGGCTGGCGAGGTTCCACGTGACCCGCAAGATCTGGCTCCACCAGGGCGGTCACGGCGGCCCCGGCAACAGTGCGACGTACACGCTGCCGAACGGCCAGTCCTGGACCTACCGGCAGACCGAGAACCGCTGGTTCGACCACGAGCTGTGGGACGTCGACAACGGGATCATGCGTGAGCCGCGCGCGATCCTGCAGCGCGAGGACGCCGGCTACACGACCGAGAAGGACTGGCCGGCACCCGGGTCGCGCGACGTCCGGCTGCGGTTCACCGCCGACGACAGCACGTCGCCGGGCGGGCTGTCGCTCCGGCCGACCCGGACCCGAGTCGAGCAGGGCTTCGTCGACGAGGGCCGGACGATCTCGCCGTTCGACCTGGTCGCGAACCCGGACGCCGCCAGCCCGAACCGGCTGGTCTACCGCTCCCCGGAGCTGGACCAGGACGTCCGGCTGTCGGGTCGTCCCTCCGTACGCCTGCGGATGGCGATCGAGAACCGCAACGACGCGAACCTGACGGCGTACCTGGTCGACTACGGTGCCGAGGGCTCGGCCACCGATCCGTTCGTGGTGAGCCGCGCCTGGATGGATCCGCAGAACCGCTTCGGATCGGGTCTCACGCTGCCGGTGAAGCGCGGCAAGATGTACGACTACCGATGGAGCTTCGAGCCGAAGGACTACGTGTTCCCGGCGGGCCACCGCATCGGGGTCGTCGTCTTCTCCTCCGACCAGGAGCACACGTTGCTGCCGCTCGGCGGCACCGAGCTGACCGTGGCGCCGCGCCACAGCGAGGTCGAGCTGCCGATCGTCGGTGGCCGCGCGGCGCTGGGCTTCTGACCCGGCGTACACGGCGTAGGGCGCCGACGCGCTGTCCGCCGCTCACCCGGCCGGCAGCGCGAGCAGCCCGTCCACGACCGCGACCAGGTCGTCCCCGGTCACGTCCGGCGGGTCGAAGACGTCGGCGTACCGACCCTCCAGACGGCTGACCCAGCCGGTGACGAGGCCAGCCCGATGCGCGCCGTGGGTGTCCCAGCTGTGCGCGGCGACCAAGGCGACCCGGTCGACGGGCACCTCGCAGGTGGCGGCCGCGTAGCGATAGATCTCCGGCGCCGGCTTCCAGCGGCGGATGTCGTCGACGGACAGGACGTGCTCGACGTGCTCGTCGACACCGGCGCGGCTGAGGAGCGTACGTGTCGTCCGCGCCGTGCCGTTGGTCAGCGTCACCACCCGTACGCCGGCCTCCCGCGCCCGTCGCATCGCGGGCTCGACGTCGGGATGCGGAGCCAGCTCGGCGAAGCCGGCCACGATGTCATGCATGGTGTCGTCGGACAGCGCCTGCCCGGTCGTCGACGCCAGGGCACTGGTCGCGATCTCCGGGAACGGCCGGTAGCCGCCACTCGCGACGAGCGCGAACGCGTCGCGCAGGATCCGGGCGAACCACAGCTCCAGCACGTGCCCGGGCTGACCGGCATCGACCAGCCGTCCCCGCAGCGGCTCGAGCGGAAACAGGGTCTCGATCACGTCGAAGGCGATGACATCGGGACGCGTCGGCATGTCAGCCCACTCTGCCAGGGACCGGCGTACGTGACCCGACGCCGCCGTGCGTACTCCCGTTGTCGTACGCCGAGATACCCCGTCGACCGGACGACATCCGCGCCATCGGGACCGATCGTGGAGGCATGACAGTAACTCACCTCCCCGACGGGCGGCCGCCGGTCGTCTCCGTCCAGGGGCTGACGAAGCGATACGGCGCCAACACCGCCGTCGCCGACATCGACCTCGAGGTCCCGCGCGGCGTGGTGGCCGGCTTCCTCGGGCCGAACGGCGCCGGCAAGACGACGACGATGGCGATGCTGCTCGGCCTGGTCCGACCGACGGCGGGCACCGGCACCGTCCTGGAGCTCCCGCTCGAACAGCCGACCGCCTATCTCGGTCGGGTCGGCGCGCTCGTCGAGGGTCCCGCCTTCTGGCCCGGCCTGACCGGCGTCGAGAACCTCCGCGTGGTCGCCGAGCTGGGCGGCCATGGCACCGACCAGATCCCGGAGCTCCTGGAGCTGGTCGGCCTCGCCGATCGCGGCTCGGACCGGTTCGGGCAGTACTCCCTCGGCATGAAGCAACGACTCGGCATCGCCGCCGCCCTCGTCGGCGACCCGGAGCTGCTCGTCCTCGACGAGCCGACCAACGGTCTCGACCCGGCCGGCATCAACGAGATGCGCGACCTGATCGGCGAGATCGCCCACGACGACCGCACCGTCCTCGTGTCGTCGCACCTGCTCGGCGAGGTCGAGCAGGTCTGCGACTGGCTGATCGTCATCGACCACGGCGCGCTGCGCTACCAGGGCCCGGCCGACGGCTTCCTCGGCGCGGCCACCCCGGAGCTCGCACTCGCGCCGGAGCACACGGCAGACCTCGATCGGCTCGCGGATCTGGTGCGTACGGCGGGATTCGACGCCGATCGAGCGGCCGCCGAGGTGACCGTACGCCTGGATCACGACGACCAGCGATCCGTCGCGGTCGCCCTGAACAGGGAGGCCATGAGCGCCGGAATCGTGCTGGCTGAGCTGCACGTCCGGCGGCCGAACCTCGAGTCGCACTACCTCGCGACCGTCCAAGGAGGAGACCGATGACCCGCGCGTTCCGGGCCGAGATGGTCAAGCTGCTGCGGCGCCGAGTGGGGCTGCTGACCGCCCTCGCGGTCGTGGTGGTCGCCGTCGGCGGCACCGCCATCGTCCTCGGCGGCGCCGAGCCGGCCGGTCCGGCGTCGGCCGGTCAGGACCTGACCCTGGAGTCCCTCGCCGACGCCGGAGGCGGCACCGAGGTGTTCCGGCGGGCCGCGTCGTTCGCGGGGTTCTTCATGTTCGTGGTCTTCGTCGGGACCGTCGCGGTCGAGTTCGGCCGGGGTACGTTCCGCACGATGCTGCTGCGGCAGCCGGCGCGACTGCGGCTGCTGGCCGGCAAGCTCGCGGCGCTGCTCACCTTCGCCGCGGTCGTGCTCGCGGTCACGATGGTGCTCACCTGGGTGACGGCGCGGCTGATGGCGCCGTCGCAGGACATCGACACGGCGGCGTGGACGAGCCTCGACGGGCTGGCCGCCGGCGTCGCCGACTACGGCGCGGTGTTGTTCTGGATCACCGGATACGCGGTCCTCGGAACGACACTGGCCGTGCTCATGCGGTCGGTGCCGATCGCGCTGGCGGTCGGGATCGCCTGGGCCGGCCCGTTCGAGCACCTGCTGCAGGACGCGTGGGACCCGGCGAGCCGACTCTTCCCGGGCCTGCTGCTCGAGGCGTTCGTGGCCGGCGGTACGGACGACGTCGACGCCACCCGTGCGTTCGTCAGCATCGCCGCGTACGTCGGGATCGCCGCCGCGGTCGCGGCCCTCAGCATCTCGCGTCGCGACGTCACGGCGTAGGCCTCCGGCGACGGATCTTGAGGGGTTCGGGTAGCCAGGACTACCGGAATCCCTCAAGATTCGTGGGCATGGCCTCCCTGCGACTGCGGTCCGCCCGGCTGGTGCCGACCGGTGCGCTGTGCGATCTCGTCGTACGACAGGGCCGCTGCGCCGTCGTCGATCCGGGCGACGCCACGTACCCGGTCGACGACGTCGTCGATCTCGCCGGCCGCTGGGTGCTGCCGGGGCTCTGGGACCACCACGTGCACCTCGACCAGTGGGCGCTGGCGCGGGCGAGACTCGACCTGTCGACCGCGGCGTCGGCCGACGAGGTGGCGCGGCTGGTCGCCGAGCGGCTGCGGACCGACCCACCGGCCGACGGTGCGACCCTCCAGGGGTACGGATTCCGCGACGGGCTGTGGCCGGACGCGCCCGATCGCGCGCTGCTGGACGCGGTCGCGGCTGACGTCCCGGTCGTGCTGGCGGCGTGGGACCTGCACTCGGGCTGGCTCAACTCCGCGGCCGAGCGACGGTACGGCGTCAGCGTCCCGGCGAGCGGCGTGTTGTGGGAGACGGCGTGGTACGCGGTGGCGGATCAGCTCCGGGCCATGCCCGCCGAGGTCCTCGACGACTGGGTCGGCGCCGCCGCCCGGGCCGCGGCCGCCCGTGGCGTCGTCGGCGTCGTGGAGCTGGAGGCGCCGTGGCAGCTCGGCACCTGGGTACGCCGGGTCTCCGACGGCCACGACGCCCTCCGGGTCGCCTGCGGCGTCTACCCGCCGCTGCTCGACGCGGCGATCGAGCGCGGCCTGCGGACCGGCGACCCGGTGCCCGGCGGCGCCGGCCTCGTCACGATGGGCCCGCTCAAGGTCATCTCCGACGGTGCGCTCAACACCCGTACGGCCTACTGTGTCGAGCCGTACGCCGACCGCGCCGGTGACGACGCCCACGGCATCCTGAACGTGCCGCCCGAGGAGCTGGAGTCGCTGCTGCGCCGGGCCTGGACGCACGGCATCACGCCCGCGGTCCACGCCATCGGCGACCGCGCCAACACCCTGGCGCTGGACGCGTTCGAGGCCGTCGGTGCGCGCGGCAGCATCGAGCACGCCCAGCTGCTGAGCCGGGCCGACCTGCCGCGGTTCGCCGCGCTCGGCGTCACGGCCAGCGTGCAGCCGGAGCACGCGTTGGACGACCGCGACGTCGTCGAGCGGTTCTGGCCCGAGTGGGCCGACCGGGCGTTCGCGTACGGCGACCTGGTCGCGGCGGGAGCGACCCTCGCGCTCGGCTCCGATGCCCCGGTGGCGCCGCTCGACCCGTGGCTGGCGATCTCGGCCGCGGTGCATCGCCGCCGCGACGGCGACGACCCCTGGCACGCCGAGCAGGCGATCCCCGTCGAGGTTGCGCTGGCCGCGTCGGTACCCGGGCCCCTGCCGGTCTCCGATGGCCACCCGGCCGATCTGGCGATCGTGGACGCCGACCCGATGACGGCCTCGGCCGAGCTGTTGCGAGCCATGCCGGTCGCCGGCACCCTGCTCGACGGCCGCTGGACCTGGCGCTCCGGAATCTGACGTCGAGGAGCCGGCCGTCAGCACGGCTACGGGCAACCGCGCGACCCCGGTATCGTGGCTTGGTTGCCTCTCGACGGAGTCCACCTGCGCAGAACGGGCGGGTGCGCGCATTCCGTCATCGCTGCGCTATCGTGTCGCCCGCTCCGTTCCGTGGGAGACATCCGCGGCGTGGGGGTCCCTGGCAGGTTGCCCGAGCGGCCAAAGGGAGCGGTCTGTAAAACCGTCGGCATTGCCTTCGTTGGTTCGAATCCAACACCTGCCACCACCAGCACCAACACCCCGAAACCCGCCCCTGACCAGCAGCAATGCACTCGGGGCTATTCGAACCGTCAGTCCAGCAGTGTCCAGCTAGTCACGACCACTTGCCCCGTATACGCCCCGGCGGCCTGCACGGTGGGCGGCCTGCTCCTGGCCGAGCTTGTCCAGTCCGGCGCGCCACTTGCGGCCGCGGCAGTCTGGGCACAGGTCCTGCCTGCCGTCGCGGACCCATCCGACCCTTTGGGCGCTCACGCGCGCGATCTCGTCGTCGATACCTGGCGCATGGTCGTCCCTAGGAAACTCTCTCGCGCCTACGATCTCGCCCATCCTGACGGCCCGGGCTGAGGCCGGACTTCGCGACTCCGCCCCCTCGTGTCCTAGTGCAGCCGCACTAGGACACGCGGTGCTTGGTGCGGGTGCACCAGGCAGAAGACGGTCACGCAGCACGATGTCCAGCGGCGCGTCGGAGGCGAGTGTTGGAGGCGCGTGAAAACCGCGCATTCCTTCTACCCGGCGCGTCTGGAGTGATCGACAGTGGCGACAATTCTTTACCGGATCGGACGGTGGGCCTTCCGGCGCCGCCGGCTGGTGGCCGGTGTGTGGCTGACAGCCGTGGTGCTGGCCTTTGTGGCCGCCGCCACGGCGCCGACCGGGGATGAAGAGGACCTCACCATGCCCGGGACCGAGTCGCAGGAGGCGTTCGACCTGCTGGACGAGCGGTTCCCCGAGAGCAACTCACAAGGTGCCGAGGCCCGCTTGGTCTTCCAGGCCCCGGACGGCGAGCTGATGACCGACAGCGACCACGAGGCGGCCGTCGAGGACGCGCTGGACTCGCTGGAAGGGGGAGGCCAGGTCGAGTCGATCACCGATCCCTATGAGACCGGCGCGGTCAGCGAGGACGGCACGATCGCCTACTCCACGATCACCTACACCGCGGACACCCTCGACCTGACCGAGTCGACGAAGAGCGATCTCGAGGACGCCGCGAGCCAGGCCCGGGACGCGGGGCTGACCGTGGAGATCGGCGGCGAGGCGCTGGACGCGGAGGTGTCACCAGGGGGTATGACCGAGGCCATCGGCCTGGCGGTGGCGGCGGTGGTGTTGATCATCGCCCTCGGGTCGCTGGTCGCGGCCGGGTTGTCGCTGCTGACCGCATTCTCGGGTGTTGCCGTCGCCTTCGGTCTGGTCTCCGCACTGGCCGTTCCGCTGGGCCTGACCTCCACCGTCGGCATCCTGGCGTTGATGCTGGGACTGGCGGTCGGCATCGACTACGCACTCCTCATCGTCTCCCGCTTCCGCGACGAACGCGCCCAGGGCAGCGAGCCGGAGGAGGCCGCCGGCCGGGCGGTGGGTACGGCCGGATCCGCCGTCATGTTCGCCGGCGCGACCGTCATTATCGCCCTGGTCGGGCTGGGAGTCGTCGGAATCCCCGAGCTCACCAAGATCGGCCTGGGCGGCGCGGGCGCTGTGGCTCTTGCCGTACTCGTCGCGCTGACCCTGGTCCCCGCGCTGCTGGGCTCCTTCGGCCGCCGGGTACTGTCCCGCTCCACCCGCAAGGCCATGCGGCGGGCCCAGAGTCCGCACCCGGTCCCCACCACGGTCGACCGGCCCAAGCTCGGCTCCCGCTGGGCGCGGTTCGTGCTGCGCCGGCCGGTGGCCGTGCTGCTGGTCGGCGGAATCGGTCTCGGCGCCGCCGCCGTGCCCGCGGCGGGTCTCGAGCTCGGGTTGCCCGGCGACGAGTCCAAGCCGGTGGAGACCACCCAGCGTCGTGCCTACGACCTGCTCTCCGAAGGCTTCGGTCCCGGCTTCAACGGGCCGTTGACCGTGGTCGTGGACATGTCGGAGTCGGTGGAC
>Ga0081538_10004725_pt1 | contig 12474 bp, 10 predicted proteins | sample TabmetS5T2R1_FD_71022 | JGI IMG/M metagenome (GOLD analysis project Ga0081538, IMG submission 71022) | Tabebuia heterophylla rhizosphere microbial communities from the University of Puerto Rico - S5T2R1 | ecosystem: Host-associated > Plants > Roots > Rhizosphere ...
AACACCAGCTGGCCCCGCCAGCTGGCCGCCTTCGGCGCGGCCTACCTCGTCTACAACCTGGCGCGTTGGGTCTTCGCCGGCGATCTTGCGCCGGCGCGCGAGCACGCCCGCTGGATCGTCGAGCTCGAACGAGGTGCCGGCGTGGCGGTCGAGGGCTCGGTCCAGCACACCCTCGACAGCGGTGCGGCGAGCTGGTTGCTAAGCAACGTCTACCTCGCGGCGCAGTTCGTCGTCGTACCCGGCGCCCTGATCTGGTTCTACCGCCGCAGGCCACAGGTGTACCGCGGCCTGCGGAACACACTGCTGGCTACCTGGCTCATCGCCGTACCGATCTTCGCCCTGTTCCCGGTTGCCCCGCCCCGTCTGGCCGACATGGGGATCGTCGACACCGTCAGCGAGCAGGCAGGGGTGGCGCTGACGGGCCGGTCGACGATCTTCTACAACGAGCTCGCGGCCGTGCCCAGCCTGCACGTGGGCTTCGCGGTCGCGGTCGGCGTCGCGTTCGCGGTCGCACTCCGCTGGCGCTGGGCGAAGGTGCTCGCACTGCTCTGGGGACCGCTGGTCTCGGTCTCGGTCGTCGCGACGGGCAACCACTACTTCTTCGACATTGCCGCCGGGCTCGTAGTGACCGCGCTCGGCTTTGCCGCGGGGCGGCTTTCGATGCACGTCTCACGCCCGGGACCGACACCGGTACCAGGAGGCGCGACCGCATGAGCCGTCCTCCGGCCACGAGAACCAGGAACCGCGAACGGATGGCGTTCGCCGGCGTGGCAGCGGTCGCCGCGGCGGCCGCCGCGCTGGTCGCCCTGGGCGCGGTGGACTCTCCCAATCCGGCCGCGGCCCTGTCCAGCGCCTCGGGCTCGCTGGGCGGCTGGACCTACCTCGCCGTCCCCGGACTCGCCTTTCTCGAGACGGGTGCGTTCGTCGGGCTGCTGGTGCCCGGCGAGACGGCGGTCGTTGTGGGCGGCGTCGTGGCGGAGCGCGGCGACGTCGCGCTTCCCGCTCTCATCGCGCTGGTCTGGCTTGGGGCAGTCGGAGGAGACGTCGTGAGCTTTGCGCTCGGCCGGCGGCTCGGGCGGCCGTTTCTCGACGCCCACGGCGCCCGGCTGCGGATCCGGCCCGAGCACGTCGATCGCGTGGACCGCTTCTTCGCCCGCCACGGCGGCAGGGCGGTGCTGGTCGGGCGTTTCGTGGGCATCCTCAGAGCGCTTACCCCGTTCGTAGCGGGCGCTTCCCGCCTGCCGCTCTGGCGGTTCCTGCCCTACAGCGTGCTCGGCGCGCTCGCCTGGGCCGCCACCTTCACGCTCGTGGGCTACGCGTTCGCCAGCTCGTTCGAGAGCGCCGGCGAGACGGCCGCCCGAGTCGCCCTGGGCGGCGCCGTGCTGGTGGCAGTGGCGCTCGTTCTCGGCGCGCGCTTACGCCGGGCGTGGCGTCTTGGCGGCGATGAGCCGGGTCGCGGCGAGGGCGACCAGGGCGCCGAGCCCCGCCCCCAGGAGGGCTCCGGCGAAGACGTCGAGCGGGTAGTGCACACGCAGATACACGCGCGAGAGAGCAACCGCCGCCGCCAGCCCCAGCGCCCAGTACCGCAGCTTCGGGCATATGAGCGCGATCACGGTCGCGGCGGCGAACGCGGTGGCGGCGTGCCCCGAAGGGAACGACGGGTTGCCGGGGAGGGCGACGACCGATCCGAGGTCGGGTTCGGCAACCGGCGGTCGGGCGCGGTCGAAGAGCTGCTTGAGCCCGTTCGCAGCGAGGGAGGCGCACCCGATGGCCACGAGGGAGGCCGCGGCGGCGATCGGCAGACGCCGCCCCCGCAGGTCCGAGCTGAGGCCCAGGCACACCAGAACCGGCCCCTTGACCCACCAGGCGGACAGGACAACGAAGACCGCGGTCAGCACCGGATGCTCGAAGAGCGGCGCGGCCTGGATGAGCGTCCGGTCGAGATCGAGCGGAGTCATCGCTGGGAGACACTGCACCGTAGCAAGCGCGGGGGGCTGCTCATCCTCGTGAACGCTCACGCGAGCGGCATCGATGACCCGGACCGGACGGGCGATGAGCTCGTGGCCGTGCTGCACGAGCTGGGCAGCTCCGCAAGCGCCGCCGTCACCCACTCCGAGAGGGAGCTGTGGGAGGGGCTGCGCGCGGGCGCGGCGTCGGGGCGCCGGGTGGCGCTGGTCGGCGGAGACGGCTCGCTGCACGCCGCGGCGAACGCCCCGCTGGCCGCGCTGCCCGAGCTCGCGCTCGTTCCCGCCGGGCGGGCGAACAACGTAGGCCGCGCGCTCGGGATCCCCTCGGGCCGGCTCGGCGCACTCCAGGTTGCGGCGTTCGCGCCCGCCCGCCCGCTCGACGCGCTCCACGTGCGAACGCCGGAGCGTTCCCTGTATGCCCTGGAAGCGGTGAGCGCCGGCTTCCAGGCCGAGGCCCGCGCCGCCTACGCCGGCGAGAACTCGGCCGACCTGCTCCAGGGCGTCCGGACCCTGGCCGGCGCGCTTCGGCGCTACCGGCCCTATCGCGTCGACGCAGTGGTCGACCGCGCCCGGGTCGGCTCGAGCTCGGCCGCGCAGCTCTTCCTGTCGAACATCCCGTACTTCGGCTTCGGCTTCGAGGTCGACCCCGAAGCAGATCCCGCGGACGGCCATCTAGAGGCAATCCTGATCGAGGCGCCGGGCCGCCTTTCCCTGATGCGGCTGCTGGCCGCGGCCTACCGGGGCCGGCACCTGGCGCGGCCCGGCGTCCGCATCGTGCCAGGCCGTACTGCGGCGCTGACCGAACCACTTCCCCTGGTTGCCGATGCAATTCCACTCGGCACCACGACGGCGTCCGTGAGCGTGGAGCCCGCCCGTCTGCGCGTGGCAGCCCCCAGCCGCAAGCGCCCGGGAGGCACGGCGTGAGTGCCGTGGCCGGGACCCGGGCGCCGTCACGCTCGCGCCTCGCCGCCCGGCGGGCCTGCCCAGGCGCGCCCGGCGACACCACGCCGGATACCGCGCGCCTGGGCCGTCCCGCCCTACTCGTTGCCTTTTCCCTGGCCGCGGTGGGTGCGGGCACCGCCCGCGCCCTCACCACCACCTATCTGCCCGTCCTGCTCGAGCGCATCGATGATGCCCCGTCGCTGATCGGCGCCGTGATGACGGTGAACGCGATCGCCGGCCTCGTGGTTCCGTTGGCCGTTGGGCCCTGGTCCGATCGCCGCGAGGCGAGTGGACTTGGGCGCCGGCTGCCGTTCATGCTCGGCGGGACCGCGATCGGAGCCGGCGGCCTCGTGGCGGTGGCGCTCGGCACCGAGAGCTCGTACGTCGCGCTCGGCCTTGCCGCAGCCGTCGTCTACACGGGGCTTAACGCGCTCACCACATTGCACCGCGCGGTCGTCGCCGAGGACCTGGCCGACGAGCGCCGCCCCGCCGCGACCAGCGCGCAGGAGCTTGCCGCCACCGCCGGGGCGGGAATAGCGGTCGGCCTCGGCGCCGCCCTGATCGAGCCGGCTCCCGGGCTGGCGTTCGTGCTCGCGGCGCTGGTGCTCGCCGCCTCGGCGGTGCCTACGCTGATCGTGACCCGTCGGCTTCGCCTCGGCGGCGGCGCGCGCCCGGCGCCGCTCGGCGATTGGCGCGCCTCGCTCCGCGAGGCCCTGAGCCGACCCGGTCCGCGCGAGGTGCTTCTCGCCCAGGCGCTGTGGGTGTTCGCCTACGCCGCACTCCCGTCCTTCTTCGTTCTCTACGCGGAGGAGGAGCTCGCAGTCGGGGTCGGCATAGCCGGCGCTCTGCCGCTCGCCTTCGGTGGGTTCGTCGCGGCCGGAATGCTGCTGGCGGGCCGCGTCCACAGCGAGCGAGTCCACGGCATGCTGCTCACCGGGGCCGCCCTCCTCGGGACCGGGCTCGTGCTCGCCGGCCTGACGACCAGGTTCGCCCTCGTCGGCACCGCACTCGCCGCGGCAGCTCTCGGGGCCGGATTTCTGACGGCGCTGGGCTTTCCGTACTTCGCGCGCTTCGTCCCCGACGGCGAGGCCGGCAGCTACTCCGGGGTCTTCTTCGCGGGCCGAGGAGTCGCCGCGGCCGTCGCCCTCCCGCTGGCGGGCCTCGGCGTGGAGCTCTCCGGCACGTACCGCAGCGTTCTTTGGCTCGGCGCCGGCGCACTGCTCGCCCTGGCGCCGCTCGTCCTCGCCGAGCGGCGGCGCGTCGGCGCGGCGATAGTGAGGCCGCGGCCCGCCACAGTCGCCGCCGTGATTCCGGTATTCGCCTCGGACCGGGCGGCGGACGTCGCGCGGGCGACGCTCCGCCACGTGGACGAGCTCGTCCTCGTCGACGACGGCGCCCCACCCGAGATCGCCCGCTCGCTGAGCCCACTGGCGGCGGATGAACGCGTTCGGCTGGTCCCGCTCGGCAACAACGGCGGCAAGGGCACGGCCGTCGCCGCTGGGATCGAGGCCCTGCTCGAGGGCGCGTCACGGCCGGATGCGGTCGTCGTTCTCGACTCGGACGGCCAGCACGATCCGGAGCGGATCCCGGCCCTGATCGAGGCGGCACGCAGCGCCGACGTGGTGATCGGCTGGCGCCGAGACCGGCGCAGCATGCCCCTGCACCGACGCATTGCCAATCGCGCCGCCAGCGTGGCGCTGCTCGCCGCGACGCGGAAGTGGCTGCCGGACACGCAGAACGGCATGCGGCTGTTCCGCGCGGACGCGCTGCGGACCGTCCCCATGCCCGGGGGCGGCTACGAGGCCGAAAGCCGCCATCTCCGCGCACTGCTCGCCGCGGGCCGGCCGGTCGCGTCGGTCGAGATCCCGACCATCTACGAGGGCGAGCCGAGCCACTTCCGGCCGCTCGCCGACACGCTCACGGTGGGGCGCGCGCTGTTGGGAGCGTCATCCACCGCGGGCGGCTCACGGGGCTTCTCCCTCCTCGGCGAGTGGGCGCCCCGGCTTGCGGCGGGCCTCGGCGCGGTGCTGGCGATGGGGGCTCTCCTCCCCGCCCTCCAGCCCCTCGACAACCAGCTGTTTCTTGCGATCAACCGGCTCGGCGACGGCCCCGACTGGCTCTACCAGGCGCTCGACCCGCACGCGCGCAACTACGCGCTGCTCGTCCTGACGGCGGCGCTCGCGAGCGCGGTGGTGCTGCGGCGTCCGCGCTACGTGGTCGGCACCGCGATCGCGGTAGTGCTCGCCGGCTACCTGGCGGGAGCCGCGCTCGAGGTCGTGAAGGTGTTCATCGAGCGCGCGCGTCCCGAGGAGGTGCTGGGCGCCCAGGTGCAGCTCTCGCACGGCCGCAGCTGGTCGCACATCGCATCCTTCCCGTCCGGCCACCTCATCGTCACAACGGCGATGGCAGCCGCCGCCGCGTCTGCGGTCCGCGCCCTGCGCGTGCCGCTGCTCGTGTACGTTGCCGCGGTCTCCTTTACCCGGGTCCTGTTCGGCGCCCACTTCCCCCTCGACGTGGTCGTGGGCGCCGCGCTCGGCTACGAGCTCGGCGTGTTCACGGCTGCCCTGCTCGCGAATGCTCGCCTGCTCCCCACGCCGGTGCCGGTGTGGGGCCGCGCCGGCCGAGCGCTGGACGAGCCCGCGCGTGCGCTGGGCGCGTCCCGGCCGTAACCTCACGCGCGACGCTTCCCAGCCGTTCCCTGGACATGAACGAAGCACTCCTTTACACCCGAATCGAGAGCCCGATCGGTGAGCTGCTCCTGGTTGGCGACGGCCATGCGCTGCACGGCCTCCATATGCAGGAGGGCCGCACCGCCGTGGCGGTCGACCCCGAGTGGCGCCCCGCGGACGAGCCGTTCGCCGAAGTGCGCAGGCAACTGTCCGAGTACTTCGACGGCGAGCGCACCACGTTCAACGTGCCGCTGGCCATGGCGGGCACCCCTTTCCAGCGTCGTGTGTGGAGCGCGCTGCAGGAGATCCCGTACGGCGAGACCACGACCTACGGCCAGCTGGCGGAGCGCCTCGGCCGGCCGGCCGCCTCGCGTGCGGTCGGCCTCGCCAACGGACGCAACCCGATCGCGGTGATCGTCCCCTGCCACCGAGTCATCGGATCCGACGGGAACCTGACGGGCTACGGCAGCGGCCTCGAGCGCAAGCGCCTCCTGCTCGACCTCGAGGCTGCGAGGGTCGGGCCTGCCTCGAAGTGAGCGAAGCCCGATCCGCGCCGCTGGCTCCCAACGGCCTCACCGAGGACCTGGAGGAGCGCCACGCCCGCATCGTCGAACGCCTGAGCGGGCTCGGCGCCGCGTGTCTCGTCGCGATCCGCGACCAGACGATCACCTACCTGACGGGCTACACGACGATGACCTGGAAGATGTACAGCCGTCCCGTCGCGGCGGTGCTCGCCGCCGACGGGCGGCTGATGGTCTTGGTCGCCGAGACCGAGGCGGACTCGGCACGGCTTCGAATCCCGGGCGCCGACGTGCGCGCCTACGTCGAGCTCGAGCCGGTCACCGAGGAGATGGGTCTGCCCGACGGGCGGATCCAGTTCGGGCCCCATGCGGCGCGGGTGCTCGGCGGGATCATCGAGGACGCCGGAGCCGGGCGGGTTGCCGTCGACGGCCTCGATGCCGCGTGGCCCCCCATCGGCCAGCTGACCCGCCTGCTCCCCGAGCTCGGCGGGCGCACCCTCGATGCCTCCGCGCTGGTTTGGAGCCTGCGCCTCCGAAAGAGCGAGTGGGAGCTGGACCGCATGCGAGAGGCAAGCGCAGTTCTCGAGCGGGCATACGCCCGGCTTCGCAACCAGTTGCGCCCCGGCATGACGGAGCGCGAGATCGCGAGGCGGTTCACGATCGCCCAGCTCGAGGCCGGAGCGCACGAGGCCGGGCCGCACGCCGTCGTGGCGGGCGTGGACCGAGGGCTGTTTGGTTTCCCGACCGACCGGTCTGGGACACCGACGACCTCCTCTACCTCGACGGGGCGGCGATCGTCGACGGCTACTGGTCGGACTACTGCCGCACCTTCGCCGCACGCGAGGTCCGTCCGGCCGAACGCGAGGGCTACGCGCGTGCGAGGACGGCCCTGGACCAGGCCGTCGCCACCGGCCCGGTGGGGCAGACGGCGGGCGGACTGGGACTGGTCATGGCCTCCGCAATGGACATCGCCCCGGGCGACGTGGGCTTCGGGCGCTTCGGCCACGGCATCGGGCTGCACGTACCCGAGCCGCCGTCCCTGCACGGCGACGACCCGACGCCCCTCGAGGACGGCTTCACGCTGTGCGTCGAGCCCGCCCTGGAGCACGCCGGGCTGAACTTCGTCGTCGAGGAGGAGCACGTGGTCAGGAGCGCGGGCTTCGAGCGGCTCTCCCCGCCCGCGCCGGAGGAGATCCTGGTCGTCTAGCTCAGGCGTTCGCCTGCGACAGCAGCCAGAGCGCCAGGCTCGTAAAGCCCACCATGATCGCCAGCATCCAGTACTGCGAGCGCACCGCGAGCCTCGCGTTGTCATAGATGGCGAGCGCCCGGTCGTGCGCGAGGGTCAGGGCTATCACGTGGCCCACCACCACGAAGCCCACCTGCCAGTACCAGGTGGCGGTGGCTCCGATCACGCCGTAGTCGATCTGGGTGTTGGCGGTGCCGAAGAGGTCGGCGCCGTCGCCCAGCGGGTCGGAGGCGAGGAAGCTGATCGCCTGGCCCTGGATCAGCAGCAGCGTGAGGTAGTGGGCCGCCACGTAGGCGAGCGCGATCGGCACGATCGAGTGGATGAAGGCCCCCGCCAGCCGCCCGGTGGTGAAGCCTCCGCCCACGCTCCTGGCGCCGATCACTCCGAGGCGGTAGAAGCCGTAGACGAGCAGAATCGAGGCGACGAGGCCGATCAGGAACGTCAGCTCGAGAGCCGTCTGCGGCGTCAGCCCGACGTCTTGGAAGAAGCTGGAGATGTCGGGAGCGATACCGGTCCAGAGGGGCGCCTCGGCCGCCCCGTCGAACGTGACCGAGCCGATCATCACCGCCAGCAGAGGAACGGTTCCGGGCAGCGCCTCGAGGGCGGGCAGACCGGAGAGGGGCTTTCGATATCCCACCACTCCGTCACGCGTTTCGATCGGGGACAGCCGCGAGAAGAGGTTGAAGTAGACCGAGAAGGCCTCGCCGCGCTCGATCCAGGTCTCGATGCCGTACAACGCCATCGCGACGAAGGTGAGCGCCGAGTAGATCAGCGTGGCGATCGCGATGTTCTCCGGCTTGTCGCCGTTGGAGGCGACCAGCTCCAATGCGGCGAACGCGAAGATGCCGGCGGCGGCGGGCCAGCGTCCCAGCCAGCGGGGGTAGGCGAGCGGCGCCGGCAGAGGGCCCCGGGCCGCGATCCTGGCGATCCACGCGACGGCCCGCCCGATCGCGCGCCACGGATTGAACGCCTTGAAGACGTCTCCGAGCAGCACGCTGGCCGGCACCAGCCCGAGCCAGAAGATCACGTAGATGAAGGTGGTCGCGAAGTTGGCCGTGGCGGTCTGGGTGCCGCGCAGCCCGCTGTAGACCACCAGGCCGAGCAGGAAGACGCCTATCGCGCCGCACAGGATCTCTACCGGCCGGCTCGTCAGCCAGCGGCCCACCCCTCGTGGCAGCGGGCGCCAGCCCTCGTCCTGGAGCCGCGGGTCGGGCCACAGGATCGCCAGGGCAACAAACGACACGACCAGCACCATCGCCGCTGCCCAGCCGAAGAGCCACTCGGGGATCGGCAGATCGCTCCGAACGACGAAGCCGTGTGCGAGGGGGATCACGAAGGCTCGACGACCAGGCGTGCGAGGAGCGGGTCCTTCCCCGCGTCCTCGGCTACGTGACTCTCGATTTCGAAGATCCCCTCGATGTCGGCCCGGAACACGAATCGCGCCGGCCGGCCGGGCGCCGCGTTCTCATAGATGTCGTAGCCGTGAAGATGGATCTCGTCCGGCGCGTCCGATGTCACGACGATGCGGACCGTATCCCCCTTGGCCGCCTGCACCCGCTCTACGCCGCCGACCACGGTGCCGCCGCGGACCCGGATGCGGCTTATCTCGGGCTTCGGCGGCGGTGCCGGCTCGGCCTCGGTTTGGGTCTCGGCCGCGCCGTCGGCCGTCCCGGTCTCCGTCTGGGTCGTGGTGGTCTGCGCCGCCTGCTGCGATCCATCACCGTCATCGTCATCGCCGGGCCGAGCGATCACGAAGGCGACGACCGCCACGACCAGCGCGACCATGACCAACCCGATCCGCTGGTTCCTGGACATGCGACCGCGAAGTATGGCAACGGCCGTTCCCCCGATCTGTACCCTGGACCCGATGTCCAGGCGTGACCAGCGAGTGCTGTTTGCCTTCGCCGCGGGCACCTCCGCGCTCGTGCTGCTGGCGGCGCTTGCCGGGCACACCGAGCTGATCGCCTATGGCGCGCCGGTCCTCATGGTTGCCCTGCCGCTCGTGGCGGGACGGTACGTGGGCGAGGAGCGGCTGCGGCAGCTGAGCTCGCTCGATCGACCGCCCGCGCGCCGTGTGCCTGGTGCGACACCCGCGGTCAGGCGCCCGGCCGAGCTCGTTCCGCGCGGCGGCCGCCTGATCGCGCACTCCCTGGCGGAACGCGGGCCGCCGCTCCCGGCTCTGACCTAGGCGTCCGGTACGGGGCCGTCCCGGCCGGGCGCCTCCACGCGTCCGATCCGGGGAAGTGCAGTGTTCACCGTCCGTGGCGCGGCCGCCGTGGCGCTCGTCGCGCTGTGCGCGGTCGCACCGACAGCAGCCGCCCACGAGGGCAATCCCAACTACCGCTCGCAGGTGCGTGCGATCACGCCGGCGATCGCCGGGGTCGAGGCCCAGGTCCTGAACTACGACGACCGCATTGAGCTTCGCAACGAGGGCGATGAAACGGTCGTCGTCGAGGGCTACCGGGGCGAGCCGTATTTGCGCTTCCGGCCCGACGGGTTGGTGGAGGTCAACCGGCGCTCGCCCGCCGCGTACCTGAACGAGGACCGCTTCGCGAAGGTGTCGGTGCCGCGGAGCGCCGACCCGGCGGCGCCGCCGGAGTGGGAGGTCGTATCCCGAACGGGAAGCTACGACTGGCACGACCACCGCATCCACTGGATGGCGGCGTCGCCGCCAGAGCGCGTTCGCGAGGACGAGGAGACGCGGACGAAGATCTTCGACTGGAAGCTGCCGGTCGCCGCCGCCGGCCATCGCTCGCTCATCCGCGGCAGCCTGGTGTGGGTCGGAAAGGACTCCGGCGGCTTCCCGCTCGCAGCCGCCCTGTCGCTCGGTGCCGCAGTCCTCGCTGGTGCGGCCCTGGTCGTGCTCGTGCGCCGCCGCCGCAGGCCCTCGCGGCAGCGCCAGGTGGAGGCATGGTGAGGGCGCGGGGTCGCCGGGTCATTATCACTGCCGCGCTCGCGATTCTCGCCGCGCTGGCGCTCGCCGAGGCTGCCGCCGCGCACGCGGAGCTGGAGGGCTCCTCGCCCGCGCGTGGTGAGCAGCTGCGGCGACCGCCGGAGCGGGTCGAGTTTCGCTTCACCGAGCCGGTGGAAGTGTCGTTCGGCGACGTGCGCGTCTACAACGCCGGGGGCGAGCGGGTCGAGACGGGGCCGCCCTCGCACCCCCGCGGCCGTGGCGACGCGGTGGCCGTGAAGCTGCGAAACGGTTTCGGGGACGGCGTCTACACCGCGACCTATCGGGTCATCTCCGCCGACTCGCATCCGGTCGCCGGTGGCTTCACGTTCACCGTCGGCGCCGGCGGCGCCGCCCCCGCCGCGACCGTCGACGACCTGATCGACGCCGGCGGCGCCGGCCCGGTCACAGAGGCCGGGTTCGGCGCGGTCCGGGCTCTCGCCTATCTGGCGATCGCGCTGGCGGTCGGCGGCTTCGCCTTCGCGGCGGCCGTGTGGCGGCCGGCGCTTCGCGGCGTCGTTGAGGCCGGCGCCGCCTGGCGCGAGGCGGCCGAGGCCTTCGCCGGCCGCGCCCGAAGCATCGGACTCGCCGCCGCCGCCCTGGGCGCCGCAACCTCGGCGCTCGGGATCATCCTTCAGGGGGCGACCGCCGGCGCGACCTCGTTCTGGTCAGCGCTCGACCCGAGTCTGGTAGGCAACGTCCTCGACACCCGCTTCGGCAGCGTGTGGGGCCTGCGGCTGCTCGCCTGGCTCGTGCTCGGGGCCCTGTTGCTGCTCCCGGTGGCTCGGCTCCGCACCGCGGAGCTGCGCCCGGCGTCGCTCGGAGCGACGGGGCTCGCGGTGAGCGCAGCCGCCCGCCCGCTGGGAGTGGGGATCGCGGCGGGGCTGCTTGCCTTCCTCTGCCTCACGCCGGCGCTCGCGGGCCATGCCTCGACCCTCGACCCGTCGTGGCTGCTGGTGCCGGCGAACGCGCTGCACGTGGCCGCGATGGCGATTTGGGTCGGCGGCATCGTGATGCTCGTGCTGGCACTGCCTGCGGCCACCGGCAGGCTCGAACCGAAGGACCGCACGCGCCTTCTGGCGGCCTCCGTTACGCGCTTCTCCACCGTGGCCCTCTTCGCCGTGGCGGCCCTCGTGGCGAGCGGCGTGGCCCAGGCGATCCCCGAGCTGGAGTCGTTCTCGGACTTCGTGGACACCGCCTTCGGCCGTGCCCTGCTCGCCAAGATCGCGCTGCTGCTTGTTCTGATCGTGCTCGGCGCCTGGAACCGCGGACGGGCGCGGCCGCGGCTTGCGGTGCTTGCGATCGCCGGTGCTCCGCCGGGGCGAACCGGCCTGGAGCTTCGCCGCACCCTACGGACGGAGGCCGCGCTGGTGGTGGGGGTGCTCGGCGTGACCGCCGCGCTGGTCGCATACGCCCCTCCGGCGGGTGGCGGCTCCGCCGGCGGCCAGGGTCCGTTCTCGGCGAGCAAGGACCTCGGACCGGCGCGGATGGAGCTGACGGTCGACCCCGCCCGCGCCGGAGCGAACGAGGTGCACGTCTATCTCCTGAACCGGCGCGACGGCCGGCAATTCGACGGCGTCAAGGATTTCGACGTTCAGGCAACCCTGCCCGAGCAGGGCATCGGCCCACTCCGTCTCCACGCCGAGAAGGCGGGTCCCGGCCACTACGTGGTCCGCCGGTCACAGCTCGCACCGGCCGGCAACTGGAGTCTCGTGGTGAGCGCCCGCGTCAGTCAGTTCGACCTCTACGAGAAGCGAGTGGAGGTCCCGATCGATTAGAGAGGAGAGATGCTTCACCGCGGCGCAACACTCGGGTTACACCTCCGTCACCTCACGCCGGTGTTTCGTGCCGAAGCTCGGCTCGTGACGTCGGCGGCGGACCTTCACTTCCACCTCCTGCCGGGCGTGGATGACGGACCCTCCGATGTGGTGGACAGCCTCGAGCTTGCACGGGCCGCCGCGGCCGAGGGCACCGGCACCGTCGTGGCCACACCCCACGTGCGCGAAGACTTCGTGACCGCCGTCCTCGAGCTGCGCGACCTTGTCGGCGCGGTACGCAGGGAGATCGCGGCGGCGGGGGTCGAACTGGAGGTGCTGAGCGGCGGCGAGGTCGGGCACGAGATGGTGGAGCGCCTGCGCCACGAGGAGCTCGAGGCCGTGGCGCAGGGACCACCCGATGC
>Ga0081538_10004726_pt1 | contig 12470 bp, 10 predicted proteins | sample TabmetS5T2R1_FD_71022 | JGI IMG/M metagenome (GOLD analysis project Ga0081538, IMG submission 71022) | Tabebuia heterophylla rhizosphere microbial communities from the University of Puerto Rico - S5T2R1 | ecosystem: Host-associated > Plants > Roots > Rhizosphere ...
CATGCCTCCGTCACGCGCGGCGCCCTTGGTGTCGGCGCCACATGTTCCTTGGCCGCTCCACGGAACACAACCCGTCGCTTGGTCCGCAGTCGTTGGCCTCTCTGTCCCAGGAGCCTTGCATGTCTCGCCCCTCTCCCAACGGCATCGTCATCGTCGGCGCGGGACCGTACGGCCTGTCGGTTGCCGCCCACCTCCGCCGACACGGCCTGCCATTCCGCATCTTCGGCAGCCCCATGCAGAGCTGGCGGTCGAGCATGCCGGCCGGCATGTTCCTCAAGTCCGAGGGCCGCGCCTCCAGCCTGTCGGACCCGGCCGGCTCCTACACCCTGAAGGCCCACTGTGAGCAGTACGGCCTGAGCTACGGGGAGTATGGCGTCCTCGTACCGCTGGAGACGTTCTTCGACTATGGCCGCAAATTCCAGCAGCGCTTCGTGCCCGATGTGGAGGACAGCCGCGTGCTCGCGCTGCACCGTTCCTCTCACGGCTACGAACTGCAAACCGCCACCGGTGAGCTGGTTACAGCCAAGAGCGTGGTCGTCGCCGTCGGGAGCAGCCATTTCAGGCATATTCCGCGGCGGCTGGCCCATCTGCCCGAGAGCTGGTCTCACACACGTCACACCATCGGAGCTTCGGCGCCTTCTCTGGCCGCGACCTCACGGTCATCGGCGGCGGGCAGTCAGCGCTCGAGACCGCCGCGCTGGCCCGTGAGCAAGGCGCCAACGTCCGCGTCCTCGTGCGCCAGCCGAAGGTGGTCTGGAACGGCGTACCCCACCAAGAGCCTCGTCCACCGGCGCAGCGGCTGCGCCGTCCGACGACCGGTTTCGGCGACGGCTGGCGGCTGCGGTTCTACGCCAATTCGCCGGGCACGTTCCACCGGCTGCCGGAGCGGATGCGGGTCCGCGCGGTGAGGACGGCGCTCGGCCCCGTCGGCGCCTGGTGGTTGAAGGAACGGGTTCTGGGGCAGCTGCCAGTGTTGACCGGCCACACCGTCGTCAGCGCCGAGGCAGCAGGCAACCGTCTGCGCCTGCGGGTGAAGCGCAGCGACGGACGGGTGATCGACCAGACCACCGAGCACCTGATCGCCGGGACCGGCTACCGGATGGACCTGGGCCGACTGCCCTTCCTGGGCGATCAGCTACGCGGGCGCCTACCCCTGGTGGCAGGGGCGCCCGCGCTGTCGTGCAGCTTCGAGGCGTCAGCTCCGGACCTGTACTTCGTCGGGTTGGCGTCCGCGCACAGCTTCGGACGGTCATGCGGTTTCTCCACGGCGCGGACTACAGCGCCCGCCGCCTCGTCGGTCACCTCCTGCCCAGGGCCGCCGGGGCACCGTCCCTGGGCCGGGCGCGCGACGACCCATGGTGCCGTCTCGTCAATATGCCCGGTGGGGTGGAGGGATGGTGACGTCGGGAGGACGACGGATCAAGACAAGGCAAGCGTATTGTGACCGACGGTCATGCTGCCCCGATGTAGGAAGGTGACAAGGAATTGCCAGCGCCCGTCAGTCGAAGGGCGATCGAATAACGATTCGATCAATTCGGCGACCCGGTCACGGTCGAGGCCGTCCTGACGTGCCGGCGCCTGTAATGCCCGTGCGGGCCCGGTCGTTGTAACGGTCAACACCCCAACATCCCCCCTTACCCCCTTGAGCGGAGCAAGGGACATCCGGTCCAGCCTCCGCGCTCCTGTAGGAGGACATCGGTGAGATCGGCCAGGTCACTGACCGACCAGAACCGCCGCATGGGCGAGCGCACCAGGACGGTGCTCGCCGACGTGGTCGGGTTGGCTCCTCGCTCTGGAGGACGGCAAGCGGCCTTCCTCCCGGCACCAGAGCGGGAGACTACCTATCGTGCCGCCGGACTCCGCCCGCGCCGGGCACGGAACTCGCCGGGTCGCCTGGGAGCCAGGGCCGTGCTGGTCCTGGCCGACGTCGGCGCGATCCTCCTGTCGATGGCGGTCGTCGGCTCCTGGACGCTTCCCGCTTGGGTCTACGCCGGCGGAGCGCTGGTCTCGCTCGCCGTCTCCGGTGCCTATCGCCCGAGGATCTCGCTCCAGCTGCTGAACGAGCTGCCCGCCCTGTTCCAGCGGCTGGCCGTTCCAGCCGTCTTGCTCGTGCCGCTTGCACTGGCCGGCCTCGACCGGGCGGTCTACGTCCAGGTCCTGGTCACGATCGGGAACCTGGGGCTGGCTCGGGTGCCCGCCTACGCCGCCATCCGTCACCTTCGCAGGCGTGGATGGTTGACGGAGACCACGGTGATCGTCGGCGCGGGAGGCTTGGGCGTCACGCTGGTCAGGCTCATGACGGAACACCCTGAGCACGGGCTGAAGCCGATCGGGTTCATGGACAACCTCCCTGGGGCGAGCCTTCTGCCGCTTCCCTACCTTGGGCCGGTGGAGGACCTGGAGACGGCGCTGCGCGACTTCGACGTCCACCACGTGGTCGTGGCGTATGGACGCGTCCGGGAAGCCGACTGGGTGAGCATCCTGCGAACCGCAATCGTCAACGGTGTCGAGGTCCATCTCGTGCCGCGCTTCTTTGACGTGGGCATCGCTCCGTCCGGCGTGGTCAGCGACCAGCTCTGGGGCATTCCGCTGTGCCGAGTGCGCCAGTCGGCGCTGCGCCGCAGCGCCTGGCGGGTCAAGCGCCTCTTCGACGTGGCCTGCGCCGGTCTCGGTCTGCTCGTGAGCGCGCCGGTCATCGGGCTGATCGCCGCTGCCGTTCGGGCAAACAGTCCCGGACCGGTCCTGTTCCGCCAACCCCGCATCGGCCAGGATGGTCGCGAGTTCGAGCTGCTCAAGTTCCGCAGCATGCACGTCCACCACGACGGCGCCACCTCCTGGGCGGCGACAAGCACGGACCAGACCACGGTCGGCCGCTGGCTGCGGCGGACGAGCCTTGACGAGCTGCCCCAACTCTGGAACGTGCTGCGAGGGGACATGTCCCTGGTCGGTCCTCGCCCAGAACGACCACACTTCGTCGACCTGTTCCGTATGGACATCGCGGGCTACTGGGATCGCCACCGCGTGCCGGCAGGCCTGACCGGCTGGTCACAGATCCACGGGCTACGAGGGGACGAGACTTCCATGCACGAGCGCGCCCGCTTCGACAACCTCTACATCGAGAGCTGGTCGCTCTGGCTCGACATCGTCGTCCTGATCCGCACGGTCGGGGCCGTAATGCGGAGCACGATCGGCCTGTCGGACGGCAGACGGAAGCCGACTTGAACGGACCCGCGGGACCGGCCAGGGGGACCGGATGAACGTCCCCTTGGGGCTCCGACCGGTCGGTGCCGACGCCTGGACCGCGACGCTCGTCCCCCAGCGTCCACGGTCGCGCGAGGCCCCACCATGGGACAACGCAGCCCAGCTGATCCTTGCCGTGCTGTTCGTCCCGACCGCCCTGGCGCTGGCCATCGGGCGGATGCTGTGGCGCCGTCCCGTCTTCCTGGTCGCCGTGGTCATGCTCCTGGTCCCCGTTCCCTGGAGAGGCGGGGGCGAGGGGGAGGGTGCCGCGCGTCTCAGCTTGGCCGACATCGCCGCCGTGGGCCTGGTGGCCGTCGTCCTGGCCCGGGCCATGGTCATCGGCGGCACGGTGCGCCTGCGTTCGTGGGTGCTCCTCCCGATGGCGGCCGTGTTCATGGCGTGTGGGGCGGCGACGGTGACGGCGGCGGACGGGCTGACCAGCCTTGTCGGCATGGCGCGCTTCGTAGAGATCTTCATCGCCATCCCGCTGGCCACCTACCTCACGCTCGAGCGTCGCAGCGACCTGAGCCTGATTCTGGGTACGTTCCTTGCCATCGGGATCGGCGAGGGCATCCTGGGCGTGTACCAGTTCGCCACGGGCTCAGGAGCCGGCTTCGGGGATGCCGCGATCCGCGCCGTCGGTACGTTCGGGGCCTACGAGATCCTGTCGCTCGCCTCCGTCGTCACCCATGCGCTGCTGGTCGCCGTTGCCGTCGTGATCGCCGGGCGCGGGCCCGGTCGGGCGCTGGCCGCCGCGGCCGTAGTAGGGCTGGCCGTGCCGCTCGCCGTCTCATTGAGCAGAGGCGCCTGGATCGCGGCCGTGATCGCGATCCTGTCTATGGTCTTGGTCGCCAACTTCCGGGCGGGTCTGATGTTGCTGCTCACCAGCGTCATCGTCATGGCCCTGCTGCTGACGTTCTCCAAGGAGACGTCGACTTCGGTGGCGCAACGGTTCGCCAGCATCGCCTCGGCGGTGTCCAGCCCCGACCAGTCGGTGAAGGACCGCTACAACCTCTGGCAGGTCGCCAGCGACATCTGGCGCGACCATCCGGTGACGGGCGTTGGTCTGCGGCACTTCCCGTTGTTTCGCGACACCTACGCGCCGATTAGCCTGTCGTCAGGGAGCGACGTGCTGGATGCGACCCAGGGATTCCGGCGCGTGGAGCTGCTCTCGCCGCACAACTTCTACCTGTTGGTGCTGAGCGAACTGGGCATCGTCGGCGCGATGGCATTCGCCATCTACTTCATCTCGTTCGCGGTTGCCGGCATCAGGCGTGCGGCCATCATCAAGCGACCACCAGTCGTGCGCATCTTCGGCCTCACCTCAGTGGGCGTCCTGCTCAGGTTGCTCGTGGGTGGGCTCTATGGCGACCTCGTGGGTGGCGCCACGACGGTGCTCACCGCGGTGCTGCTCGGCTGCGTGATCTGGTGGGCCTCTGGCGCCGCCGCCGTGAGCGGCAGTAAGGCAGCGACCTCACCGCGATGACCATGCAGCAACACCAGGGACTCCTGCGGACGACCGTCCTGGTAGCAGGAATCACCTCGGTCGGGACGTTGCTCGGTTTCGTCAGAGACCTGATCATCGCCCGCTACTTCGGTGCCTCGGGCGAGACCGACGCCTTCCTGGTCGCGTGGACGATCCCGGAGACCGCCGGCCCCTTGGTCATGGAAGGATCGATGCTGCTGCTGCTCATGCCGCTGTTCGCGCGTGAGCTCGAGGAGAAGGGCAGCCTCCGGGAGTTCGTCGGTCGCTCCCTGGCCCTCATCACGACGATCCTGCTCCTGTGCACGGTGATGATCGTGCTCACGGCGCCGTGGCTGGTGGAGGCGCTGGCACCCGGCCTTGCCATGCCGGAGTTGGCGACTCGGAGCGTGCGGACGACGGCGCTCACGGTGGTGTTTCTCGGCCTGTGCGGCTACATGATGGCCGCTCTCCGGGCTCGGCATGTCTTCGGCATCACCGCCACCGTGTACACGGCCTACAACATCGGCATCATCGGTGCCGTCGTCTGCCTGCAAGGGCGCCTTGGGGCCTACAGCGCCGCCCTCGGCGTCGCCGCGGGCAGCGCCCTGATGCTGCTGGTCCAGCTCCCGAGCTTCCTCAGGCACATCGGGCCTCCGGCGTTGCGGCTGCGGCCGGACCGGGAACTGCTCGCCAGCCTGGTGGCGTTCGTGCCGCTGAGCCTCTACTCCCTCGGGCGCCAGGCACAGGTCTATATCGAGCGGTTCCTGGGATCATCCCTCGACCCTGGGGCGATCTCCCACCTGAACTACGCGGCCAAGGTCGGCCAGGTGCCGATGCTGCTCGCGAGCATGGTGGCCGTCGTCGCCTTCCCGAGCGTGGCCCGCACCGGGATCGCAGGCCGGCTCGAGGACCTCCAGCTGATGATCCATCGGTACGCCCGCGTGATCGCCATGCTGATTCTGCCCGCCATGGCCTTCTTGATCGTCTCCGCGTCCGAGATGGTCGGCGTCCTCTTCGAGCGAGGCGCTTTCAGCTCCGCAGACACGGCGGTGACCGCGTCCATCCTGAGGATCTATGCGCTTGGCCTGTTGGGCCAGACGCTGGTGAACATCGCCGTCCTGCCGTTGTTCTCCATTCGGCATCTTCGGCCGACGGCCTGGTATCCGGCCCGCGCCGCCCTGGCCGGGCTGATCGTCGCGGCGGTCGTGAGCCTGGCCGCCCTTCCCTTCCTCGGCGTCCGGGGCCTGGCCGCGGGGAACGCCGCCGGGATCTCCGTCCTGGCGCTGCTGCTGCTGCACGGGATTGACAGGTACGTCGGCCTCGTCGACGTGCGAGCAATGACGGCGTTGGTGCTTCGCACCCTGGTGGCCGCCGGCGCCGCCGCGGCCTGTTGCTTCGTGCTCATCCAATTCCTGGCGGCACGAACCGGTGCCCTCCTGGCGCTCTGCCTTGGCGCCCTGGTCATGGGCGTGCTGTACCTGGCGGCCGGACGGCTGCTGCGGATCGGCGAGATCGAGGAGCTGACCGGCGCGGCTCGTGCGCGATGGCGACGCGATCGTGGCGGTACCGTGCACCCGCCACCCCCCGTCCTGATGTATCACTCGATCGCCCGGATGGACCGGAACCTGAACCGGGTCTGCGTCTCCCCCGAGCGCTTCGAGCAGCAGCTTGACTGGCTCCATCGCAACGGCCTGCGGGGTGTGTCGATGCGCGAGCTCTGCCAGGCCAGGGAGAACGGGGCAGCCTCCGGGCTGGTCGGCCTGACGTTCGATGACGGCTACCGGGACTTCCTGACCTCGGCGCTCCCGATCCTGGAACGGTACGGGTTCACCGCCACGCTGTTCATCGTGGCCGGTCTGCTCGGCGGCGAGAACCAATGGGACGACGGGCCGCGCCTGCCGCTGCTGGACAAGGATGAGCTCCGTGAGATCAGGGCGTGCGGCATCGAGATCGGCTCCCACGGGCTGTCGCACGTGCGGCTGGCAGGGCTGGACCACGCCACGCTCAGGCGGGAGGTCCAGGACAGCAGAGAGCTGCTGAGCAGCCTGCTGGGTGAGCCGGTGGACGGCTTCTGCTATCCCTACGGCAGCCTCGACGGCCCTGCCGTACGAGCCGTCCAGGAGGCCGGCTACGCCTACGGGTGCGGGGTGAAGGTGCCGTCGGCGGCGGTGAGCAGGTTCAGCCTGCCGCGCACGCACGTCGGCGAACGGGACGGCTTCCTGCGGCTCACCGTCAAACGGCATCTCTACCGGCCTTACGCCCAGACCGTCGGACGGCATCGATGAGGATCCTGCATGTCATCACCGGCCTCATGGCGGGAGGAGCCGAGCAGCAACTGCGGCTCCTGCTTGGCCACACCCGACATCAGGCCGACGTCGTGACCCTCTACAACCGCGGACTGGTCGCCGACGCCATCGAGGCGGACGGCACCCACGTCGTGGACCTCGGCATGCGGAGCAATCGCGACGCGTCCGCGCTGTACCGGCTGGTACGTCTCATGCGTACCGGGCGGTACGACGTGGTGCACGTGCACCTCTACCGAGCCTGCGTGTACGGCCGGATCGCCGCCAGGATGGCCGGGGTCCCGATCGTGGTCACCACCGAGCACTCCATCGGGGATCACCAGATCGAAGGCCGGCGCAAGACCTGGGGTGTGCGGGTGCTCTACCTGGCGACGGACAAGCTCTCGAACGTCACCATCGCGGTCTCGGACGCCGTTCGGCGGCGACTGGTGGACTGGGGCATACCAGAGAGCAAGATCAAGGTCATCCCCAACGGGCTCGACGTCGACGCGCTGGCCTTCGATGCCGCGGCTCGCAGGAGGGTGCGGTCGAGCTTCGGCATCCCCGACGGCGCCGACGTGGTCGGAGGGGTCGGGCGACTGGAGACGGGCAAGCGGTTCGACGCGCTCATCGCCGCCCTGGCGCCGCTCCTCGGCCCGAGCCGTCGGCTGCTGCTCGTCGGGGACGGCCGGGAGCGGCAGCGGCTGCGCCAACTCGCGCACACCGCGGGCGTGGCCGATCGGGTCATCTTCGCCGGCGAGCGGGCGGACGTCGGCGGCCTCCTGTCGGCCATGGACCTGTTCGTCTCGCCGTCCGACGACGAGACCTTCGGCGTCGCCGTCCTCGAGGCGCTCGCGGTCGGACTACCGGTGCTCTATGTCCAGTGCCCGGCGCTCGACGGCCTTCCCAGGACCGGAGCGCGCCAGGTTGGCGGCACCGTCGACGAGCTCCGCCACGCTCTCCTGGAGCAGTTCCGTGCCGAGCCGCGGCCTCGCACAGGGGCCGCGACGCGGCTGGACCGATATGCCATCTCGGCGTGCAGCAGGGCCGTGGACACGCTGTACGAACGGCTGACCCTCGAAGCGTCGCCTGCAGCCGCCCTACGACGCGACCCTTGACCTGTTCCGCTTCCCCGGAGGCTCCCGGTGGCTGCGCTTGGCGGAGATGAGCCGTTGGCCTGGCTGGTTCAGGACGATGCCGACAAATGGCGGAGCGATCTCGTCGATCGTGGGGAGGGTCTCCTGCAACCGGTATCCCGGATTCCGGTCCCCGACGACCACCAGCACGGCCTCGGCCAGTGGCAGGGACTCGCGCAGATCGGCCGGGAGGGCCAACGGCTCCGCGTCCACAATGAGCACCTCACAATCGGATCGAAGGCCGTCCAGCACCTTGGCGAAGCCTTCCCCCGAGAGCCGGTGCTCACTGGCGGAGAACTCTTCGGAGCGACCGGCGATCAGGAACCTCTGGCGGACCGCGTCGGCCAGCACCACCTGCCTACCCCGCTCGGCCAGGAGCCCGTACAGCAGTCGAGCGACGGTGGTCTTGCCCTCCCCTCCATGCGGCGACGTCACGAAGAGCGCACCGCTGACCTGCCCACCGAGTCCCGCCTGGATCCGCTCCAGCAGCCGAGTGGTCGCAGACCGCACCCCGGCGTAGCTGAGCTCCTCTTCCGGAGACGACCCGAGCGTCTTGAAGCGCGGCAGCTTCGCCACGACCGGGTACCCGTAGGCGCCCAGCACCTCCTGCCAGCGCTTCCTGTTCCGGCGGGAAGGGAGGTTGAGTGCGAGCAGGCCCGCCAGCAGCAGCCCGACCGAGACGCCCACGATGGTGTTCAAGACGCGATTTGGGGAACTGGCCCGGCTGGGGGGAGCCGCCCGCGTGAATTGCCGCACGCGATACCCGGTGTCCTGCGCCCTGGCCGTGCTGTAGGAGCTTAGGCCCGTGGCAACGACGTTCGCGAGCCGCGCTGCACTCCCCGGCTGCCGGTCCCGGGCCGTGATCTCGATCAAGGGAGCGTCGGGCGAGGCCGAGGCGCTCACGAGCTGCCTGATCCGACCGGGCTCCACCGCGATGCCGTGGTCGATCAGCGCCTTCTGGACCACGGCCCGGTCCGTGGCGATCCTGGCGTATGCCTGGGCGTAGTTGATCGCGTTGCCGCCATCGGCCTCTCGGACCGGCACCACCAGGACGTAGCTGCTCGCGCTGTACGACGGCGGCATCAGGTCGCTGGCGAGGATTGCGCCGCCCACGCCCAGGGCGACACCGAAGAGCAGGATGGGCCATCGCCTGAGAAGCAGCCAGAGGACCTGGGCCGTCTCACTCATGGGGCCGGCCTTGAGGCCACGCCGGGCCGCTCAGCGCAGGTGAACCGGCTACCTGCCACCTCCCCGATGGAGATCAACGAGCACCTCGGGCAGGATACCGTCCCGGAGCCCCGCGCGCACCGCGCACGAGCACCGCACCGTAGAGGACGTCGGGTAGACGGCGTCTGTCAGCCGTCGCCAGGGATGCCCGAGTTGCGGGCCTGCACGCATTGTGGTTAGTTGCTGCTCCCCCAAACCAACTCCTGAATTGCCCCCGCTCCTCAGCAAGGCGGAGAGATGACCGTCGGCTGGTCATTCCTGTCCAGACTTGTCAAGCCTGTGGTCGTTGCCGTGCTCTCGGCCATGCTCCTGCTTGGGTCGGCGCTTCGCGCGCCGACGGCGCTCGCCAGTGGCGGCGAGGTCGGAGTCGACTGGTTCGACTCGGGCGCCCAGAACGCCGATCTGCGGGACATGCGGGAGGCGGGCGTGAAGTGGGTGCGCGTCGGCGCGTTCTTCCAAGCCACCAGCCACGCCTACCTGGACTCGCTTGTCAGGACGGCCGCGGCTCACCAGATCAAGGTCCTTCCCGCGGTGTACCCCGTGCCTCGCAACGACTACGGCACCAGGGAGCAACGCCAGGCGTATCTGTCATGGCTGTCACAGACCGTGACCCGGTACCGAGACCGAATCCACATCTGGGAGGTGGGCAACGAGCCCAACCTCGAGCCGTTCTGGAACACTCCCGGGGCACCCGGCGAGGCCAGCTGGAACGAGGGTGTGCACCGGTACGTGCTGCACCTGGCCGAGACCTATTCCACGATCAAGGCTTCCAATCCCTCTGCCACCGTGCTCTTGGGCGGCCTCTCGGGTCACTTCATGGAGCAGTACATCGACCGGCTCATCGACGAACGGGCCTATCGCTACTTCGACGCCATGAACCTCCACCCGTACGCGACCAACCCCCATCGCGTCGTGGCACGGGTCAGGTCGGCGCAGCGGCACATGAGCAGGGCGCCGGGGATGGCGTCCAAGCCGGTCTGGATCACCGAGTTCGGCTGGCAGACAACCTGGCCAGGTTCGTTCATGTACGTCCCCAGCGAGGAGATCAAGGCCAACTACGTGCGCCAGACTATCCCCATGCTGCACAAGATAGGGATCAATACGCCGATCTTCTGTTTCGTCTGGTACGAGTGGGCCGATATCACCAGGCCGGGCGCCAGCAACGTCAACGGTTTCGGATTCGTCCGCAAGGCGTCGGCGAACGCCCAGCCGGTCAAGCTTCCCGCCTACTACGCGCTCCGTTCGGTGGCGATGCAAGATCGAGTGGGTTCTGGCTCCGACCATCAGCCCTCGAGGGCAAGAAAGGCGCGGACCGTTGCGTCCCGGCTGGGTGCAGCGGCGCCACCGAAGATGATCGACGTGGAGGCCGCCAGCAGCTCGACCTCCGCGCCACCGTCCCTCCCGTCGCAGCTGCCGCCTGGACTGCCCGGTTCTGGCACGGTGGCCGCCCTTCCGCTGGCCGTCGGCAGCGCCGTGGTCGTGCTGCTTGGCGCGATCGGCGTCGTCGCCAGCCGCCGGCAGGGCCGCAGGCCGCCCTCGGCTCCCGGAGCGGCAAGACGGAAGCACGCAGGATCGGTCTAGACGAGTGATTCCAATCGAGGTTGCGCTCCACCAATCCGCTGGAGCGGGTCAACCGGGAGACCGGGCGGCGCACCGACGTGGTGGGGGTGTTCCCCAAACGACCAGGCTCTCATCCGCCTGGCCGGGACCTTGTTGATCGAGCAGAACGATGAGTGGTTGGTGAGCCGCTGCTACCTCAGCGACGCTTCGATGGCCAGCTTGCCGCAAGGAGGTCCATGAGAACCCAGGTGAACCGTATGGAAAGGAAGCTGCGCATGGTTGCGCGGCGGGCTTTTCCACTCCTTGTGCCAGGATATCGGCAATATGTCGAGTGGTTGCATTCGACACGTAGCAGGTCACGCGAGCGTCTGTTCACCCGGTACGTCCACAGCAACCACTGGGGAGGCGAATCATCCCTATCGGGAGAAGGGTCAAACCTTGAGCAGACCGCTGCCCTTCGTACCGCCCTCCCGAGCGTCCTCAATGAGTTGCGTGTGCGCTCGCTTCTTGATGCCCCGTGCGGCGACTACCACTGGATGTTACACGTCGATCTAGGGCTCGACCGATACATCGGTGGCGACATCGTCTATGACCTGGTGCGCCACCTACAGGTGAGTTATGGACGCGACGGGATTGAGTTTATGCACCTTGACATCTCCAAGGATCCCTTGCCACAAGCCGATGCCATTCTGTGTCGAGACGGCCTCGTACACTTCTCCTTCCGTCAGATTGACGCCACAGTTCGCAACTTCAAGCGCAGCGGCGCCGAGTACTTACTCACCACCACCTTTCCTGACACAAAGATGAATCGTGATATCATCACCGGCGACTGGCGCAGGTTGAACCCCTGTGCCTCGCCGCTCAATTGGCCTGAGCCGTTGATGTTAATCAATGAACGCTGCACGCAGGCCAACTCGAGATTCGCCGACAAGAGTCTGGGCGTCTGGAAGCTTGCGTCGCTGCCGTCCGGATGAGGCACAACTTGAGTGTCTGTCCCCTGAAGCAACTCGCTTTCGCCTATGCCGGCAAGCCGGTGTGTCGCCGTGCGATCCATTGAAGGTGCTCGCTATCCGGCCTGTGGCGGTCCTGCGGCTGGGGATTAGGTCCCGAGGGGCCGACCTCGCGCATGTCGCCGGAGCGCCTGCGAGAGCTTCTGGGGACTGCGCGCGAGGAAGCGGAGCCACATGACGGCGAAGGGAAGCGGGTCGTCCAGCGCGAGCCAGGCGGCCTCGTTGACCCCACGGAACGATCGCAACCAGTCGGTCAGGGTGAGTCTTCCGTCGCGGACGTACCGAAGGCTCGAGACGGTGTCGTAGCTCTCCACCAGCCACTTGCGGCCCTCCCGCGCACCGGCCATCTCGACTCGCTGGCCCGTCAGGTCGAGATAGAGCGCTCGGGCAACGTCGATGCCGTTTGTGCCGACGAAGAGGCGGAACGTCGCGCCGATACGGGGATTGACATCCAGGAGCTTGTACTGCCCGTCGCGGGCGTCATACCGGTAGCCCATGTCGACGATGCCCCGGTACCCGATCGCCTTCATGAAGCGCTTGGTCGTCGCCT
>Ga0081538_10004727_pt1 | contig 12469 bp, 23 predicted proteins | sample TabmetS5T2R1_FD_71022 | JGI IMG/M metagenome (GOLD analysis project Ga0081538, IMG submission 71022) | Tabebuia heterophylla rhizosphere microbial communities from the University of Puerto Rico - S5T2R1 | ecosystem: Host-associated > Plants > Roots > Rhizosphere ...
CTCCCTCAAGAGAGCGAGGATGTACTGCCTTGAGAATCCCCTCGGGATCGCGCTCCCGACCCTTGACAGCCATTCAGATATCATATCACTAGTAATATCGCTAGCGAAATAAAAAGCTTGTGGCGGCCAGGTCCGGCTGCCTCGAGTTCTTGATCTTGCTGAAGGAGCAGCAATGACGTTTTCAATCGCACGTCCAGAAAAGATGATAGAATTCACCATCGAATTTTAATAGTTGCTGTTGCCCTATTTTGGAGAGTATACCTGGTTTTTGCTCAGCAAGGACGGCTATGAAAAACTTATGCGCGAAATCGAGAACCAGATAGACGACGCCGATGAGGACGCCAAGCAAAAAGCTTGGAATATCCTTCATGCAATCAAAGGCCATTACAACGCGGTGATAGTGGAGACGATTGCATACGAACTCCAAATGGCCGAGTCCAAACAAAGCGTGGCAACCTGGCAGAAGCAGAATGGCATAAATTGACGGCCGAATTATACTAGTCAGTGCTTGATGCAACCAAGTTAAGAGGATGATCCATGACTTCCGGCACGAACGGTCAAAAAATAATGGTAGTCAACGATGAGCAGGACTTGGTGAATATCGTATATATTTACCTCAAGAAATGGAAATTTGTAGTTGACTCCTTTTACCAATCCTGTCGACGCAATTACGCGGTCCAAAAATAGCCCCTTCAGCTATCTGCTTGTCATCACTGATATCAGGATGCCACAGATGTCCGGCTTGGAGCTTGCAAAATCGCTACTGCGCGTCAAGCCTGATGCCAAAATAATAATCATGACTGCCTTTGAAATAAGTAGAGAAGAGCTTGAAAGTAGCTTGCCAATGACCGAGCATAAAGACATCTTGAAAAAGCCATTCAATTTGGTGCAGACCTGCCGCGCGGTAGAAAAGGAGATGCAGGCAGCCACTTGACTGCAAATTTTCCTGCGTAATTTGCTACCAGAAGATGATCTAACATCAATCCAGCACATTTTTTTATATCTGCATCGCCTGGGAGTTCGGACAAGAGCGCATTGCAGAAAAAAAGTCTATACTGGTAGTCGACAACAAGCCCGACGTCAACGTCTTGTTAAGGAAAATGCTTGAGCTGAAGTGCTATCAGGTAACTGCGTATGCTGACCTTGCAGCTGCCCTTCCAAATTTCAAGACCGGCCTTTTCGATCTAGTCGACTTCAAAATGAGGAGCATAAACGGCTTTGAGCTGTACGTCCGGGTTGCAGAAATAGACCACAGCATCAAAGCCCTGTTCATGTCTGCTGACAGCGGACATCATGCACGGTACAAAAAGGAATTTGTTATCCTGCCGATAAGTCGGGCACGTACAAGCCTGTCCGCGTGTACGCTCTTGTAAAACAGATAGCGTACATGTTGGAACAACGACGGCAATCGAAGCCGCGCCGTGAGGCGGTCCTGAAGAGCATCGCGGTAATAGTAATAATAATCTGGCATAGGCATTATTAATGCATATCAATCTGGCTGAACTTTTTACCTGCCGGAAATGCTGAAGTGTTGACTCGAAAAAGTAGTAGGTAGGCAATTATCGTTCTTGTTAAATATTGTAGCATCTGTCGCATCTACGATGGAAATAGGACCGTGCAAGTGCGATCAGTGCAGTTCTCAGGCACATACAATGGCGGATTGCATCAATGGGTAATGTGATTGCTGTAACCTCGAGGACATGTTCGTAATGCTCACCGGCGTTGATGTTGAACTGATAAAAGTCACGCCGTAGACGCTCCACAATGGGAAAGGGTACTGAGGTATATGCCTTGCTGGATGCGCAGCCCTCCCGCATGTGAGTGAAGTATTTCTCATGCTGAAATGCTTTTCAGCATGAATGCCTGTGCTGCAATACATCTCTTTACCCTTTGTCTGCTTTGCTTATGATCGGTTCAAACGCGTTTTGAGCACGCATAACCCTTGTTGATTGCTACAAGACAGCTCGGCAGGTTCCATACCGGCGTTGTCCCGTCTTCTTGCTCGGTCAGCACTGTTAATGTAACAACCCTGTGTAACATGCGCCATTAACATGTTTCAAACGATCGCATAGATAGCGGTTGGATTTTGGTCCACCATCGCTGCAATGGAAGCAACATGAAGGATACACTCCTTGGCGAGAGAAACGAAAGAATAGTAATAGAGGTAGAAGCATGATGGTAGCTGCCACAGAGTATCCAAAGCACTTCTTCAGCAAAGGAGTCCGGATGCAGGACGGAGAGCACATCGGCCATGTAATGAAGGAAACAGGCAACACGATAGACATTTTTGGCTAGCGAAGATTCAGATTTGACGTCCGCCAGTCGACGATAATCGCTGTCAGAAAAAGCGTGATCTTTGGGATGGACTATGCCGGGGTCTTTAGGTATCGCGTTGACAGGAACGCGCCGCTTCCGCAGCAGGATCTATTTGCGAGCTAAGCGTTTTATAGAAATGAGCCCAACCTAATCAGGTGGCGACTGAGCAGCTATTTGTCAGCATCGTCATAATCCTGGTCGCGGCCCGGGTCCTTGGCGAGCTGTTCCAGCGCTTCAGGCAGCCACCGCTTGTGGGCGAGATACTGGCCGGCGTCATAATCGGGCCGTCGGTCCTTGCGCTGGTGGCCCCGAGCGCCGACCTGCGAGTGCTTTCCGACCTTGCGGTGTTCTTTTTGATGTTCCTTGCCGGCCTAGAGATGGACCCGCGCGAGATAAGGAAGGCCGGCAGGTCAGCCATAGTGATATCGGTCATCGGGTTCTTTGCGCCGCTGCTCGCCGGCACGTACGTGTCGTTCCTGTTCGGGCTCGCGACCATGCAGGCACTCTTTATGGGCCTGCTCTTGTCGATAACAGCGGTGCCTGTCAGCGCCATAGTGCTGATACAGTTCGGGATCCTCAACAGCAAGCTGGGCAACACCGTGATAACAGCCGCGGTCATTAATGATATAATGTCGCTCATCTTCCTGTCGATAATACTGCAAATGTCGGCAGAGGGCAGCAGCGGCAAGCTGAATTTGGGAGACCTTGCGATGTCTGGCGTCAAGATTGCGGCCTTTCTTGGCAGCATCTTTCTCTTTGACATATTGTTCAGGAAAACTGCCAACTGGCTGCCAAGCAGGGTCGAGCCGGTCTTCAAAAAGCTCCAGACAAAGGAGGCTGCCTTTGGCATACTGCTCATAACCACGATCACGATATCGCTCATAGCACAGGAGATCGGGCTCCACTTTGTCATTGGCACATTCTTCTCAGGTCTCGTAGTCTACAAGGAAATGATAGGCCGGCAGAATTTTAGCAGGGTCTACGGCATCATTTCGGCAATAACGTTCGGGTTCTTTGCTCCGATATTCTTTTCGCTCATCGGGATCGAGTTCAACATTCAGTCGCTCGTCAACGCAATCCCGCTCTTCATCGCCCTGCTCGCAGTCGCAATAGCCACGAAGATAGCTGCAGGTTACGCCGGCGCAAAGCTGGTCGGTTTCACAAAGGATACTAGCCTTGCCATAGGATTCCTCATGAACGGCAGAGGGATGGTTGAGCTAGTCATAGCGACTATCGGGTTTGCCGCAGGGATTCTTGACTTGACTCTCTTTTCAATAGCCGTGGCGATAGGATTCGTGACCAGTCTTCTGGCGCCCATAACGTCGAGGCCGTTTGTCAGTAGTGCCAAGTCAAAGGGCAGCGACGCAGTCGCCGTCGTGGAAGAGTCGCGAAACGACCAGAACACCACATTCACATAGAGCGCTCTATAGCAGCAACTGCTTTATCCTTTCTTCTACCGGCGCAGCCTGCCTCCATAGCGTGTCAAATACGTGGCGCTGCTGGCGCACAAGCTCCCGCTCGTCGCTTCGCACGAGGCGCACCAGCGAGTCGCCCCGCTTGACGCCTGCCACGTATTCGGTGTCGCTCACTGCAAAATTCCCCCTAACGCCGTCAAGGTGGCGCAGCTCGGCAAACTCCATTATCTCCCTGCAGTACCGCAGGTTCTCCCTTGTAATTTCGGTGATGTACATTATCTTGACCCCTCGCCTTTTGGCAGCGAGGTAGCCTTCCTTCACCTTGCTGACTGAAAATGACGGCAGCGAATGATCGACGCAGGCGCACCACACCTGGGTAGTGCTGGCCTGGAACTTTCTTATCGCTTCAATGATCTCTTTTTCATCTGTCAAAACCGTGGTACTGCCCGCCAAGTCACGGAATCAACCGGTATGCCTTCTTATAATCTCAACATTCTTCAACGGTAAATTACTCAAAGCTTTAAAATAGATTTGTCAATCAACCCTTTGTTGACGACGGCAGCAGCTGCTGTGCGCATCATTGCGCTCGACGACGAGCCAGACATCCTGAGAGTCGTCGAGCTTTCGCTCAGAAGGTGAGGCTATGACGTCGAGAGCTTTACCGATCCCGTGGTTATTTCCCCAAGCCCGTGTAACTGTAAAAGACCATGCAGCTCAACTATGGGCATGAGCGAAGAGGAAAAGCCGACGCTTGAAGATTATGAAAGCAAAGACGAGAGCGAAAAAAGGGAAGTATATTATATACCTCGCACAGATAGATAAATTTGAATGTTTTTAGAATTTTTTTATATTTTATTTAGCTTCTTTAACATTAGAGATACATCATATAACAGCAATAACTGAAAAGCAAAAATATTACATTGCAGTATAGTAGGCATGCCACCGCAATCTTACGATCTTGTAAGATACAGGGGGGTCAAGTACGGAGCAATCGCCGGAATAATCGCCACGTGGTCGATCTCGACTGCAATAGCAGCCTCGGAAGTTGAACTGGGTCTGCCGATAAGCACGTTTTATTCGATAATGGGTATGAGCCTTGGGTACGAAGATTTCATCGCTGCTGCTTATCTGGGATTTGGGCTGCATTTGCTGATTGGTACTCTGCTGGGCGCCATCATTGGGCTGACCTCCGTCCGGTGGATGAAGATAATGACCAACCCGTACAAGGCCACAGCGGCCGGCGTAGTGGCCGGGATCGCAGTGTGGCTGGTGCTCTTTGTGCCAGTCACAGTACTGCTGGTCCAGCCATCGCTGCAGCGCGTCGTCGCGCTGATGCCAGGGAACCTGCAAGAAACAATGCTGTCTGAAAACGTCAGCCAGTTCGTCGCAGGGATAGCGACAAGCGCAATAGTCTTCCACATGGTGTGGGGCGCAATATTCGGGTACATCGCAAGCTCGCTCATGAGAATCAGCGCACTCCGTGCCGCCAAGGCCGCAACAGGAAGAGACATGCCGCGATGAAAGTGAAAGACAGCGTGGGCATGCTGCAGAGGATCAAGCCGCGGCTTGCAGTGGCCGGCTCGGGGCTTGCAGCCGGTCTGATCTCATCGCTTGCGATAAGCGCCCTCATCCTGCTCGCGGAAAAGCTCGCAGACCTGCCGGTGGGCACATTTTACCTCGTGCTTGCATCGGTGGCGCTGCAAACAGAGGCCCACACTGTTGACACAATCGTGCTTGGCTTGCTGATGCACCTTGCTGCAGGCAGCGTGATCGGCCTTGTCATCTCGATACCATTCGTCGTGTCCAAAAGGTTGCTTGCATCTGCTGATAGGTATGCACCTCTGTATGGCCTTGCGGCGGGGTTTGCCCTGTGGCTTGCGCTCTTCCTCCCGATCACTTTCGGGGTGATGCTTCCGCTGCTCAACTCGCTTGACAGTCAGCTTATCAGGCAGCAAGTGCCGACCGGCGAAGTATCGTCGATCGCGACAGACGAGCTTTTGTCCATAATGGACAGGGTGATCGCCGGCTCGCTGGCGTTTAACATGTTCTACGGGCTCTTGGTGCTCATTCTGACAAGGTTGCTCTCTGAAGCATATATGCACAGGCATCAACAGGTAATTTTATAAAACTATTGCTAATTCAACAGTGTTGATGCGGAGGAACCAGAGGCGCTTCCTGAAAAACCAGAGAAGAGTTGGCGAAGCAATAACCATTGCAAGCGGCATTGGCGTCACTGTGCTTGGCTACTTTCTCGGGATCCCGTTTGTGGCATACGGCGGGCTGTGCATAGCCGGCCTAGGCGTCGTTTCAGTCTTTTGGAGATAAATTAAATCATGCCAAAAAATAACAGCAGCAAGAAAATCGGCATCATTGCCGTCGTTGCGGCAGCAATCCTTGCGGCCGGAAGCGCGGCAGATCTCTATTCTACCAACGCAATGACGCCCCAACCTCCTGCTGCCACTGCGAGCCAAGAAGACGACAGCGCTGAAGAAATAACTATGAAGTTCCTCTCGCGTTCTAGAGCGCTCCTGCACTTGGAAGCTCTGACGCCAAGGTAACGATAGTGGAATTTCGCCATTACCAGTGCACCTAGTGCATAAGATTCCATGAAAATACCAAGGACCAGCTATTGCCAACTATGTGGACACGGGAAAGGTCAGGTTCTTGTTCAAGGACTATCCTATAAATGACCTTAGCGACAGGGCTTCTTTAATAGCCGCGGAGGCATCTTACTGTGCAGCCGACCAGGCCAAATACTGGGACTATCATAACAAAGTATGTGTACAGTACCATCGGTTACCTTTACAATAACCATCTGGAAGACAAGACACCGCCAGCTGGTTAAACAAAGACAGCATATAAAGCAGTTTTTGCCGCTGACAGTGGCACAGCCGACATGGACAGCTTTCCCAGGTGCGTGGATTTGGGCAGGTACGCCGGCCTTGTTGTGGACAGCTACAACCTTGCCCGACAGATAGGGTTTGACGCGCCTTCCAGCTTTATCGTCCTGACGGAAGGTGAGACTCCAAAATTCCTCAGAGGTGCCCACCCGTACTTGACTTTTGATCGGGTCATAGACGAGGCTTATGATGCAGCCAGCTAGCTAGTACTGGATTGAATACCTCTGGCCTGTTAGCTCGTATAGGATGCCGCTGGCTTCCTTTAGCAGCGAGTCCACCTCTGCGCTTTTTTCTGCTATCTGGCGCCTCTGCTGCTCCTGAACCTGCCTGATCCTTCCCAGCTCTTCGGCAAGCTGAACGGCCTTTTCTTCCATCTCTGCGGCCAGGAGCACGGCGCTGCCGCTGCTGTCGCCCTGCCGCAGGGAATCGATCTGTTCCTTTATATGCTGCGCCCTTCCATGAAGCTCCGGCAACGACTCCACTATGGCGTCAAGGTATTGCAGCATTCTGTCAGAATCTTTCAGCTGGATGCTGCCAGAGCCTATCGACTTGCGGATCTCAAGCAGGAGCGAAGAGTACAGCAATATGTCGTTTTCGTATAGCACCTTCCAGGGCTCGTCAGACATCATCCGCAGGCGCGCTTCAGTTTCTCTCGAAACGCCATACGAATACTTTGTAAACGCCCGGGAGGCGTGGGAAAAGAGGTCGTGCACTTCGGAGCGAAGCTGCTCCTGCTGCCTTTCGGCCTCGGCAACCTTTTGCGCAATTGCAGACGCCTGTCCAAATTCCGCCGACTCCTTCAGCGCGGCCAGTTCGCCCTTTAGCCTTTCGAGCTCACCTTCAACACCTACAGCCTCTTTTTCCGCGCTCTGCAGGTACGCCTCGCTAGACTTGATGGACGACGCCTTTTGCGAGGCCGTGTTCAGTATGCCGCTGCATTTCACAAGCGGCTCACGCTTTTGATCGAACCCTGACATTATCTCCTTTGTTTCGTTCAGCAGTTTCGTCAGCGCTTCAAACTCGTCCTTCATCCTGCTGGCGTGCTTTTTCATAAAGCTGTTGAGCGTCCTGCCGTGCGAGCCGCTGACCTCTCCAAAGCGCTTCATCATCGTTTCAAACCTTTCCTTGAACTTTCTGGCGTCATTTGCGGACTGGGGCAGTGGAAGCTCGGACGACACTTCGCGCCTGAGCGACGCCACCACCGTCCTTCTGGAGTTTTCAACCACCGACTTGAGCCTCTGCTCGAGGCCCTCCAGCTTGATCTTTTCACGCTCCATGTCGCCTGCTATCTTGTCTATAATTCTGAGGGACTGCGCAGCGGACTCTTTTACCTTCACAAGGCGGGCCGCCAGCTCTTTTGCTCTTGCCGATTCGATCTGCCGCAAAAGCTCCTGGGCCTGCTGTATGGATAGAGCACCTGCAGCAGGCGCAGAAACCGCCTGCACGTCTGGCGGCGCATTGCCTTCCTTCTTCTTGAAAAGCCCGAACGGAGGCACTATGGTATAGTTTCTCGCCGACTGACTCAAAAAACCTTCCGATCGCGTAACGCTTAATGCGCAGCTACTCATTATATATTGTGCCATGGCAACAGGATTTTCTGCTCCACAGGGCACAAGGAAAGCAGCTTTGAGCAGAATGTATCCTTGGTTCTACCGCAACCAGTCAAGGCTGTTTGCGCTTGACATCGTTTGCATCACGCTCTTGTTCTTCATGTACCTTTTCACCTCGACCTTCCAGGTCGTCAACCCAATAATCGTAAACGTCGTTCAGGCAAGTGCGATAGTGCTCGTCGCATTTATTGCCCTGTCGGTGGTATCGAAGGGACTGATGCCCCTTATCATATGTGTACTGGGCATTGTCCTAATCCACAACTCGATAATTCTGCCGTATTACTCGACTCCCGAGCCGGGCGAGGCATACTTTGGAGATACCCGGATTACGTGGATGCTGTATTCGCCGGGGACAGTGGCAACAGCTGCCAATATGCACTTTTTCCTCGGAGCGTCTATGGTGGCATTTAGCATAATAGTGGCATACAGGCCGTCGCTGCTCTTTGCCAGAAACAGGCCCGAGTCGCTCGACTCGGAATGGTCCAAATACCCGGTGTGGCACGACAACCCCCTGCTTGAAGGTGGCCACTCTGAGCCATCGGTGCCGGTTAAGGGCCTGATGACTGATCAAGACCGGTATTTGCTGTGGCGCTACGAGTACGTCCTTGCCAGCATCTACGGCACGCCCCACCTCGTGAGGCCGGAAGGTCTGGTGCCAAAGGACTCTACTGCCATCTTTCGCGATAAGGAAAACGGCAGGATGATAGGCAAGGCCAGGTACGCGGGCTATTTCGTGTGAGTAGATGATTGATGCAGGGTCGGTCAGGTCAGCAGTTTTCCGGCCCTTACGCGCCATCTGATACGACCTGGGTGTCGCCGTGGCCTGTTGCATTAGTATGCATACTCTTCAACGTCGCAAAGGAAAGAAGAAGATCGAATTTTACATCGCTTGCACCTATGTATATTCTCATTTTCTCGTTAGCCAGACGTATATCATTATAGCGCCTAGGCGGGTGGAGAATCTTCTTAGTCAAGGAACGCGTGCAATTGTCATAGATATGGACTCTGCCGCATAGGCTGATGAGATTCAAGTTGGCAAGGGGAGCTGGCATTGTGACAGACAGCGAGACTGGCGAGAACCTTAGGACGACCGCATTCAGGTGGTAACGCAACAGCAGAGCAACGTCACCACCGAACGCGAGCTCGAGGTAAAGAGCGGCCTCCTGCTGATCTCTGTCGAAGGCGAGCGCGTCTGCTACACGATCCTTCTAGAAACATGGGAGATAGATAGTAGCATCGGAAGACAGCAGACCAGTTATAGCAGGATTGGTAATTGAGATTGCGTTTGTAATTACCTTAGCTGGACACAATGAAGATTAGAAACTATTGACAGCAACCGCGATGCAGCAAAAGCAACCGGCTTACAGTAGGTCATCCTCCTAAAAACCGTGTTTGCAGCGCAAACTTATCCGCAAGTTCTGTTGCAAAATCGACTGATTTTCTATTATATTGCAATTCGCCTGATGTGGCTGCCTACTACTATCTACTTGTTCATCTTGCTTTTTCCATTGATAATATTAAATCAAGTTATGACGGAGTCAAAAAAGGAGAGAACGGTTTGGCATGATGATCTTTCAACCATACCGATCTTGCCTATTGCATATGCTGCTTCTTCCTCTCTCATGTTTTTTGTTGTGACGTTGCGCTCGTAATTGTGGCCATCATCGTTTTAATCATCATGTTTGTCGTCGCCGTTGTCATGATTGTCATGATTGTCATGATTGTTGTCGGTTGCAAATGCTGCCGGGACTGCTATTGTTGTCAGACCAAGTGCCAATATGCTGGCGATACCTACTGCAAGAAGCCTGTTTTGAATGGTGTGTTTCATTTTTTCTTTTGACATCAGTGTGCAAGACATAAAAAGCACAGGATTTATTGATTGATTAACCATGGCAGGTTACATACTTAGGAAATGCTTTTTTTAAGACATCTAATTGGGTGCAGTCTCTAGAGTAAACAATTAGTCGTTGTCTGTACCTAATTTCTTATGATTGATATGCATATATAAAAAGTCTTGTCAGCACTTCAATCATTATGGAATCTATGCAAACTCGACGTCAAACATCAGGGAATTTCAATCATTGAAACGATTTTTCTCAGTTTTCTAGTAGTGCTCACTGACAACGATGCTTGCGCTGTTGCTTCCAGTTTTACTATCGTGTTGGCTATCAGCAATTGCAATTTCACATGCCACAATCTCTGTCAATTCTGTCAAATCCCTCTGCTGCATAACTAGCTTTGTGTCTATCCAATAATGGTGGTGTCTGGTATGTGCAGCATTTCTTCTTTTCTAGTGTTCTAGGCAGCTTACAGCTCTTGATCTCTAATCATCACTTATGCCTAGTGGACCTATCACAAACAGCATATTTCTCTAGTGGGATTACACCGGCTATCCACCATTCTGGCAAGTATTCGGCGAAGCGATGGTTAAAGTCATATTCTGTGAGCCCATAACAGTTCTATTGCCCTTTATGGAGGCATCTGACCGACCGTGCCACGATGACACGCACACTAATAGCGAGAAGTTGAGTCCTGCCACTCTTGCTCATCTGTCAAGGTGCAAGACTTTTTAGCCTTGAAACTGTGCTCCTTCTTCGTTGGCCAATCTAGACGATGGGGCACGCTCAAGCGCTGAGCAGATAATAAGAGCTGAAATTACTAGAGTGGCAGATAACCCTTCTATTGTCAAAGGCAACGGCTGCGCTGCGTGTCATGTGCTGTTCAGGGTCAAAGAAGCCATGCAGGTAAGCGAGCAGGATGCGGCAGACCTCCTTTCAGAGGTTCTGCTGGACAATCAGCCTCTAAATGATGAGTTCATTTCGATGGTCGAGCAGATCCACATGAAAGCCCGCATGATGGGCGTAACCTTTGCAATCAAGAGCAGAGACGCCAAAGACCGGTATCTCGATGCTAACTTCAAAAACACGCTAAGCGAACTTGTATCCGATGCTTCCGTTTACGGCACCGAGATAGCACTGAGGAAGCTGTTTTTGTCGCATATTGCTCTCAACATAGCCCAGAACCTAGGCATTGACTATCATGCCGCAACAGAAGAGCTTTATTATTACATGAGGAAGAACGACATGCAAACGCATGACGAGATGATGCAGTCTATTAGGTCATTGCTGACCAAGAGAGGGGTCGAGAAGCCTTAACGACGGTGACATTTATATGAAAATCGTCAAGAGTATGGAAAACATCTATATGATGCAAAAGATGATGGGCGTAACCTTTGCAATCAAGAGCAGAGAAGCGAAGGGCAGGTACCTTGACTCACAGTTCAAGAACGCGCTGGATAAGCTCTTTGCCGACATTGCAAACTACAGAGTCGACGTCGTCTTTCGCAAACTCATAATGTCGTACATAGCGCTTGAAATCGCGCAGAATCTTGGCATTGACTATCGCGCTGCCACCGAAGAGCTGTATTACTATGTGAGAAAGCGCGACGAGCAGACGCGCGCCTCGCTGTTAAAGTTGGTCATGTCCATCGTTGATAGGAGCAAGTACCGGAGCTGATGCTATAATGGGCGAAGAGAGGGTCTTTGAATTGTCAGACCTGCTGTCAGAGCTCGATAAGGAAGGCGGCTACTTTATCGACTTTTTGAAAATACGCGATCTTGAAGCCGGGGTCCTCCGCTTGCACTCCGGCGAAAAGGACACACAGGAGCCGCACTCGGCCGACGAATTGTATTACATCATAGAAGGAAGCGGATTTATCGAGCTCGGCAAAACAACTAGGCCTGTGAAAAAAGGCTCGATAATATTTGTGCCTGCCAAGATGCACCACAGGTTCTACGGCAACAAGGACGAGCTGGTAGTCCTCTACATGTTTGCAGAATGATATATAACAATAGAAAGGTAGAAAAGAGACTTTGCCAGCATCAAAGAAGAGCAACAAATATGCCAATTACGGACGCCACCAAGAAACAGATAGCCCAGCAGCGCAGGCTGTTCTTCAGGATATGCTTCAAGTGCGGGGGCAAGAACCCGATCTCTGCCACAAGGTGCAGGAAGTGCGGCGGCAGCCAGATGAGGTTAAAGAACAGGACGCTGGGAGCCAAGAAGTAATAATAATTTTCTCTCCAGCGCCTTTTTCTAATCTTGTGTAAAAGTGGATGGGGAGAGATTCGAACTCTCGACCACCTGTGTGTGAGACAGGTATCATAACCAGGCTAGACTACCCATCCATCTTCTGCCTTTCTTCTGTGTTTTCGGCACTACGATAATT
>Ga0081538_10004728_pt1 | contig 12468 bp, 11 predicted proteins | sample TabmetS5T2R1_FD_71022 | JGI IMG/M metagenome (GOLD analysis project Ga0081538, IMG submission 71022) | Tabebuia heterophylla rhizosphere microbial communities from the University of Puerto Rico - S5T2R1 | ecosystem: Host-associated > Plants > Roots > Rhizosphere ...
GCCTCTGGGACGACGACGACATCAAGAACCTCTCGCTCATGTGCGACATGCTCCACGAGCACGGCGCGCTCGCCGCCGCCGAGCTCTGGTACGGCGGCCCGCACGCGCCGTGCATGGAGTCGCGCTGCGTCCCCCGCGCGCCCTCGCAGATCCCGAGCGACTTCGAGCACCTCACCTACCCGAAGGAGATGGACAAGGACGACATCCGCGAGGTGCAGGGCTTCTACGTCGAGGCGGCCAAGAGGGCGCGGGAGGCGGGCTTCGACATCGTCTACGTGTACGGCTCGCACTCCTACCTGCCGCAGCAGTTCCTGACGCCGTACTACAACCGGCGCACCGACGAGTACGGCGGCTCCTTCGAGAACCGCGCGCGCTTCTGGCGCGAGACGATCGAGCAGGTGCGCGAGGCGGTCGGCGACGACTGCGCGATCGCCGTGCGCATGTCCACCGACATGTTCATGGGCGAGGCGGGCACGCAGCTCGAGCGCGACTGCCTCCCCTTCGTCGAGCTCTGCGACGAGATCGTGGACGTCTGGGACATCAACGTCTCCGGCATCTCCGAGTGGGGCGAGGACGCGACGCCGTCGCGCTTCTACGAGTCAGGCCGGCAGCTCCCCTGGCAGGGCGCGGTCAAGGCCGTCGCGAAGAAGCCGGTCCTCGGCGTCGGCCGCTTCACGAACCCGGACGTCATGGTCGAGGCGATCAACTCAGGGAAGCTCGACATCATCGCCACGTGCCGCCCTTCGATCTCCGACCCATGGCTCCCTCGCAAGATCGACGAGGGCCGGCTGGACGACATCCGCGAGTGCATCGGTTGCAACATCTGCATCTCGCGCTGGGAGATCGGCGGTCCGCCGCTCATCTGCACGCAGAACGCCACCGCAGGCGAGGAGTACCGCCGCGGTTGGCATCCCGAGAAGTTCGACCCGGCGAAGAACGCCGACAACGACGTCCTCGTCGTGGGCGCCGGCCCGGCCGGCATGGAGTGCGCCATGGTGCTCGGCAAGCGCGGCATGCGCCGGGTGCACCTCGTCGAGGCCGGCGAGGACATGGGCGGCGGGATGCGCTGGATCCCGCAGCTTCCGGGCCTGGGCGAGTGGGCCCGCGTCGTCAACTACCGCAAGATCCAGATCGACAAGCTGAAGAACGTCGAGTTCATCCCGAATACGACGCTCGACGCCCAGGGCGTGAAGGAGTACGGGGCCGAGATTGTCGTCATCGCCACCGGCGCGTACTGGGCGACCGACGGGCTCAACGGCTGCACCCACGACACGATCCCGGGCGCGGACGCGAGCGCCGCCTGGCAGCTCACCCCCGAACAGGTCATGTTCGAGGGGAAGGAGGCGCCCGGCGAGAGCGTCCTCGTCCTCGACACCGACGGCTACTTCATGGGCGTCTCCCTCGCCGAGAAGCTCGCGCGGGACGGCAAGAAGGTCACCCTGATGACGCACCTCGGGCACATCGCGCCCTACATGCACTTCACGCTCGAGGCGCCGAACCAGCACCGGATCCTGCACAAGCTCGGAGTGGAGATCGTCACGTACCACATGCCCACGAAGCTGGAGGAGGGCCGCGTCCTCGCGAGCCACGTCTACGACGAGGAAGGCCACGAGGAGGAGTTCGCCACCGACGCGGTCGTGCTCGTGACTCAGCGGCGCTCGAACGAGGCCCTCTACCGCGAGCTGAAGGACTCGGTGGGGATCGACGCCCTGAACGCGGAGGGAATCACGGGCTTCTACCGGATCGGCGATTGCGAGGCGCCCCGGCTGACCGCCGACGCGGTCTTCTCGGGCCACCGGCTCGCACGGGAGATCGACACCGACAACCCGGAGGTGCCGCTGCCGTTCAAGCGCGAGCGACGCGTCGTCGAGCGCGAGGCCGTGCTTGCATAGAGTGCCGGCGTGAAGGTCGTCGTCTGCGTCAAGCAGATCGGGGCCCTGGGGGACGAGGTCGAGTTCACGGAGGACGAGCGCGACGTCGACCCCGACTACCTCGACTACGCCCTCAACGAGTGGGACTCGTACGCGACCGAGGAGGCCCTACGCCTGCGCGAGGCGGCGAACGACGGCGAGGTCGTCGTCCTCACGGTCGGCGACGAGGACGCGGAGGATGCAATGCGGCGGGCGCTCGCGATGGGCGCCGACCGGGGCGTCCGCATGTGGTCCGACGAGCTCGCCGGCGCCGACCCGATCACCATCGCCCGCGCTCTCGCCGAGGTCGTGCGGGCGGAGGCTCCCGACCTCGTCCTCTGCGGCGTCCAGTCGAGTGACGCCGTGCAGGCGGCCACCGGGACGGCGCTCGCCGAGGTGCTCGACCTGCCGCGGGTGGCCGTCGTGACGAAGCTCGAGCTGGGAAACGGCACGGCGACGGTCCATCGCGAGCTCGAGGGAGGCCTCGTGGACGTGGTCGAGGTGGACACCCCCGCGGTGCTCACGATCCAGACCGGCATCAACGAGCCGCGCTACGCGACGCTGAGGGCGATCAAGCAGGCCGAGCAGAAGGAGATCGAAGTGCGCGAGCCCGGTGACCTCGGAGCGCCGGCAGCGCGCGTGCGGCGGATGTTCCTCCCGCCGAAGGGCGAGGGCGCCGAGATCCTCGACGGCGACCCGGCGGCCATCGCGAGCCGGATCAAGGAGATCGTCGACGAGAGAATGAAGGCGTGAGCGGGGCTTTTCATACACGCGCCATCTCTTGGGGCACCCCGGCCCACCACCCACTGCGAGCCTATCGCCGAACAGCGCGCTCGTGGTGCGCAGATCGTGCCGAGAATGCGACGAGGTGTGACGGATGAAGGCCCTCGTCGTCGCCGAGCACGTCCGCGGCGAGCTCCGGCCGATTACGCTCGAGCTGATCAGCGCGGCGCGGAGCCTGGGCGGGCCCGTGGAGGTGGTGGTGATCGCCGCCGAGCCATCGTCCTTCACGGACGCCGTCAACGTCGAGGGTGTCGACGAGATCCTCGCCGTCAAGGTCGACCACGACGAGTTCGAGAACGACGTCTACCAGCAGGCAGTCGAGCAGCTCATCGCCGAGCGGAGCCCCGACGTGGTCCTGCTCGGCTTCACGGTCAACTCGATGGGTTACGGGCCGGCGCTGGCCACCAAGCTGGGAACTGGGTTCGCCTCGGACGTCTTCGCCGTGCGTGACGAGAACGGCGAGCTCGTTGCCGAGCGCTCCTTCTACGGCGCCAAGGTGAACGGCGAGGTCGAGTTTCCGGGGCACGACCGGGCCGTGCTGCTGGTCCGCGCGACTGCGTGGCCGCCGGCCGAGGGTGCAGGATCTGCCAGCGTCACCGAGGTGAGCGTCGAGCCAACCGCCTCGCGCGCACGTCACCAAGATTGGGTCGAGGTCCAGGCGGGGGACGTCGACATCACCACCGCCGACTTCCTCCTCTCTGTCGGGCGCGGCATCGGCGACAAGGAGAACCTCGAGCAGTTCGAGGAGCTCGCGGAGGCGATGGGCGCGACGCTCTCCTGCTCGCGCCCGCTCGTGGACGCAGGCTGGATGCCGAGCGCGCGCCAGGTCGGCCAGTCCGGGAAAACGGTGAACTCCAAGGTGTACCTCGTGCTCGGGATCTCCGGCGCGGTACAGCACCTCGCGGGGATGAAGACGTGCGGCACGATCATCGCCGTCAACACCGATCCGGAGGCGGCGATCTTCAACGTCGCGCACTACGGCGCGGTGGCTGACCTCTTCGAGGTCGCAGAGGAGCTCGAGAAGCTGTATTGATGCCCATCCCGCTGGGCGCCGGGGAGACGCGCGAGACCTTCGCCGGCCTCGAGACCTGGCAGATCGTCCTCTGGTACGCCCTCATCGCCGTCTCGGTGGCGATCTTCCTCTTCGGCGTGGGACGCCTCGTCCTCAAGTACCGCCGAGGCCGCACGAAGGCGCCGGTCGGGAGGCCGCTCGAGCGCGCGGTGCGAACGACGAAGATCGTGGCGACGCACGCGTGGATCCGCCGCCGCGACCCGCTCTCCGGGCTGGCGCACCTGCTGGTCTTCTACGGCTTCGTCGTCCTCTTCATCGGGACCGCGATCCTCGCCTTTCAGGACGACTTCGCCGAGCCCGTTCTCGGCTTCGACTTCTGGCGCGGCTGGTTTTACCTCGGCTACTCGCTCTTCCTGGACGTCTTCGGCTTCGCGCTGATCGTCGGGCTCGCCGTCTTCGCCGTCAAGCGAGGCGTGCTCAGGCCGTTCCGGCTCTCGTACTGGCGCCCCATCGAGCCGGCTCCGGCCCTCGCGGACGAGGCGAAGCGCTACCGGCTCGGCGACTGGCTCTTCCTCGGCAGCCTCTTCTTCCTCGCCCTCACCGGGTTCCTCCTGGAGGCCTTCCGCGTCGCCGCCGACGACCCGAGCTTCGAGGTGTGGGCGCCGTTCGGCTGGCTCGTGGGACAGGCGTTCATCGCCCTCGGCTTCGAGGGCGATGCCGCGGAATCGGCCAGGGCGGTGACCTGGTGGGTGCACGGCGTGTTCGCGCTCTTCTGGGTCTCCTCGATCCCGTTCACGAAAGCGGTGCACATGCTGGCCGGGCCGGCGGGAGTCGCAGCCAAGGACGATCGCGCCGGCAAATCGCTCCTGCCGCTGCCGCCGGACGCCAAGCCCGAGGAGGTGGGCTACGCAACCATCGACGCTCTCGCCCCCAAGCACCTGCTCGACCTGGACGCCTGCACGAAGTGCGGCAAGTGCCACGCCGCCTGCCCGGCGACGGCGTCCGGCTACCCCCTGTCGCCGCGCGACCTCGTGCTCGACCTGCGCGAGGTGGCCGAGGGCTCGATGGGGAACCGTGCGGCCCTGGGGATTGCTCCCCGGTTCCCGGAGCACGCGGTGATCCTCGGGACGATCAAGCCCGAGACGCTCTGGTCGTGCATGCAGTGCATGGCCTGCGTCGAGATCTGCCCCGTCGGGATCGAGCACGTCCCGATCATCAACCAGATGCGCCGTGCCCTCGTCGAGCGGGGCGAGATGGACGGCCAGCTCCAGCAGACCCTCGAGACGATCTACACGTCCGGCAACTCCTTCGGAGAGGCGAGGCGCAAGCGCGGGCGCTGGACGAAGGACCTCGACTTCGGCGTCAAGGACGCACGCAAGGAACCGGCCGAGCTGCTCTGGTTCGTGGGCGACTACGCTTCCTTCGACCCGCGAAACCAGCGGGCGAGCCAGGCGCTCGCCCGCGTTCTCCGCCACGCGGGCGTCGACTTCGGGATCCTCTACGACGGCGAGCGCACCGCGGGCAACGACGTCCGGCGCGCCGGCGAGGAAGGCCTCTGGTCGTCACTCGCAGAGGAGAACGTCGAGACGATCTCGAGCTGCCGCTTCGACCGCATCCTCACCTCCGACCCGCATACCTTCAACACGCTCAAGAACGAGTACCCGCAGCTGGGCGGGAGCTGGACGGTCGTGCACCACTCGCAGCTCCTGCTCGAGCTCGTGGAGAGCGGGCGCCTGCGGCCGCGCAAAGGCCTCGGCTACCGCGTCACGTACCACGACCCCTGTACGCTCGGGCGCTTCAACGGGGTCTACGACGAGCCGCGGCAAGTGATCGCGTCGCTCGGCTGCGAGCTGGTGGAGATGCCGCGGAACCGCGACAACTCCTTCTGCTGCGGCGCCGGCGGAGGACGCATCTGGATGAAGGAGCTCAAGTCGGACGAGGCCCAGCGGCCGAGCGAGAGCCGGATCGACGAGGCGGTGGGGCTCGAGGCGATCGACTACTTCGTGGTCGCCTGTCCCAAGGACGTGACCATGTACGAGGACGCGATCAAGACGTCGGGCCACCAGGGCGAGATCGAGCTGCGCGAGCTGTCGGAGCTCGTGCTCGAGTCGCTGGCGCTGGAGACGTAGCTACTCGGCGAGCACTGCGGTGGCCGCCTCGAGGTCGTCGACGCCGAGCACCAGGCGAGTCCGCGTCGCCAGGTAGATCAGATCGACCTCGACACCCGCTTCCGCGACTCGCCGCGCGACCTCGGCGAGAGCTCCGGGTCGATCCTCGAGCTCGACGACGAGGACGTCTCGCTCGGCGCCTGTTTCGAAGCCGACTGTCGCGAGGACGCGCTTGGCCGCCTCCACGTCCTCCACGAGCACGTGGTCGATTCCGGTGCCGTCCGCGTACAGCCCGCACATCCCCTCGATGTTGATCCCTGCCGCCGCCAAAGCCTCGGCAAAGGCCGCGAGCCCGTGCGGGCGGCTCTCCAGATCGACGACCAGGTCCTTCATGTCACCCACAGATACTCGACCCGATTCCTCTGGGCAAGTCAAAATCCGCGCAACGTCGTGCGAGAGGAGACCCCGTGAGCAAGGAGACCGCCTTCTACCCCCGACTTAAGGCCCTGACCGACGGGTGGATGGACCTGTTCGGCTACTGGGCGCCGACCGTCGTCACCGACACCGACGAGGAGTACCGCGCCGTACGCGAGACGGCCGGCCTGATGGACTTCACGATGCTGCGGAAGGTCGACCTGGACGGCCCCGGCGCGCTCGAGCTCGTCAACTCGATCGTGACGCGGGACGTCTCGAAGCTCACCCCCGGGCGGATCGCCTACGGTGCGCTGACGGACGACGACGGGAAGATGGTCGACGACTGCACGACGATGATGCGGGCGCCCGACCACGTCCGCTTCTGCGGAGCGAACGACCGCGACTACGAGATCTTCAGCGCGGCGGCAGAGGGCTCCGACATCCAGGTGCGAGAGCACACGGACGCGACTCCCCACCTCTGCCTCCAGGGACCGAAGAGCCGCGAGATCCTCCAAGGCATGACGAGCTCCGATCTCTCGAATGCCTCCTTCCGCTACTACACCTTCCGCGAGGACGTCGAGATCGCCGGCGTCCCGGTCTTCATGACGCGGCTCGGTTACACGGCCGAGCTCGGGTACGAGCTCTGGGTCGACCGCGATCGCGCCTTCGAGCTCTGGGACGCCCTGATCGCGGCCGGCGAGCCGCAGGGGATGAAGGTGATCGGCATGATCGCGCTCGACCTCTTCCGCATCGAGGGCGGCTTCATCATCGGGGGCATCGAGTACGACGCGACCGTCTCCCCGTACGAGTGCGGCCTCGGCTGGTCGGTCGACCTCACGAAGGGCGAGTTTCAAGGGAAGCAGGCGCTCGCGCGCGACGAGCAGGCGACGCAGCTGCGCCTGACGAGCGTCGTGCTCGAGAGCGGCGGCGACGAGGCCAGCGGGGCTCCGCTCTGGGTCGGCGAAGAGGAGATCGGTCTCGTCACGCAGGCGATCGTCTCGCCCTTCCTGGGCGGCCGTACGCTCGGCCTCGCCAAGGTGCGCAAGGACCTGAACTCGCCCGGGCAGGACGTCGTCGCCCAGGTCGGCGACGAGCGCATCTCCGGCGAGATCGTCGCCCACCCCGTCTACGACCCGGAGCGGAAGCGGGCAAAGGAACGCTGAGGGCCTGCCCCTACCGACCCGGGATCCCGAGCTCCCGGCCGACGTAGAGGCCGGAGGTCTCGTCGAGGACGAAAGGCGCCATCGCCTTCCGGCGCGCGGCCTCGGTCTCCGACGTCCGATAGCGCTCCCGGGACTCGTGCGAGTCCCAGACGGAGATCCCAACGATCTCGTCCTTGCCGGGGGAGTAGCACTCGTAGGCGCGCAGCATCCCCCGAGGGAACTCCTTCGGCCGCCATGCACGCGAGAAGTCGTCCCGGCTGCCGGGCTTGAGCCTCCGCGTCGTGATCCAGACGACGTACTCGTCTGCCATGTCAGCCTCCTTTTTTGTAGCCTTCGCCACGAGTAGACTGCCAGGCGACCGTGCCGATCGTCGACGTCATGAGCACGCGGCTCGTCCAGGCGAAGCCGGGGGACACCGTCCGCGCGGCCAGCCGCTCGATGGTCGAGTCCGGCGTCGGCTCAGTCGCCGTCTGCGACGGAGCCCGGCTCGTCGGGATCCTCACCGAGCGGGACGTCCTGCGCCTGGCGGGTCGCGGTGCCGACCTCGACCGCGTCCGCGTCGCGGAGGCGATGACGACCCAAGTCGTGACCGTCTCGCCGGACGCCGACATCCTGGCGGCCGCCCGTCTCATGGGCGAGCGCCGGATCCGCCACCTGCCCGTCGTCGAGGGCGAGAACGTCCTCGGGATCGTCGGCATCCGCGACGTGCTCGGCGCGCTCGCGGAGGCGCTCTGGCGCACGCACGACGAGGCTGCCCACGAGACCGTCCACGAGCTCCTCACGAGTCGCCGGTAGGCCGGCGCCGGCCTTGCCGGTCACGCGGGGCGCCTTGACAAGCACAGCGGTCTTTAGTCAAATGTCCTAGTCGTTCGACTAAGGAGGTTTGGCGATGGCCACAGTAGAGGAGTCCGCAGTTGCGGCCGACGTCGTCTACGAGCTCACCGGCACGCTCATCGAGGCGTGCTCGTGCGGCGTCAACTGCCCGTGCTGGATCGGCGAGGACCCCGATCTCGGCGAGTGTTTCGCGATCGTCGCGTACGGGATCGAGAACGGCCGGATCGGCGAGCTCGACGTCTCCGGCCTCAACCTCGTCCTCGTCTGTCACATCCCCGGAAACGTCCTCGCCGGCAACTGGGAGGTCGTCGCCCTCGTGGACGAGCGTGGGACGACCGAGCAGCGCGATGCGCTCATCGCGGCGTTCACGGGGAAGCTCGGCGGCCCGCTCGGCGATCTCTGGGAGGCGCTCATCGGGAACGTGAAGGGCGTCGAGTTCGTCCCGATCACGCACGAGGTTGCAGGAGGAAGCGGCGCCCTCCGCGTACCGGGCATGGTCGAGACGGAGATGGAGCCGTACCGCGGCCCCGACGGGAGCGTGACGACGCTCCAGAACTCCGTTTTCTCGACCGTTCCGGGCTCGCCCGCCTGGATCGCCAAGGCAAGCGTCCACCGCGTGAGCCTTCCGCAGTACGACATGACCTGGGAGTACCCGGGCCGGAACGCGATCCAGTCCGAGTGGAAGATGCTGCACGCGGCATGAGCGCGATCGCGTCCGCGTTCGGGCCGGCCCGGCTGCGCACGCCGAGGCCCGTGCTCGTCGCGATCGGGGGCGCCTGGGTGCTCGCCGTCGCGGTCGAGCTGACAGGGACGGCGACAACGTTCCATCACGACTCGCTGATCGAGGGCGGCCCGCTCTGGGCCGCCCTGCCGCTCTTCCTCCTCACATGGCAGGTGATGGTGGCGGCGATGATGCTGCCGTCGAGCCTGCCGCTCATCCGGCTGTTCGCCGCCGCGAGCGCGCGTCAGGAGCGTCCACGACAGGCATACGGCGCCTTCCTCGGCGGCTACGCGGCGGTCTGGACGGCGTTCGGCGCCCTGGCGTTCCTCGGCGACGCTGCGCTCCACGAGCTCGTCCACAGCGCGCACTGGCTCGGCGAACGGCCGTGGCTCGTGGCCGGAAGCGTCCTCGCGCTCGCAGGCGCCTTCCAGTTCTCGGGCCTCAAGGACCGCTGTTTGACCGAGTGTCGCCATCCCGGCCCCTACCTCGTCTCTCACTACCGGCGGGGCATCGGCGCCGCGTTCCGGCTCGGCTTCGGTCATGGGCTCTTCTGCCTCGGTTGCTGCTGGGCGCTCATGCTCGTCCTCGTCGCCGCAGGCTTCGCCAACCTCCTGTGGATGGCGGGGCTCGCGGCCGTGATGGTCTACGAGAAGACTGGGAAGCATGGGCAGACGCTCGCGCCGGTCGTCGGCGTCGCCCTCCTCGCGTGGGCGGCGCTCGTCCTCGCACACCCCGCGTGGCTTCCCGCCTGGGCGAGCGGGCTCTAGGATCGGCCGCATGAGGGCAGCCCCCTCCCACCGGGTGAGCGCTGATGAGGCGCTGCTCGACGCGGCGGAGCGCCTCCTCGTCGAGGTCGGCTACGCCAAGGTAACGACGAGACGTGTGGCGTCCGAGGCGGGGCTCAACCACGGGCTCGTCCACTACTACTTCGGCTCCGTCGAGAACCTGCTCGTGCGCGTGCTCGAGCGCTTTACAGAGCGGCTGACGGCCCGCCAGCGGGCCATGTACGCAGACCCCGAGGTCCCCTTCCTCGAGAAGTGGAGGCGGGCGATGCGCTACCTAGTCGGCGAGGACGTCGAGTACGAGAAGATCTGGCTCGAGCTCCAGGCGCTCGCGTGGAACCGCCCGGAGCTGCGGGAGCGCGTCGCGCGCGTCAACGACGAGTGGCGCGCCGTTCTCACCGAGGCCTTCGCCGAGCCGCGGGAGCGCTACGAGATCGAGATGCCGCTCGAGGCCCTGGTCTCGCTCGTGATCACGTTCAACGTAGGCGTCATGCTCGAGCGGGCGCAGGGGATCACCGCGGGCCACCAGGAGCTGCTCGCCTGGATCGACGGCTGGCTCGAGCGGAAGGCGACGGCATGACGACCTTGGTCGCCGTCCCGCGCGAGCAGACCCGCGCCCGCTACCCCGACGAGGAGAGCTATGTCGAGCGCGACGGCGTGCGCCTCTTCTACGAGGTGTACGGCGAGGGAGAGCCGACGATCTTCCTGCTCCCGACCTGGTCGATCATCCACTCGCGCCACTGGAAGATGCAGATCCCGTACCTGGCGCGCCACTTTCGAGTCGTGACGTTCGACGGGCGCGGGAACGGCAAGGCCGACCGGCCGACAGGGGCCGAGGCGTACACGGAGTCCCAGTTCGCCGCCGACGCGCTCGCCGTCCTCGACGCGACCGGCACGGAGCGGGCCGTCGTCGTCGGGCTCTCCTGCGGAGCGCTCTGGGGGACGTTGCTTGCGGCCGACCATCCCGAGCGCGTCGCCGGGGCGGTCTTCATCGGCCCTGCGGTCGGGCTCGCTCCTCCCCATCCCGAGCGCGCCGTTTACTCGTTCCACGACCGACTCGATACGGACGAGGGCTGGGCGAAGTACAACCAGCACTACTGGCTCGAGCACTACGAAGAGTTCCTCGAGTACTTCTTCGCGCGGATCTTCACGGAGCCCCACTCGACGAAGCAGATCGAGGACTGCGTCGGCTGGGCGCTCGAGACGACCCCCGAGACCCTGATCGACACCGAGGAAGGGCTCCTGCTCTGCGGGCTCGAGAGCTTCGACAGGACCTGCGAGCGGGTGCGCTGCCCTGTGCTCGTCCTGCACGGAGACGAGGACGCCCTCAGGCCGCATGCCCAGGGGGCGGCGCTGGCCGAGGCGACCGCCGGGACGCTGGTCACGCTGGCAGGCTCCGGCCACTGCCCGCACGTACGCGACCCGGTGAAGGTGAATCTGCTGATCCGAGAATTCGTCGAGTCGCTGGCAAGGAGGCCGACATGAGCATCGTCATGCAGGCGCCGAGGGAACAGACCCGCGCGCGCTATCCAGATGATGAGGGCTACGTCGAGCGCGACGGCGTGCGCCTCTTCTACGAGGTGTACGGCGAGGGAGACCCGACGATCTTCCTGCTCCCGACCTGGTCGATCATCCACTCGCGCCACTGGAAGATGCAGATCCCCTATCTGGCGCGTCACGCGCGCGTCCTCACCTTCGACGCCCGAGGAAACGGGAAGTCCGATCGACCGGAAGCAGTGGCCGCCTACGCCGAGGAAGAGCACGCGGCCGACTCGCTCGCCGTGATGGATGCGACGGGCACCGATCGCGCGGTGATCGTGTCGCTCTCCCTCGGAGCCCAGCGCGCTCTCCTCCTCGCCGCCGAGCACCCCGAGCGCTTCACCCGTGCGGTCTTCATCTGCCCCTCGGTCTCGCTTGGTCGACCGCTGCCGGAGCGCGTCCGATACCCGTTCGAGGACGTGCTTGACGTGGACGAAGGCTGGGCCAAGTACAACCGGCACTACTGGCTGCACGACTATCGCGGCTTCCTGGAGTTCTTCTTCTCGCGGATGTTCACGGAGCCTCACTCGACGAAGCAGATCGAGGACTGCGTCGGCTGGGGCCTCGACACGAACCCCGAGACGCTCGTCGCAACCCGCCTGGCGATCACCATGGGCGAGGAGGAAACCCGCGCGCTCTGCAAGCGCGTCTGCTGCCCGTTGCTCGTCATCCAGGGCACCGGTGACGCGATCACCGGCGCCTCCCGCGGAATTGCGCTCGCCGAGGAGACCGGTGAAGAGCTCATCCTCCTCGAGGGTTCGGGCCACGCACCGCACGTGCGTGACCCCGTCAAGGTCAATCTTCTCCTGGGAGACTTCGTCGCGGCCCCGGAGCCGACGCGGTGGACACGAGGCAAGTCGCGGCGCAAGCGCGCACTCTACATCTGCTCGCCGATCGGCCTCGGCCACGCCCAGCGCGACGTCGCGATCGCCCGGGAGCTGCGGCAGCTCGTCCCCGATCTCGAGATCGACTGGCTCGCCCAGCATCCGGTGACCACGGTGCTCGAGGCCGAGGGCGAGCGCGTCCATCCCATGAGCGCCGAGCTGGCGAACGAGTCCGGCCACATGGAGTCCGAGTCGGCCGAGCACGACCTCCACTGCTTCCAGGCCTGGCGGCGGATGGACGAGATCCTGCTGGCCAACTTCATGGTTTTCCACGACGTCGTGCGCGAGGAGAGCTACGACCTCTGGATCGGCGACGAG
>Ga0081538_10004729_pt1 | contig 12463 bp, 9 predicted proteins | sample TabmetS5T2R1_FD_71022 | JGI IMG/M metagenome (GOLD analysis project Ga0081538, IMG submission 71022) | Tabebuia heterophylla rhizosphere microbial communities from the University of Puerto Rico - S5T2R1 | ecosystem: Host-associated > Plants > Roots > Rhizosphere ...
AGGCGCACGCTCCACTCCAGGTAGCGATGCGCTTCGGGCACGGCGACCGCCCGCTCGGCGGCGAAGCCCGCCCTGACCGCGGCGCCCAGCGCGGCGTCGTAGTCCCCGGCCGCCGACCAGTGGTGTGCGAGGCGTGCCCAGCGGTCGCCAACGTCCGAGCGGCTCGCCGGTCCTGCGTCTCCCGGCACATCGGCGACGAGGGCCTGCGCGTAGGCCCGGTGGAGGCGCGCCAGCTCCCCGGGCAGAACCTCGTCGAGCACGGCCTCGTGCACGAGGGCGTGGCGGAAGCGATACCCACCGAGCTCGTTGTCGACGATGAGGAGCTGGTGGTCGACACAGGCGCGCAAGCGGTCGGCCAGCTCCTCATCCGCGCCGCCGGTGCCGGCGAGCTCGATGACCCGGGCCAGGAGGTCGTGCTCGACCTGGCGCCCACCCACGGCGCAGGCCCGAAGCGTGGCCGCTGCGTCGGGGGGCATCCGCCCGACCCGGCTGAGCACGGCATCGCGCAGGTGCGGGGGCATGGGTGCGGCCGGATCACCGGCAATCGCGGCCACCAGTTCCTCGACGAAGAGCGGGTTGCCGTCGGACCGGTCAGCGATCCCGGCCGCCAGCTCGGCCGTCGGCGGGCTGCCGAGCAGGGCGCTGGCCAGCTCCACCACCTCGCCCCGGTCCAGGCGCCGGAGGCGGACCTGGGCCGCGCCGCGGCGGGTCAGCTCGGCGAGGAGGTCCTGCAGGCGGCGGCGCCGGCCGCCCTCGTCGGTGCGGTACGTGGCGGCGAGCATGAGGGGCAGGTGGCGGGCGCCGGTGCTGAGCAGGGTGATCAGGTCGTCGGTCGAGCGGTCGGCCCAATGGATGTCCTCGATGACCAGCAACACCGGGCCCTGCGCCGTGAGTCGGTCGAGGAGGCTGAGCAAGAGCTCGAAGACCCGCGCGCGCCCGAACGGATCTGTGGCGGGTGTCGCCGCCGGAGCTGCGGCCGGCGAGGTGTCGGCGGGCGGGCTCCCCAGCGCCGCTCGGAGCGGGCCGATGGTGGCGCCCCCCTCGTCGGGTGGCAGATCTCGCCCGAGCGTGCGCAGGATGTCGACGAAGGGCGCGTAGGGCAGCCCACCCTCCTCCAGGTCCAGGCAGTGCCCGACGAGGACCCGCGCGCCGTTGCGCCGGGCGTGGGCGCCCAGCTCCCGCACCAGGCGGCTCTTGCCGACCCCCGCCTCGCCGCCGACGAGCGCGGTCGTCGCCCGGCACGCCCGGGCGTCGTCGAACGCCTCGATCAGCGCAGTGAGCTCCGGGACCCGCCCGACGAACGCGGGCGTGGAGCCACGACTCATCACGGTCACGGCGCTACATCCTCGCATCGGGGGCAGGCCGCAGGCCGTTAGTTTGCCGGAGGTGGTCTGGCTGTTCGCCCTGCTCGCCGCCGTCGCCGTGTTCGCCATCGCGGCGGTCACCGTGGGCCGCGAGGCGTTCCGGCTCGGCCACCAGCCGCCGCCGACGATCTTCGACCTCGACGAGGCCGTCGGCCACGTCGCCGACGACCTTCCGCCGGAGGCGCAGGCCCGACTGACCTATGACGAGGTCCGCACGTTGATCCGGGCCGAGATCGAACACCTGGAGGACGAAGGTGTCCTGGCCGCGCCCGGTCAGGAGGTCCGGCTCGAAGGGGGAGCGACGCCCGACGTGGTGCTGGCGGACGACGAGGCGGTGGCGGTCGTGCTGGGGCGGGCCGAGGAGGCAGGCCTCGACGTCACGGACCAGGACGTCTACCACGTGATCGAGTCGCTCCACGGCTACCTGGCGAGCATCGGTGCGGTCGGCCCCCGCGCCGCCCCGCCCGCCCCCCCGGGCAACGGGCACGGCGGGTGAGCGCCGGCCGGGCCCGTCAGGTCTCGCCCTCGCCGTCGCTGCGGGTGTTGCCCAGCCAGCTCTCGTAGAGCCCGGCATACGTGCCGCCGGCGGCCACCAGCTGGGCGTGACTGCCGCGCTCCACGATCCGGCCCTGGTCGAACACCAGCACCAGGTCGGCGGCTTCGGCGGTCGAGAGGCGGTGGGCGATCGACACCATCGTCCGCCCCTCGGCCAGCCGGGCCAGGGCCTGGGTCAGCGCCCGCTCGGTCTCGGGGTCCACTGCGCTGGTGGCCTCATCGAGGACCAGCAGGCCCGGATCGCCCAGCTGTGCCCGTGCCAACGCCACCAGCTGGCGCTCGCCGACCGAGAGGCTGCCGCCGCGTTCGCCCACCGGGGTGTCGAGCCCCAACGGCAGCTCGTCCAGCCACCAGGCCAGCCCGAGGTCCGCGAACGACTGCCGGACGTCGTCGTCATCCGCTCCGACGCGTCCGACGCGCACGTTCTCCCCCAGGCTGGCGTCGAACAGGAAGCCGTCCTGCGGAACCAGCCGCACAGCCCGGCGCCGCTCGTCGGGGCACACGGTGCGCAGGTCGATGCCCCCGAGCCGCACCTCCCCGGCGGACGGATCGGCGAGGCGGCACAGCAGCTTGGCGAACGTCGTCTTGCCGGATCCGGTCTCGCCGACGACGGCCACGGAGCTCCCCGCCGGCACCCGTACGTCGACGTCGTGCAGGACCGGAACGCCGTCGCGGTAGGCGAACCCCAGGTCGTGCACCTCGACCTCGAGAGCGCCGTGGGGGAGCGGCTGGCCCGGCTCCGGCTCGGGGAGGTCGATCGGGGTCGCCAGCACGCCCAGGACCTTGCGCCAGCCGGCGATCGCGATCTGTGTCTGGTCGAGGATCTCCGACAGCTCGGCGATCGGGTTGAGGAGCAGCCCGATGAGGAACAGGAATGCCACGATCTCGCCCACCCCGAGCCCCCATCCGGGCCCGTACACGACACCGGTGACGGCCACGCCCGCCAGAGCAACCGACCCGAACAGGTCGCCCAGCGGGAACATGAGCGCGAAGTAGCGGGCGGCATCGAGGTAGGCGCGGTACTGGCGGTCGATGGCCGCCCGCAGACGCGCACGGCTGCGTTCCTCCAGCCCGTAGGCCTGGATCACCGGGGCGCCGGTCACCGTCTCCGACACCTCCGACAGCGACTCGCCCACGCTCGTCCGCACCCGGTCCTGGGCGGCGAGCTGGCGGCGCTGCAGGCGCGGCAGCAGTAGCGCCACGGGCACGAACGAGGCGACGGCGATCAGCGCGAGGTGCCAGTCGTAGGCCGCCATCACGGCGATCGTGGCGACGATGAGGAAGCTGTCGACGATCCACGCCACCGCCCCCCACTCCATGAACTGGGCCAAGGTCTCGATGTCGCTCGTGACCCGGGCCACCAGTGCCCCGCGGCGCTGCTCGTTGTGCTCGGCCATCGACAGCCGGTGGATGTGGTCGAAGGCGCGCACGCGCAGACCGAGCAGGCTGTTCTCCGACGCCCGCACCAGCCGGAGGTAGGTGGCTCGGTTGGCCAGGTACAGCAGGACCACGCCGAGGGCCGTGAGCGCGCAGGCGGGATAGACGAACCCCGGCCGGAACCCCCCGCCCTGTGACACCCCGCGGTCGAGGATCTGCTGGATGAGAATCGGCACAGCCAGCTTGCCCGCGGCAGTGGCGAGCGCCATCAGCGCCGTGAAGACGATGCCCTGGCGCAGCTCCGGAGTGGCCGCCACCCCGCGGCGCATGACGGTGAGCGCGCCGGCCTCGAGGATGTGCGTCTCGCCGGGCGTGGGGGACGGGTGCCGCCGCTCCTCGTCGCTCGCACCGGGGGGCGCCGTCTCCGCCAGCACGTCGACCGCGGCGTCGTGCGGATCGGGTGCGTCGATCTCGACAGGGGTGCCGCGTTCGTCGACGGTCACGCCGCATCCTGTTCGTACGCGCGGGCGAGGGACGCGTAGGCGGGCACCGACTCGAGCAGCTCCCGGTGGGTGCCGCTGGCGGCGATGCGGCCGCCGTCCAGGAACAGGACGCGGTCGGCCAGCGCGATCGTCGACAGGCGGTGGGCCACCACCAGCGTCGTGGCGCGCAGCGTGTCGGGAAGGCCGTCGAGGATCTGCCGTTCGACGATGGGGTCCACCGCCGACGTGGCGTCGTCGAGCATCAGCAGGCCCGGCCGCCGCAGCAGGGCCCGGGCGAGGGCCAACCGCTGTCGCTGGCCACCGGAGAGCGTGACGCCCCGCTCGCCGAGCTGCTGGTCGAGGCCCAGCGGCAGCCGCTCGACGAAGCGCCGGGCCCGGGCGGCCTCGAGCGCCCAGAACAGCTCCTCATCCGTGGCCTCCCATCCGAGGGCAAGGTTCTCGCGCACCGTGGCGGCGAACAGGAACGCCTCCTGGAACACGAGGGCGACCGTCGAGCGCAGCGACGCCGGTTCCGCCGTGGACAGGTCGACACCGCCGAGCCTGACCACACCGGCGGTCGGCTGGTACAGGTGGGCCAGCAGGTGGCACAGGGTCGACTTTCCCGACCCGGTGGCGCCGACCAGGGCGACGACCTCGGCCGGCGCCAGTGTGAGGTCGACCCCGGCCAACACCGGCTCGGCGGCCGCGGCGTAGGCGAAGTTCAGCCCGCGAACGTCCACGGCCAGCGGGCCGTCCGGCAGCGGGGTTCCGGCTCCCTCGGCCGGCGCCGGGCGCGTCGGCTTGGCGAGGACATCGGCGATCCGGTCGGAGGCGACGACCGCCCGGGGCAGCTCCTCCAGCAGGAACCCGACGACGCGCATGGGGAACGTGAGGATCGTGAACAGCGCCATCGCCTGCACCAGTTGCCCCGTGGTGATCACGCCCTCGGCCACTCGCCAGGCGCCCAGCGCCAGCAGGGCGATCGTCCCGAGGTTGGGGAGGGCGTCGAGGACCGGCTCGAACGTGGCACGGAGCCGGCCCACGGCCAGCCGGGCGGTGCGCAGCTCGCGGGCGGCGACCGACAGGCGCTCGACCTCGCGGGCCTCGAGGCCCAGCGTCTTCACGAGGAGCGCACCCTCGAACGACTCGTGGGCCACGCTCGACACCTCGCCCAGGCGCGCCTGGGTGCGGCTGGCCGGTGCCTCCACCCGGCGGCTGTAGAGGTGGTTGAGGATCGCCAGCGACGGGAACAGCGCCAACCCCACCAGCATCAGCGCCGGGTCGATCAGGGCCAGGCTCACGATCGACAGCCCGATCAGCACCACGACGCCCAGCGACAGAGGCAGGGGCATGATCACCGTGATCGCCCGCTCGACGTCGGCGTCGGCGTGGGCGAGGAGCTGTCCCGTGGGCCGCGATCCGAAGTACTCGAGCGGGACGCGCAGGTACGTGTCGGTGATGCGGCGGAACCACGTACGGTGCATGCCCCGCGCCGTCATGTTGCCGAAGTAGCGGCGGAGTACCACGCCGGCGGATCGGAGCAACGCCACGGCGAGGATCGCGCCTGCGGCCGCGGCGATCGCGGCGCCCGAGACGCCTTCGTCGAATCCCGGGACGATGACCCTGTCCGTGACCTCGCCGAGCAGCAGCGACCCGGCGACCGCCATCGACCCGTACAGCACCGATCCCAGCACCGACACCGCGAACGGGCGGGGGTGCGCTCGCACGCTGATCCAGAGCACGTGGGCCCCGCGCCGCAGGAGCGAGCGCCCGGCCGGAGCGGCCTCGGGGGAGACGTCGACGGCAGTCATCGCCGCAGCGAGTCTGCCGGAACTACGCCGAGTTCGTGCCCCCGGGGTACCGTCCGGAAATGGAGCGTCTCGGCCGGTTCGAGAACTACCAGTTCCTGGGCGACAAGCGCAGCCAGGTCGTCCACGACATCGACCACGTTCCCGAGGACCACGAGGACGCCATCGCCGAGCTCGTCGAGGCCGAGGCATTCACCTGCTTCGGGCCCGACACGCTGCCGGAGGCCCACAACCGCGGCTACCGCCTGTGCCGGGCGTGTCGACGGGCCCGCCAGGCCGCCGGCGTCGACGACGCAGTGCCGAGCACGGCGGCCTGACGGCCGCGACACTTGCGCACGTCGTGACCATGGACGAGCGCATCGTGTCGAGCGGGCTGAAGCTCGCGGCGCACGTCGCGCGGCCGCCGGGCCGGCCGAGCGGGCCGCCACCGGCCGTCGTCCTGTGCCACGGCTATCCGTCGGCCACCGAATCCGGGGTCACGACACCGGAGCTCGCGGACCGCATCGCCACCGAGATGGGCTGGCTGGGCCTCGCCTTCGCGTTCCGGGGTTGCGGCGACTCGGAGGGCCAGTTCTCGCTGGTCGGCTGGCTCGACGACATCGGCGCCGCGGTGTCCTACGCCCAGCGAGAGCTGCGGCCCCTCGGGGTCTGGCTCGCCGGCTTCGGCACCGGCGGGGCGCTGTCGGTGTGCGCCGGCGCCCGGGACCCCCGGGTCCAGGGCGTGGCGGCGGTCGGGGCGCCCGGCGACTTCGACGACTGGGCCGGGCATCCCCGCCGCCTGCTCGAGCACGGCCGCGAGGTGGGGGTGATCACCGACCGAGCGTTCCCGCCCGCGTTCGACGCGTGGGCGCGGGAGCTCAAGGAGGTGCGGGCGGTGGCGTGCGCGTCGCAGTACGCGCCGCGTCCGCTGCTGGTGGTGCACGGCAGCGAGGACGAAGCCGTGCCCCCGTTCGACGCCCGTGTCCTCGCCGACGCGCACGGCTCAGCCGAGCTGCGCTTCATCAACGGCGCCGGCCACGAGCTGCGCCACGACCCCCGGGCCGTGGCCGTCCTCCTGGGCTGGCTAGACCGCCAACGCCACAACCTGCACCGCTAGCCGGCGTGGGGGCGTTCGGGGGCGTTCCAGCGTTCGGATGTGCCGGATTCCGGCGCCTTTGGACGCCGGTTCGGGTGGGTGGGCCCGTCGGGGCCTTCTGGCGCAGCGCCTCCCGGACCTCCGCGACGACCTCGGCCGGGGCCGTGATGAACCGGTTCCACGTGTACCGCAGGACGGTCCAGCCGCTCAGCTTGAGCCGGTTCTCGCGCACCGGGTCCGCCTCGAACGCGGCCTCGGTCGCGTGGCCCTTGCCGTCGAGCTCGATGGCGATCCAGGCGCCGGGATACGCAGCGTCGATGCTGTAGCGCCCGCCGCCGGCCTCGACGGCGTACTCGTACGCCGGCTCAGGAAGGCCGGCGTCGTCGAGGAGGCGTCCGAAGAGGCGGGCGAACTCCGTGTCCGGTACCCGCCTGCCCCAGCGCCGCAGCAGCACCGATCGGCACGCCACGATGCCCGGCCGCCCCCGGCGTGCGTGGAGCACGAACGCTTCCCACAGCGCGGGCCAGGAGGCGAGCCGGAGCCTGCGAACCTCGTCGAGCGCACGGAGGAGGACCAGCTCGTCGCAGCCGATCCCGGCCAGATCGAGCAGGAGGCGCGCCGGGCCGACCGTCGGCACGCCCCAGCGAACACGGGGCGAGGCCAGGTCATAGGCGAGCGTCTCGTGAACGGTGACCCCCGGGCGGCGGCGGGGCCGGCTGTGCCGCCGCACGGTCACCTCGATGCGGCCGGGTGGGCCGAAGCCCTCCAGGCCCCAGAGGTGGGCGGCGGTTCGGTGGGAGGCCAGCGCCTCGGGGCCGGCGGCCAGGACGGCGGCCAGCGCCCGCCCGTGCCAGGTGAGCGGCGCGCCGACGATGCGGTACACGCCGGGCGCGACGCGTTCCCAGGCGCCCCGGGCCACGAGGCGCCGGACCGCGTTCGGCGACAAGCCGCAGGAGCGGCACTGCTCCCACGTGACGTGCCCGTGCTGCGTGGCGGCCCGCGCCGCGGCCCGCTCGACGGGCCGGGGGTGCGACATGTGTCCCTCCGGATCGGTGGAGCTCGATTCGGGGGGAAGAGCCGGCCAACCGTACTCGCCGCCGTGACAGTCCCGAGCCACGCCGACGCGGGACCCGTCCCGGCGTTCGGACGTGCCGGATTTCGTCGCTTTCGGACGCCGGTTCGCGTTCGGGACCGTGGGCCCCCCGCGTTCGGCGGCGTTTCACCCGGCCGGGGTGATCACGACGCCGCCGGCCGGGCGAGAGCCTCAGGGTTCCCCCGACAAGGAGGCCCGATGGCGACCCTGACCGCATGGAAGTTCGACACGCCCGACGGCGCGGACGAGGCCGAACAGACGCTTCTGCGCCTGCAGAAGGAAGAGCTGATCCAGATCCATGACGCGGCGACGGTGAGCTGGCCCGAGAGCCGGAAGAAGCCCAAGACTCGGCAGTTGACGAGCCTGGCCGGGATCGGCGCGCTCAGCGGCTCGTTCTGGGGCCTGCTGTTCGGCCTGCTCTTCTTCGTGCCGCTGCTGGGCATGGCGGTCGGCGCGGCCGCCGGGGCGCTCGGCGGCTCGCTCACGGACGTGGGCATCGACGACGACTTCATCGCCTCGGTGCGCGACAAGGTGACGCCGGGGACGTCGGCGCTCTTCGTCCTGTCGAGCGACGCGGTCCTCGACAAGGTTAAGGACGCCTTCGCCGGCCAGCATCCCGAACTGATCCACACCAACCTGTCCACGGAGCAGGAAGCCCAGCTGCGGGAGGTCTTCGCCGAGGCGGAGTAGGACGAACCGGGGTTCACCCGGGATACACCCCTTTGGGTGAGGACAACAGCCCCGCCCTGCGGCAGACTCACGCCGCGCGCCGGCTCTGACGCTGACGCGAGACAAGAAGGGGCTATGGGCGACGAGCTTCCGCTGCTGGGACCGAGATCCAGCCTCGCGCGCCTGCCCGAGGCCCTCGTCCGGCGCCCCCGGCTCGACTCCATGCTCGCCGATAGGGCCCGTCGCCAGGTGACGTTGATCTCGGCACCGCCCGGGTCGGGCAAAACGACCCTGGTGACCGCGTGGCTCGCATCGCGGCGCCGCCGAGATGTGATGCTCACGGTGGATGCCCGCGACAACGAGCGGGATCAGCTCGCCGGCGTGATCGTCGCGGCGCTGGTGGATCGCGGCGCCGTCGCTCCGGAGGAGATCGACGCCGCGCTGCCGGGCACGACGCTCCTCGACGCCGCGTTCGCGCAACTGGAGCAGCGGTCGAACAAGCGCGTGCTGGTGCTCGACGACCTCCAGGAGCTGAGCTCCCGCCACGCCCTCCGGACGCTCGCCTACCTGGTCGAGAGGGCACCCCCATCGCTCGACCTCGTCCTGTGCAGCCGGGCCGACCCCCCGATCCGCCTGACCCGGCTGCGGCTCGAGGACCGCCTCGCCGAGATCCGCAACGACAGCCTCGCCTTCGACCTGGCCGAGACTTCCACGCTCCTGACCGCTCACGGGCTGTCCCTGACCCGCACGCAGGTGCAGGCGCTGTGGCAGCGGACGGAGGGCTGGGTGGCGGGCCTACGCCTAGCCGCCTGTGCGCTGCAGGGGGAGGCGGACCCCGCCGAGTTCGTGCAGGGGGCGGCCGGTACCGAGACGGCCATCGCCGACTACCTGCTCAAGGAGCTGCTCACGCGCCAGGACGAGGCCATCCAGCGGTTCATGCTGCGGACGAGCGTCGTCGACCGGCTGACGCCCGACCTCGCAGAGGTGCTCACCGGCGACGCCGCGGTGTCCAGGCGGCTCGGCGAGCTGGAACGGAACGGCGTGTTCCTCGCCGAGCTCGAGGACCGCACCTGGTACCGCTACCACTCGCTGTTCGCCACGCTCCTCGAGGCGCGGCTCCGCCAACAACACCGTGGCCTGGCGGACGAGCTGCACCGTCGCGCCACCACCTGGTTCATCGCCAACGACATGCCCGGTGAGGCCGAGGTTCATGCCCGGGCGGCGGGGGACTGGTCCGTGGTGGGGCGCCTCGCCGCCGAACGCTGGGTCGCCCGGACCCTCGACGGCGTCGACACGAACGACGGCCTGCTCGCGGGCGTACCGGCCCGGGTCATAGCCGCCGACGAGAGCCTGACGATCCTCGCTGCGGCGGAGGCCTGCTCCCGGCGTGACCGCCGCGCGGCGGACGTGCACTGCGCCGTGCTCGACAGGCCGGCGCCCGATCCCGCCTCGGGGACCGACCCAACCGACCCACTGACGACCGTGCCGCCACTGGCGCGACCGCTGCTGGCCGTCTGCTATGCCCGGGCGTTCGGGGCCGGCGCCCGAGCGCGAGCGGCCATCGCCGATCTGCGCGGTGGGGACGACGTCGCCACGGCGGCGAGGCTGGCGGAGCTTCGGGCCATCGGCATGGACCTCGACGACGGTCGGATCGAGCGAGCCCGGCGGCAGGCGGCCGCACTGGCCCAGACGGCCGACCTCACGTGGATCGGCGCGGAGGCGCTCGCACTGCTGGCGCTGGTCGACGCCGTCGAGGGCGACCTCGTCGCGGCGGCGCTTCACGCCGAACGGGTGCTCGACGGGCCGTCCCCCACGGGCGCCGCGCGCCACATCGCCACGCTGGCGGTCGCGTTGCGGCATGCCCAGCGCGGTGAGCACCGGCACGCGGTGGATGCGCTGTCCGCCGTCCGGGCGCCGGCTGCTGCCGAACGTGCGATCCTCGCCGTCGACGGCGCCGTGCGGGCCGCGCTGCGCACCCCGGGGGCGCCGTTCGTCGGGCTCGAGGGCGACGACGCGGATCATCCCCTCGTGATGCGGACGCTGGTGGCACTCGGCGTGCTGGAGGCCCTGGACTCGGCCGGGCGGGTGCGGATGACGGGCGGCGCGCTCGAGGAGAGCGTGCTCCTGGGGCGACAGCGCTGGCGCGCCCGGAGCGTCGCCGGCGTCGTCTCGGTGCTCAACGACCATCCACGCCGGGGGTCGCGCCGCTGCCACCCGCGCACCATGATCGAGCGCGCCGGCCTGCTGGCCCTCGGTGCGGCAGCCTGCGGCGACCGGAGCGGGACCTTGGTGGCCCTCCGGGACGCGCTGGTGGCGACGGAGAAGACGGGCATCTGGGCCCCGCTGCTGGTGCTAGCGCCCGATCTGACCGATCTGCTCGAGGCCCGGGCTGACCAGCTGGGACCGCATCAGGGTCTGGCGCTCGAGCTCGTCGACCGGGCCCGGACCTCTCCGGCGCCGGCCTACGTGGAGCCGCTCACCGAACGCGAGACTGCCGTGCTGTGCCATCTGCCGACGCTGATGTCGAACCACGAGATCGCCGACGTCATGCACGTCTCGGTGAATACGGTGAAGACCCACCTGAAGTCGCTGTACCGCAAGCTCGGCGTCACCAGCCGGCGCGAGGCGGTGCTGCGGGGGCGCTCCCTGGAACTGCTCTAGCCCGTGTCCGATGGGGAGCGGTAGGCGATGTTGGGTAGCCGGCGGACCTCGATCAGCTCGAGGCCCAGCGCCTCGATGCGCCGGATGAGGCCGTGGAGCGCAGCCTGGTCCTCGACGGGCCCGGCCAGGACGGTCTCCACGGGCTCGACGCTGGCACCGAGCGACAGCTCCTCGAACTCGTTGATGAGCGTGCTGCTCAGTCGCCCCCGGATCCGCAACTCGTAGTCGAAGCCCATGTCGTCGCCAACTTCCGAAGACACCCGTAGCGATGACGAGCATCTCCCTTCCTCGCGTCCCGGTCGTCACCCGCGAAGGGTGACGGGCACCCGGGCACGCGCCCGGGGCGAGCCGCGGGCAGGGGGGTCCTCGGCACCACTGCTCTTCGCCGGCGATGGCAGCGAGCCGCGTCGCCGCAGGGTCGCCGATGCCGTCCTCCTGGGGACTGCCGTCACAACCCTCGTGCTGGCGGCTCTGGCCAGCAACCAGGTTGAGGGCGACGAGGGCGAGCTGGTCGATGCGCTGGACCGGCTCCTCGGCTGGCTGGAGCCGGTGTGGACCGCCTGCTACGCCGCCGTCGGACCGGCCTGCGTCGGCCTGCTGGTGGCGGCGCTCGCCGTCCGTCGCCTCGCGCTCGCACGGGACATCGCGCTCGCCGCCGGTGTGGTGTTCGGCGTCAGCGAGCTGCTGGCTCGCGTCGTCGACGACGCGTGGTCCAACGTCGGCGACATGCTCTGGCGCGTCGGCGATCCCTCGTTTCCGGCGGCGCGCTTGGCACTCGTCAGCGCCGTGGCGCTGGTTGCTGCGCCCGAGCTCACGAGGCCGGCGCGCCGGGGCGCCGGCAGCCTCGTCGGCCTGACCGCGCTCGCGTCGCTGGTCCTCGCGACCGCGTACCCGTCGCAGGTGCTGGGCGGGCTGGGCCTCGGAGTGGCGGTGGGCGCGCTCGTGCGGCTGTCGTTCGGCTCGTCGGCGGGCTTCCCCAGCATCCAGCGCGTGCGCGCTGCGCTCGCCGACCTCGGGGTGGAGGGCGACGGGTTGCGCTACGCGTTCCGGCCCGACATGGGCGCCGCCCGGTACCTCGGCGACGCGGGCGGCCAGCCGCTGGGCATCCTGGTCTACGGACGCGACGCGCGCGACGCACAGCTGCTGGCCCGAGCCTGGCGACAGCTCTGGTACCGCGATCCCGGCCCGCAGGCATCGTTGACGCGTCGCGAGCAGGTGGACCACGAGGCCCTGATGCTCATGCTCGCCAGCCGCGCGGGCGTGCCCGTGACGGAGGTGGTCGCCGCCGGCACGGCATCGACCGGCGACGCCGTCCTGGTCACGGTCGAGCCAGCCGTCCCGCGGCTCGCGGACCTTCCCCCCGAGCTCGTATCCGACGA
>Ga0081538_10004730_pt1 | contig 12457 bp, 6 predicted proteins | sample TabmetS5T2R1_FD_71022 | JGI IMG/M metagenome (GOLD analysis project Ga0081538, IMG submission 71022) | Tabebuia heterophylla rhizosphere microbial communities from the University of Puerto Rico - S5T2R1 | ecosystem: Host-associated > Plants > Roots > Rhizosphere ...
CCGCAGGCCCCCGGCCACGGTGTGGCGGCTGACGCTGGACACCAGCACCGTGGCCCGCCAGGAGGCACCACCGTCGACCGACCGGAACGAGCGGATCTGGGACTGGTTGGCGTTGTCCATCGGCACCAGGACGGTGCCGTTGGGCCGGACCAGCGGCTGGCCGCCGAGGCCGGTGGCGTTGTCGCCGGTGTTGCGGGCCGGTCCCCAGGTCTGGCCGCCGTTGCTGGAGGTCTGCATCTTGATCCGGTTGCCGTCGGCGGTGTTGTCCCACTCGGTGTAGCAGTTGCCGTAGAAGGGGCTGGTGGTGGTGTTGTCGCAGACGATCCAGTTCTTGTCCGGGTTGCCGGTGGTGCTGGTGACCACCGGGTTCGACCAGGACAGGCCGCCGTTGGTGGAGCGGCTGGTCACCACCTGGTTGGTCCCGTTGGAACGGATGCCGAGCGAGGAGATCAGCCAGACGTTGTGGCGGCGGTCATAGGCCACCGCCGGGTCGCTGATGGCGCTGAACGAGCCGCCTACCACGGTGGTGGTGCCGGGCAGGAATCCGTTGGTCCAGGTGGCGCCGCTATCGGCCGAGCGGGCCCAGCCGATGTTGGCCGCCCCACCCCCGAAGACTCGCCCAACCTGAAAGGCCGATACGATCGTGTTGCCGAACGCGAAGGTGTCCGGCTCGACCTCGGTTCGGTGCTGGCTGGCGGTGTTGGTGTAGGGGTCGTTGCTCACCCGGGTCAGAGCCACCGCGGCCAGGGCGGGCACGGCGAGGAGGGCGATGACAACGGCGACGAGAATGGGCAGACCACGGCGTCCGATCCGCATGGTGACCCCCTGAAGGTCAATGCCGCTGCCCCCACCAACCGCTCTCCCAAGCTGGACCGGGGGCAAGAGCGATATGGAACTCGTCTCAGGGTTCTGGTTGTCAACTGACGAATCATCGCCCAACACGTCACATATGTGAAGGCTGATCGTGCTGCGCTGTATGCCGTACTGGCGCCGTATTCAGGCGTGTTGGACCAGCCGAGCGCAACTCGGCCATGGGCGGCCTTGCAACGCCTCCTGGGAGGGAGCAGCCCGTTACACCGTATTTCCGGATGATTCATCGCAGCCCTACCCACGTGACGAGGTAGGCGCCTCAACCCTATCGACCGGGGATCCTACACTTGCTCTAGGCGGTCTAGCAGTCCGGATATGAAGAGAGGGGCGCACTTGGCGCCCCTCTCGGGTGCAGGTCGGGGACAGGGTGCGGGCTGGTTAGGGTGTGGGGTCGGCCCAGGATCCTCCGAAGATATCGGTGTTCCCGAAGGTCGCCGGGCAGTCGACGTTGGGGGCTGGTGGGGTGGCAGTGGGGTCCTCGGGCAGGGTGGCCCGCCAGGCGTTGATGGCCGGGCACACCGCGCCGTTGCGGACGTCGTTCCACACCGCCGCGCCATAGGTTCGGGTGGCGGCCGCGTACACATAGTCGCCCAGGAACTCGGCCTGCAGGTTGTTCTGGGCCGACGCTCGTGGATCACCGACGGCGCCGCGGTGCAGCACCGTCCACCCGGTCGGCGCCCCCCCGGCGCCGATGTTGGCGTGCAGCACCACCCCGACCAGGCCGCGGGGACTGGTGGTGTCGTTGCGGAACGGGGTGGTGAAGGCGTTGTAGACCAGATACAGGTCGGTGCCGTCAGGCGACAGCGCCGGTGCCGAGTAGTACCCACGGTCGCTCGTCGGGTTCTCCACCGCCACCGGGGCCGACCAGCTGGCCCCCCGGTTGGTGGAGTAGCTGACCATCACGTGCTCGTCATTGAGGCCGTCGCGGCCGTCCACCCAGGTGAGCACGATCTCATCGGTGGCATCGGCCCCGGTGGGGGCGCCGTTGGCGATGTCGACGCTGGGCGCGGCGGCCAGGTCGCTGCGGGCCCCGGCGATCCCGTCCATGACGCAGCGGGCGATGACCGGGTCGACGAAAAAGCACGGGTCGGTAACCCGCTGGACCGGCATCGGCCGGGTCCAGCTCACGCCACCGTCAAAGGACTTGACCAGCATGTGGGTGCCGACCGGAGGCAGGAACCGGAACGGCGACTGGAACTCCTCGTAAAAGACGTAGACCACTCCGTCGCTGTCGGTGCGGACGGTGCAGCCAGACTGTCCCCAGTGCCTGGGGGCGACGTTGTGGGCCGGGGAGACCTGCTTGTTGGCCCAGGTGTCGCCGCCGTCGCGGGAGGTGGCGACGACCAGCGGCGCCGCCCCGCCTCCGCGGAAGGCGGCATAGCAGACATAGACGTTGCCGAAGTGGTCGCTGGAGGCGGCGTTGTCGGCCCAGATCTGCTCTTTGTCGGCGAAGGTGGCCGAGGACTGCTTGCTGACCTGCGCCGGCCGCAGCCAGGCGTCCTTGCTCCCGGCCGCGGCGGCCTGGACGTTGTCGGTCCGCGAGACATAGATCGCCTCTTGGCCCTTGAAGGTCTGCTCGGAGCGCTCGGCCGAGAAGTTGGCGGTCAGGTTGGCGTAGTACAGCCGCGACCCATTGGCCCACGAGAAGCTCCCGTCCGGGCCACGCCGGGGGCCGAACGCCAGGGCCGGGTCGCCGTCGGAGACCAGCCCTTCCTCGTAGTACCAGGGCAGCGTCCCGATCGGCCCCACCGTTGGGGTGCAGGTGAACCCGGGCGGGCCGACACAGTGGCGCGCCGTCCAGCCGGTGTAGGTCGGCTGGACCCAGGTGTCGCCCGAGTCGAAGGAGAACTGGACCCCGCTGACCCCGACCCCTTCGGTGAAGGGGCAGGTGGTCGGGTCCCCGGCGTTGCAGGCCTCCATGTCGATGTTGTCATTCGCCCCGGCCGCCAGCACGTTGGGATGGTTGGCGTCCACCGCCACCGCCGGCTCGTTCTGCTTGTTCTGGGAGAAGACCAGGTCGTTGCTGCCGACGGTGACCTCCCGGTCACCGCCATGGACAGCGGAGGCGACCCCCGGGCTGATGAGCACCGCCACCAGGGCAAGCAGCCCGGCGATGACGATGTGCCGTCCAAACCGCATGGCACCCCTCCTTCGGGGATCGGGGCGGGGCGCATCTGCCGTGCCCGCCGCACATCCAGCAGAACGCCATTCCGGATAGCGGCGTTACGGACCGTTCGAGGTCCGCAAGGGCACCGACCGCGACCTACGTCGCCTCCCGTACCACCGACCAGACCGGCAAGGTCAGCTGACCCTGGCGAGCCAGGGCTTGACTTCGGTACGGTCGCCGGCGCCGCCGTGGCGTAGCGGCCGCGGAACCAGCCGGCCAGCATTGGCCTTGACAGCTCGCCAACCGCGGTTGCCGGGCCGAGGCCAGCAACCAGGCTGTCGAGCGAGGCGCGGTAGACGCGTCGTGTGGAGCGGGCGAGCTCATAGTGGTCCAAGAAGGCGTCGGCGGCGGCTTGGAGCGTCACGGTGCCGCCTGGGAGTCGCACGACCTCCCCCACGGGGACTCCTCCTTGGGCATCGCAGCAAATGCGGGCAGCTCGAGCCTCCCACGGCATCGCGACAGCCCAGGTCGGCACCTCGGCGAAGGGCCGTTGTCGCAGCAAATCGGCGGTTTGCTGCGATAGCGCCAGAGGTCGGGGCTGTGGACCTAGAGTGGCGTCCCACCGGATGGTGTAGGTAGCAAGGCCGCGAGGGCGTGGATGCTCACGTCGTAGGTGGCCACCGTGCGATGGTCAGCGAGACCAGACCAATGGTGCTCGCGAAAGGACACAACGCACGGTGGCCCTTGACCAGTCTGCACTGCTGGAGGTCCTGGACGCACTCACGGCCGCGGAGGTCGATGACCGCATCCGCCAGGCCGCCCAGACCATCTACCAGGCCTTGATCGAAGCCGAGCTCACCAGCGTGATCGGCGCCGCCCCGCATGAACGGACAGCGACCCGGCAGGCGCAGCGCAACGGGCATCGACCCAGGGTGCTGACCACGACGGCTGGAGATCTGGAGCTGCGGATCCCCAAGCTGCGCGCCGGGTCGTTCTTCCCCTCGCTGCTGGAGCGGCGCCGCCGCGTCGACCAGGCGCTGTTCGCGGTGGTCATGGAGGCCTATCTCCACGGGGTGAGCACCCGCAAGGTCGACGACCTGGTGCGGGCGCTGGGGGCTGACAGCGGCATCAGCAAGAGCGAGGTCAGCCGGATCTGCGCCGACCTCGACCAGGAGGTGGCGGCGTTCCGCGACCGGTCCCTGGCCGGGCAGACCTTCCCCTATGTGTTCGTGGACGCCACCTACTGCAAGGCCCGGGTCAACCGGCGGGTCGTCTCCCAAGCCGTGGTCGTGGCCACCGGGGTGTGCGGTGATGGCCGCCGCGAGGTCCTGGGCTTCGCCGTCGGCGACAGCGAGGACGGCGCCTTTTGGACCCAGTTCCTCCGCTCGCTCAAGGCCCGTGGGCTGGCCGGGGTGCAGCTGGTCATCGCCGACGCCCACCTCGGCCTCCGCCAGGCCGTCCACGCGGTGATGGCCGGTGCGGCGGTGCAACGCTGCCGCGTCCACTTCCTCAGAAACGTGCTCGCCAGGGTGCCCAAGGGCTCGGCGGAGATGGTGGCCGCGGCCATCCGGACCAGCTTCGCCCAGCCTGACGCCGCCCACGTGCACGAGCAGCTGGATGTCATCGCCGGGATGCTGGGGCGCCAGTTCCCCAAACTCGAGACGATGCTGCGCGACAACGCCGAGGAGCTGCTGGCCTTCACCTCATTCCCGATCAGCCACTGGAAGAAGATCTGGTCCACGAATCCGCTGGAGCGGCTCAACAAGGAGATCAAGCGCCGCACCGACGTGGTCGGCGTGTTCCCCAACCCCGAGGCGCTGTTGCGCCTCGCCCGGGGCCGTGCTGGTCGAAGCCCATGATGAATGGCAGGTCAGCGACCGCCGTTATCTGTCTGAGGGCTCGATGGCCCTGCTCACTGCAACCACCAAGGAGGTGGCACCCGCCCAGCTCATGCCGGCATAGACTCCCGACGCTGACCGCACGGCGAAACGCTCCTACACCACCCCGCGGGACGTCACCGGGACCTAGGCAGCGGTGCGATGAAACGGCCGCAGCGGGCTATGGTGAGGCTTGGTTAGATCTTGATACTTGTCTATTCGTCCTGGGCAGCCAGACGGCGACCAAGGAGCTGTTTGCGTCGCAGGTGCTCGCCGTCGTCGCAGGAACTGCGGTCAGTCGGCCCGGCACGGCTTCCGAGTCCGGCAGACGAAGGCATGTAAAGGCTGAAGTGAGGTTTGCGTTCAGGGCTCACACTGTGGCCTGGTGCCAGCCAGTGCCGTGGCAGGTCGATGTTGGTCACCTATCTGCGTTGCGTTCGCTGACGCGCGCCCTGCCGGCCGATGCGTAGGGCCATGGCTGCTGGAAGTAAGACGGGCAGCAAGAGGCGGGGGGGCGACGCCGCGCCGCTTGACGGTCAGCTTCGGTGTTCCGCGATGGAGATGGTGGGTGCCACGGATCGTCAACCTACTAGCAGATTCCGCCGAGCGTCTAGCGCTGATCGTGTGCTGGCAGTCGCCGGTCGGGAGCGAGGCTGACGTGACCTGGCCCGGGCCGGCGTCCGCGAGGTGGCGGGGTGGGGTGGTGGATGAAGCGGGCCGCGCGCCGTTGGAGGCGCCGCTGGTGGCGTTGCTGCCTGGTTGGCCGCGGCCGACGGGGGTGAGGTTGGACGGCGTAGAAGCGGCCCTTGGCGACCTCGACCAGCAGCAGGTAGGTGGCGATCATCCCCAGCAGGATGAGGAAGAAGCCGACGGGCAGGGTGGCGAAGCCGAGGAAGCCGGCGAGCGGGGTGAAGGGCAGGATGGCGCCGATGAGCGCGCAGGTGACGGGCGTGAGCAGCATGGGGAGGCTGGGGCGGCTGTGGAAGAACGGGATCCGCCTGGTCCGGATCACGAACACCACCAGGGTCTGGGTGGCCAGCGATTCGATGAACCAGCCGCTGCGGAACTCGGCGGGGCCGGCGTGCAGGACCTGCAACATGACCAGGAAGGTGAGGAAGTCGAAGATGGAGCTGAGGGGACCGAACGCGAGCATGAACCGCCGCACGAAGCCGATGTCGAAGGCGGCGGGTCGGGCCAGCGTCTCGGGGTCGACGCGGTCGGTGGGGATGACTAGCTGGCCGGTGTCGTAGAGCAGGTTGTTGAGCAGGATCTGGGAGGGCAGCATCGGCAGGAACGGCAGGAACAGCGAGGCGCCGGCGGCGCTGAACATGTTGCCGAAGTTGGACGAGGTGGCCATCAGCACGTACTTGAGGGTGTTGGCGAAGATCCGTCGGCCCTCCATCACGCCGTCCGCGAGGACGCCGAGGTCCTTGTCCAGCAGTACGATGTCGGCGGCGTCCTTGGCCACGTCGGTGGCCCCCTCGACCGAGACGCCGACATCGGCGCTGTGCAGGGCGACCGCGTCGTTGACGCCGTCGCCGAGGAAGGCGACGTCGGCGCCGCTGCGGCGGGCGAGCTTGATGATCCTGGATTTCTGGTCGGGGCTTGTCCGGGCGAACACGGTGGTGTGGCCGATCGCGGCGGCGAGGGCGTCGTCGTCGAGTCGTTCCAGCTCGGCGCCGGTGTGGACCTGCTCGACGTGCAGGCCGAGGTCGCGGCAGACCTTGGTGGCCACGACGGGGTTGTCGCCGGTGATGACCTTGACGGTCACGCCGAGACCGCCGAGCTTGGCGATGGAGGCGCCGGCGTCGGCCTTGGGGGGGTCGATGAAGGTCAGGAAGCCGGCCAGGTGCAGGCCGTGCTCGTCGGCCGGTGCCGGGGTGGTGAGCTCGGGGGCCTCGCGGGTGGCGACGGCGATGACGCGGGCGCCGTCGGCGAACAACCGCTCCAGGGTCGCCTGGGCGTCGGCAGGGAGGTCCGGGCAGCGGGCGAGGACGGCCTCGGGCGCGCCCTTGGTGACCAGCAGCGTGGTGGCGGCCGGGGTGCGGACGGCCACCGAGGCGAGCTGGCGGTCGTGGTCGAAGGGGGTCAGCCCCAGGCGCTGGTAGGCGCCGGGTCCGCCGGTCGGGTCGGCGGCCAACCGCTGGGCGGCGGCCGCCGACCACAGCGCGAGGTCGAGGGCGTTGCCGCCGACGGGGCCGTGCTCGGTGAGGGTTGCCTGGTTGCAGACTAGGCCCAGCAGTAGCGGCCACCTGGCTGGCTGGCCGGCGGGGTCGAGGGCCTGGTCGAAGCTGATCGTGCCCTGGGTGAGGGTGCCGGTCTTGTCGGTGAACAGCACTTCGATGTTGCCCATGTCCTCGATGGTGACCAGCCGCTTGACCAGCACCCGGCGGCGGGCCAGCTGCCGTGACCCGCTCGACAGGCTGACGCTGACGATCGCCGGCAGGAGCTGCGGGGTGATGCCGATGGCGATCGCCAGGGAGAACAGCAGCGCCTCCAGCAGCGGCCGGTGAAGGGCCACGTTGATGACGAAGATCGAGGTCGTCAACACCGCGGCCACTGCTACCAGCAGTTTGGAGAAACCCCGCAGCCCGGCCTGGAAGGCGGTCTCGGCTTGGCGCTCGCTGAGCCCAACGGCGATCTTGCCGAACGCGGTGGACGAGCCGGTGGCCACCACCACCCCCCGCCCGGCGCCCTGGTGGACCACGGTGCCCATGAACGCGCAGGCGGGTAGGTCGACGGTGGAGTCGCCCGCCGGGGCCGGGGCGGTCGTCTTGACCGCCGGGACGGGTTCGCCGGTGAGGACGGCCTCATCGCACTCCAGCTGGTTGGCCTCAAGCAGCCGCAGGTCGGCGGGGACCACATCGCCCACCTGCAGCGCCACCACGTCGCCGGGCACCAGGTCACCCACGTCCAGGCGCTGCTGGCTGCCGTCGCGCCAGACCAGGGCCTGGTGGCGAATGCCCGAGTGCAGCGCGGCGACCGCCAACTCGGAGCGGTACTCGTTGACGAAGCCCAGCCCCACGCTCAACACCACGATCGCGGCGATGATGGCCCCGTCGGTGGGATCGCCGGTGCCTGCGGAGACGCCCGCCGCCGCCAGCAGCAGGAGCAGCAGGGGATTGCGGAGCTGGCGGCCCAGGACCCCAACGGCGGTCACCCTGTGCGAGGCCAGCACGTTGCGGCCGACGGTTGCCAGCCGGCTGGCGGCTTGATCGGAGGTGAGGCCGGTCTGGGTGCTCCCCAGCTCTTGGAGCACCGCACGCACCGGTTTGTGGGCAGCGGCCACAAGGTCGAGCGCCGGCCGCTGTGACCATGCAGGCGCCGCCAGCGGGGCGAGCTTGCTCACGGCGTGCTCCCCCTCACGCGGCGGCCCCAGCGCTCGTCAGGCCAGGCAGGCCAGCCGTAGGCAGGGAACAGCTCGATCCCGTCCTGTTTGGTCAGCAGCGGATGCCGCCCCCTTGGGCCGCTCGTCTTCGCGTTGCATGCGGCGAGGATCGCGCCCCGGCGGCCCGCTGTCGTGGCGACCAGCACCCGTTGTGGCTGCCGGGCAGCAGCAATCCTGCGATACCTGCCAGCCGCCATCGTGGAGTGGCGCTGGCCGCGATGCCCCGCAGTCCTGTGGACGGGATCCTGAGCCGACGAAGAGGAAGGGTCCAACGAGCAGGCGAACGAGGGATGTATAAGACAAGGAGTCACCCGATGGCAGCTCAAGAACGCGTCCCGGTGTTGATTGTCGGTGCCGGTGGTGCCGGCTTGTCCCTTTCCCTGCTGCTGCGCCAGCAGGGGATTGCCTCGGTGCTGGTCGAGCGGCGTCCCGAGGTCTCGTGGTTCCCGCGCGCCCGCAACCTCAATTTCCGGACCCTGGAAGTGTTCCGCGGGCTGGGCCTGGAAGCTCAGGTCATCGCGGCTGGAAGCCATGTCTCGCGGATGTTCCGCAAGGAAACGCTGGCTTCACCGCACCAAGAGGAATTCCCGAACGTCGACCAGGCGCTTCACTTCGTGGACCATCCCGAGCTCCTCACCCCGGAGCCACTCATCTGGTACTGCCCGCAGAGCCGGCTGGAACCGCTACTGTCGGCCGCGGTGAGGCAGCGCGGCGGCGACCTGCGCTACAACACCGAACTGGTCTCCTTCACCCAGGATCAGCAGGGCGTCACCGCTACCATCCGGGACCGTACGGCCGGGACCTCCTCCGTCGTGCATGCGGACTACCTGGCCGCCTGCGACGGCGCCCACAGCCACCTTCGAGACACCCTCGGCGTGAAGGCCCAAGGGCTGGGAGAACTGGACGAGCACTACCTCTTCGTCTACTTCCGGGCAGATTGGGAGGAGCTGATCCGAGGCTATGAAGCCGACGCGATCCTCGTCGACCGGCCAGGCGTCCGGGGGATCTTCCTGATCACCGATGCTGATCGCGGGATGTTCCTGATCCAGGACACCCCTGCCAACGGAGCATCCGCGCAGGAGTACACCGTCGAGCGGTGCAAGGAGCTGATCCTCGACGGGATCGGGAAACCGGAGTTGGCCGTCGAGATCGTGGACATCGCGCCCTGGCAGCCAGCGCAACTAGTGGCCGAGCACTTCCAGCAGGGACGGGTGTTGCTGGTGGGTGACGCCGCCCATACCATGCCGCCCAAGCTGGGGCTGGGCGTCAACACGGCGATCCAGAGCGCCCAGAACCTGGCCTGGAAGCTGGCTGCCGTGCTCAACGGAGCCGCTACCCGTGAGCTGCTGGCAACCTACCAGACCGAGCGCCACCCAGTCGGCCGGCTCGCTTCCGAACAGTCGCTGGTGGGCCCCGCCGCCTCCGTGCTGACCCAGGGCAGCGATGACAAGCTGCTCCCCGCAGAGAAGCGGGTTTCCCTCTTCTCGCTCATCGCCGGCTACCGGTATCGCTCGCAGGCGGTTGTCGACGAGGAGGCGGGTCCGTCCTCGCCGGTGGAGATCGAGCTGCTGGACAAGCCAGAGGAACTCACCGGACTCCCCGGCACGCGCCTGCCGCACCTGTGGCTCCAGCGGCACGGTCGGCGCAGCTCGACGCTGGACCTGCTCGATGGTCGTTTCGTCCTGCTCGTCGGTCCGGCAGGGGCACCCTGGCAAGCGGCAGCAGCCGAGGTTGCAGGTTCCCTTGGGATCGACCTGGTCGCCTACCGCCTGGGAGCGAACGGAGAGCTGCTCGACCTGGAGGACGGTTGGCAGGCGAAGCTGGGGATGCCGGCCGAGGGCGCGGTGCTGGTCCGCCCAGACGGCTTCGTGGCCTGGCGCACCAATACCCTGCCGACCGGTCCTGCGCGAAGGCTCGAACAGGCGATCTCGACCGTCCTGTGCCGATCCGCCTGATGCAGGCGACCCGTTGGAGAGGAGTACCGCGATGCGCATCCTGCTGGCCGGCGCCACCGGCGTCATCGGCCGCCAGGCCGTCCCCGTCCTCGCCGCCGCCGGCCACCAGGTGACCGGCCTGGCCCGCACCCCGGCCCGGCTCCCCGACGCCGAGGTCGTGGCCGCCGACGCCCTGGACCCGGCCGCCGTCCAGCGTGCCGTCCGGGCGGCCGCCCCCGACGTGATCGTCCACATGCTGACGGCCATCCCCGACCCCGTCGACCCCAGACACCTGGCCAGGGACATGGCCCCGACCAACCGGCTGCGCACCCAGGGCACCGCCAACCTGATCCGCGCCGCCGCCGGCGCCCGGGTCATCGCCCAAGGGGTCGCCTACGTCTACGACCCCGCCGGGTCCCCGGTCAAAGAAGAGGACGCGCCCCTGTGGCACCACCCGCCGGCCCAGTTCGCCCCGACGGTGGCCGCCGCGGTCGAGCAGGAACGCCGGGTCAGCGCGGCCAGCGGGCTGGTGCTCCGGCTGGGCCACCTCTATGGCCCCGGCTCCAGCCTCGCCCCCGACGGCGGCCTGGGCCGGATGCTCCGCGCTGGCAGGCTCCCGCTGATCGGCGACGGCGCCGCGCTGTTCTCCTTTATCCACGCCCACGACGTCGCCACCGCGATCCTGGCCGCCGTCGAGCACCCGGCCCGCGGGGCGCTCAACGTCGTCGACGACCAGCCCACCCTGGTCCACGACTGGCTGCCCGCAATGGCGGCCATGCTCGGCGCCCCCGCCCCCCGCCACGTTCCCGCCTGGCTCGGCCGCCTGCTCGTCGGCCGCTGGGGCGTGGACTACATGACCGGCCTGGCCGGCGCCGCCAACGCCCGCGCCCGCCACCAGCTGGACTGGAAGCCCACCTACAGCAGCTGGCGGGACGGCCTAACCGCCGACCTCGGCTCTTCTGTGAGGAGATGACCATGCGCACGATCGCCCTCGAAGAGCACTACGCGACCCCGGCCTTCATGGACGGCCCAGGCCGCCAGATCAAGCAGGAGGCCGAAGCAGCCCACGCCCACCCGCAGGTGGCGGCGGGCCTGGCCCGGCTCATCGAGCAGCTGTGCGACCTCGGCGAGGGCAGGATCGCCAACCTGGACGCCGCCGGCATCGACGTCCAGGTCCTGTCGCTGACCGCTCCCGGGGTGGAGCAGCTCGACCCGGCCGAGGCGGTAGCCTTCGCCCGCGACACCAACGACACCCTGGCCGAGGCGGTGCGCCGCCATCCGGACCGGCTCGCCGGCTTCGCCGCGCTCCCAACCGCGGACCCGGAGGCCGCCGCCGACGAGCTGGAGCGCGCGGTCGGTGCCCACGGGTTCAAGGGCGCCCTGATCAACGGCCACAGCCGCGGCCGCTACCTGGACGACAAGGTCTTCTGGCCGATCCTGGCGCGCGCCGAGGCGTTGGGTGTCCCGCTGTATCTGCACCCGACCCCGCCGCCCGAGCCGGTGATCGCGGGCGTGTACGCCGGGAACTACTCCTCGGCGGTCGCCGGGGTGCTGGCCACTGCCGCCTGGGGCTGGCACATCGACACCGCCACCCACGTCCTCCGGGTCATCCTCAGCGGGGCCCTGGACCGCTACCCGGGCCTGCAGCTGGTGATCGGCCACCTGGGCGAGACCCTCCCGTTCATGCTGCCCAGACTGGAACGAGCCCTGCCCACGGAGCTGACCCACCTGGACCGCCCGGTCGGCGCGTACCTGCGGGAGAACGTCCACTACACCTTCAGCGGCTTCAACTGGACCCCGGCGTTCCTGGACCTGCTGCTCCAGGTCGGGACCGACCGGATCATGTTCTCCACCGACCACCCCTACGGGTCGATGACCCAGGCGCGCTCCTTCCTGGACCAGCTCCCGGCCAGCCTCGCCGACAGGGAACAGATCGCCCACGGCAACGCCGAGCGGCTCCTGCAACTGTGACGGCGAGCACGCTGCCGACATGCTTCGCCAATTCCTCAACAAGAGAGGACTGCCGCCATGCCCAGCACCCTTCCGGTCTTCACGCCGATGCAGGAGAGCCTGTACCTGACCCTGTGCGGCCGGGCACTCGATAACCACCTGGCCCAGCCCATCCTCGGCGACACGATGGCCGACGAGATCGTCCGGAAGCTCGGCTACGACTGCGGCCGGTTCCGCCTCAGCGCCAGCCCGATCCTCAACATCGCCCTCCGGGCCAAGAAGCTCGACCAGGTCGCCCGCGGGTTCATCGACCGGCACCCGAACGCGGTCG
>Ga0081538_10004731_pt1 | contig 12457 bp, 14 predicted proteins | sample TabmetS5T2R1_FD_71022 | JGI IMG/M metagenome (GOLD analysis project Ga0081538, IMG submission 71022) | Tabebuia heterophylla rhizosphere microbial communities from the University of Puerto Rico - S5T2R1 | ecosystem: Host-associated > Plants > Roots > Rhizosphere ...
CGAGGTTGGCCCCGACGATGTTGCCGACCGCAAGTCCCGGGCTGCCTTGCCGCACGGCGTCGATGCCGACAGCGAGCTCAGGCAGACTCGTGCCGAGTGCGACCACGGTGAGGCCGATCACGATGGGTCTCACGCCGAGGTGCGAGGCGAGCGCCGCGCCGCCGCGAACGAGCAGGTCCGCCCCAACGAGCAGCCCCGCAAGCCCGGCCACGATCAGCAGGCGCTCGGCATGGCCTGATGCTAGGGGCGCTCGTGTGCTGCGGCAGTCGCCGCGTCCGGCGGCTGCGACTGGCGGCAGGCCGCGTGCGCGCGGCGGATTAACCAGTCGGCCGCGGCGGCGGGCCGCTAACCGGTGACCGCCGGGGGCCCCGCCGGGCAGGTCCTGAACGTGCCCCTCAGCGTGACGGGCGGCGTGCCCGACCCGCGGTGGAAGGTGACTCGCACCGCAATCCGGTACCGGCGTCCCGGTGCGACCGTGACGCGCGGCGTCACCCTGCGCTGGAGTGTCTGGACAGTCAGGTTGCGCCGCAGCCGACCGTTCACGAAGACCGCTATCCGGGCGACCTTCGTGCCCGTGAAGTTGACACGCGGCACGCGTGTCCCGATGCAGCCCCTGATCGCCCTCCGGAAGAGAACTCCCGCTTGGCCCGCAGAGTCGGCGTCGGGGGCCGTGGGTGCGGGAGGCGGCGGTCCGGGCCCCGGCCCCGGCCCGGGCGGCTGCGGTCCCGGCGGCGGCTCCGGGCCGGGCGGCTCCGGTCCAGGCGGCACAGGCCGGTCTGGGCAGAGGACCGCTACTTCCTTCTCGTCGGAGCTGGTCACGGTCTGTTCGTTCGCGGTCCCCTCGACCTCGGCGGTGTTGCGAACCCGGTGCGCCTGGCAGTCGTCGCCCGCGGCGGGTGTCTTGTGCGTGCACCGGTAGGTCCAGACGTCGTCCTGATCGAGCGTGTCGGGCGAGTCGTCGGGAACCAGCTCCCCGCTCTCGTCGACGTGCTGCTTCTCGACGAGCTCCGGGTCGTCGTCGCAGCGCGAGTCCGTCACGTGCACGTCGGCCGCCGCGAACGAGACCCGGCCGGGGTTGGTCACGTCGAGCGTGTAGGTGATCGTGTCGCCCGCCTCCACGATCAGCGGTCGAGCGGACTTCGAGATATGGATCGCCGGGACAAGCCGGACGTTCGTGAAGGTGCAGGTCGCGTGCTGCCCGGAAAGCAGCGTCAGGTTCTCGAACACGATGCCGCGGCGCTGCCGGGCACGGCGGTTCGCGGCCGTCTGGCAGTACACACGCGGCTCCTCGTACTGGGACAGGTCGGTCGGCGGCACGGCCACCTCGGAGACGTCGTAGCTCCCCGGCTCCACGAACACAGTGTTGCTCGAGCCTCCCGAGGGGAAGTCGAGTGCGAGGTCCGTGCCCACAAAAATCTGGAAGCGGCCGAGAGCTTCGGGCGGTTCGGGCGGGAAGTGCTCCTTCTCGACCGTGATGCGGGCTGGGAGCCAGTTGCCGAAGTCGCGCCCCTGCGCGTAGGGGGTCTCGTTCACGTTGATGGGCCCGTGCGCGCATGGGAAGGCCCCGCCCGGTCCCGTGGTTGTCGGCGCTGAGCAGCGCCAGGCATTCGAGATGAGGCGCCGCAGTCGCGCGCTGCCCAGGAGCGTCTCGCGCAGCATGTACGTGCCGTCGCCCCCTGGCCTGATGTTGTTGATGACGTACTCGCCTTGCTGGTCGGTGATCGCGAAGGGCTCGTTCGTGTCGCGCACGCCGTTGAACGGGTTGTAGTCCGCCCAGATCAGCCAATTCGCGAGGGGCGGATCCTCGGGGTCGCGGTCGCCGTCGGCGTTGCGGTCCCAGAACTTCGTTCCAGCGGCCGAGCAGGTGCGAACGGTCAGCGGGCGTGGTTTCACCCAGTCCTTCATCGCAGACTCGGCCGAGTCCGACGAATTGGAGTGCATGGAGATCAGCCCGAACGAAACGCAGGGGTCGTCGAGTACCTCCCCCAGCAGCCGCGTGAGGTTGAGGGCCGCCTCACCGAACACCCGCTGGTCCATCGTCTGGCCGACGTCGTAGAAACCGTCTCGCAGAAGGTTCGTGATCGGCTGAGGGTTCATCCTGCCCTGGGCCGAGCCCGGGGGCAGGTTCGCGAACCGCGTCCACGTCCCCCTGAGCGCGCACGGCCTACCCTGTGTAGCCGCGCTTGTCGTCTCCCAGCGGTAGAGGACCACGCTGACGTCGGGATCGTTGCCCTTCGGCAGGTACCCGATCAACAGGTCGCCGTCCCGCCTGCACGGGACGTCCGCCCCCCGCGGGTTGCGCCACGGCTGGGGGTCATGGTTCAACTCGACATTGATCTGGCTAGTCCCCGTCTGAGCGCCGCGGGTGAAGCCGAGGTAGAGGAACGTGTTTCCTCCCGGCTGCGTGACGGCCGACCAGCCGTCCTTGATGTCGCTCTGACCAGGGTTGACGCCCCCCGCGCCCTCGCGGACGAAGTACCAGTCGCCAGGCTCAGTTTGGTCCGTGCCGCCGCCGAACTCCGACTCGTCGGCGGGGTCCGGGTCGGGGAGGTGACGGAGCCCGTTCTCCTGGAGCGACTCCCAGTCGCGCAGGTTGCTCGGCTGCCCCTCGCAGACGATCGGCCCCGTCGGCGCGGCCTGGTCCCCGTCGCCGCCCTGGAACGAGCTGCCGGGCAAGGGGCAGTTCCCGGTCGGGAGCGGCGGAAGCTGCGCCGACGCGGGTGCCGCTAGCGCCAGTATCACAACCACGGCCACGACCAGACCCGTCAGCGGATGGGCGCCTCCTTCCCGGCGTGACAGGCAAGTCACGTTCGGAACAATACGGTAGGTCGCCAGTTCGCCAAGCCGCGCAACCCAACCTGCGCGGTTCCGATTACGCCGGTTTGCCGGCGTCGATCCACTGGCGGAAGACGGTGACGCGCTCCGCGGGCCACGCTCCGTCACATGGCATCGTGCCGGCCTCGAGCCGCTTGAGGATGGCGTCGGCGTGGGTCGAGACGTCGTCGAGGGACCAGAGGTCGAAGGCGAACTCCATCGAGTCGCGGTCGCGCTCGCGAAAAAGTGGCTTGATGTCCTCTTCGAAGTGCACCGGCTCGTCCGCGCCCGCCGCCGGAGCTGAGTCGGTCGCGATTGTCGTTGCCCCACGGCCATCGGTCAAGAAAGCGACTCGCCGCGCCCCAATCGGCGAAATGCTGAGCGAGCGAGTCAGCCACGGCCGTCAGCGTCCCCTCAGCCACCCCGAGCGCCCTCGGGAGGTCCTCGGACTATTCGGTCTAGGTGCCAAGCGGCGATGACCGCACGAACTGCTGCTCGACGACCGTGTTCCCCCAGCGCGCGCCGCTCTGTTCCTTCACGAGCACGAAGCCATGCTGCTCGTACATGGCTCGGGCTATGTCGAGACCTTGAAAGGTCCATAGCACTGTCTCCGCGACCCCGCTCTCGTCGCAGTAGGTCACGGCATCCTGCAAGAGTCGGCGCCCGAGGCCAGTGCCGCGGGTTCCGGAGCCGACCAAGAACCAGCGAAGTTCCGCCTCATCGGGCTGGTGCGAGCGGTCGATGGCGATGCACCCGACGACGATTCCTGCGGCGTTTCGGGCCACCCAGATCCTGCTGGAGCGGTCGTTGCGCTTGACGAACTCGCCGAGGTCGGCGGCCTCGAGCGCCTCGAAGTCCACTCCGAAGCCGGCGAGCTTGGCGTATTCGTGTGCGTGCAGCGCGACGATCTGCCCGATGTCTCCTGGACGCAGTTCCGTGTCGACGTAGATCGCCTGCGGGCCGCGCGAGGCAGACGGATCGATACCGCGCCGCTTCTTGACGAGCGCCTCGGCATAGGTGTGCAGCCCTAGGCGCACCGCTTCTTGTCCTCGCTCGTCCAGGTACGCGAACGCGTCTCGCACCTGAGCCGATCCGTACTGGTGAATCTCGCCGACGGTCTGCCGGCCCTTGTCGGTGAGCGAGAGCGACTTGTGCCGTCGGTCCTCGGTGCCCTGGTCCTCGCGGATCTCGCCGGCGCCGACGAGCTTGCGCAGCATCCGGCTCACCGTGGACCGATCTAGAAGCAGCTCGCCCGCGAGGCCCGCGGCGGTGATGCCCGGCGCGCGGTCGATCTCGATCAGCGCGTGTACCGCCGAAGGCGAGTACGGCGTCCCGGCCAGCGTCTGTTCGATGAAGCCCAGTTCCCGCACGATGCGGCGCGCATCGGCACGCACATCGGCGATGCGTTCCTGATGTTCTGCCGCCGCTTCTCCGGATCGCACTCACCTATGAATGTATCGTGCAACAGTTGTAGTGCACAACTGTTTGTAACGATCGCAACCTCGTCGCGGGCGGCGCGTCCGGACATCAAGTTGACCGGAAGTTGACCAGCCGAACGCGGCCAGCCACAGCGCCGCCGCGACCGCGAGCAAACAGCGGCAGCTCGCAGGGAATTCGCGAGGTGGAGCTAGCCGGACTCGAACCGGCGACCTCCTGGGTGCGATCAGCCAGCCGCTAAATGTCGCCATTTTGCAGGGAGTTTCGGGGAGTAGTCGGCGACTCGGAGAGCCGAAATTCATCCGCAAATAGCGAGCTTTCACGAGAGTTCTGGCACGTGGCGGCGTCCGCGTGGCAAACGTTCGGACAGCTGCCGAGAACCAGTCGTCGGCGGGGTAAGGGCTCGCGCAGTTACTCGGGGGCGACCACGGCCACCACTCTTCCGTGTGCCGGCGGCACATACGGTCTAGCCCACGTCCGTCATGCAGCCCCTCTCGAGAGCGCCGCGTAAGCCAGCGCACCACGGCGGCACTACGCCGGTGGGCACCTAGTCTTAGCCAGCGGGGATGTGTGGCTCGATCAGCACCGCCCAAGTGGTCCGACGGCGTCTCGATCGACTCATAGCTCTCGCTCGTAGTAGTGGTTGATAGGCCCGTCGGGCCGTCCCTCGCGGTTGCTGAAGCCGAGGCTCTCGTAGAGCGCGCGGGCGGCGACGTCGTTCTCGCTGGTGCCGAGATCCATGTAAGCGGCGCCCTGGTCGCGCGCGACGTCCATCGCCGCCTTCATGAGCGAGCGGCCGATGCCTTCCCCGCGTTGTTCGGGCACTACGTAGAGCTCGGCGAGGTAGCACTCGAGCGCCTCCATCCAGATTGCTTCGCGGAAGCGCAGCACCGCTAGCCCGTCCGGCCCGCCGCCCGCGAGCAGCACGATCGTGTCACCGCCGGCCAAGAGCTGCACGACGCGCTCGGCCAGCGCCTTGGGGCCGGGCGTGATGTCGTCGAACTCGGTGTTGAAGTCGTGCAGCAGCCGGCCGATCGCCTCGGCGTCGGCGGCGCTCGCCGGGCGGACACCGCGCCTGTTGCCGGTGCGCGTCGAGAGTCGGGTCTCGTGGACAGGTCCCGTGGTGATGCCTGCGGCCGCGAGTGCCTCCTTCCGCTCGAGGTAGTCCGCGATGTGCTTGATCTTGCCGGCTTCGATCGTGAAGACGTTGTAGATCTCGCCGCCGGTATCGACATCGTCGATGGCGAGCTCTTGAGCGTGGGCGCCGAGGACGACGTGCCCATCGCCGGCGAGCAGCTCGAGCGAGTCGATCTCCTGATTTGTGTCGTATGCCGTCAGGAACACAGCCGTCACTTCGGCGGCTCCGTGGCAGACGAGATCGGGGCGGACGCCCTGCCAGACGATGCCTGGATCGAAAGCGGCGGCCATCGACTCGGTGTCGCGGCGGCGCAGGGCGTCGAACCAGCCCCAGAGGAATTCGATGTTGTGGCGCTTCACGGTGCTCTCCCTTCGTGGTGCTCCGAGGTTTTCGAAACACCGGCAGGGAGGCGCTCTGGCGCCGCCGCCGAGCCGCTCACGAGTGGGTGGCGGGCGGAACCCTTCGACGCACGGCTCGCCGATGGCGATGAGCGGCGCGGAGGTGCGTGATCGAGTCGCGTTCTAACGTCAGCCAGGCACGACATCAATCGTAGGCGGCGGGTCAAGGTGATTCATACTTGACGGCATCGTGCTCTATGCGAGTCGCTCGCATCACGGCGGATTAGCGGTCGGTTTTGGCGCGCTTGGCAGCGCGGTGTGGGCGCAGCGCGAACCGGTCTGTCATCGCTGGAGCGTCTGGCGCACGCGGCGTGCGGAGCACTTCGGCTGTGGCGATTTTCCGGAAGGGTTCGGGTCGGCCGGCGTGCGGGAGCCCCGGCACCCGAAGCCGGGAGGCCTGGCGGGGTCGATCCGGCTGACGCCTCCCGAGCCCGACACTGATGTATAGGCGCTATTCGCATCGTTAGGCGCCTCGCCGCGCTGCTCTTGCCTGTGCAGTGCCATGGACGAAGACGGTCTGGCCCGTGCTCTCGGCGATCATCAGGCAGTAGCCGTCGGGATCGCTGATTCTGATCTCGCGCTCGGGGCCGGGGCGTCCGTCGCGGATCGGACCGACCGGCAGCCCGTGCACGATCAGGTGGTCGCGCAGCCCGTCGAGGTCCTCGGCGTAGAGGTAGAAGAGGACGGCCTGCTGACGTGGGTCGATCGGCGCGCTGGCGCGCTCGAGCATGATCCGGGCGTGAGCGTGTTGCAGGGCGGCCCAGCGGAGCTCGCCGTCGACTTAGTAGGTGTCGCCGACCTCGAAGCCGAGCAGCTCGTAGAAGCCGATCGAGCGCGGCAGGTCGCTGACGTGCACGAACGGGATCAGGTCGCTGACGCGGGCCGAACGAGGATTCATCCGAACGCCAGGCGTCCGAGCAGACGGTCCGGGTCGCTCCTGAACGCCTCGGCGCAGCCGGGGCAGCGGCACAGCCTGACGGCGGCCCCCTCGTGCTGCAGCTCGACGGTGTGGGAGATGTGCTTCTCGGCCAGGCAGCCGGGGCAGACGACCACCTCGGCGATCTCGCCCAGCAGCCGGTCGGGGTCGTGGCTGAAGACGGCGGCGCAGCCGCCGCAGCAGAAGCGCAGCTTCTCGCCCTTGTGAACAAGCGTGGCGGCGCTGTCCGGGGTAACGCGCAGTCGCACCAGGGAGCAGCCGCAGGCGGGACAGATCGGGGTTCGCGTGCGTGGATGAAGCTCGGCCATCAGCAGGTCCTTTCGTCGATTCGGCGGCAGGCGGCGACGTGCTCGGCGTTGTCCTCGAGCAGCGAGTGGGCGAGCTCGAGCATGCTGAGCACGCGCTTGTCGGCGACGCGGTAGTAGACGGTGCGGTGCTCGCGTCGGCTGTCGACGAAGCCGCACCAGCGCAGGCAGGCAAGGTGCGCCGAGACCTTCGGCTGCGGCGCCCCGATCAGCTCGACGAGCTCGCCGACGGAGCGCTCGCCTTCGGCCAGGGCCTCGAGGATGCGCAGCCGGGTGGGATCGCCGAAGCCGCGGAAGTACTTGGCGACGATGTCGACCTCGACCGGCTGCGCGGGCAATTGGAAGGGAGCTTCGGTGATGGTTGCCATCTCGGTTCTCCTCGGGTTCAGGCCGCGCAGCAGGACAGCTTGGACACGTCGCGCTCGAAGGTCTGCGCCGCGAGCTTCAGGCCTTCGGCCATCGTCAGGTAGGGCGCCCACGTGCGGGCCAGCTCGGCGACCGTGAGACCGCGCTCGATCGCGAGCACGGCGCTCTGGATCACATCCGGGGCGCCGGCGGCGAGAATGCTGGCGCCGAGCAGCCGGCCGCTGCCCGTTTCGACGACCAGTTTGAGGAGGCCGCGGGTGTCCCCGTTGACGAGCGCCCGCGGGATTGCGTCGAGCGGTAGCAGGGTCGTGTCAATGTCGAAGCCGCGCTCCCTGGCTTCGGCCTCGGTCAGCCCCGTCTGGGCGACGGCCGGTGAGGTGAAGATCACCTGCGGCAGCGCGGCGAAGTCGAGCCGCTCGCCGCCGCTGCCGAGCGCGTTCTCGGCCGCCGCGGCGCCAGCCGCCGCCGCGACGTAGACGAAGCGCGGCTGGTTTGTGATGTCGCCCGCGGCGTAGAGCGAGGGGACGCTTGTGCGCTGCTCTCGGTCGACGACGATCGCGCCCGAGGCGTCGAGCCGGACGCCGAGGTCCTCGAGCCCGAGGCCGTCGCTGTTCGGGGTGCGGCCGGTGGCGACGAGGATCTCGTCGACGCGCAGCTCGAACGGCGCCCCGTCGGCGCTGCCGCGCAGCGCCTTCTCGCCCCCATCGAACGTGACCTCGCGTGTGTCCGCCGGCGCGAGCACCCGGTGGCCGTCGCCCTCGAGCACCTCGCGCACCGCGAGCGTGACCTCCGGTTCGGCACGCGGTGCGAGGTCGCGGCGCGCGATGAAGGTGACCTGGGCGCCGAAGTTTCCGAGCATCTGGCCGAGCTCGAGCCCGACCGGCCCCGCGCCGAGCACCGCGAGTCGTGCCGGCGCCGCGCTCAGCTCGAGCGCCTCCAGTGAGGTCAGAAAGCCGGCCTCCGTCAGTCCCTGGATGGCCGGGACCGCTGGCCGCGCTCCCGCCGCGACGAGGAGCGCCCGCCCGGTCAGCGGCTCGCCGTCGAGCTCAAGTGCTTGCGGGCCAATCAGCCGCGCGTGGCCCGGGCGGTACGCGATCCCGTACTCGTCGAGCAGGTCGAGGTACTTGGTCTGGCGAAGCCGCTCGACCAGCCCGCGCTTGGCGCTGAGCGCCTCGGCGAGCGTCGGCGCCCCGGACAGCCGGGCCTGCTCGGAGCGGACCAGCAGCGCCTTCGAGGGGATGCAGCCGACGTTGACGCAGGTCCCGCCGGTCGTCCCGTGCTCGACCATCAGCACCCGCGCGCCGAGGTCCCGCGCCCGGATAGCGGCGGCGAACGCGGCGCCGCCCGAGCCGATGACGATCAGGTCGTAGTCGAAGCCGGAGTTGTCGTTACGCGTGGGCATGTCACATCCGACAATTCACATATCGCTGATATCCGATATGACGCTCGCACGATACCAGCCCGGGACGGAAGTGACGACCAAGCCGATAGACACATCGCAACTCGCCGATCAAGTCAGATGTTGCACTCAGGATCTGGACGCGCGCGATCAGCGTGTGCAGCTGATGCTTTTCCGTCTGCTCGCGGAGGGCGCCCGGTCGAGCCAGAGCCGTTGGCCGCTCACGCCGGGCTGCCCGAGTGGGAGGCTCGGGCCCTGCTCGGCGGCTGGCATGGGGTCCATTCCGACGAGGCCGGGCGCATCGTTGCCTTCCATGGGCTCTCGGTCGTCGAGGCCCCGCACCGCTGCCGCGTCGCCGGCCGCGAGCTCTACACCTGGTGCGCCTGGGACACGCTCTTCCTGCCGGAGCTGATCGGGGGCCCGGCCGAGGTCGAATCGACCTGCCCGATAACCGGGGCGACCGTATCGCTGCGGGTCGGCGCCGACGGCCCGAGTGAGCTCTCGCCCGCCGACGCGGTGCTCTCGTTCATCCGGCCCGGCGCCGCGTTCGGAGAGGACACGATCGCGAGCTTCTGCCGCTTCGTGCACTTCTTCGCGTCGACGCAGGCCGCCGAGACCTGGACGCGGCGCCACCCCGGGACTTCGTCATCTCGATCGAGCAGGGCTTTGAGATCGGCCGTCGCAGCAACGCGGCGCAGCTTGGCGACGCGCTCGCCGAGCTGACCGCCTGACCGATCGATCCCGATCGCGTGCGTGCTCGCAGCGCCAGCGCTCACACGCACGCGTGGCGATCCCGGTGACGAATGTCACGGGAAAGTGCGGACATCCGGCACTACCGCGCCGCTGGCCGCCGACCTAGCTTCAGACCATCGATGAACTAGGTGGAAACCGGGGGTCGAGATGATCCCGACGGGGCGCCAAATCGGTCCGGTCGGCACCCTGGCCCGCGTCCTGTCCGGGCTGGGGCTGCTCTATGTCGCCGGCGGGGCAAGCATCGGCTCGTGGGCCATCGACCCCAAGGACGCGGTCATCGGCCTGATCGCGCTGCCGGCGCTGATGATCGGTCTCGGGCTGTTGGCGCGGCGCTACGCCGGCGGCCCGATCCGCTTCACCGGGCCCCTGGGGGTAGCCGTCAACCTGGCCGTGATCCTGGCCCTGATCGGAAACGACTTCACCGGCCCCGAGGGCGCCGCGATCTTCTACGGGGCGACAGTGCTGATCGCGGCCGGGTTCGGCCGGGCGGGCTGCGAGGCGACCGTGATCCCGAACCTGGCCCTCGGCCGGGACGACCAGATCGGCTGTCCGGCCCTGACCCCGATCGACGCCGCCGAGGCTCATCTTCGGCGCAGGCTCGCGACGGCGCATCCGTATCGGCCGGAGCTCTATGGAACAACGCAAGGAGAAACGTGATGACGGAGTACGAACCGCAGGAGCCCGACGCTCAGCGTGAGGACAAGGCGAGAAGTGCGTTCTGGGGGCACTCGCTGGCGGCCGTCGCGGTCTGCCTCGGCACCGGAGCGGCGATCGCCCTGATCGCCATTCTCGGCTAGCGGGGGTGAGGAGGGGGAGCATGGCCGAATCGGTTGTCAGCCTTTCCGCCGTCACCCGTCGGTTCGCCGCGGTGACGGCTGTCGAGGACCTGAGTCTCGAGATCCGCGCGGGCGAGACGGTGGCGCTGCTCGGGCCCAACGGCGCTGGCAAGACCACCGCGCTAGAGCTGATGCTCGGGCTGCAACGCCCCGACGCCGGCCGAGTCAGCCTCTTCGGGGATTCACCCCAGAGCGCGGTCGCAAGCGGTCGGGTAGGGGCGATGCTGCATGAGGGCGATCTGCCGCCGGGCGCCAGGGTCGCAGAGCTCGTCGGCTTCGTTCGGGGCCTCTATCCGAGCCCGCTGCCGCTCGCCGCTGCGCTGCGCCTCGCCGACGTCGAGGAGATCGCCAACCGCCGCGTCGAGAGGCTCTCCGGAGGGCAGCGCCAGCGTGTCCGGCTCGCGATCGCAGTGGCCGGCGGACCCGAGCTGCTGGTGCTGGACGAGCCGACCGCGGCGATGGACGTCGCCACCAGGCAGTCGTTCTGGTCGGCGGCGGCGGAGTACGTCTCGGATGGGCGCTCGCTGCTGTTCGCCACGCACCGGCTCGAGGAGGCCGACGAGGTCGCCAGCCGGGTTGCGGTAATGGCAAGGGGGCGGCTCGTCGCCGACGCACCTCCGGACGCCGTCACCGCGATCGCCAAGGGCCGCGGCGCGGTCAGCTTCAAGGCGAACGGAACCGAGACCGAGCAGCTCCAGCGCCTCCCCGCCGTCGAGGCGGTCGAGCTCGAACGTGGCCGGATCACGCTGCGCACCGGAGACCCCGAGCGCACCGTCCGAGCCCTGCTCGAGGCCGCCCCCCATCTCGACGGACTCGAGGTGAGCGCGCCGCGGCTCGAAGACGCGTTCCTCGCCCTGACCAAAGAGGAGGGCCCGCGATGACCGCCTATCTGCGACTCGAGATCATGCGCCAGTTCCGAAACCGCGACGCGCTCGCGTGGAGACTCGGCCTCCCCGCCACCCTCTACGTGTTCTTCCGGGCCGTCTTCGGCGCCGACGGCACCTCAGAGGGGTTGCCGTCTGACACCACCGCCACCGTCATCTTCGCCGTCTTCGCCTCGCTTGCCGCCGGCCTCTACTCGACCGCGCCGGCGCTCGCTCAGGAGCGCGCCACGGGCTGGCTGCGCCAGCTTCGCGTTACACCACTCCCCGCAGCGGCGACGGTGGCCGGCAAGGTCGCGGCGGCGATGGCCTACGCGCTGCCCGCGGTCGCGATGGTCGCGGTCGCCGCCGCCGTGACCCAGGGCGTAGAGCTCGGCCTCGGACGCTGGATCGAACTGACGACGCTCCTGTGGCTCGCGACCGCGCCGTTCGCCGCGCTGGGCGTCCTGATCGGGCTGACGGTCCCAAACGCAGAGCCCGCCCAGAGCGCCGCCAGCGCCGCGATGATCGTCCTCTGGGTGCTCGGCGGCATGCTCACCTCGCCCTCCGACCTACCAGCGGCGCTCGAATCGATCGCCCACACCCTGCCGACCAACGCGGCGGCAGAGCTGGGCTGGGCGGCCGCCCGCGGCGACGCGATCCCGGCATCGGCGATCGCGGTCGTGATCGCATGGACCGCCGCGCTGGGGGCACTCGGAACGCTCGCCTGGCGACGCCTCGGGGGCGCACGCTGAGCGCGCTACGGTGGGTAGCGTGACGCAGGCCCGGCGCCCGGCGCACGACTACTGGTTCGCCTTCTTCGGCGCCCACAGCGACCCACGCGGCCGGCTGCTCTGCGTCGCGACCGCCCTGGCCTTCCTCGCCTTCCCACTGACCGACCTGCTCAGCGGTCGCCTCTCGGCCAGCTCCGAGGTCGTGGCCGCGACCGGGCTGGTGGCCTTCGCCGCCGCCTATCTGCGCCTGTTCTGGATCCTCCCCTCGATTGCGACAGAGCGGCGTGGCGAGGGCGGGGCGCTGCTCGCCGCCATCGCCGCGCTCGCCGTCGCGCTCTCGATCGCATTCGGCGACGACTGGCTTGGCCTGCTCGTCTACCTGAGCATCGCGCTCGCGCTCGCGCTCCCAACGCGGCCGGCGCTGCTGGGAATCGCCGCCGTCGCCGCCGCGGCCATCGCGATCACCCGCGAGCCCGACGG
>Ga0081538_10004732_pt1 | contig 12454 bp, 10 predicted proteins | sample TabmetS5T2R1_FD_71022 | JGI IMG/M metagenome (GOLD analysis project Ga0081538, IMG submission 71022) | Tabebuia heterophylla rhizosphere microbial communities from the University of Puerto Rico - S5T2R1 | ecosystem: Host-associated > Plants > Roots > Rhizosphere ...
ACCGGCTCGAGCAGCGCGAGCAGCTCCAAGCCCTCTCGGCCGCGATCGACGCGCTCACCGCCCGCCAGCGCGAGGTGTTCGTCGCGATCGCGCTCAACGACGTCCCGATCGACGTGCTCGCGCTCGAGCTCGCCACCAACCGCAACGCGATCTACAAGAACCTCTTCGACGCGCGGCGTAACCTGCGCGCCAGCATGGCTGCCGCCGGGCATCCCGTGCAGGAGAGGGACGCGGCCTAACGAGCGTGGCGGAGAGGGGCAAATGGAGCTGGTCGAGGTCGGCGGACTGCAGATCGCCTACGAGCGCGAAGGAAGCGGGCCGGCGATCGTGCTCCTGCACGGCTATGTCGGCGACGGGCCCACGACGTGGCGGCGGCAGCTGGACGGGCTGAGCGACGACTTCACGGTCGTCGCATGGGACGCCCCGGGGGCCGGTCGCTCGAGCGATCCGCCCGAGCGCTTCGGCGTGAATGGCTATGCGGACTGCCTCGCGGGATTCCTCCAGGCAGGGTCGCCGAGGGCCTGCACGCAGCCATCCCCCACTCGAGACTCGTCGTCCTCCCCGACGTCGGTCATGTCTGCAACGTGGAAGCTCCCGAAGCGTTCAACGCGGCGGTTCGGGACTTCCTCCTCGACCGCGGGGCTTGACGCCCTCAGCCACGGGCGGCTGATCGCCGAGCGGAGCTACTGGTCGAGGAAGCGCTCGGCCACGGACCGGAAGAAGTCCGACCGCGTGATGACTCCGATGACCTTGCCGTCGTCGACCACGGGAACGAGCAGGACGCGGTGGTGGAGGAAGATCTCGGCGACCTGCGCGTCGGAGAAGTCGCTGCCGACGTCGATGTGCTCGCTGTTCATGTACGCGCTCACCGGGTCCGCGCGGCACTCGCGGCGCTTCTCGAGCGCGTCCTCGAGGCTGCGGGTGACGAAGCCGGCGTACTTGAGCTCTTTGAGGTAGCCGGGGAAGACGGCGCCGAGGAACTCGCGCTCGCCGTAGATGCCCACGAAGCGATCGTCGTCGACCACCGGCAGCGCCGGCAGCCCGCTGTCGAGTACGGCGCGGGTGGCGTCGCCGACCGTGTCGTGGGCCTGGATGAGCGGCGTCTCGCGGAGCAGCGGATCGGTCACGGTGCGGGGGCTCATAGCAGGTACCTCACTGCGATGTAGGCGGTGGCGATGATCATCGACGTGAGCGTGACCGGGATGCCGATCCGGGCGAAGTAGAGGAAGCCGATGGGCCGGCCGGCACGTGCGGCCATGCCGGCCGCGGCGACGTTGGCGGCGGCGGCGATGATCGTGGCGTTGCCGCCGAAGCAGGCGCCGAGCGCGAGCGCCCACCAGTAGGCGTCGTCCCCCGAGTTGCCGGACTGAAGCTGCTCGACGACCGGGATCATGGCCGCCGTGAAGGGGATGTTGTCGACGAGCCCCGAGCCGACCGCCGACACCCAGGCGATGCCCAGCAGCTCCGCCGTGCGATCGCCGGCGGTGACCGAGCCGACGCCCTGGGCGACCTCGTCGATCGCGCCGGTCTCCTCGAGCGCGCCGACCATGACGAAGAGGCCGATGAAGAAGAACAGCGTCGGCCATTCGATGCCGGCGAGCGAGTCCTCGAGCTTCTGGCGGCTCAGCAACAGCATCACGGTCGCGCCCGTCATGGCCACCGTGGCGGGCTCGATGTGCAGGACCTGGTGGGCGAAGAAGAGCAGGATCGTGCCCACGAGCACCGGCACCGTGCGCTTGAGCTCGGCCATGTCCTCGATCGAGCGTCGCGCGTCGAGATCCATCACGCGCGCGCGGGCCTCGGGCGCGACCCGCAGGCGGCGTCGGAACACCAGGTAGAGGCCGGCCGTCACCACCGCGAAGGTCACGAACGCGACCGGGGCGAGGTTGACGATGAACGCCATGAACGAGAGGTCGGTCGCCCCCGCGATGAGGATGTTCGGCGGGTCGCCGATCAACGTCGCCGTGCCGCCGATGTTCGAGACCAGGATCTCGATCACGACCAGCGGGATCGGGTCGATGTCGAGGGCGTCGGCGAGCAGGAAGGTGATCGGCACCATCAGCAGCACCGTCGTGAGGTTGTCCAGGAACGCCGACAGCAGCGCGGTGGTGCCGGCGAGGGAGACGACGACCCACAGCGGGCGACCGCGCGAGAGCTGGCCGGCCTTGATCGCCAGCCACGTGTAGACGCCCGTCGGCTCGGTGATCTTGACCATCAGCATCATCCCGGCGAGCAACCCGAGCGTGTTCCAGTCGATCGCCTCGATCGCCACGTGCTGGTCGATCGTCTGCGTGAGCAGCAGCAGGACAGCGCCGAGCAGCGCGACCTTGGTGCGGTGGACGCGCTCGGACGCGATGACGGCGAGCGCGGCGGCGAACAGGCCGACGGCGAGCGCCATCAGCCGGCCCCGAGCGCGACGGTGTCAGCGGCGACGGCGACCTCGACCTTCATGCCCAGCAGACGCAGGTCACCGAGCCACTCGGCGCACGGCCCGCGCTCGACGCAGTCGCGAACCGAGCCGGAGATCTCGAGCTCGAGCAGCCAGCGCCAATCGCCGCCATGCCTCGGCGACGCCTGCTCCAGGCGACTCAGCTTCGCCGAGCGGATCGCCTCTTCCGCCACCACGGCGCGCAGCTCCCGCCGTACCCAGCTGTCGGCCTCCTCGGCCGTGAGGTGATTCGGGCGGGTCCAGACGACGAGCAGCCGGGGCACACCCCCATCGTGTGTCCGCGGCGGCGTTCACACCATTGGCAGCGCAGCCCATCTTCGAGCGGCGACGATCCTTGATCCGGCTGCGGCATGGGCTCGACAGCCCACGCCGCTAGGGCTCGACCAGCCCTCGCCGGATCGCGTAGCGCGTCAGCTCGACGCGATCGCGCATGCCCAGCTTGCCCATGAGATTCTCGCGATGCCGCTCGACGGTCTTGCGGCTGATCGACAGCGCCGCGGCGATCTGCTCGCTCGTATGCGCCTCCGCCACGAGCTTGAGCACCTGAAGCTCTCGAGGCGTCAGCGGGTCGGCGGGCGCGGCATCGCCCTCGCGCACGCGTGACAGGAAGTCCCGCACGAGCGCGGCGATGGCCGACGGATACAGGAACGGCTCGCCGCGCAACGCCGCACGGCACGCCTCCACGAGATCACGATCCGCCGCCGTCTTGAGCACGTAGCCGCTCGCACCGGCCTTGAGCGCCTCGAACAGGTACTGCTCGTTGTCGTGCATCGACAGCATCAGCACGCGCAGGTCGGGCTTGAGCGCGAGGAGCTCCGCGGACGCCTGCAGCCCGGTGCTGCGCGGCATCGACACGTCCAGCACCGCCAGATCGATGTCCAGCCGCCGCGCGAGCTCGACCGCCTCCAGCCCATCACCGGCCTCCGCGACCACCTTCAGATCCGGCTCGGCGTCGAGCACGAGCCGCAATCCGCGGCGCACCATCGCGTGGTCGTCGGCGAGCAGCAGACGAGCGGCGGTCATGAGCGCCCCGCGAGGCGCAGAAACACCGACGTGCCCTCGCCGACGGCGCTGCGGACCTCGAGCTCGGCGCCGATCAGCAGCGCGCGCTCCCGCATCCCGAGCAGACCCGCGGTCTTCGGCGCGACACCGGACCGGAAGCCGGCGCCGTCATCGCTGACCTCGAGCTCCACCCGACCATCGTGGACGCCGAGGACGAGTCGCGCTGACCGCGTCGTCGCGTGCCGGACCACGTTGGTCAGCGCCTCCTGCGCGACGCGGTAGACCACGAGCTCCTCGTCGGGGTCCAGCGACGGCACGTCCGGCGAGACCCGGCGCTCGACGAGCAAACCGGTCCGGCGCGTCATGTCGTTGGTCAAGGCGGCCAGCGCGCTGCCCAACCCCAGGTCGTCGAGCGCCTCCGGACGGAGGCGGCGGGCGATCCCGCGCACCTCTTCGAGGCTGGCGCGCACCGTCTCGCGCGCCTCGGCGATGTGGTCGGGGCCCCCGCGGTCGAGCTGGAGGATCGCCGCCGTCAGCGCCTGCCCGACCTCGTCATGAAGCTCACGCGCCATCCGCCGCCGCTCCCCCTCCTGGGCGGCCAGCGCGCGGCGGGCGCTCTCGCGCCGCTCGATCTCCAGGCGTCCGAGCATGTCGTTGAACGCCGCCGTCAGCTCCGCCACCTCCGGGTCGGCCGCATCGACGGTCGCCCGCTCGCCCGGCCGCAGCGGATCGATGCCGCGCATGACCGCCGTGAGCCGGCCGAGCGGCCGGAACGTCCGCCGCAACAACACGAGATCGAACACGAGCATGGCGACCAGACCGCCGCCGATCGCCACCAGCTCGGCCAGCGCGATCGGAAAGCTCACCGTGAGCGGCGACAGCACCAGCACCAGCGTGGCCAGCACGAGCACGACTGCGTTGGCGCCGAACACCCGCCACAGCAGCGTCATGTGGAGCGGGGGTGTGTGAATGGCCTGGCGCACGGTCGATCCTCGGCCGACCAGGCTTCCCGGCACACCGCCATCCATCGTACCGTCGGACCTCGCCGACGGCAGACCGTCAAGCCGGTTGCCGTGCGCGGTCGCCGAGCCCGAGCAGCGCGCCGTTGTCGCGGGCGAACTCGGTGAAGCTGCGCGGCTCGCGACCCGTGATGACGCGGACGGTGTCGGTCGTCTCCTCGAACTCGCCCGCGCGGATCAACGCGAAGACGCCGTCGAGATGGTCGACGAGCCAGTCCGGCATGCCGGCCGCCGCGAGACCGTCACGCGCCGCGGGGGGCGGGACGTCGACGAATTGGACGGGGGCGCCGGTCGCCTTCGAGAGCTCCGACGCGACCTCGCGGTAGCCGATCGCCGCCGCGCCGGTCAGCCGGTACGTCCGCCCCTCGTGCCCCGTGCCGGTCAGCACCGACGCGGCCACGGCGCCGACGTCGCGCGGATCGATCATCGCGATCCGGCCTTCCCCCGCGGGGGCGGGCAGGACGCCCCGGGTGCGGACGGCGTCGGCAGCGGCGAGCAGGTTCGTCATGTAGAAGCACGAGGCGAGGACCACCGACGGGACGCCGGAGTCGCGCAGGTATGCCTCGCTGCGCCCGTTCCAGTCGAACGGCTTGAGCGGCGACCCGACGCGGGCGCCGAGCGTCGAGGCCTTGACGATGAGCTCGACGTCCGCCGCCGCGTCGATCACGGCGGTCTCGTGCTCGACCTTGCGGGGGCCGTCGGCGGAAGCGAGGAAGACGCGGTCCACGCCGTCGAGCGCGGCGGCGATCGACAGCGGGTCCTCGAAGTCGCCGAGCGAGCGCTCGACGCCGCTCGGGAGCGGCGCACCGACGTCGCGAACCAAGGCCCGCACGGCGGCGCCGCGCTCGAGCAGCTCGCGGATCACGGCCGACCCGACGTTGCCGGTCGCGCCCGTCACCAGCACGGTCATCGGACAGCCTCCACGCTCGGCGTGATGTTCGCGTTCATGCGGAAGACGTTGTCCGGATCCCAGGCGGCCTTGAGCGCTCCCAACCGCCCGCGCCGGTCGCCGTAGGCCGCGTCGACGCCGTCCTCACCCTCGTCGGAGATGAAGTTCGCGTAGATCCCTGCGCTGGATGGCCGCAGGGCCTCCCAGCCGTCACGTGCCCAGGCCTTGTGCGCCTCGGCATCGGGATCGCCGGGCTGCCAGCCGACGGCGAGACTGACGTCGAGCCCGACCTCGCGCTCGCCGACGGCGGTGGCCTCAGCATCGACGCGACTCACCGCGCCGCCCATGATCCAGCCGTTGATCTGCGAGAACGGCGTCGGGACCGACTCGAGGTGCTCCAACAGGACGTCGACCACGCCGTCCGGGATGCCGGGCAGCCGGTGCGACTTCCAGTAGTAGTGCCGACCGGGCGGCGCACCGCCGTCGAGCATCGACTGCAGCGCGGCGTACGGGATCGGGGTGACGGCGTCGGCGATCGGCCTGCCGATCCGCCGCAGCGGGGCCATCGCGCGTTCGCCGGCGTCGAGGTCGCCCACCCAGGCGGGGACGAGGCCGAGCACGGGTCGTCCGCGGTGCTCGGGCGGGATGAACGGAAGCGGCCCGGCGCGCATCATGGCGACGGTGAGCCCGAGCTCGTCGGGCGCCTCGGGCGCGAAGGCGTGCAGGAAGCGGAGCACCTTCGGCGCGTCCTCCAGCGACCAGAACACCGGCCCGGCGAGGACCAGCGGACCTACGGGGTGCAGGCGGTACTCGAACGCGGTCGCGATGCCGAAGTTGCCGCCGCCGCCGCGCAGCCCCCAGAACAGCTCCGGCTCGCTCTCCTCGTCGGCCCGGACGCGCTCGCCGCTCGCTGTGACCAGGTCGACGGCGAGGAGGTTGTCGACGGCCAGGCCGTGTTTGCGCATCAGGTGCCCGAGCCCGCCGCCGAGCGTCAGGCCGCCGATGCCCGTGTCGCTGATGACGCCCCCGGTCGTGGCGAGACCGAAGCGCTGGGTGGCGCGATCGAGCTCGGCCCAGCGCAGGCCGCCGGCCGCCCGGGCCGTGCGCGCATCGGGATCGACGCCGACGGCCTTCATCAACGAGAGGTCGATCATCACGCCGTCGTCGCAGACGGCATGGCCGGCGACGGCGTGACCACCGCCGCGGACGGAGAGGGCGAGGTCACGCTCGCGGGCGAAGCGGACCGCCTCGGCGACGTCGTCGGCGCCCGCGCAGCGCGCGATCAGGGCAGGCCGGCGGTCGATGGCGCCGTTCCAGATGCGCCGCGCCTCGTCGTAGCCCTCCTCGCCGGGCTGCAGCAGTGCGCCGCGGAAGCGGGTGCGGAGTTCATCGATCATGGCCCGGGACGATCGCGACTGCAGCGTTCCGCGAGCGTTCCTCGGTGAACCGCGCCCGCAGCGCGCGCGTGCGCGCCTCCCAGAGACGCGTGGACACGGGGATGGCGGTGGCCGCGAGGCCCGCCTCGGCGTCGCCGGCGACGGCGCATGCCTCGATCAGCACCCGGACGTTGGCGGCATGGCTCCCCGGGGCGGGGTTGGTCGCACCCGACTCGTCGACGGCCCGGCGGATCCGCTCGAGGCCGGTGGCATGGCGCCCGTCGAGGACGTCGACATAGCCGGCGAACGCCTCCGTGGCGATCGCGTTGGCGCGCCAGATCTCCGTGCCCGTCCATCCCTGCAGCGCGCCCGCGTAGCGGCGTACGCCATCCGGGTCGCCTGCGTCCAGCGCCAGCAGAGCGGCGAACACGAGCGCCGTCCCCAGCGACGGCGGGTGATCGATCCGCTCGCCGAGGGCAAGGGCGCGCTCGCACGTCGGGCCCGCCGCGCCGGTCTCGCCGAGGAACCACAGCGTGTTCGCGAGCCGGCTCATGCAGACCACCTGGGGATCGAGCCCGTAGCGGACGAGGTGGGTCCCTCGGTGCTCGGGCCGGTAGCCCGTGATCGCCGCCTCGAAGTGGCGCCGCGCAGCGTGGAGCGAGGCGTCCCAGAACGCGGCGATGCCCAGCACATAGTCGCTCTCCACCCGCTGGACGTCGTCGCCCGTCCTGGCCAGCTGCTCGCCGTAGCCCCTGGCGCCGTCGAAGTCGCTGGCCGCCAGCCGCGTGAGGGCGAGCGAGCGCAGCAGCGGCGGTCCAGGCTCGACGCCGAGCTCGCGGGCCAGTGCCATGCCGCGCCGCTGAGCCTGGGCGAGCCCATCTCCGCTCACGCCCTCGACGAGCGCCAAGGGCGCGACCAGCGAACTGGTGAGGCGCAGCCTTCGCTCCGCGTCGGGCGCAAGCTCGAGCGCGCGCTCGAGGAGACGCACGGCCTCGCCGTGCGCGATCATCCGGGCGGCCCGCTCGGCCGCGCGCTCGTACCAGGCGACCGCGTCGTCGACGACACCGGCGCGGTCGAACTGCAGCGCGACGCGAGCGGGGTCGTACGTCGGTCGCTCCGCGAGCGCGCCCGCGATCATCAGGTGTGTCTGCCGGCGCTCCGCGGGGGCGAGGCCCTCGTAGGCGACCTCACGGATCCGGTCGTGGGCGAAGTCATAGCCGTCGGGAGCGCGCTCGCGCACGATGCGCCGACGCCACAGCTCGTCGAGCGCCGCGACGAGCGTCGCCTCGTCGAGCCCGCCCGCCCGGGCCAGCACGTCGGTCGTGAACTCCCGGCCGACGGCGGCGGCCAGGCGCGCGAGCCTGCGGGCCGGCTCGGAGAGCTGCGCGAGCCGGGCGTCGATGACCGCCTGGACGCGCGGGCTCGTCGAGCCGGCGCGCAGCGTCTCGAGCGCGAACAGCGGGTTGCCGCCGGTCTCGGCGAACAGCCGGTCTGCGACGCTCGCATCGAGCGACCGTCCCGTGACGCGCTCGGCGAGGACTGCGGTCTCGAGACGAGACAGGGGCTCGAGCTCGAGCTCCTCGACCCGTTCGAGCGCGCGCAATCCGGAGACGAGCTCGTGCAGCGGATCGGCGTCGTCGCTGCGGACCGTGGCGGCGACGAGCAGCCGGGCGCTCCGTTCGCTCCGGAGCAGGTAGTGGAGGAACTGCAGTGTCTCGACGTCGGCCCACTGCAGATCGTCGGCGATCAACAGCACCGGGGTGGCGGAAGCCAGCAACGCGCGTGCCATCGCGTCGAACAGGCGCTGCCGCTGCTCATCCGGCGGCAACGACAACGGGCTGCCCGGGAGCTCCGGCAGGACGCGCGCAAGCTCCGCGAGGCGCCCGCGGTCGAGCCGCACGCGCCGCGGCGCCAGCGCCTCGGACCGCAGCCAGGAAACGACCGGGCCGAACGCCAGTCCGCCCTCGGCGGCGTACGACCGAGCGTCCGCGACGGCCACGCCGCGCTGCGCGCACCAGGCGCCGAGCTCGTCGACCAGCCGGGACTTGCCGACGCCGGCTTCACCGCTGACGAGGACGAGCCGCGCGTGACCGCGCTCGCTGTCCTGCCACAGCTCGATGAGGCGGGCCCGTTCGGGAGCACGACCGATCAACCCCACCGAAGCCGCACCGGCAACCGGGGCGCCCGGCAGCAACGCCTCGTAGGCGCGGCGCGTCGCGGCCGACGGCGTCACGCCGAGGCCGCGCTCCAGAGCGGTCGCACAGGCGTGGTAGACACGCAGCGCCCGCGCTCGGTCACCCCGCGCGTCGTAGAGCTGCATCAGGCGCCGGTACGTCTCCTCGCGCAGCGGATCGGCGCGCAGGAGGCGCTCTGCATAGGCGATCGCGCCGGGCTCCTCGTCCGAGGACGAGCTGAGCCGATCCAGCGCGTCGACGTAGCGGTCGTGCAGGCGCGCGCGCTCGACGAGCACCCAGTCCTCGTACGAGCCCGGCAACAGCTCGCCCGCATAGAGGTCGACTGCCGCGTCGAGCGCGCCACGCTCCACGGCCTCCTCGAACGCGGCGACGTCCAGCCACAGCGGCGCGCCGGGTCGCCAGCGCAGCGTCCGCGCCGTCACCTCGAGGTACTCGTCGGCCCTCGGAAGCGCCCGCCGCAGGTTGTGCAGGACGTGGCGGAGGTTCGTCCGGGCCTGGCGCTCGGTCGAGTCGGGCCACAGGAGGAACGCCAGTCTCTGCCGCGACTGGACGGCGTCTCGATGCAGGACGAGATAGGCGAGCAGCGACTCGACACGGGCCGATTCGAGCGGCGCGACCGGCGTGCCGCCGGCGTCGAGACTCAGCTCACCCAGGAGCCGGATGCGAAGGAGGGGCGGCTCCACGAGACCAAGTCTCGCGAGCGGCGAGAGCGGGCGTCAATGGCCGGAACGCTCGACAACCGCGTCGGTGAGCTGATCGATGCCCGAGAGTCGCGCAGCCAACTCCTCGCTGAGGCCGTGACGGGCGGCGAGCTCGGCGGGGGCGGTGTAGCTGAGCTTGGTCTGGTCTCCGTCCTCCCAGATGAGTGCCTTCAGCGGCAGATCGAGGGCGGCGAGCGGAGCGGCCTCCATCACCGGGGTTCCGGCCTGCGGGCTGCCGAAGACCACGAGCTTGGTGTCGCGCAGCGCGAGCCCGGCGGCATGCGCCTCGCCGCTGTGATCGATGACCGCGAACAGCTTCAGCCCCCGTGACGCGATCTCCGCGGAGAGTCGTCCGACCGTGTCCGTCACCGACCAGGGGCTGAGCTTGGTGACCACCTTCACGATGTCGCCGTTGGGCTTCGTGTTCGTCCTCGTCATGGCGGGCAGCGTCGCACGCACAGCGCAAGGCTGGGCACGTGACAAGCAAGCGCATCGCGTAGCGTCTTTCGCGATGTGGCAGACGGTGGAGTTTCGGGAGGTGCGTGTCTTCCTCACGTTGGCCGAGGAGCTGCACTTCGGCCGGACGGCGGAGAGCCTCCAGTTGACGCCGTCGCGCATCAGTCAGAGCCTGCGCGCGCTGGAGCACAAGCTCGGCGTCCAGCTCGTGCATCGGACCAGTCGCAGCGTCCGCCTCACGCCGGTCGGCGAGCGGTTCCTGGCTGACGTCCGGCCGGTCTACGAGCAGCTCACCGCCGTCCTCGAACGCGCGAGCGCCGCCGCGCGCAGCGTCGCGGGCACGCTGCGGCTCGGTCTCTTCAGCCGGCCGGCGGGCGGCCCTCACCTGCTCGAGGTCATCGGTGCCTTCGAGGCACGGCACCGCGAGTGCAGGGTCGAGGTCGTCCAGGTCTCATGGGACGACCCCTTCGGACCCCTGCGCGAGAACGACGTCGAGTTGATGGCGACCTGGCTCCCGCTGAAGGAGCCGGACCTCGTCGTCGGGCCCGTCCTCAGCCGCCAGCCGCGCGTACTCGCGGTTGCCCGTGACCATCCGCTCGCAACGCGCGACGCCGTCGACGTCGAGGAGCTCGCCGAGCACCGCGTCCCACGCTTCGAGGGGTGGCCCAAGGAGCTCGAGGAGGCGCTGGCCCCATCACGAACCCCGACGGGGCGCCCGATTCCCGACTCGCGCTTCCGCGTCGGCGAGCGCGGCATGCTCGACATCTCGGTCCGGGTCGCCCGCGGGGAGTTCGTGTACGTGACGGTCCCGTCTGCGGCTCCGCACATGGGCGAGTCCGACCTCGTCTACGTGCCGATGACGGGGATGCCCCCGCTCGTCAGCGCGCTCGTGTGGCGCCGGCCGGCGCGCGACCCGAAGCTTCGCGAGTTCCTCGCCGTCGCGCGCGAGCTGCTGCGCACCTGAACGTCGAGATCGTGAAGTGAAGCTTCACGGTGCATGGTCGCTTCGGCCGTTGAACGCGGTGCCGGTGATGGCGACGCTGCCGCACAGGCCATGCACTCGAGGAGGCACGCCATGCAGCTGCACCCCGAACTCTCCACCGCCCTGGTCGCCGAGCACCGGCGCGACGAGCACAGGCGCGCAGACCGGCGGCGAGTGCTCTTCCCACCCGCCGTGCCCGTCCCTCGGGGACGGCGCGTACGACCGTGGTCCGCGTGATGCGCGCGCCACTCTCGAACGCGTGCTACCGGCGCTTGTTCGGAGCGCAGGTCATCGCGCTCCTCGGCACCGGTTTGACCACGGTGGCGCTGACGCTGCTCGCCTACGACCTCGCCGACGATGACGCCGGCGCGGTCGTGGGGATCGCGCTCGCCTTGAAGATGGTCGTGTACGTGTTCGGCGCGCCGCTGATCACGGCGGTCGCCGCGCGGCTGCCGCGGCGGCGGCTGCTCGTGGCGCTCGACCTGCTGCGCGCCGCCGGCGTCGCGGCGATGCCGTTCGTGACCGAGGTCTGGCACGTCTACGTGCTGATCGTGCTCGTGAACGCGTGCTCGGCCGGCTTCACGCCGACGTTCCAGGCGACGATCCCCGACATCCTCGAGGACGAGCCGACCTACACGCGCGCGCTGTCGCTCTCGCGCCTGGCGTACGAGCTCGAGTCGCTCCTGAGCCCGGCGCTGGCCGCCGTGCTGCTGACCGTCGTCGCCTATGACGGCCTCTTCGCCGCCAACGGCGTGGCGTTCCTGTGCTCGGCCGCGCTCGTCGCGTCGACCCGGCTGCCCGCACGCCGGGCCGTGCCCGCGGCGCAGTCGTGGTCAGCGCGGCTGACGTTCGGCACTCGCCGCTACCTCGCCACACCGCGACTACGCGGGCTGCTCGCGCTCAACGTCGTCGTGGCGTCGGCGAGCGCGACGGTGATCGTCAACACCGTCGTCTACGTGCGCGACCAGCTCGGTCGCGACGCCGGCGACGTCGCCCTCGCGCTCGGCGCCTGCGGAGCCGGCGCCATGGTCGCGGCGCTGGCGCTGCCCGGCCTGTTGCGCCACGTCAGCGAGCGCAGCGCGATGCTCTCCGGCGGCTTACTCCTGGCCGCCGGGCTCGGACTCAGCGCCGTCGTCGGCGACTTCGACGCGCTGCTGCTCGTCTGGCTCGCGCTCGGCGTCGGCCTCTCGCTCGTGCAGACGCCGAGCGGCCTGATCGTCCGGCGCTCGGGGAGCCCGGAGGAGCGCCCGGCGCTGTTCGCCGCCCAGTTCTCGCTCTCCCACGCCTGCTGGCTGGCCACCTACCCGATCGCGGGCGTGCTCGGCTCGACGCTCGGGCTCGCGGGGACCGCCTGGCTGCTCGCGGCGCTGGCTGCCGCCGCCTTG
>Ga0081538_10004733_pt1 | contig 12454 bp, 11 predicted proteins | sample TabmetS5T2R1_FD_71022 | JGI IMG/M metagenome (GOLD analysis project Ga0081538, IMG submission 71022) | Tabebuia heterophylla rhizosphere microbial communities from the University of Puerto Rico - S5T2R1 | ecosystem: Host-associated > Plants > Roots > Rhizosphere ...
GCAGCCTCCGCTGGGTGGCGTTGGCCCTGGCACTCTTTCCGGGCATCGCCACGCTCATACCGGCAGGGCGCGCGTCCGCACGCGATGTGGCACCCATGGAGAGACCGGTGCGCCATATAGCGTTCCCCACCGAGTTAGTCGCCGAACAAGCCTGGATCTGGGCGGATCTCCTCAGTGGAACATTCTGGTATTACGGCAACAAGCCGGCCTTCAAGATTGGCTTCACCGCCCCCGAGACACGGGCGCTGGCGTTCCGCTTTGTCTTCGAACGTGGAGAGCCCCAATACCTCGTCCGCGATAGCGCGACGATGCTGGAGATCATGCAAGAGATCTCCCGCATGGGCGGAAGGCTCGAGCCCCGAGGGGAGATGGATGGACATCCCTATTTTTTGATCCACTGGCCGGAGGGAGGGCCTGTAAGCGCCTCTGTGCGCGACGTTGCTTCGTAGGCCTAAGAACAGGGACGTTGTGACCGGGGGTAGGACGCCGCGGCAGAAGCCTCATAACGCCGGGGTCTCCCGATAAAACAGGAGGACCAGGCCGACTAACAGCAAGGCCGACACGAAGATGACACCCGCCAGGCGCCCAGCCGGTGGTATCAGGCGCAGCTCAAGCCAGCGCCCACAGGCCATGATGATCGCCAGCAGGCCGATGACGTTATGGGTGATCTGGACCAAAAACTCCTCTTTTGGCTGAAGGCCCTCGTGTACATGCCCAAGCAGCAAGAGCCCCCCCCCAGCACACAGCACTGGGATGACATAAGGGAGACGTGCATCGGGTTTGCGGCTGAGGCGTGCTCGCCACTCGATCAGGCCCAGTACACAGGCGAGCAAGGCGCCGAGCCGATGCAGCAGGATTTCATCGCTGGACAAAAGCCCTTCCCAGAAGCCCATCTGCCCGAACGGCCAGGAGCTTCTCGCGTCACTGTGGAGCAGGATAAAGATACTGAGGGCGACGAAGCCCAGCGGCCAGCAGCGAGCCCAGGATGCCCATCCCGCCTGGGACACCAGGGCCGTCAGCGCCATGATGACAAGAAACAGACCGGAGACATTATGGTTGTAGTCAGACCAGGGAGTCCCCACGGTTGCGGTGATGCCCCAGCTCGTGGATGCCCCACTAGAGGGGGCCGCCACCGCTTCCGCGGAGGGGGCTGACAAGCGTGGCATTTTGGGCCGGAAGACCTCGGAGAGCTCCGCCCAGGTGGCCTGCTGATCCCCCATATCGATGGCAGGGGGTTGGGAGGCGAGGCTGACGGCAGCTGCCAGAGTGGCGATCAGCAGCAACGTCTCCACCTCCACGTAATAGGGCACGCGTTGAAAGACCCCCCCGGCGCCATCGCTGGGAAGGCGGTGGCGAGCAGCACAGAAATTGAGCGCGGCGAAGCACAGGGCCGCCACCAGCAGCACCACCTTGACCAGCACCATGGCGCCGTAGTCCGTCCCGATCAGGCCTTGCCAGGTGCCGATGTAGCTCCAGGCCAGCGGCACCCCGGTGACCACCACCCCCAGCGTCGCCGGGCCACCGACCCAGGCGAAGCTTTTGAGCAACCCGGGCCACTGAGGTTTCATGGGCGGCCGCTTGCGGACGAGCCGCCATAGCAGGCCCAACTGGATGACCCCACCCAACCAGACGGCCACGGCAAGTTGATGCAGGGCGGTAAGCGTCATAAGCAAGGGGCGCGCCTCGCTGCGCCCAACTGCGTGCGACAACCAGGCTCCATTGGCCGCCAAGAGCACCGCCGTCAGCCCAGCGACGATCCAGGGGAGCATGGCGCCAGGGCGCCGCCCGAGCCACAGTCCGGCCATTCCCAGGCCCCCGGCCAGCAGCGCACGGCTGAGGCCAGCCTGGCACTGCAGCGTATACACATAGTCCGGAAATGGCCAGCGTCGAAATGCTTCTGCGAGCAGCCATGCATGCGTCGCGAGCTTAACCAGCTGCATCACCGCCAGCCCCAGTGCGCCCCAACGCATCAGCGCTAAGCTCTGGGAGGCGAGACCGCTCCCCGCTGGTACGTGCGGTCTCCAGGGCCTGAGGAACAGCAGACTCCAGACTAATCCTCCCATGGCGCAGGCATAGGTGATGAGGATCAGGTCTTCGAGAAGCGTGTTCAGCATGTTCGCTAGCGCTTGCATGGGCTGCTCCCCGTGACGCCGCGGAGGCCTTGACGGTCAACTTCGCTGCCACGCACCCTGAGGTCGAAACTCGGGCTGAGCGCTGACCGGGGCCTGCCGCCGCGCCTGAGCGTAGGGTTAGCGTGTGAGCTTATGGACGATGGAATGGGACGGTCATGGGAGGGAGATCACCGATTCTGGTGGCACCGTCGGCTGTCGACTCGCAGAGGTCCGCACGCGGGTACGCCGCCTGGCACGAAACCGCCGGCATTCCCTGGCCTCGTGGTACAGGCGTTCCTCAGCGTCGAATCAGCCCGGCAATGGGTTCCGAAGATTACCTTTGGGCGGAAATAATCGCGGTCGTACCAATGGTCGTGCATCTGCACCATATAGCGGGGATCCTACCCCGGATAGCCGATGTGGGGAAGCTGGTGGCCCAACTCGTCAGTCATCTCGTCATCCGTCAGGCAGGAATGTTGGGGCACATCCCTGTAAGATTCAACTTCCGCATGCCGTTGTCCCCGTCTTGCCTCCGCTTCCCGTGTACAGCTTGCCTTCGGGGTTTCGAAAGCCTGGCAGACCGGCAAAATGTAACAGAGCCTTCCTAACATGTCCAGTGGAAAGTCAGGCGATCGTGTCTCTTGAAGGGTTTCGAACGCAGGCCATGGGCACACCGATGGCGTCTCCCAAAAAGCGGCCGGCGGCGGCGATGTCAGCATCTTGAGGCCTACGAAGATGAGCGAACGAGGAACCGAAGACATGAGGATTGACGGCGTCCGAGTGGTGTTCCAGAATATTCCCGGCAGCAAGGAACGCGGTGACCAGTAGGCCCCTAACCATCCGGGTTAAAAACCCTCGAGAGCGATACACCAATTGAGAAAAAGCCGTCATCGACCGTCTTCGTGAGCCCCCGACATGGATCTTACCTTTGAACTCGCCGCGTTCGGGAGAGTATGAAGTAAGGGGATTAGTGCTCGATTGACGCTTCCCCCGCGCGCTGTTATACTCGGGCCGTTCACTGGGGTGCATCGTCTCCAAGCCTATTTCTACATCCGATGTAGGCGATCTCGGGAGGAATGTATGATCGGTGTGTTGACCCATCACTGGGCGAAAGCAGACAAAATCGATGAGGCCAAGAAGCTGCTAGATGGCAATGGCATGGCCCAGAGCAAGGCTCCGGGGTTCGTGAGCCGCCAGACCTTATACTCCCTCGGCGATCCCACCAAAATCACCACGCTGGTGGTCTGGGATAGCAACGACATTTACGATCAGTGGCGCGCCAGTCCCGAACGCGCCGAGGCCATGAAGGGCGCTGACGCCCTGTGGTCGAAACCCCCCGAAGGCGAGCGCTTCGAAGTGGTGTAACCGTCGATCCGCGCAGATAGACGCAGATACCCTCGGAGCATCACCGTACTTCCGCGTGTCTCTGCGGTGTTAGGAGGCGAGAGCCATGGCCTTACCCCGCGCGCTGGCGGGCGTCCGTGTCCTTGATTTCACTTGGGTCAGAGCGGGCCCCTGGGCGACGCGCTGGTTGGGGGCCTTCGGCGCTGACATCGTCAAGATCGAGTGGCCGGAGCACCTGGACATTCTGCGCAGCAATCGCACCACAATCCCCCCTGGTATGGAGCCCGGCCCCAATGCGCCCGGTCAGTTCGCCGACACCAACGTCAACAAGCTAGGGCTGACCATCAACGTCCGCACGCCTCGCGGCCTTGAGCTCATCAAACGGCTCATCGCCATCTCCGATGTGGTGATCGAAAATTTCAGCTCACGGGTCATGCGGACTTGGGGCATTGGCTACGACGTCATGCAGCAACTCAAGCCCGATATCATCTACGTCTCGATGGCGGGCTTCGGCCATACCGGACGCCATCACCACTACACGACGATGGGCCCGTCGGCGCAGGCTCTTTCCGGCCAGACATTTCTTTCAGGGCTGCCCGGCAAACCTCCCGCCGGCTGGGGGTGGTCTTACCTGGACGATACCGGCGGCATGTACGGCGCCATGTGCGTCCTCACTGCCTTGCACCACCGCCACGCTACCGGACAGGGGCAGCATGTCGACCTGTCGCAGATGACCGTTGGGGTTACGCTGACCGGTGCGGCTTTCCTCGATCATACGGTGAATGGTCGGACGGCGCGGCGCGAAGGGTACCCGCCCGGGAATCGTACTGTGTGGCCCGGCACACCCCTGGTCAATAACTACCGTGGCCCAACCGTCGCGCCGCATAACGCCTACCGCACCCATGGCGGTGGGCACAACGACTGGTGCGTCATCGCTTGCTTCTCCGATGCCGAGTGGCAGACACTGGTCGATCTCATGGGCCGCCCTGGTTGGGCGACAGACGCGAAGTTCGGGAATCTGTCGGGACGCCTGCTGCATCAGGAAGAGCTGGACGAGGGCATCGAGCGCTGGACGCAAACGATTGAGAAATATGAGCTGACGGAGAAGTGCCAAGCTGTTGGCGTGCGTGCGATGCCGGTGCAAAGCGCCGAGGACCGAGTCGAGCGCGACCCGCAACTGAAAGCGCGCGGCATGTACCCCGAACTGGACCATCCGCTGCTGGGGCGACGCAAAGTCCAGAGCGTCCCCTTCAAGCACTCGAAGACGCCCGCGGCAGTGCACAGGCCTGCGCCGCTCATCGGCCAACACACCCGGCAAGTCATGCAAGAGTTGCTCGGCCTCAGCCTTGAAGACATCAGAGCGGGATACACCGACGGCACCTTCTGGCCCAAGGATATGCCGCTGTACTCCTATATCGAGGAGACGCTGCGATGACTGCTGCTGATGTGGGCGCGCCAGGTCGCCTTCCGGGGCCATTGGTGGGCCTCAGAGTGCTGGAGTTGGCCGATGAAAAAGGCCAGTTCTGCGGCAAGTTGATGGCTGATCTGGGCGCGGATGTCATCAAAATTGAGCCGCCCGGCGGGCAAAACACCCGGACGGTGGGGCCGTTTCTGGACGACCTCCCGCATCGGGAACGCAGTCTCTCCTTTTGGCATTACAACACCTCCAAGCGGGGCATCACGCTCAACCTGGAAACGCCGGAGGGTAGAGGGCTCTTCCACCGTCTCGTGCCAACGGCGGACATCATCCTGGAGACCTATTCTCCTGGCTATTTGCCCGGTCTAGGGCTGGGATATGAGGAGCTGTCGCGCCTGAACCCCAGGCTCATCATGTGCTCGCTGACGCCCTTCGGCCAGACAGGACCCTGGCGGGATTATCAGACCTCGGACCTGTTGCAGCTGGCCGCTGGTGGACAAATGGGCTGCTGTGGTTACGACCCCGAGGATGTCCCCGACGCACCGCCGATCGCGCCTGGTGGCGGCAATGCCTGGCACATCGGCAGCCATTTTGCCTATATCGCGATCATGGCGGCGGTGTGTTATCGGGACGTGACCGCCGAGGGGCAATATATCGATGCCTCCGTCCACGAGGCTTGTGCCCTCACCACCGAGGCAGCCATTCCCACTTATATCTATACGGGCAATGTCGTACAGCGTCGTACTGGGCGCGCCGCCGCTGTGGAGAAATCTGAACCAACGCAGTACATCACCCGCGACGGCGCCTGGCTCAACACCACGCGGTCAGGATTTAATCTCACCCCGGCGCGACTCCGCCGCCTAGCCGAATGGATGGACAAGCATGGCCTGGCCCAAGACCTCTTGGACGAGAAATACCAGAGCCCATCCGCCATCCAGGCCAACGTGCCTCACATCGCGGCAGCGCTTGAAACCTTCTTCTCCAGCATCCCGCTGGAGGAAGCCTGGCATGGCGGGCAGGCGCTCGGGCTGCCGTGGGGCGCTATCCGCTCGATGGATGAGATCATCGCGGATCAGCATCTCCAGGACCGCGGGTTTTTCACGCAGGTATCCCATCCGGAGCTGGGGCGAAGCTTTGTGTATCCTGGGCCGGCCGCGCTGTATAGCGCGACCCCCTGGCGCATTTCCCGACGCGCACCGCTCATCGGCGAGCACAACGTCGAAATCTTCTGCGGCGAACTGGGTCTGAGCCAGGCCGAGCTGGTGGTGCTGGGGGAATCGGAGGTTGTATAGTCATGATGTCGACTGGCAAGTCTGTGCTGGGGTCCGGGAGAGACTGATATGGAGCCGGAGAGGGGTGCATTCCACCTCGAAGTCGGCGTGTTCCCGCTGCAACGGCTGGTGTTCGCGTCGCAGACACACTACCAAAACGGCACCCTGGGGATCAATCGGGCTGCCCTCCTGAACGCCATCGCCGAGCCGCGTGTGATAGCCGACATCGAGGTTCATCTGGCGCATCCCGGCGAGTCCTGTCGGATTATCCATGTGCTGGATGCAGTGCCGCTGATGGTCAAAGTCGAGGGGCGCTCCACCGTGTTTCCGGGCTTTTTTGGCCCCGCCATACCTGCTGGCGAGGGCCGAAATCATCGCATTCGTGGCGCCGCGGTGCTGGTCTGCGGCACTTTTCCCGATCCCACCAGCGGCGCGCTGTCCCCGGCGGAAGTGATCATCGATATGAGCGGACCGGCAGCCCCGTACTGCGCCTTCTCCGACACCGCGAATGTCGTCCTCGTGTGTCATCCCGCTCCGCGGATCACCAATGCCGAGTTCGATGCCGCATTGCACCGCATGAAGTTGAAAGCAGCGGTCTACCTGGCGCGCGCCACCACCTCGATCGAGCCCCCTGAGCTGGAGCGCTATCATCTGCCGGCGGTGGATCCTGCGCTGCCGCGGGTCGTCTACGTGAACCTCCTCCATCAGCAAGGCTTGATGGCCCAAACCTTTCTCTACGCTATGCATACCCAGGGCTTGGAGCCGACGATCCTGCATCCCAATGAGATGCTTGATGGCGCCCTGGTGAATGGCAATTACCGTGCTCCTGGACGGGGTATTACCGCGGCCCACTGCGATAACTCTCTGGTTCGAGAGCTCTACCGCCGTCATGGTGACGATCTGAACTTCTTGGGAGTGGTGATCGGTCGCGGCTGGCAAGATACGCAATACCTCAAAGAACGTCAGGGCTGGATGATGGCACGGGTGGCTCGCCTGATGGGGGCGCAGATCGCCATCGTGTCGGCCGATATGAGCGGCACGGGCGGCAACAATACGATTGACTTCATGCAAACCATCAAAGCCTGCGAGCACATGGGCTTACGGACCGTGGCCATTCTCCAGGAATCGGGCAATCCCGATGGCAGCGACCCCACTCTGGTCGATTATGTCCCTGAAGCGGATGCCCTGGTAAGCGTTGGCGGCATCGGCTGGCATGCTCCGGCGGCTCCGGCGGTGGATCGCGTCATCGGCGGTCTCACGGTGCAGCCCAGCATCGCCCAAGATCCGCTTGATGCCTCCGGTCCCTTGCAGGTGGAATCCTGGTATGGTGCCATTTGGAAGCGATCCGAGCTGGGGCTGTCGGCAGTCGACGCATAAGATCGTGCTGAGTCATGAGTGCTGGGCGTAAGCGCGATATACGCCTGGGTTCGTGCCTATTCGCACCTCGCGGAGTGATGTGACGACTGATTTGTCTATTTCCTTGACCGCTCAGTCGTCATCACTTAGTCCTCAGTCGCGTATACAAGGAGAAGACCATGGCTGAGCCACTTCGCGTCCTGCATTACATCAACGCGTTTTTCGGCGGTCTGGGGGGCGAAGAGGAGGCGCACACGGCTCTAAGCCTCCAGGACGGGGCGCTCGGGCCGGGGAGACTCCTGGAGCAGATCCTGGCCGATGAAGGGCAGGTGATCGCCACCATCATGTGCGGCGATGGGCACTTTAGCGAGCATGAAGAGGCAGTGGTCGCGCAGGTCCGCGGGTACCTGCAAGACCTGAAGCCGGATATTTTTCTCGCCGGCCCCGCCTTTCGCTCCGGGCGTTACGGTCTCGCCTGCGGGCGACTCTGCCTGGAAGCCGAACGGCTAGGGATTCCAGCGGTCACTGGGATGCATGAAGAAAACCCCGGCAGCGACCTCTACCGTCCGCAGCACCTCTACATCATCGCCACGGCTGCGAGTGCCGTCGGCATGCAGCCGGCGCTGCAACGCATGGCCGCGCTGGCGATCAAACGTCGACGGGGGCTACCGTTGGGCTCGGCTGCTGAGGAAGGTTTCCTGCCACGCGCGGTCCGTCGCACGGTGCGGACCGGCACACCGGCGGCCGCACGAGCCGTGGCCATGGCCTTGAAGAAATGGCGTGGCGAACCGTATACCAGCGAGCTCACCGTCGAGACCTTCGAGGTCATCCTTGCGCCTCCGGCGCTCAGCGATCCCAGTAAAATTCTGTTCGCCCTTGTGACGGAATCGGGCCTGGTCCCCAGGGGCAATCCCGATCGTTTGCCCTCCGCCACGGCAACACATTGGGCCAAGTACTCCATCGCGGGGATGGATCGGTTGGCGGCCGGTGAGTGGGACGGGGTGCACGGAGGGTACGATAATAGTGCCGCGTTGCAAGATCCCAACCGTGTGGTGCCGCTCGACGCCGTGCGTGCGCTGGAACGTGAGGGGATGATTGGCCAGTTGCTGGACGAGCTGTTTGTCACGGTGGGCAATCTCGGCAGCTTGAACGCCATGAAGCGCATCGGCGCCGAGATCGCCAACACGCTGGTGCAGCGCGGCGTGGGCGCCGTCATCTTACCCGCCACGTGAGGAACCGGCACTCGTAGCGGTGCTACGATCGCCAAGGAGTGTGAACGTGTCGGCATCCCCACCGTGTTAGCGACCTGCTTGTATACGGTTGCCACGCGTGTAGGAGCAAATCGCATCGTACGCGGCGGGAAATTCCACCATCCGTTTGGAAACCCCCATATCCCGCTGGCGGATGAGTACGCCTTTCGGCGTGGCTTCGTCGAGCAGACCATTCGTGCCCTGTGCACGCCGGTGCAGCAGCCGACGGTCTTCGATGTGGAGACCTCGGTGGTGGCTTGAGGCAGGAACGGCCCATCGTTGGGCCGATGAGGAGTCGGACGCAGGTCATCGTGCAAGAGGAGAACAGCGATGCCAGTTTATAGCTATGACCACATCCATCTTCGCAGCCGTGATCCGATGGCAACCGCCCAGTATTATCAGAAGATGTTCGACGCCAAGATCATCGAATCCATCCAGTCGGATGGGCAACCGCGCATCGATCTCGACATCAACGGTCTGACGGTGTTCCTCGCGCGCGTGCCGGCAGACGCCAAGATCGGTGAAGCACCACTCGACCCCCATCTCGGCCTGGACCATTTCGGGCTTCGGGTCGACAACCTCGACGCCGCGTATGCCGAACTCAAACAGCGTGGGGCCGACTTCGCCGTCGAACCACGCACCATCCGCCCCGGCGTCAAGATCGCCTTCGTGCGCGGGCCAGACAACGTCCGCATTGAGTTGCTCGAACGGTCTTGATCTATCGCTTTAGCCCGATACCTTGGCGCTCTGGGAGGAGCTCGAAGAGCGAGGAAGAAGGAGAGCACTGTGACGTGGGCGATACGCGCGCACCGCATGTTCGATGGCGCTGGGAATCCGGTGATACGTGATGCTGTGGTGGTCATCGACGACGCACGTATCGCCGCCGTGGGGCCGGCAGCGCAGGTGCAATTGCCGCCAGGAGGTCCGGTCGTCGACGTCGGCGAGCGAACGCTCATGCCCGGTCTGATCGATGCACACGTGCATGTCCTCTCGACCGGGAGCGCGCTGAGCGGCCAGGAATCCCGCGCCATGACGGACCATCAGGCGCTGTTGGTAGGGGCACGGAACGCTCAACTGGCGCTGAAGAGCGGTCTGACGACGGTGCGCGACTGCGGCGACCGCCGGTATCTGAGTCTAGTCCTGCGTGACTTCATCAGTAATGGCGGCATGGCTGGCCCGCGGCTGGTCTGCTCGGGACCCGTCCTCACCACTACCGCTGGTCATCTGTGGTGGGATGGCATCGAGTGTGACACGGTAGACGATTTGCGGCGTGGTGTTCGTGTGCTGGTGAAGCATGGTGTCGATTGCATCAAGCTCATGGGCACCGGTGGGAACGCCACGCCTGGATCCAATCCTGAAGCGTCTCAATACGACGCGATGGGATTCATGACCGTGGCGCAGGAAGCACACCGCATGGGCAAGAAGGTCGCGGTTCACGTGCATGGCGTGGAAGGCACCCGCATGGCGGTGGACGCCGGGATCGACACGCTGGAGCATGTGCCATTCCGCGCTCACGGGGGGATTGCCTATGATGAGCGCCTTGTCGAAGACATCGTTCGCAAAGGGCTTATCGTCAGCCTAGCCATGCCCGCTACCTGGTATCGGATACGAGCTGAGGAGATGCGCGAGGCACGCACCCACCCCGGTCATCTCTGGGAAGCGCGCTACGAGACGATTCGCCGCATGCATACGGCTGGCGTCCAGCTGGTCGTCAGCAGCGATACGGGGTCAACTGGCACTCGGATCGATGAGTTGGCACTCTTGATGGAGTTTCTAGTCAAGGCAGTCCAGATCCCCGCGGCCGATATCCTGCGCGGCGCCACTGGTCTGGCGGCCGAAGCGGTGGGGATGGCTGATCAGATCGGCACGCTGGCCCCCGGCAAACTCGCCGATATGGTCGTCGTCGACGGTGACCCACTGACTGATATCACCGCTATGCAACGCATTCATACCGTCGTCAAAGGTGGCGAGGTGGTGGTGCGTGATGGGGGAGTGCTGGTGTCTCCCACGGGCGTGGAGGGCCGGTGATCGGTTCATGACGATGCGCCGCAAATTCACCCCATCTGAGCCCTCCCCTCCGCGAGGGGGCTATGCCGGGTCGAAGACAAGAGGACCGCACGTATGCCCAAAGCTCCCGTGAATGGCGTGAACCTGTACTACGAGGTGACCGGTAGCGGCTATCCGTTGCTCTTGGTCCATGAATTCGCTGGAGATTACCGCAGTTGGGAACCACAAGTGCGCTACTTCGCCCGACGCTATCAAGTCATTACGTATAATGCCCGCGGCTATCCGCCGTCAGACGTCCCGGAGGACGTCAATGCCTATTCGCAGGAGCAAGCGGCGGAGGATATCGTTGGGCTCCTACAGCATCTGCACATTCCCCAGGCGCATCTCGTCGGGCTGTCGATGGGAGGCTATGCCGTCTTACACGCAGGGCTGCGCCATCCCGCATTGGCTCGATCCCTGGTGGTCGCCGGGTGCGGATACGGCTCTGTGTCGAGCGAGCGCGAGCGCTTCCAGCAGGACTCCGGCCAGATCGCCGAGCGGCTTCAACGCGAGGGCATGCCGGCGGTCGCTGAGGTCTACGCTAGGGGCCCGACCCGCGTGCAGTTCGCCGACAAGGACCCACGTGGCTGGCGAGAGTTTGCCGCGCAACTGGCCGAGCATTCGGCCATCGGCGCGGCGCTCACGCTCCTTGGGGTGCAGGGACGACGGCCCTCAGTGTATGCCCTGGAAGCTCAGATGCGCCAACTGCGGGTGCCAACGCTGATCGTCACCGGGGATGAAGACGAGCCTTGCCTGGAGCCAGGGCTGTTCATGAAACGCACCATCCCTACCGCCGGACTGGTGGTTATGCCCAAGTGCGGCCATACCATCAACATCGAGGAACCCGAGGCCTTCAACCGCATCGTCGGCGACTTCCTGACCGCGGTCGAGGCGGGCAAATGGGCGATGCGCAACCCCGCGTCCTTGAGTGCGTCGGCGATCTTACCGCCAGGGCATTCCTAACGCGGCAGCCATATTCATAATCGACGCGACGTTCTCTGAAGGGACACACACATTGCTGCATCCTGTGCCGAGACCGCTCCCTGTCGCACGGAAATTGTCGGGCGTCATCTCCTACACCATGGCCTCCTGATGGTCCTGCCACAGCATGATGACACGCATTCCCCCTGAGTATGAGACCTTCTGGGAGCACGGCAATGGGCTCATCGGTCGCCATTGTTATTCCATGCTACAATGAGGCCACACGGCTCAAGGTTAGCAAGTTTAAAGAATACTCCGACGCCGACCGCTCACATCTGTTTGTGTTTGTCAATGATGGTAGCAGCGATGCGACATTGCAGGTCATACAAGCCCTCCATCGTGATCATCCGCAACGCTGCGCATTTATCGATCTGCCGAGGAATTTTGGCAAAGCCGAAGCGGTAAGGCGGGGTGTATTGTCTGCCTTCGATGCGAACCCTGACTTTGTGGGCTATTGGGATGCTGATATGGCCACCCCCCTCGAGGCCATTCCCGAGTTTTGTGACCTTCTTGAATCCCGTCCGGAGATCGACATGGTCTTCGGTGCCAGAGTCCGCCTCCTCGGCAGGGCCATCGAGCGCAGGCCGCTCAGACATTATCTGGGGCGGGTGTTTGCGACGGCTGCCTCCCTGACATTAGGCCTTCCGATCTATGATACACAGTGTGGCGCTAAGCTCT
>Ga0081538_10004734_pt1 | contig 12451 bp, 13 predicted proteins | sample TabmetS5T2R1_FD_71022 | JGI IMG/M metagenome (GOLD analysis project Ga0081538, IMG submission 71022) | Tabebuia heterophylla rhizosphere microbial communities from the University of Puerto Rico - S5T2R1 | ecosystem: Host-associated > Plants > Roots > Rhizosphere ...
TGGCCGCGATCCCGGCCGCGGTGTCGATCAGCTTCATGATCTCGCCGCCGTGGACGTTGCCCATGAAGTTGGCGTGGCCGAGGTCCATGTGCTGCGACAGCGTGACCATCGAGGCCGACGGCGGCTTGGGCGCCAGCTCGTGCGCGCTGGCCGCCCTGGCCGCCTCGCGCACCTGCTCGCGCAGCTCGTCGAGGGGTCGCGCCCCACCGCCCTCGCGCTCGATCTCACCCACGCCTCGGCTCGCTCCTTGTCTTCGAGGTTGGCCCCGCAGAGGATAACGCTCCCGCACCATCCCACCGGAGGACACCCGACCATGAGAATGCGGCTCGAGCTGGTCCCCATCCCCGTCAGCGACGTCGACCGGGCCAAGGCCTTCTACACCGAGCAGGTCGGGTTCCACGCCGACGTCGACGAGTCCTTCGCCGGCGGCCTCCGGGTCGTCCAGCTGACCCCGCCCGGGTCGTCCTGCTCGATCTGCTTCGGGGTCGGCATCGTCGACACACCCCCCGGCTCGGTCAAGGCCCTGCACCTGGTGGTGGACGACATCCACGCCGCCCGGGCCGAGCTGCTGGAGCGCGGGGTCGAGGTCAGCGAGGTCGAGGACATGAGCCCCCCGGGCAAGCCCACCGTCTCCTACGCCTACTTCAAGGACCCCGACGACAACACCTGGGCCCTCCAGAAGCTCCCCTACTGAGCTCATGGGAGACAGCTACGCGCTGGGCCGCTCCGAGGCCGAGACCCGCCGGCTGATCGTCCAGCACCAGCTCTACGGCCCGCTCACCCGCCAGTTCCTGACCGCGGCGGGCGTCACGGCCGGCATGAAGGTCCTGGACGTGGGCAGCGGCGCCGGGGACGTGGCCCTGCTCCTGGCCGAGCTGGTCGGCCCCCAGGGACAGGTGGTGGGCGTGGACACCAACGCCGCGATCCTCGACACCGGCCGGTCCAGGGTCGAGGCCGCCGGATGGACGACCGTGCGCTTCCTGGCCGGCGACGCCCTGGCGCTGGAGCTGGACGGGGACTTCGACGCGGTCGTCGGCCGCTGGGTCCTGCAGTACACGCCGGACCCGGCGGCGCTGCTGCGCCGGGCCCGCGACCGGCTCCGTCCCGGCGGGATCGTCGCCTTCCAGGAGATCGACCTCAGCATCCCGCCCCGCGCCTACCCGACCGGGCCGCTGCACGACCAGGTCACGCGCTGGACGACCCCGCCGCCCGGCGCCCCCGGGCCCGATCCCGAGATGGGGCTGAAGCTGTTCGCGACCTACCTGGCGGCCGGCCTGCCGGCGCCGCAGCTGCGCCGCGACACGCCGATGGGCGGCGGGTCCGGCTGGCCGGGCTACGCGTACGTGGCCGCCACGGTGCGCAGCCTGCTGCCGTTCCTGGAGCAGACCGGGCTGGTCCGCGCCGGCGAGGTCGACGTCGACACGCTGGAGGAGCGCCTGCGCGCCGAGGTCGTCAGCCAGGACGGCGTCCAGCTCCTTCCGGCCATCGTCGGCGCCTGGGCCCACACCTGACCGTCCGGCGGACCGCTGGCTCGAGGAGGCCCCAATGAAGATCGCACCAGGCATCCACCGCATCGGCGACCAGAGCATGGTCAACTCGTACCTGCTGGAGGAGGCCGGCGAGGTGACCGTCATCGATGCCGGCCTGCCCGGCTTCTACCGGGACCTCCCCCGCGAGCTGGCCGCGATGGGCCGGACGGTCGCCGACGTCCGCGCCCTGCTCCTGACCCACGGGCACAGCGACCACATCGGCTACGCGGAGCGGCTCCGCCGCGAACAGCGGGTCCCGGTGTCGGTCCATGAGGCCGACGCCGCCCTGGCCCGCGGCGAGGTGCCCAACCCGGCCAAGGGCACCGGCCCGACCAGGCTCCGCCCGTTCCTCGGCTTCCTCTGGTTCTCGGCCCTGCGGGGCGGGCTGCGCACGCCCAAGCTGCAGCAGGTCGCCACCTTCGGGGACGGGGCGACGCTGGATGTGCCGGGCAGCCCGCGGGTCATCCTGACCCCCGGCCACACCCCCGGGAGCGCGGTGCTCCAGGTCGCCTCCCTCGACGCCCTGTTCGTCGGCGACGCGCTGGCGACCTACGCGGTCACCACGGGCGCCCGGGGCCCGCAGGTGGCGCCCTTCACCGCCGATGCCGCCCAGGCGGTGGCCTCCCTGGCCCGCCTCGAGGACGTCTCGGCGGGCCTGGTGCTGCCCGGGCATGGCGATCCCTGGACCGGCGGTGTCCAGGAGGCGGTCCGACAGGTGCGCCAGGGCGCCTAGCGCCCGGCCACCGCCGGGGCGAGGGCCCGCCAGGCGCCGACGGGCAGGGCGTTGGGATCGGCGTCGAGGACCTGGAGGCAGACATGGTCGGCGCCGGCATCCAGGTGGGCCTGCGCCCGGTCGGCGATCGCTTCGGGGCTTCCCCAGGCCACCATCGCGTCGACCAGTCGGTCGCTGCCCCCGTTGCCGAGCTCCTCGGGCCCGAACCCGGCCCGCTCCCAGGCCCGCGCGTAGTTGGGCAGGGTCAGGTAGAAGGCGACGTACTCGCGGCCGATCCGGCGCGCCTCGGCCGGGTCCTCCTCCAGCGGCGGCCCCTGCCAGGGGGCGGCGTCCATGGCGTCCAGGTAGGCCCGCATCCGCTCCAGCGGCCGCTCGTACCGGTGGCCGCGGGCATCCACGATGGGGCGTGACTCACGCCGACGCCGAGCACGAAGCGGCCCGGATAGGCCTCGGTCAGGGTCCGCTGCGCCGCGGCCATGGCCACCGGGTCACGCGCCCAGATGTTGGCGATCCCGGTGCCGATCATCAGCCGCCGGGTGGCGCACAGCAGCTGGTCCACAGCCCGACGCGGCCCAGCTGCTCGCGAGTGACGCTCCGGCGGTGGCGGTCTGACCTTCGCGATCCATGGTCGCCCTCCCCTGACGCTGCCTGACCAGGATGTGCGCAATTGTCGGAGAATGCCTTGGGGCCGATAGGGGGTCGTCAGTCGGGCCGGTGGTCGCCGACCATCCCGTCGAGCAGCTCCCGGATGATGTCGACGTGCCCGGCGTGCCGGGCCGTCTCCTCGACCATGTGGATGAGCACCCAGCGCATCGACACCGCGTCCCCGAACCAGGCGGTGCCGGTCTCCTCCAGCCCGACCTCGCCGATCACCCGGTCGGCGGCCGCCCGCGCCCGCCCGTAGAAGGCCAGGATGTCCTCGGTCGTCTCCTCCGGCTCGACCCGCAGGTCGGCGTCCGGGTCGTCATCGTCGAACGGCAGCGCCTCGGTCTCCCGCCCGAACGTCTGGCAGAACCAGCTGTACTCCACCGCCGCCAGGTGCTTGACCAGCCCCAGCAGGCTGGTCCCGGACGGCACCATGACCTTGCGCAGGTCGATGTCGCCCAACCCCTCCAACTTCCACAGGATCGCGTCCCGGTGCCGGTCCAGCGCGACCTTCAAGCTCTCCTTCTCCTCGCCGGTGAACGGCACCCGCTGGGGCATGGTCACGTCGCTCCTGCCTGGGGGATCCGGACGCCGCAGAGGATAGTCACTCGGGCCGACATGTCCGCCGGGGTCGATAGACTCGGCCGGGTGAGGCAGGTGGATGTGAACGGCATCCCGGTGCGCTACGCCCAGCACGGCGACGGCGCGCCCGTCCTCGGCCTGCACGGCGGCGGGGTCGACCACCGCGAGATCCAGGGCGCCCTGGAGCCGCTGTTCGCCGACCGGCCCGGGTACCGCCGCCTCTACCCCGACCTGCCCGGCATGGGCCGCACCCCCGCGCCCGAGTGGGTCGACAGCACCGACGCCGTCCTGGAGGTGCTGCTGGGCCTGGTCGACGCCGCCGTCGGCCAGGAGCCCCTGCTGGTGGTCGGCCACTCCGCCGGCGCCTACCTGGCCCGGGCGATCGCCAACCGCCGCCCGAGCCGGGTCGCCGGCCTGGCGCTCATCTGCCCCCTGATCGGGGAGGGCGACGACCAGCGGCCCGAGCACGTGGTCCTCCACGCCGCCGAGGACCTGGACGTGGACGCCGCCCTGGAGCCGGAGCTGGCCGCCGAGTACCGGAACTACCTGGTCGTGCACACCCCCGAGACGCTGGCGCGCTTCCAGGAGACGGTCGCCCCCGGCGTGGCCCTGGCCGACCAGGCGGCGATGGAGCGGATGGCGGCCCGCTGGCAGCTGCGCGCGCCGCCCGAGCAGGGACCGGCGTTCGCGAACCCGACCCTGATCGTGGCCGGCCGCCAGGACGCCACCGTCGGCTACGCCGGCGCCTGGCGGCTCCTCGACCACTATCCCCAGGGCACCTTCGCGGTGCTGGACCGCGCCGGCCACGCCCTCCCCCACGAGCAGCTCGGCCTGCTCACCGCCCTGCTGGCGGAGTGGCTGGACCGGGTCGAGGCGGCCCGGCGGGCATAGCGCGGTGGGTCGCTATCGCGTCGCCCGGCGGTATCGGGCTGCCAGCGCGCGGACGTACTCGACAAGCTCCGGCGGTTCGCTGACCTCGAAGTCGACCCCGAGCATCCCCAGGTGGACGGCGAGCGTGTCGAGGGTGTCGGCGCCGGTGTCGAGCACGCAGGTGCGCTCGTCGACCGCCTCCAGCAGCCCGACCCCGGGCGGGATCCGCTCGGCGACCGTCTCGGCCGGCGCGCGCAGCCGCACCCGCGTCCGGTACCGCCAGCCCGCGGACCACACGCCCCGCATGACCCGGGCCGCAACCTCATCGTCGGGCAGGTGGTGGGGGGTGAACCGCGGGCCGGCCGGGATGCGGGGCTCGATCCGGTCGACGCGGAAGATCCGCCAGTCCGTCCGCTCGGGGTCCCAGGCGAGCAGGTACCAGCGGCGACCCCAGCACACCAGGCGATGGGGTTCCACGGTGCGGACGCTGCCTGCGCCACGGTGGTCGCGATAGTCGAACCGCAGCCGCTGATGGTCCCGGCAGGCCTCGGCCACCGCCGTCAGCACCTCGGGGTCCACCGTCGGGCCGTCGCCGCCGGGTACCGGGACCGTCGACGTCCACAGGGTGTTGACCCGGTGCCGCAGCCGCGACGGCAGCACCTGCTCGAGCTTGACCAGCGCCCGGATCGAGGTCTCCTCGATCCCGGCCACGGAGCCGCCGGCGGCGGTCCGTAGCCCGACGGCGACGGCCACCGCCTCGTCGTCGTCGAGCAGCAGCGGCGGCAGGGCCGCGCCCGCGCCGAGCCGGTAGCCGCCGGCCACCCCCGAGGTGGCGTGCACCGGGTAGCCAAGGCTGCGCACCCGCTCCACGTCCCGGCGGACGGTCCGGGCGCTCACGCCGAGCCGCTCGGCGAGCTCCGCGCCGGACCACTCCCGCCGCGCCTGCAGCAGCGACAGCAGCCGCAGCAGCCGGGCCGAGGTCTCCAACATGCCGCAAGGTTGCCATCCATCGCGGACAGAAGCTGACCGCAAGTGCTTTTAGTCTGCCGCGCACGGACACGCCACCGCCGGCGCCCGGCCGCCGACCAGCCGAGAGGAGCACGTGACCATGACGGTTGCCGACCGTTCCGACGCCCAGATCCAGCCCTTCCGGATCGAGATCCCTCAGGCCGACCTGGACGACCTGGCCGACCGGCTGGCCCACGCGCGCTGGCCCGACGAGCTGCCCGGGGTCGGCTGGGACTATGGCGTTCCGCTCGACTACGTCAGGGAGCTGGCCGAGCGGTGGCGCGGCTCGTACGACTGGCGCGCCTGGGAGGCAAGGCTCAACCAGTACCCGCAGTTCACCACCACCATCGACGGCCAGCGCATCCACTTCCTGCAGGTCCGCTCGCCCAACGAGGACGCGCTGCCGCTGATCCTCACCCACGGCTGGCCCGGCTCGATCGTGGAGTTCCTGGATGTGATCGGTCCCCTGTCCGACCCGGCCGCCCACGGTGGCGACCCGGCCGACGCCTTCCATCTGGTCATCCCCTCGCTGCCGGGCTACGGCTTCTCCGGCCCGACCCAGGAGCGGGGCTGGAGCAAGGACCGCATCGCCGCGGCCTGGGCGGAGCTGATGCGCCGCCTCGGCTACCGCCGGTACGGGGCGGTCGGCAACGACGCCGGCTCGATCATCAGCCCGGAGCTGGGGCGGATCGACCCCGAGCACGTCGTCGGGGTGCACGTCACCCAGCTCTTCTCGTTCCCGTCCGGGGACCCGGCCGAGCTCGCCGACCTCAGCCCCGAGGAGCAGCGTGAGCTGGGGACGCTGCAGTGGTTCTACGAGCACAAGATGTCCTTCAACACGCTGATGTCCCAGCAGCCCCAGACGCTGGCCTTCGCGCTGGTCGACTCTCCGGTCGGCCTGCTGGCGTGGAATGCCCAGCTGCTCGGCGAGGACCTGGATGCCGACTTCGCCCTGACCAACGTGATGCTCTACTGGCTGACCGGCACCGCCGCCTCCGCCGCCCGCCTGTACTACGAGAACGCCCACGCCGCCCCGCCCACCGAGCCGACCACGATCCCGATCGGCCTGGCCGCGTTCGGGGGCGACTTCAGCGGCATCCGCCGATTCGCCGAGCGGGACCACCAGAACATCGTCCACTGGTCGGTGTTCGACCACGGCGGCCACTTCGCCGCCCACAAGGTGCCCGAGCTGCTGGTCGGCGACGTGCGGGAGTTCTTCCGGCGCTTCCGGTGAGCGCTGCCCGTGCCCGTGGGCTCATTGCCCGATGAGGCCATGGACCCCACCCAGGGCGTCGAGGTAGAGGCCCGTCACCGATCCCCCCTTCTTGATGCGCGTCAGAAACGTGCCGCGGGCGCCGGCGACGTCCACGACGCTGAAGGCCCCGCTGGCGTAGACGAAGCCGTGGACGGCGCCGCCGGCATCCTCGAACGCGCCGGCGATCTCCCCGGTGTCGCTGATGCCAAAGGCGAGCGTGTCGGTGGCGAGCGGAAAGCTGATGGGGGTGAGCACGCCACCCTGGAGCAGGAAGCCGTGGGCTCCCGTTGCATCCGAGAAGGTCCCGACGATGTCGCCGGCGGCGTTGATCCCGGTGGCCGTGGTCGTGGTGGCCCCGGGGAAATCGATCGCCCTGAAGGCGCCGCCGCTGGTGACGAAGCCATCGGTCCCTGTCGATCCGGTGATGGTGGCGCCGGCGTTGTCATGTCGACCCCCTTACGCCAATACCGCGCGCTCAGTTGACGGGCGCGCCGAACCACCTGGGCAGCCGGCTGAGCAGAGCCGTCTGATCTTCGCCGACCCAGACCACATGACCGTCCGGCCGCAGCAGCGCCGCGGGGACGTCCAGCTCCTCGCTGACGTCGACGACATGGTCGACCCGATCCGCCCAGCCCGCCACCGAGAGCCGGCCGGTCTGGTCGAGCAGCAGCCCGCGGCCGCCGTGCATCAGCCCGTAGAGGCGCCCCCGCTTCAAGCCGACGTCGCGCAGCCGCCGGCCGAGCAGCTCGTGGCCCTCGCCGACGTCGTAGCGGACCCCGATCGCCGTGATCTTCTCGATCAGGTACCGGTTCACCTCCTCGAAGTCCATCAGCTCGGACATCAGCCGGCGCACCGCCTGGGGACCCGGCTCGAGGGATGTCAGCTCGACCTGCGCGCGGGTGTTGTCCAGCACGTCGGCGGCCACCGGGTGCCGTTCGGTCTGGTAGCTGTCCAGCAGCCCCTCCGGGGCCCAGCCGTTGACCTCGGCGGCCAGCTTCCAGCCGAGGTTGAACGCGTCCTGGATGCCGAGGTTGAGCCCCTGGCCGCCCATCGGCGGGTGGATGTGCGCCGCGTCGCCGGCCAGCAGCACCCGACCGACCCGGTACCGCTCGGCCAGCCGGGTGGCGTCGCCGAACCGGGACAGCCAACGCGGCGAGTGCACGCCGAAGTCGGTGCCGGCGACCTCCCGGATCTGTTGCTTCAGCTCGTCCAGGGTCGGCGGGACCGCGGGGTCCTCGGCCACTCCGGCGGCGGGCGCGACGGCGCGGTACACCCCGTCGCCGATGGGCCCGACGCCGAACCCTTTGTGGGTCTCGCGGGCTTCGGCCACCACGGCCGCCACCGTCTCCGGCGACGCGGTCAGCTCCACCTCACCCAGCAGCCACTCTTTCCTGGCGGGCTCGCCGGGGAAACCGACGCCGAGCAGCTTGCGCACCGTGCTGCGGCCGCCGTCGCAGCCGGCGAGGTAGCGAGCGCGCAGTTGCGTGCCATCGGCCAGCTCGACGGTCACCCCGTCCTCGTCCTGGCGCAGCCCGACCAGTTCACATTCGCGCCGGATCTCGGCGCCGACCTCGGAAGCGTGCTCGATCAGCAGGCGGTCGGTGGTGGTCTGCGGGATGGCGAGGGTGTACGGATGCGCGGTGTCCAGCCGGTCCGGCGAGGGCTTGATGATGCCGGCGAAGAACCCGCCGAGCGGGTACTGCTGGCCGAGCGCGAGGAACTGCTCCAGCAGACCGCGCTGGTCCATCACCTCGACGCTGCGCGCGTGCAGGCCCAGCGAGCGCTCAATCTTGGTCGGCTCCGCGTCCTTCTCCAGCACGACCACGCGCACGCCGTGCAACCGCAACTCGCCGGCCAGCATCGCGCCGGTCGGTCCGCCGCCGGCAACGATCACGTCAATCATGAACTCCCCCATTCGACGAGAGGGAATTTCGGCCTGCTGCTCCCCGCAGTCCGGCGGCGCGCACACCCCCGCGAATCCCTCATTTCCGCAGGTTCTGGCTTCGGTCGGAGATTGTGCAACACGACCCGGGTCTTGCCGCAAGCCCCCCAGCGCGCTATAAATTAGGAGTGGCAAGGAGCGCGGGACTCCTTGCCTTTTCGTTGCCGTCCGCTGTGGCGGACAACCTCAGCCGGCGTGGCGGCGGGCGGTCGCGGTCGACGGCAAGACCAACATCGCCAGGGTGACCCGGGTCGGAAATGGCCTTGAGTCTCCAGCCGGTGGAGGCTGCAAGATGCCGGGCATGGACGGCGACAGGGGCTACTCGATCGGGGACCTGGCCCGGCGGACCGGACTGTCGGTGCGCGCGATCCGGTTCTACTCCGACCGCGGTCTGCTGCCGCCAACCAGCCGCAGCCCCGCCGGCTACCGCCGCTACGACCTGGACGCCCTGGCCCGCCTGGACCTTCTCCGCACCCTGCGTGCTCTCGGGGTCGATCTCGCCACCATCGGGCGGGTGCTGGACCGCGAGCTCTCGGTGCCCGAGGTCGCCGCCGCCCATGCCGAGGCGCTGGAGGTCCAGCTCCGCACCCTGCGGCTGCGCCGGGCGGTCCTGTGGGCGGTGGCCAAGCGCGGGTCCAGTCCCCAGGAGTTGGAGCTCATGCACAACCTGGTCAAGCTCTCGGACGCCGAGCGGCGCCGGATCATCCACCAGTTCATCGACGAGGCCTTCGGCGACCTCGACGCCAACCCCGACCTGGTGGCCTTGCTGCGGGAGGCGATGCCCGAGCTGTCCGACGACCCCACCCCCGAGCAGGTCGACGCCTGGGTCGAGCTGGCCGAACTGGTCCAGGACCCCGACTTCAAGGCGAGCGTCCGCCGGGCGGCCGAGCACCAGGCGGCCGACCGGGCCGACGGCGACCGGTCGGGGTTGCACCACCAGCTGACCAACCAGCTCCGAGCACGGGTCGAGGCGGCGCTGGCCGACGGGATCGACCCAGCCTCCGAGCAGGCCCGCCCGGTCCTGGCCGAGCTGGTCGGCCGCTACGCCCACGCCTTCGGCACCGCCGACACCCCCGAGTACCGCGGCAAGCTGCTGCTCCGACTGCAGATCGCCAACGACCCACGGGTTGAGCGGTACTGGCAGCTGCTCACCACCATCAACGGCTGGCCAGCTCCGCCGGTCCTGGCTCCGGTGCTCGAGTGGTTCATCCAAGCACTCCAGCACCACCCGAGCCCCTGACACCGGCGTGCGCGCCAATGGCTCCGTCCAGCTACGACCACGGCCAGCTCAAGCGGGGCTGACGCGGCCCGCTTCCCGGCAGCTATAGAATCGCCGGTCCGAGGACGCCTCCCCCTGGCGAGATGGCCGATGGACGAGCAGCTGGCGTTGGCGCTACAGCGCCTCGACGCCATCCTCAAGCCCGGACTGACCGAGGAGGCGCTCAACGGCGCCCTGGTCGAGGTCTTTGAGCGCGCCAAGCAGGCGGATCCGGCGTCTCGTGACCGCGCCCTCGCTTACCTCGCCGAGCGCGTCGCCACGATCCCGCTCGGCCCCGCCTCGTTCCTCGCGGTCGGCTGTGGCGCGCTGGTGGAGCTCGGCGCCAACCCCGAGCCGGCACTGCCAGCCATCCTCACCCGTACCTGCGAGGCGTTGGCTGGGGCGACCGTCTTCGCCGAGGCATGCCAGGCCCAGGCCCGGAGCGGCCCGCCAGGCGATCTCGACAGCGACGACGCCGAGGCTTGTATCGAGGCGTTCGGACAGCAGGTCGGGGACCGCATGCCGGAGCAGGCCGACGCCTGGCTGGCCGCCGCGGACCTGCTCCGGAGCATGACCGCGCTGCTGTCGCATTCGGCGTCGGCACGCGCCACCGCCCGCGCCGACCAGGAGCTGGCCGCCGCGCTCGAGCGCATGCTCGACCTGGCCGACCCGGGCTGCGCCGGGTTCGCGCGCCAGCTGCTGCACGTCTTGGACGGGGAGGAGCTGGTGGTGCTGCATCCCGGCCTGGGGCGCGGCTACCGGGTGCGGATCAGCGGCGTGGCGGACAACGTCCAGCTGGACGTGCTGCTGGCGGCGGCGCTCATTGGCGAGCCCGAGCAGGGTTGGCTGCCCGGCACCCGCCCCGACCCGCAGGTCGCGGCGGCCGCCAGGGACGGCCCGGTCAGCGACTCGCTGCCGCCGGCCATCCGCACCTTCAAGCTGGTGAACTGGCACGGTCTGCGTCCGGACGGGACGCTGGCGGAGGGCACCGACGACCACGAGCACTGGATCTGGAGCGAAGGGGTCCCAGCCGACATCGCGACGCTCGACGGCCAGCGCATCGTCCTGGTTGGCCCGTCCGCCTACCCATGGGCGTCCACCGCCGGCCGGCGCTTCCCGGGAATGGTCGGCGACCTGCGGGTGGTGGAGACGCTCACCCCCGAAGCGGCGCGCGCCTTGCTGCAGCGCATCGCGGCCGCGGCCGGGCCCGCGCCGCCGGAGGGGGACGCACCAGTCGTGACGTAGCAGGAAGCTCTAGCTCTGCTTCTTGCGTAGTTGCCGGGCCATTACCACCCGAAGAATTTGATTGGTGCCCTCGTACAACTGTGTGATTTTCGCGTCCCTCATCATGCGCTCGACCGGGTACTCTTTTATGTACCCGTACCCGCCCAGCAATTGCACCGCGTCGGTGGTGACCCGCATCGCCGTGTCCGACGCGAAGCACTTGGACGCGGCGGCCGCGAACGTCAGCTCGGGGTCGTCGCGGTCGGCCTTGGCGGCGGCCTGGTAGACCAGGCCGCGGGCGGCCTCGATCTGCATGGCCAGGTCGGCCAGCATGAACTGGATGCCCTGGAAGTCGGCGACGGGCTGGCCGAACTGCTCGCGCTCCTGGGTGTAGGCGAGGGCGTAGTCGAGGGCGCCCTGGGCGATGCCGACGGCCTGGGCGCCGATGGTGACCCGGCTGTGGTCGAGGGCGCGCAGGGCCAGGGGGAAGCCCTCACCGTCCTCGCCGAGGCGGTTGGCGGCCGGGACCCGGACGTCGGTGCAGATGACCTCGGTGGTGGGCGAGCCGCGGATGCCGAGCTTGTCCTCGTGCTTGCCGATCTCGAAGCCGGGCATGGAGTCCTCGAGGATGAAGGCGCTGATGCCCTTGGAGCCGGCGTCGGGGTCGGTGACGGCGTAGTAGATGTAGAGCTTGCTGACGCCGCCGCCGGTGATGAACCGCTTGGTGCCGTTGAGGACGTAGCCGTCGCCGTCGCGCACGGCCCGGGAGCGCATGGCGGCCGCGTCCGACCCCGACCCGGGCTCGGTCAGGCAGTAGGAGGCCATGGCCGAGCCGTCGGCGATCTGGGGCAGGAAGCGCTGCTTCTGCTCCTCGGTGCCGGCGAACAGCAGCGGCAGGGTGGCCAGCTTGTTGACCGCCGGGATCAGGGAGGTGGAGGCGCAGACCCGCGCCACCTCCTCGATCAGCAGGCAGTGGGTGATCGAGTCGGCCCCGGCGCCACCGTAGGCCTCGGGGATGTTGATCCCGGTCAGCCCGGCCTCGGCCAGCACCTTGAGGTTGTCCCAAGGGAACTCGCCGGTCCGGTCGATCTCGGCCGCCCGCTCGGTGAACTTCTCCTCGAACAGCCGCCGCCACTCCCGGCGGAACAGCTGCTGGTCCTCGGTCAGCGCGAACGCCTCCGACATCTCCGTCACCCTCCCATGCGTGGCGGCCGGACTCCCATTCTAGTGGGGCCGCCCAGGCCCGATAGCATGGGGTCGATGAACGGCGACGACCCGCGGGTGGCCCTGCTCGGCTACGGGTACTGGGGCCCGAACCTGGCCCGCAACCTGCACATGCGGCTGGGCGAGGGCTGGGTGGCCTGCGTCGACCCCGACCCGGCGCGCCGCGCCGAGGTCGCCCGGC
>Ga0081538_10004735_pt1 | contig 12448 bp, 14 predicted proteins | sample TabmetS5T2R1_FD_71022 | JGI IMG/M metagenome (GOLD analysis project Ga0081538, IMG submission 71022) | Tabebuia heterophylla rhizosphere microbial communities from the University of Puerto Rico - S5T2R1 | ecosystem: Host-associated > Plants > Roots > Rhizosphere ...
CTTGAGGTGCGCCGTCCAATCCTCGCCGATGGCGGCAAGGAAAACGGAGCCGAGCACCTCGTCCCGCCGGATGTTCGCATAGAAGCGCGCGACCAGAGGCTCGATCTGGTCGGCTGTCGCGTATTGCGGCATCGGCTCCTTCTGCATGCTTCGGAAATAAGGGGCCGGAGGGGGCGGTGACAAGGCGACCGCCTGCCGCACCTCTGAGTTCCGTACCATTGAGCTGAGGCGGAGGAGCCGGATATAGAAGGAGCGGGGACATTTCCGGAGCCACGAATGAAGACGGCCGACGTAATCGTGATTGGCGGGGGCATTGTGGGAGCATCCGCAGCGGCCGAGATCGCCAGCGCCGGAGCGCAGGTCCTGCTGCTGGAGATGGAAAGCCAGCCAGGCTATCACGCGACCGGCCGGTCTGCCGCGATGTATGAGCCGTGCGAGGGTATTGCGCTTGTTCGGGCGCTGACGCGCGCAAGCTATGGATTCTTTTCGTCGCCCCCCGATGGCTTTGTCGACGTGGCGCTGCTCTCGCCGCGCGGTGTCCTGATGCTGGGTTACGAGGGCGACGAACGCCTGATCGCGGACGCCAAGCGCAACGGCTTTGCCGATATCGATGCTGGCTTCGCGCGCTCAAAGCTGCCGCTGGTGAAGCTCGATGGCGTGATCGCCATCTTGTGGGACGGACAGGCGCAGGATATCGACGTCGACGCCCTTCACGCCGGACGCTTGCGGGCGCTGCGCCGCGCGAAGGGCGAGGCCGTTGCCGATGCGGCTGTGCGGCGCGGCGAGCGCATCCGCGACGCCTGGCGCCTGGAGGCGGATGGTGAGACGTATGAAGCACCGATGATCGTCGTGGCCGCTGGCGCGTGGAGCGATCAGGTTGCCACCAGCTGCGGCTTGGCGCCGATCGGATTGCAACCGAAGCGACGCAGCGCCGCCGTGCTGGCCGGCCCGGCGGGCGCATCGGTCGCAGATTGGCCGGAGATCTCGCCGGTCGACGTCAACTTCTATGCGAAGCCGATGGGCGGAAAGCTGATGCTGTCGCCGGCGGATGAGGATCCGGTCCAGCCGCACGACGCCTGGGCCGATGACCTGCGCCTCGCCGAGGCCGCCGCCGGTCTGGAGCGCTGCGTGGACATGCAAGTGCAGCGGTTCGAGCGCACCTGGGGCGGCTTGCGCACATTCGCGCCCGATGGCCTGCCGGTGGTCGGGTTCGATCCCGCCGCGGACGGATTCTTCTGGTTGGCAGGGCAGGGCGGCTATGGCATCCAGACATCGCCCGCGCTGTCGCGGCTGGCCGCGGCGCTGCTCGCCGGCCGGGAGATCCCCGCAGACCTCACCCGCGAAGGCGTTTCACAAGAGCAGCTGTCGCCCCGCCGCTTTCGCTAGGCGTCAGTCAGCGCGCGAGGCGCAGGCCGGAGACGGAGGCATGCTTCCGGAGTCCGCTGTTCAGCCTGGCGCCGTATTTCTGGCCGAGGTACCAGAGGCGCAGCGACGTGGCGGCAATGTGCGCCCGTAGTTCTCCGAACGGCTTGTTCTCGTACAGCAGGCGGAAGATATCCCGCAGGTAAGCGAGGCTGATCTGGCCGTCGACATTGTAGTGGATCAGTGCCGGCTCGACGGTCTTGCCGTGCTTGGTGACCTTGCTGTTGCCGTGGAGCACGTTGACCGACTGCATGTTGCGCATGCTGATCCAGGTCTCCATGCCGGTCTCCGGATCCCACGGGCTGAAACCGATGCCGCACATCTCCATCGCGATCGCCAGCACCGGCTCGTGCGCGACCGGCGCGTTCTTGAACGGCTTGAAGGCAAGCTCGGCGCGCCGCTCATAGATCGCGCGGGCGGTGTCGAAGAGCTGCTGAGCGCGTGCCGTGTTGCGGAAATAGAACAGCCCGCTGTTGAAGCTGCCCATCTTCTCGAGGCCAGTCTGCTCCAGCAGCAGCCCCAAGTTCCCGACGTTCTTATGCTCATCCTTCCGGCTGAGATACTGCCAGCCCTTGATGACGAAGTCGTCGGTCGCGTAGCCGTTCCAGGTGAGAGCCGGGTCGTGATAGAAAACGCAGTCGGAATCGACGAACAGGGTCTCGTCGAACGGCGAATAGCGGTCGACGCACAGCTTCTGCGCGACGCCCTTGCCGTAGGACGGATCGATGATGCGGACGATGTCGTAATAGGCGGCAAGCCGCTCGGCATTCGCCTGGTCGGTCACAACGCAGAACGGCAGCTTCGGATTCCAGCGGCGATAGGACAGCGCGAGCGCTTCTGCCATCCGCATGTATTTGTGCGGGCCATAGGCAATCGTAATCAGTCCGGCGCTCATGAGCTCACCTCCAGGAAAACTGCTCCCCGCGCTCTGGCCCCTGACTGCTCTGCCCCGGGCGTTGTTCGCCCCGCATTGCACGGTCTTTTGCGCGCTATCACAGCGCGAATTGGCCCATGATGATACACGTTGACGGCTGCGTTCGCCAAGGGCAACCTGCCCGCCGGCAACTGTGGGCCGTAGAAGAAACGTCGGGGGAACGCAATGAGGGTCGGTCGCTTCATCATAGTGTGCTGTTGGCTCGGACTGGCCGCGGCAGCGTCCGGCTGTGCGTCGATCGTCGAGGGAACCGACCAGAGCGTCACCGTCCAGACCACGCCAAGCGGAGCCAGCTGCGAGCTGAAGCGCGACGGCCAAGTCATCGGCGTGGTCAACCCGACGCCAGGCACCGTCACGGTCGACAAGAGCAAGGACGACATCGCGGTCATCTGCAAGAAAGAAGGGTACCAGGACGCCAGCGGCGCCTTCTCGTCCGATTTCCAGGGCATGACCTTCGGCAACATCCTGTTCGGCGGATTGATCGGTGTCGCGGTCGATGCCAGCAGTGGCGCGATGCACGAGTATCCGGCCTCCGTCAGCGTCGCCATGGCGCCCAACTCGTTCCCCAACACGATGGAGCGCGACAAGTTCTTCGATCAGCGGGCCGACGCCATTCGCAAGGATGCCGAAGCGGCGATCGCCAAGGTGCGGCAGAATTGCAAATCGTCGCAGCAGAAGACCTGCGATGAGGCCGTCGGCAAGATCGAGACGGCGCGCGACGGCCAGCTCGCCGATGTCGAGGTCAAGCGCGCCCAGGCGGTGGTGCAGTAAGGCACGAATGAGGCCGGCCCTCATCGTCGCCTTGGCCCCGCGAATGGGGCCGGCGTTGCAGATGCAGTGGAGGGTCCGGTGAAGCTGATCTTCTATTCGATCGGAGAGGGCGGCGCTCAGCTGAGGGCCGCGCCTGCGACACGGTCCTGGATGGACGAGACCAGCGACGCGTTCGCGTACCGCTGCCTGCCGCTCAATATCGCCAATGCCCATGGCTGGGAGCTCCTCGTCCCCAGCGCCTTCAGTGCGCGCTGGGATGGCGGCAGCGGGTCCGGCGCCGTCGACATCCGTTGTTCAGCCGGCACTCATGCGCGGCCGACCAGCATCTTCGGTCATGGCGTCCTGACGTTTCATGTGAATGGGATTTTTCGTACTGAGCCGGGCTGGAACCTGTTCATCGGCGGCTCGCCGAACAGTCCGAAGGACGGCATCTATCCCTTGAACGGGGTGATCGAAACCGATTGGTCGCCCTATTCCTTCACGATGAATTGGCGGTTCACCCGCGCCGATCACTGGATCAGCTTCGAGGAGGGCGAGCCGTTCTGCTTCGTCTTTCCGGTTCAGCGCGGCGTGCTGGAGACGGCGGAGCCCGAAATCATGGAGCTGGCAAGCGATCCCGCGCTCAAGACGGAGTATGAGCAATGGAGCCTGGAGCGCAGGGACTTCACCGACCGTCTGATGGTGAAGGACTCGTCCGAATCCAGGATGCGGTGGCAAAAGCGCTACTACCGCGGCCTCACCATGCAGGACCAGTCCGGCATTGCCGACCATCAGGCGAAGCTCCGGCTTCCCGAGTTCATGGACAAGCGGAGCCGCAGGGCATCGTCGCCCACGGCGCGACCGCCGGTTCCGCCGGAGTTCTTCCGCAAGGTCGTGCCGCTATCGCGGACCAGGCACGGCGCGATGGGCCTGCGCACGCTCAATTGCTCGTTCGCGGCGACCACGCCGCTGATCTCGCTGGCGGCGGTCGAATGCGTGAGCGCATCGGCCAGCTATCCGCTCGCCTTCGCCGGGCATAATCCGTCGCGCCCGGTCTGCGTGGTCGGCGGGCTGCCGGGCCTCAACCTGCAGGTCAATGCGGCGGGCGCTTGGCGCTTCGGCCAGTATATTCCCGCCGCCGTTCGGCGCTTTCCCTTCATCGTCATGGCCGATCCGGAGAAGCCGGATGCCCTGACTCTCGGCGTCGAGCAAGACACGGAACTTCTCGACCCCGCCGTGCCTGACAAGCTGTTCGAGAATGGCGAGATGACGGCGCTCGGCCGCGAGCGCCTGCAATTCACGGCGCAGGTCACCAACGAATTCAAGAAGACAGAGGCGCTGTGTCGTCATCCTTCGCTCGATGATCTTCTGATGCCCGTTCGCAATGTCGCACCGCCGCGACTGGCCGTGCGCAGCGTCATCCGCGACTTGCGCGTGGTCGACCCGCAGCGGCTGCGTGCCATTCCTGAGAGTCTCCGCGCCGAGTGGCACGCGAACGGCTGGCTGGCGGCCCTGGAGGCGCATGTGGCGTCCGTGCGCAACTGGGAGCGGCTGCTGGCCTACGAGGATGAAAAGTCGGCCGCGCTTTTCCAGACGCGCGATCCGACGGCGCCGCTCTAGGATATCGAGATGCATAAAAGTGTAGATAATAAATGGCCCTGAGAGCGGGCGGACCCAGGAACTATGAGCCCGATCTGGCGGTTTATGCCCCAATCCAGGGATGGAGTTTGGATGGCTGCCGATCGCCAAGACGGGAAGACGACAATACTCGTCGTCGACGATGAGCCGATGGTGCGGATGAACACGGCGGAGCACTTGGTCGAATCGGGGTTCCGTGTGGTGGAGGCGTCGGACGGCGCAAAGGCCATCGAAGCGCTTCTCGCGGACGATACCATCGCCGGTGTATTCTCCGACATCCAGATGCCCGGCACGGTTGACGGGTTCAGCTTGCGTCGATGGGTCCAGCAGAACCGCCCGCGAGTGGTCGTGCTGCTGACGTCCGGCGTGTCGAATGTGCAGAGCGCGGCCGGCCACCTCAGTCAGCCGCGGTGGATCGTCTTCAAGCCCTATGACTTGCGCGACGTCGAACAGCGGCTGCGCGAGCTGCTTTCGACCGGGCGTAGCGCCGCCGCTTCCTAGGTCTATCCAAGATTTTAGGGGAGATGGTGCTGCCGAGAAGGATTGAACTTCCGACCCCGTCCTTACCAAGGACGTGCTCTACCACTGAGCTACGGCAGCGCCAGATGGGGCGGGCAAGGATGCCGGCCCCCGAAAACGGCGCGGACAATGCCACTTTGGGCCAGCCAAGGCAAGGCCCGGAAAAACCCGGACTTTCCGTCGCTTTCATCAATTTTCCACAGTTCGGCCATCGTCCGATCATCCCCGGCCGGTAACCAACGCCCCAGGAAACGGGGGCATCGGGCTCCGATTCGACCCGGGGAGAAGGACCATGATCATCGCCATGCGCGGCTGGTGGCAGCAGTTCCAGAGCCGGCGGCGCCACCGCCAGGATATCCGCGCCTTTCAGCGCCTGATGGACGCGCGTGAAGCTGCGCGCCGCTCCGCCGCCTGAGCGGAATTGACCTAGGGGCCGGCGTCGGCTAACTCGGCGGGCAGCTTCGCCAGAGGGCCGCGATGTCGTCCGATAAGCCAGAGTCGTCCAAGCATTCCAGTTCCCCTTCCAAGCCGGCACAGAGGTCCGAACAGGACCGCCTGGCGGCCGCCCTCCGCGACAACCTGAAACGCCGAAAGGCCCAGGCAAGAGCCCGCAGGGAGCCCGAGCCGGGCCGCCGTGAGGGCTGAGCCACGCCGACCTTGAGCCGCCCAAAGCCTTCCGGTACAAAGCGTTAGCGGGCGCACCCCAAAGCTGTGCCGAAACCTCAATTGCTCATCCTAAAGGATTGAATCTATGGGCATCATGCCGGACACCTGGATCCGAGAGATGTCGTTGAAACACGGCATGATCGAGCCATTCATCGAATCGCAGAAGCGCGAAGGGGTGATCTCCTATGGCGTCTCCTCCTACGGCTATGACGCCCGGGTGTCCCGCGAGTTCAAGATCTTCACCAACGTCAACAGCGCGATCGTCGACCCCAAGGGCTTCGACAAGGACAGCTTCGTCGACCGCGAGACCGACGTCTGCGTGATCCCGCCCAATTCCTTCGCCCTGGCGCGCACGGTCGAGTATTTCCGGGTGCCGCGCGACGTGCTGGTGATCTGCCTCGGCAAGTCGACCTATGCGCGCTGCGGAATCATCGTGAACGTGACCCCGCTGGAGCCGGAATGGGAGGGTCACGTCACACTGGAATTCTCAAATACGACACCATTGCCCGCGAAGATCTATGCCAACGAGGGCGCGTGCCAGTTCCTGTTCCTGAAGGGTGAGGGCGCATGCGAGACCTCGTACCGCGATCGTGCGGGCAAATACATGAAGCAGACCGGCGTCACCCTGCCGCGTCTCTGAGGAACTCACATGGATCGCATTCGTATTCGCGGCGGCAAGACCCTGAAGGGCGAGATCCGCATCAGCGGCGCCAAGAACGCCGCGCTGCCGCTGATGTGCACGGCGCTGCTGACCGACAAGGAAATCCGCTTCGACCGGGTGCCGGACCTCGCCGACATCACCACCATGACCAACCTGCTGGCGCAGCACGGCGTCGAGGTGACGACCAAGCTCTCCGGCAAGGAACGCTCGGTCACCGTCAGCGGCCACAACATCACCGACACCACCGCGCCCTATGACCTGGTGCGCAAGATGCGCGCCTCGGTCCTGGTGCTGGGCCCGCTGGTGGCGCGCCACGGCCAGGCGCGCGTGTCGCTGCCTGGCGGCTGCGCCATCGGCACGCGGCCGGTCGATCTGCACATCAAGGGCCTGCAGCAGCTGGGCGCCGAGATCGACCTGCAGGAAGGCTACATCGTCGCGCGCGCGCCCAAGGGGCTGACCGGCGCCGAGGTGACCTTTCCGAAGGTCTCGGTCGGCGCGACCGAGAACCTGCTGATGGCGGCGGCGCTCGCGAAGGGCGAGACGCACCTCATCAACGCCGCGCGCGAGCCGGAGATCACCGACCTCGCCAAATGCCTGATCGGCATGGGCGCCAAGATCGAGGGGCTCGGCACCGATCACCTGAAGATCCAGGGCGTCGACAGCCTGCACGGCACCAACCATCCGGTGGTGGCGGACCGCATCGAGGCCGGCACCTACGCCATGGCGGTCGCGATCACCAATGGCGACGTCGAGCTGGTCGGCGCGCAGCATGATCTGATCGGATCGGTCATCTCCGTCATGACCCAGGCCGGCGTCGAGTTCACCGAGACGCCGCGCGGCCTGCGCGTGAAGCGCACCAACGGCGATCTCACCGGCGTCGACGTGATGACCGAGCCGTTCCCCGGCTTCCCGACCGATCTGCAGGCCCAGGTGATGGCCCTGATGACCACGGCCCAAGGCGCCTCGATGATCACAGAGACCATCTTCGAGAACCGCTTCATGCACGTGCCGGAGCTGACCCGCATGGGCGCCAGCATCAACGTGCACGGCGCCTCCGCCATGGTGCGCGGCGTCAAGCGCCTGACCGGCGCGCCGGTGATGGCGACCGACCTGCGCGCCAGCGTGTCGCTGGTGCTGGCCGGCCTGGTGGCGGAGGGCGACACCATCCTCAACCGCATCTATCACCTCGATCGCGGCTACGAGCGCCTGACGCACAAGCTCGCCGCCTGCGGCGCCGAGATCGAGCGCCTGTCGGAGGGAGCGGCGGAATGACGGCACCGCTCAAGGTCATCGCGCGCGATGCGGAGGATCTGGAGGTCGTGGCGGCCTGCCTGCAGGATGCGCTCATTCCCTTGAACGAGATGCGCTACCTGCCGCAGGAGCGCCGCTTCATCATGGTCGCCAACCGCTTCCGCTGGGAACGCGCGGCGCAAGGTGGCCAGGAGCCGGCGCCGGCCGGGGACGCATCCTTCGACTCCGACGAGGATTTCGGCGCCCTGCAGCGAACCAACGCCGGCATCTGCATCGACCGGGTGCTGGCGGTGCGCAGCCGCAACATCGACCGCTCGCGCCCGGATGACTTCCTGTCGCTGCTGTCGCTGCAGCTCGACGGCAACAAGCTGTCCTTCCTGTTCGCAGGCGGCGGCGTGATCCAGGTCGAGATTGAGGCCCTGGCGCTCTATCTCAGCGACCTGGGGAAAGCCTGGCCGACGCAGTGGCAGCCTGATCACGCGGCGGACGCGGCGGATGGCAAGGCAGCGAGGCGATGAACGGCGGCAAGGGCTCCGCTGCCTTTGTGCTGGCGTTGCCGAAGGGGCGGATCCTGCGCGAGCTGGTGCCGCTGCTGACGCAAGCCGGGCTGGAGCCAGAGCCTGACTTCCACGACGACAATTCCCGCAAGCTGCGCTTCGCCACCAGCGACCCGAAGCTCGAGCTCATCCGCGTGCGCAGCTTCGATGTCGCGACCTTCGTTGCGTTCGGCGCGGCCCAGCTGGGTGTCGCGGGCAACGACGTGCTGCTCGAGTTCGACTATCCGGAAATCTACGCACCGGTCGACCTCGGCATCGGCAAGTGCCGCCTGGCGGTGGCAGAGCCAGCGGAGATGGTGGGGGAGGACGACCCCAACCGCTGGTCTCACATCCGGGTCGCCACCAAGTATCCCAACATCACGCGCGCGCATTTCGCGGCGCGCGGCGTGCAGGCGGAATGCATCAAGCTCTCCGGTGCGATGGAGCTAGCGCCGACCCTCGGGCTCAGCCGGCGCATCGTCGACTTGGTCTCGACCGGGGCCACGCTCAAGGCCAACAACCTGGTCGAGGTCGAGCATATCGCGGACGTGACCTCGCGCCTGGTGGTCAACCGCACGGCCTGGAAGACCTATCCGGAGGAGATCGGCGGCTGGATCGAGCGGCTGCGCGCCGCCGCCGGCGCGGTCTGAGCGCATGGCGGAAACGGGGCCTACCAGACGCATCGTCAGCATCCATCTGGAAGACGCCTCGGCCCTGCGCCAATCGGCGGAAGCGGAGCAGGAGCGCGCGGTCGCGATCTTCGACCTGATCGAAGAGAACGAATTTTCGCCGTCGGTCGACCATCCCGGACCCTATCACCTGATCCTCGCGGTCGCGGACAACAAGCTGGTGTTCGACGTGCGCGATACCGGCGACCAGGAGATCTACAAGTTCATCCTGTCGCTGACGCCGTTCCGCCGCATCATCAAGGAGTATTTCGAGGTCTGCGAGAGCTACTTCGCCGCCATCAAGGCCTCGAGCCTGTCGCAGATCGAGGCCATCGACATGGGCCGGCGCGGGCTGCACAACGAAGGCTCCGAGATCCTGCGCGACCGCCTGGCGGGCAAGGTGGAGATGGATTTCGGGACGGCGCGTCGGCTGTTCACGCTGATCTGCGCCCTGCACATGAAGACGTGAGGACGGGATGGCGGGTCAGCCCAGCGCCGTTCTGTTCTGTTGCACGCAGAACTCGATCCGCTCGCCCATGGCGGAGTCGCTGCTGAAATATCTTCACGGCACGAGGATCTTCGTGGATTCCGTCGGCGTGCGGGCGAGCGAGATCGACGGCTTCGCCATTGCCGCAATGGACGAGATCGGCATCGACTTGACCAAGCACAAGTCCAAGACCTTCGAGCAGCTGGAGGATACCTCGTTCGACCTCATCATCTCGCTGTCGCCGGAAGCCCAGCACAGCGCGGTCGAGATGACCCGCACTATGGCGTGCGACGTCGAATACTGGCCGACCATGGACCCCAGCATGATCGAGGGCACGCGCGAGGAGAGGCTGGATGCCTATCGCGACGTGCGCGACACGCTGCTGGCCCGCATCCGCGAACGCTTCCCGCCGTCGGGCGCGCCGCAGATCTGATCAGGTCAGCCCGAGGAGGCTGCGCAGCTTGCGCGCCAGGTCCTGGCGGCGATAGGGCTTGGTGATGATCTCTCCGGCGTCGGCGAACTGCACCTGGTTGCGGAGAGAGGCCTCGGCGAAGCCGGTGGTCAGCAGTGTCTTGATGCCCGGGCGCAAGCGGCGCGCCGCCTGCACCAGCTCGGTGCCGGACATCCCGCCGGGCATCACCACGTCGCTGAACATCAGGTCGATCTTTCTGTCCGAGTGCAGGATATCGAGGGCGGCCTGGCCGCTGCTGGCTTCGATCACGGTGCAGCCGAAGTCGCGCAGCAGCCGGCAAACGATCCGGCGCACGTCGAGATTGTCTTCCACCACCAGGATGGCGGCATCGATTCTGTCGGCCTCGCTGGCGACCGGCGTGCTGGCCGGGGTGGCCGAAGGCTTCTCTTCGCCGGCCCGCGGCAGGTAGAGGCGGACGGTCGTGCCATGACCGACCTCGCTGTAGATCTTGACGTGGCCGCGCGACTGCTTGGCGAAGCCGTAGACCATGCTGAGGCCCAATCCGCTGCCCTTGCCCTGCTCCTTGGTCGTGAAGAACGGCTCGAACACCCGGTTCAGCACGTCGGACGGTATGCCGGTGCCGGTGTCGGAGACCGCCAGCATTACGTAGTCGCCGGGCTGCGCGTCGGGGTTGGTGTCGGCATAGGCTGGGTCGAGATGCTTGTTGGCCGTCTCCAGAGTCAAGCGCCCGCCGTTGGGCATCGCATCGCGCGCATTGATCGCGAGGTTGGCGATCGCGGACTCGACCTGCGTGGAATCGGCCATGGCCTGCCACAGGTCAGGCGCCAGACGCATGTCGACCTCGATGTGCTCGCCCAGGGTTCTTGAGAGCAGTTCGCGAGTGGACGTCACCAGCGTGTTGAGATCGAACGGCTTCGGCGACAAGGCCTGGCGACGGGAAAATGCCAGCAGCTGGCGGATGAGGTTTGCGCCGCCCAGGCTGGCTTTCAGCGCAAGGTCGACTGACTCCTTGGAAGCTGCCTGCAACCCCGGCTGGTCGTGCAGCAGGTCGAGATTGCCGATCACCACCGCCAGCAGATTGTTGAAGTCGTGCGCCAAGCCGCCGGTCAATTGGCCGACCGCCTCCATGCGCTGCGCATGCTCGAGCTGGCGGCGGGTCGCCTTGCTTTCCGTCACGTCCTCGACGATGCAGACGGCACCGCGCACGCGCCTGTCGCCGTCGTAGAGCGGCGCGCCGGATACTCGCAGCTCGAGGGGGGCATGCTTGGACGGCGGCTGGTGAATCTCGACGTCGGTCAATACCTCGCCGTCAAGCAGGCGTCGCACCACGTCGCCGAACTGGGCCACTTCGACCAGAGGCGGGAAGGGGCGGCCCACGACGTCGGTCGCCGACAAGCCGAAGATTCGTTCGGCGTTGCGGTTCCACACGATCACGCGGCGCGAGGCATCGAGGCCGAGAATGGCGACCGGCGAGGACTGCACGACTGCATCGAGCGTCTGGTTGGTATGTCGCAACGTCGCCATCATGTTCTCGCGCTCGGTGATGTCGCGGATGATGACGGTGAAGATGGTGCGCCGCTCCTCGATCATCTTCGAGATATAGGCTTCGGCCGGGAATTCCATCCCGTTGTTGCGCCGCCCATGCAACTTGTCCGCCACGCGGATCTGCATGGTCGTGTCCTGGGACGCGCCGAACTGCCGGATCTGCTCGCGGAATGCCGGGACGAATCGGGCGGGCAGCAGCATCTCCGCGCTCTGACCGATTGCCTCGTCCGCGGCGTAGCCGAACAATCGCTCTGCGGCCTGGTTGAACATGGCGATGTGCAAGGCCTCGTCCATCGCGATGATAGCGTCGGGGGCGATGGAGAGGATCTGGCGGTAGCGCGCCTCCATCATGCGCTGCCGGGATTCGGCGGTGGCGCGCTCGCGCCGCACGGCAGCGTCGCGCAGCTCCCGCTCGATCGCCGGCGCGAGGCGCTTGAGATTGCCCTTCATCACGTAGTCCTGGGCGCCGGCCTTCATGGCGCCGACGGCCACGTCCTCGCCGATCGCGCCGGACACGAAAATGAAGGGAACGTCGGGATCGCGCTCGCGCACGATCTTGAGCGCCTCGGCGCCGGAGAAGCGCGGCATGTGGAAATCGCACAGCACGATGTCCCAGGTCTGATCGTCCAGCGCGGCCTTGAGGCCCGCCTCGGTGTCGGTGCGCTCCGCGCTGACGTCATAGCTCTCCCGCCGCAGCTCGCGGATCAGCAGCTCCGCATCGTCCGCGGAATCGTCGATGATCAGGGTCCTGAGAGACGTCGTCGGCATGGTCAGCGGGGAGGTCCCTCATTGAGCAGAAGCCAATACAGCCCGAGCTGTCGCGCGGCATCGACGAACTCGTCGAAATTGACCGGCTTGCGGACATAGCTGTTGCAGCCGTCGCGATAGCCCTGAACCACGTCGCGCTCCTCCTTGGAGGAGGTCAGGATCACCACCGG
>Ga0081538_10004736_pt1 | contig 12448 bp, 8 predicted proteins | sample TabmetS5T2R1_FD_71022 | JGI IMG/M metagenome (GOLD analysis project Ga0081538, IMG submission 71022) | Tabebuia heterophylla rhizosphere microbial communities from the University of Puerto Rico - S5T2R1 | ecosystem: Host-associated > Plants > Roots > Rhizosphere ...
GGATCTGCCCGAGGAGCTTGCTCTGAACTCCAAGCGCCAGCTCCTCTTCTGTCACGGTCTCGAACGGGCCGAAATGCGCCTCGCCGGCCGCGCTGACGAGCGCATCGAAGCTTCCGATCCGCTGGTACATCGACCTCACGGAGTCGGGCGAGCTGATGTCCACTTGGACATCGCCGGACCGGCGCCCAGCCACCACGACGTCATGTCGCTCCGACAGGAGCTCCACCACGGCGGTGCCGATGGTTCCGGCTCCTCCAATCACGACGATGCGCATGCGACTGCCCCTTCAATCGATGTGAGCGGTTGCCTGCGGCGTTCATGATTCTTCATGGCTCGAACGTAGGGCCGGGGCGACCCTCCGCCATCGGCACTTCTGCCTAACCTCGATGCCTAGTTGCGCTACAGCAGGCCGTTGGTCTGCGCGAACCGACCTGCGGCCTCCCGGCGCACGCGCTCGGCGTCCCGGGTCGAACCCACCGCCGGTGTGGCCGACGGTTGGGTCTGGACACCTCATCCGGGGTCTCGTAACGTGCCGGCCCGATGCTGGCAGGGGCATTGCGGGGGACCGCTGCGCGCGTCGCGGCGCTGACGTTTGTCATCTTCGCGTGCGGAGCTCAGGTGGCGCACGCGCAGATCAGGGTTCTGTCGAACCGCGCTGATCTGATCTCGGCGGGGGACGCACTCGTCCGCATCGATCTGCCGGCGGGCACGAATCCTTCGGCGGTCGTCGTGAAGGTCGGAGACCGGGACGTGTCGCGGTCGTTCGCCAATCGCCCCAACGGTCGCTTCGAGGGGCTCGTGACCGGACTGAGGCTCGGGCCCAACGTGATCACGGCGTCCGTGCCCGGCCAGCCGGCCGCGACGGCCACGATCGTCAATCACCCGAACGGCGGCCCGGTGCTGTCCGGCCCGCAGCTCCAGCCCTGGCGGTGCCAGGAGGGCGCACGGGATCGTCAATGCAACCAGCCGCCCACCTACTCCTACTCGTACAAGTCTTCGACCACACGCCAGTTCCGGGAGTACGACCCCGACAACCCACCCTCCGACGTCGCGACCACCACGACGCAGACGGGCGAGACGGTCCCCTTCATCGTGCGCACCGAGACCGGCTACCAGGACCGCGACCAGTACAAGATCGCGGTGCTCTTCCAGCCCGGCAAGCCGTGGCGAGCCTGGGCGCCCCAGCGCCAGTTCAACCACAAGCTCCTGATCACCCACGGCGCGAGCTGCGGGATCGATCACCAGGCGGGCGAGGCGCCGGACGTGATGGACGACACCGCTCTCGGCCTCGGCTTCGCGGTGATGTCGACCGCGCTCAACAACGCCGGTCACAACTGCAACATCGCCACGCAGGCCGAGTCGATGATCATGGCCAAGGAGCGCGCGATCGAGCAGTACGGCACGCTGCGCTACACGATCGGCACCGGCTGCTCGGGCGGCTCGCTCACGCAGCAGCAGGTGTCGAACGCCTACCCCGGCCTGTACCAGGGGATCCTGCCGCAGTGCTCGTTCCCCGACGCGTGGTCCACGGGCCAGCAGCTCGCCGGCTACAACCTTCTGCGCCGCTACCTCGAAGACCCGTCGAAGTGGGCGCCCGGCGTGTTCTGGGAGCCGGCCTCGATCGCGGCGGTCGAGGGGCACCCCAACCACGTCAACTCGGTCGTCTTCGACAGCGTCTACTGGACCTCGCTGGGCGTCCCGGACGACGGCTGCCCCGGAGTCCCGTCCGAGCAGAACTACGACGCCGAGACGAACCCGGGCGGCGTGCGGTGCGCCCTCGCCGACTACATGATCAACGTCCTCGGCCCGCGGCCACAGAGCATCTGGAGCCCGATGGAGCGGGAGGTGGGGCGCGGCTTCGGCGGCGTGCCGCTCAGCGACGTCGGGGTTCAGTTCGGCCTCGAAGGCCTCGAAAAGGGTCAGATCACGCCGGCCCAGTTCGCCGATCTGAACGCCAAGGTCGGCGGCGTGGACGTCGACATCAACCACACCGAGGAGCGCATCGACGCGGTGCGCCCCGCGCTCGCCAACGCCTACCGCAGCGGCGCGATCAACGAGACGAACAACCAGGCGGGCCTCGCGATCATCGACCTGCGCGGCCCCGACCCGGGCGCCTTTCACGACGCCTACCGGTCGTGGACGATCCGGGCGCGGCTCGAGCGCGAGCAGGGCGGGTTCCCGAAGAACCACGTGATCTGGTTCGGCCATGCGCCCCTGATCGGCGACCCGGACTGGACGACGGACGGGTTGCTCGCGGTGGACCGCTGGCTCGAGGCGGTCGAGCGGGACGGCAGCAGCCGCACCCTCGCCCAGAAGGTGGCCGCGAATCGCCCGGCCGACGTGCACGACCGCTGCTCGAACATCGACGGCGTCGAGCACGTGGCCCTCCCCGGCCTGGGCCCCGTGTGCGAGCTCGATTCCGTCCAGACGAAGTACGGCACCCCGGCGACCGTCGCCGGCGAGGGCATCGAGACCGACGTGAACCGCTGCCGGCTGAAGCCGCTGCGCCGCAGCGACTACTACCCGATCTCGTTCACAGCCGACCAGTGGGCGCACCTTCAGAAGGCATTCCCGACTGGCGTGTGCGACTGGAGCAGGCCGGGACTGGACCAGCAGGACACGATCGCCTGGCAGACCTACCAGGACGCCGGCGGGCGAGTGGTCTACGGCGGCAGGGCGCTCGGCGCCGCGCCGGCCGGCTCCGGCAGTGGCTGGACCGGTCCCGCCTTCGCGGGCTGGCTATCCGGCAGGGCTCCGTAGGATCGCCGGCACCGGGGGCACGTCCTCGAGCCAGCGCATCACGTGCAGGTCGAGGCTGCGCGGCAGGAAGATGTCGGTGGAGTGCTCGACCGGGGCGCCCTCGGCCGTACAGGTCAGGTGGTCGATCTCGAGCGCCGCGACGGTGTCGCTCACGTCGAGGGCCTTGCCCACGCGGTCGCGCTTCGTCAGCACCCGCGCGGTGATGTGCGCGCGCGTGTAGGCCACCGGCACGCCCTGCCTCAGCAGCACGTCGAGGACCATCTCGCCCTTCTCCAGCATCTGGCGGATGCGCGCCGGCGGCGGCAGCTGCACGGACGGGTGGACGACGTCGCGCATCCAGGCGCCCGGCTCGCCGTCCATCAGGAGGACGCGCGTGACCTCGGTGGCCGTCGTGCCGGGTTTCGACCCGAACAGCTCCGCGGTCTCGGGACGCAGCGGACGTTCCTCCACCTGCAGGTCCCCGACCTCCAGCGTGACCCCGCGCTGGCGGGCCAGCTCGGAGTAGGAGACGAGCTTCTCGAGGCCCTCGTCCAGCGAGGTCGAGGCGGCCCGCCCGACGTATGTCCCGCTGCCCTGCCGCCGCACGATCTCGCCGCTCTCCTCGAGCCGGCGCAGCGCCGTCCGGAGCGTGCCGCGCGAGATGCCCAGGTGCGCGGACAGCTCCTGCTCCGGCGGCAGGCGCTCCCCCGGCCGGTGCCGGCCGGTCGCGAGCCAGCCGCGCAGCGCCTGCTCTGCCACGTCCACAAGGGATCGCCTCGGCTCGCGCGGCAGCGTCGCGCTCTCGGGGCCAGTGGACATATTCGTTCAGATACTAACCCGGCGCCTGAGGGCCGCGAAAGGGGGGACCTGCGGGTTGCGGGCGGGCGTCAGGGCGACAGCACGTCGTCGCCGTCGCCGCCCTCGAGGCGATCCTCGCCGTCACCGCCATAGAGGTTGTCGTCGCCCGCCTCACCCGCCAGGCGATCGTTTGCGGCGTCGCCGAACACGGCGTCGTCGCCGCCGCCGGCATCGATGCGGTCGTTGCCCTCCAAGCCGCAGATCACGTCGCGACCGGCGGTGCCGTTCAGGCGATCGGGCCCGGACGTCCCGGTGATCGTGCATCCCCGCGGCCGCGCCCCGAACTCCTCCACGCCGATCACCGGGCGGAGCGCGCTCGGCGCGAACACGTCGCGCAGCACGTCAGCGGCGAGCGCGTTCCCGATCGCGGCCATGATCATCCCCTGGTCGAGCGACAGGTAGTGGCTCGAGGCGACCCCGCTGTCCACGTTCACGCTGTCGCGGAAGCCCCACTTCCCGTACACGTCGCCGAAGTCGCGCCGGAGGCGCGCGAGGTTGTCGAGCACGGCGTCGGGCGCCCATCGCAGGGCCAGGAACGCGGCGTGCGGAGTGACCACCCCGTTCGTGTACGCCGAGGGTGGCGGGGGCGGCTTGGGCTCGCGGCCCGGGCAGCCGGGGAACCCCGAGTCCACCAGCGTCCGGTCGTTGTTCGACGGGTAGCCGTTCGGGTCCATCCCGATGCCGTCCACCCCGTAGGCCGCGTAACCGCCCTCGGGGATGTTGGCCGGGGAGAAGCCCCAGTAGCCGTAGCCCGCCTCCTCGAGGCCGTGCTCGATCTGGGCCCGCGCCGTGAGCGGGTGGTTCACCCCCCAGCTGCCCGGCGCCCACCGCTCCTCCGGCACGAACAGCGGCGGCATCAATGCCTCGAACATGCTGCCGCCCCACGAGGGCGTCACGCGCATGCCGCGATACGGATACGCGCCCTCGAAGACGTCGATGCCGGAGTAGCGGCGAGTCACCCCCAGCGGCCGCGTCTCCTGCCAGCTCCAGTCGCAGCTGTCGGGGAAGCTGCGCCAGGTGCCGAAGTAGTGACGCGGCGGGATCTCCCCCTTGGCGATCCCGATGTACGACGCGATCCGGCTCTCGCTTACGACCGTGTCGTAACAGCACACCGCCTGACCGGTGCTCGGCACGTAGTGGAAGAGGATCCGGTTGACGTCAGGCCGGTAGTAGAAGCCGAAGTCCATCGAGTCGAACAGCTCGCCGGCGCGAGCGCTCAGCTCGGGCACGTGGCGCTCCACGAGGCGTAGCCCGACGGCGAGCCAGCCGTTGTCGACCGACGAGAGGATCGGGGTGAGCGGCTCGCCGGTCGGCGGCCAGCTGGTGAGCTTCTCGCCCGTCCGGTGGTCGTACCAGTTGAAGAACTGCCCACTCGGCCCGTGGCGCTCCATGCCCTCGAGCGTCCCGATCGTCATCGAGAGGCGGTCGAGCGCCTCCCGCCGGCTGACCATCCCGAGCTCGCGCGCGACCAGCGTGCTCCACATGTACGCGCCGATGTTCGTGGTCGACGTCTGAACGCTGCGAGAGCCATCCGCGCCGAGGCTGTCCGCCGGCAGGCCGGAGCGCTCGTCCGTCATCGCCTCGAACGAGCGCCACGTGTCGGCCGCGTAGCGGTCGAGCGTGCCCGCCGCGCCCGCTTGGGGCGCGGCAAGCACGAGCGTCGCAACCGCGATGACGGCGGCGCGCCTGAGCATCAGCGCACCATGAACGACTGCTTCAGGTCAGCCTTCGAGCTGTTGCCGGCGTACACATCGATGCGGCCGGGCTCGAGGACGAACCGGCCGCGGTTGTCCCAGTAGCCCCAGTCGCTGCGGTCGAGCGTGAACGTCACCGTGCGGGACTGTCCCGGCCGCAGGGTGACTCGCTCGAACCCGCGCAGCCGGCGGACCGGCTGCGACAGGTTGGCCACCGGATCGTTGATGTAGAGCTGCACGACCTCGTCGCCCGTGCGGTTGCCGGTGTTCGCGACCTTCACGGACGCGGTCAAGCTGCCCCTTCGCCCGACCGTCGCTGAGCTGAGCTGCAGGTTCGAGATCTCGAACGTCGTGTAGCTCAGCCCGTGGCCGAAGACGAACAGCCCGTCGCAGCTCGGGATGTCCCGGTGCTGCGAGTTCCACTTGATGCCCTTGTTGCACGGGCGCCCGGTGGGCAGGTGGTTGTAGTAGACCGGGACCTGCCCGACCCGGTACGGGAACGAGGCCGGCAGCTTGCCGCCCGGGTTCACTCTGCCGAACACCACGTCCGCGACCGCGGGGCCGGCCTGCACGCCCGGGAACCACGCCTCGATCATCGCGGGCGCGTCGCTCACGATGTCCTCGAGCGCGAGCGGGCGGCCGCTGAACAGCACCACCGCAACCGGCTTGCCGGTGGCCCTGATCGCCCTCAGCAGGTCCTCCTGGAGGCCCGGCAGATCGAGCTTCGAGCGCGAGTTTGCCTCGCCGCTCATCTCGCGGGTCTCGCCCAGCGCCAGGACGACCTGGTCGGCAGCGCGCGCTACCTGCACGGCCTCAGCGAAGCCGGCGTCGGAGCGGCACCCCTCCGGGTCGTCGTGCGGCACCTCGGTGTTGGAGAGCTGGCAGCCCTGCGCGTAGGTGGCGCCGGGGCTCTGCCGGTTGATGCCGTCGTAGACCGTGACCACGTCGTTGTCGTCGCCGCGGCCCCACCAGGGCCCCAGCATGTCGTGCTGGTTCCTGGCGAGGGGTCCGATCACCGCGGTCTTCTTGTCGGGGTCGAGCGGCAGCACGTTGCCGTCGTTCTTCAGCAGCACCATCGAGCGCCCGGCGGCCTCGCGCGCCGCCGCCACGGCGTCGGGCAGCAGCATCTGCTGCTCGGCCTCGGCCGGCTGGAAGCGCGAATAGGGGTGCTCGAACAGGCCGGCACGGAACTTCACGCGCAGGATGCGGCGCACCGCGTCGTTGAGCCGCCGCATCGAAATGCGGCCGTCGGCGAGCAGCTGCTGGCCGAAGTCGCGGATGAACGTGCTCGTCATCTCGGAGTCCACGCCGGCGTTCAGCGCCCGCGCCGCCGCGGCGGGCCCGTCCTCCGCGACGCCGTGGCCGCACTCGGGGACGTCGCTCGGGTTGACCGGCGGGCAGGCGCGCATCTCGGCCACCGCGGTCCAGTCGCTCTCCACGAAGCCGTCGAAGCCCCACTCCTGCTTGAGGATCTCGGTCAGCGTGTAGTGGTTGCCGCAGCCGGGGTCGCCGTTGATGGCGTTGAAGGAGCACATCACGGTGTCCGCCCCCACGTCGAGCGCGGCCTTGAACGGCGGCAGGTAGAAGCTGCGCAGCCGCCGCTCGGACATGTCAGTCGTGTTGTAGTCACGACCCGCCTCTGGCTCGCCGTACGCGACGAAGTGCTTGGGGCTCGCGGCGAGCCTGTTGCGTCCGCTGTAGTCGCGTCCCTGGGTGCCCTTCACGCGCGCGGCCGCCATGACCGAGTTGAGGTACGGGTCCTCGCCGGCCGCCTCGGAGATGCGGCCCCAGCGAGGCTCGTGCGAGACGTCCACCATCGGGGCATAGGTCTGCTTGAGACCGACCGCGGCCGACTCGCGCGCGCCGTAGCGGGCGTCCTGGCGATTCATCCGCGGGTCGAAGCTCGCAGCGGCGCCCAGCGGGATCGGGAAGACCGTCCTGAACCCGTGGATCGTGTCGAAGGCGAACAGCAGCGGGATGCCGAGGCGCGACTCCTCGACCGCGATCCGCTGGAGCTCGCGGATCCGCGCCGGGTCGGTCACGCTCAGGATGGAGCCGAGGCCCCTGCGCACCTCGTCCTCGGTGACCTTGAAGTCCGGGAGCAGCGTGACCTGCTCCAGCTTCTCCTGGAGCGTCATCTGCCCGACCAGGCGGTCGACCTTGGCCTCGATGCCCGGGTCCGGCGCGTCCTGCGTCGGCTCGAGCGCGCGTTCGTCGCTCGACTGGGCGCCGGCCTCCCCCGCCATCCCGATGCTCAGCGCGAGGAGCGCCGCACCGATCGCCGCCCTCCGCATGGTCCCCGTAAAGCTCCGCATGAACTCTCTCCTTCCCGGACAGATCCGCCGCGCTGGCCCTACCCGAGCCCGTCTTGACCTAAACGACCTGCTCAGAACCGGGCCAGTACTGCTTAAAATGTGCGCTACTCCGCGTAGGTAGGGGGCGAAAAGTGACGCAACTTGACAAACCGTCAGGGCCTGACGTGCGCCGCGAGCGCAATCGCTCCAGGGTCCTCGTGGCCCTTCGCGAGGCGGGTGCGGCGAGCCGCGCGGAGCTGTCGCGCCGCACCGGCCTGTCGCGCACGACGGTGGCGAGCATCGTGGCCGACCTGGAGCAGGAGGGGACGCTGATCGAGCGGGAGAACGGCACGGGGGCGACACCGCGCGGCGGGCGCCCGCCGCGGCTCCTCTCCTTCGGCCGCTCCGCAGGGGCGGCCATCGGGATCGACTTCGGCAAGCGCCACCTCAGGGTGGCCGCCGCGGACCTCAGTCACACGATCCTCGCCGAGGCCGAGCGGCCGATGCGCACCGACGAGCCGGCCGAGGGCGGCCTCGAGACCGCGGTCGAGCTAGTCGACGAGGTGCTCGGCGAGGCGGGCGTCGCGCGCTCCGACGTGATCGGCGTGGGCCTGGGCCTCCCAGGCCCGATCGACATGCGCTCCGGCCGGGTCGGATCCTCCTCGATCCTGCCGGGCTGGGTGGGAGTCCGCGCCGCGGAGGCGCTGTCCTCCCGCCTCGGGCTTCCCGTGGAGGTCGACAACGACGCCAACCTCGGCGCCCTGGCCGAGCTCCACTGGGGCGCCGCCGAGGGCCGCCGCAACGCTGCCTACCTCAAGGTGTCGACCGGGATCGGCGCGGGGCTGATCGTGGACGGCCGGCTCTTCCACGGCGCCGCCGGCATGGCCGGCGAGATCGGTCACACGATCATTCAGGAGGAAGGTCCGGTCTGCCGGTGCGGCAAGCGCGGCTGCCTCGAGACCCTCGCCGGCGCAGCCGCGCTCGTCGAGCTGCTCCACGGGACCCACGGCCCTGAGCTGACGACCCAGCAGCTGCTCGAGGCCGCGGCGGCCGGCGACAGCGGCGCGCGCCGCGTGCTGGCCGACGCCGGCCGGCACATCGGCACGGCGGTCGCGACCCTCTGCGATCTGCTCAACCCGGAGCTGATCGTGGTCGGTGGAGAGCTGAGCGCGGCCGGCGAGGTGCTGCTGGACCCGCTGCGCGAGCAGGTCCACCGCCACGCGATCCCGGCCACCGCGCGCGACCTCGAGATCGTGCCCGGCGTGCTCGGCCCGCGCGCCGAGCTGCTGGGAACGCTGGCGCTGGTGCTGACGGCGAACACGCTCTCAGCCGGGTCTCAGGCCGGCTGACTAGCGTGCGCCGGCATGCGCAGATTCGTCGCCGTCACCGTCCTTGCCATCGCTGCCGCTGTCCCCGTGGCCCTCGCGGGCGCCGCCGGCGGATCGGCAGCGCAGAAGAAGCCGCTCAGGTACGCCGAGCACGATCTCTTCATCGAGACCAATGCCACCGACGGTGACGCCGGCCTGCAGCTCAACCTCGATGCCGAGGACTGGAGGTCGCTGACGATCCGGGATCCCCGCGGCCGGGCCATCGTCGGCATGCAGGCAAAGGGCCCGCTGCGCCCGCTCGGCTTGACCGAGCTGTTCTTCGAGGCGAGCGAGCCGTCGTTCGACGAGGTCCCGTTCAGCCGCTTCAAGAAGCGCTTTCCCGAGGGCCGCTACACCTTCCGCGGGCGGACCGTCGAGGGCCGCCGCCTGGCGAGCTCCGACCGACTGAGCCACCTGGTGCCCGCGCGGCCCAACGTGACCTCCCCGGCCGATGGCGCGGAGGTCAGCGCCGACGGCTTCACCGTCTCCTGGGAGCCCGTCACGAGGCCCGCCGGCGTCGACATCGCGACCTACATCGTGACCGTGGTCCAGGGCGACCGGGAGCTGAACATGGACCTGCCCGGCACCGCCACGAGCGCGAGCATCCCGGGCGAGTTCCTCGAGCCGGGCGTGCGGAGCGAGCTAGAGGTGCTCTCGCGCGAGAAGAGCGGCAACCAGACGATCACCGCGCTGAAGTTCAGGACCAGGTAGCCGGCGCCCCCCTTCGTCTACGGTGCGAGCGCCTGGCAGAGCGCCGCTTCGAGGTCGTCCTTGGGGCCGGCCTCGAAGAGCACGTCGGGCTCCTGGTCGTCCGGGCCGGTGAAGAACAGGATGCTGACACCCGACTCGTGAGCGATCAGGCCCTGGCCGGGGATGCGGTACCGGCTGATCAGCCCAACCTGCATGACCGTTGCGCTGCCGTCGGGGTGAATCGTGACCTTGTCGACGCCGACGTCGTTGGACGACAACGACTCTCCGGTCTGCGGGTTGCTCACGACATGGCGCAACCTGATCGACGCGATGTCGCGCGCCGAACCGTCCGGAAACTCGGTGAAGCGGCTCTTGATGGTTCCGAAGACGTGGTCTTCCAGCGTGAAGGCGCCACAGTCGATCAGATCCACCTCATCCACCGGGATCAGGGTGATCTGGGGCTTGGCAGCCATCGCCGTCGGGCCCGTCGCTAGCAGCAGCGCGACCGCTCCCAGGGCGGCGACGATCGTTCTCCGGCGCATGTTGCCCACCTCCTTGTAGGGGCCCTTCCGGTCGGGGTCTGGCGCGACGCTCCCAGGTTCGTGGCGTTGATGCAAGCTGCGGGCCACCACCCCCGGTACGAATCCGGGTGCGCTAGAACAGCCCGACCGTCCGCCCCTCGCCGTCGATGTCCACGTTGAGCGCCGCCGGGGCCTTTCCCAGCCCGGGCATCTGCTGGATGTCGCCGGCCAGGGGCACCAGCCAGCCCGCGCCGGTGTACGCGCGGAGGTCGCGCACGGGTAGCTCGAACTTCTCCGGTGCGTTCAGCAGCGCCGGATCGGCGGAAAGCGACAGGTGCGTCTTCGCCATGCAGATCGGCAGCTTGTCGAGCCCGTCCTCGTGGTACTGGCGGATCTTGCGCTGGGCGTCCAGGTAGAAGACCACCTCCGACGCTCCGTAGACCTGCTTCGCGATCTTCTCGATCTTCACCTGGATCGGGTCGTCATCCTCGTAGATCAGCCTGAACTCGTTCGGCTGCTCACATGCGTCCGCCACTGCCTGCGCGAGCTCGGCGGCGCCCTCGCCGCCGCGCTCGAAGCCCTCGTTGACCTCGGCGCCGAACGCGCCGCCCTCGAGCGCGAGCCGCTTGACGAGCGCGACCTCCTCGTCGGTGTCTCCCGGCCGCCGGTTGACCGCCACCACACAGGGCAGCCCGAACGTCTTCACGATGCCCAGGTGGCGGCGCAGGTTCGCCGCGCCCTCCTCGACCGCCCGCAGCGCGCTTGCCGGCTCCACCCGCGGGTCGTCCTCGATGCCGCCGTGGTGCTTGAGCGCGCGCACGGTCGCCACCAGCACGACGGCCGACGGCGTCAGGCCGCCCTTGCGGCAGACGATGTCGAAGAACTTCTCCATGCCCATGTCGGAGCCGAAGCCCGACTCGGTCACGACGTAGTCGCCCAGCTTCTGGCCGATCAGGTCCGCCACGAGCGACGAGTTGCCGTGGGCGATGTTCGCGAACGGCCCCGCGTGCATCAGGCAGGGCTGGCCCTCGAGCGTCTGGATCAGGTTGGGCTTGAGCGCATCCTTCAGCAGCACGGTCATCGCGCCGGCGGCGCCGAGGTCCTCGGCGGTCACCGGCTTCCCGCCGTCGTAGGAGTGCGCCACGGTGATCGCGCCGAGGCGCTGGCGCAGGTCGTGCAGGTCGCGCGACACCGCGAGGATCGCCATCACCTCGGAGGCCGCCGTGATGTCGAAGCCCGACTCGCGCGGGTAGCCGTTGGCGCGGCCACCGAGCCCGAGCGTCACGTGCCGCAGCGCCCGGTCGTTCATGTCGAGCGCGCGCTTCCAGCCCACGCGCAGAGCGTCGATCTTGTGCGGGTTGCCGTGGAGGATCGAGGCGTCCATCAACGCGGCCAGCAGGTTGTTGGCGGCGCCGACCGCATGGATGTCCCCGGTGAAATGGAGGTTGAGGTCCTCCATCGGCACCACCTGGGCGAGGCCGCCGCCGGCGGCGCCGCCCTTGATGCCGAACACCGGGCCGAGCGAGGGCTCGCGGAGGCAGAGCAGCGGCTCCTTGCCGATCGCCCCGAGGCCCTGGGTCAGCGACACCGCCGTTGTGGTCTTCCCCTCGCCGGCCTTGGTGGGGGTCACGCCCGCAACGCACACGATCTTCGCGTCCGGCGTGTCGCGCAGCCGGTCCACCACGTCGAGCGACACCTTCGCCTTGTGGCGCCCGTATGGCTCGAACTCCTCGGGCAGGAGCCCGGTGCGCTCGGCGATCGTCTCGATCGGCAGCAGCTCGGCATCCTGCGCGATCTCAAGGCTGCTCTTCATCTCTCTCCCCTCAGTGGCTGACTGCGGCAGCGGCCAGCTCCGACACCAACTTGTCCTCGTAGAAGCGCTCCAGCGCGAACGGCTCGATCAGCTCGGGCGTCCTGCCCGTGGCCGTCAGCTCGGCCAAGGTCCGGCCCACGATCGGCGCGGCCTTGAAGCCGTACGTGCCCCACCCCGAGCTGACGTGGAAGTTCTCGACCTCGGTCTTGCCGAGGATGGGGCTGTAGTCGGGGCTCAGGTCGCACAGCCCGGCCCAGCTCCGCAGGATGCGCGCGCGCTCGAGCTGCGGGAACAGCTCCAGCGTGTGACGCGAGACCTCCTGCATGAAGTTCAGCGTGCCCTGCATGCGGTAGGTGGTCCAGGGCTCGATCTCCGCGCCCATGAGGAACTCGCCGCGGTCGGTCTGCGAGATGTAGACGTGCATCTGCGACGAGACGATCACCACGTCGAGCAGCGGCTTGGGCGGGCCCGG
>Ga0081538_10004737_pt1 | contig 12447 bp, 9 predicted proteins | sample TabmetS5T2R1_FD_71022 | JGI IMG/M metagenome (GOLD analysis project Ga0081538, IMG submission 71022) | Tabebuia heterophylla rhizosphere microbial communities from the University of Puerto Rico - S5T2R1 | ecosystem: Host-associated > Plants > Roots > Rhizosphere ...
CATCCGGCTCAGGGTCTGGGTGCGGTGCTTCACCGTCTCCCAGTCGTCGCAGACGATCTTCTGGCACTGCTTGGCCACCGCGTACTCGTCCTCCCAGCCGCCGACGTGGCTGTAGAAGGACCCGGGCTTCATCCAGGCCGCCTTGAGCAGGGGCGCCTGGGCGCTGGTCGCGGTGACCAGGATGTCGGCCCCCTCCATGGCCCGGGCGGCGTCGGTCCCGGCCGTCACCAGCTCCATGTCGGGGACCAGCGGGGCCAGCTCGCGGACGAACTGGCGCTCCTCCTCGGCCGTCTTGGCCGCGACCCGGCACTCCGCCAGCGTCGGGCGGACCGTCTTCATGGCCAGCAGGTGCATCTTGGCCTGCTCGCCGCTGCCGATGAAGCCGATCACCCGGGCCTCGGCGGGCGCGAAGTGCTTGGCGGCCAGCGCCCCCATCGCCCCGACCCGGATGTTGGAGGCCAGGGTCCCCTCCAGCACCGCGATCGGGAAGCCCTTCTCGATCTCGGAGAGGATGAACAGCGCGGTCAGGTTCTGCAGGCCGAACCTGGGCACGTTGGGTGGGAAGACCGACACCCATTTCATGCCGCAGACCCGCTCGCGCAGCAGCGTCGCCGGCAGGCAGTTGATGCGCTCCTGGGTCTCCTGATCGAAGATCTGCACGATCTTCTCGGGGAACAGGACGTCGCCGTTGCGGTGGGCCAGCAGCGCCGACTCGGCGGCCTCGATGGCCAGCCGGAAGTCGAGGCAGCCCGCCTCCAGCAGGTCCTCCTGGGCCAGGTAGGTGAAGCGGATCGCGTGGTCGGCCTCGGGCATGGCGCTCACTCCTCCAGGAAGGCGACCGCCCGGCAGAACGCGGCCTCGCCGCCGACGAACTTCCACGGGAAGCAGCCGAAGTGGATCCGCCGGTCCAGGACCTCGTCGATCTGGCCGCCCAGGTTCTCGATGTGGATGACGTCGTGGGGGAACAGCAGGGTGTGCATGATCTGGAGGTCCTGCTTGGGGAACAGCTCGTCCAGCGGGCGCCCCAGCGCGGCCTCGGCGTCCTCGGCCTCGTCGGGCCGGATCCTGCGGATCACGGTGTTCATCGGGTGGTCGGCGCTGCCCGCGTCCACGGCCAGCCAGCGCACCCCCCGGTCCAGCACCCACTCGGCGAGCTCCCGGGTCGGGCCGGGGTGGCGGACGAAGTAGCGGGTCTCGTCGACCTGGCTCCGGTCGACCCAGTTCTCGTTGTAGAAGCGATGGTAGCCGGTGTGGATGATCAGGATGTCGTCGCGCTCCACCCGCAGGCCGGTCTCCCGCTCCCACCGCTCGAAATGCTCCGGCCCGTACAGCTGGTAGTCACCCACCCCCATCCGCTCCAGGTCGACCACCACCGCCGACCCGACCAGCCACGGCAGCGGCAGCTCGCCGATGGTCTTGCCGGCCGACCAGAAGTGCACCGGCCCGTCCAGGTGGGTGCCGACATGCAGGGTCGAGGTGATCTCCTGCCCGCCCACCTTGTCGAACGCCAGCCGCTTGACCCATTTGATCGAGGGCCCGTCGTAGCTGGCGAAGGCCGGCGTGTGCATGCTGAAGTCCTGCGACAGGTCCAGCACCCGCATCGACTCGAACCCCACAGCGTCTCCCTTCAGGTCGGTCGGTCTCCGTCCGCGCGCGCGTCCTCGCGCCTGGTCCGAGTCCAGGCCCCCGGTGGGGGAGCGTAGCCGACCTGGCGATCGCCGTCCCGCGCCTGTCCACGACCCCGCCGCGCTACCCGCGAGGGGTGGCCAGGAGCAGGGCGCTGGCCGCGATCCCGGCCGCGTATGCCCGTCCGCTGCCGTGACCGAGCCGCTCCAGCCGCGCCAGCGCCGCCGGCCAGCCCGCGTCGCCCTGCGGGCGCAGGTCGAGCAGCCGCCCCGCCGGTTCGGCCAACCGCCCCGCGGTCGCCAGCGCCAGCAGCGTCGTCGACAGGGCGGTGGTTCGCCCGGCCCGCGGGCTCGTGGGACCGTGTCGATCCGCCGCCGCCACGCTGCTCGCCGGGGCCACGGCGGCCAGGAGGCCGACCAGGCTCGCCCCGTCCAGGCCGGTCGCGGGGCCGAGGACCGCGAGGGTCCCCGCGACCGCGGCCAGGAGGTCGTCCCCCTCGGGGGTGAGGCCCGGCCCACGCCCCAGCAGCTCGCGAGCGCCCGCGGCAGCGGGGACCGGGTCGCGCTCCCGCACCCCCCGGAGCAACAGGCGCAGCCCGGCCGCCCCCTCGGGGTCGGCGGCGGTGGCCAGACCGATGCGGGCGAGCTCGCCCGCCAGGGCGGCCGGCCCGGTGGCGTCGCCCCGGCCTCCGAGCGCGCCGAGGAGCGCCGCCCCGCGGCGGGCGACCGAGTCCCGATCGGCGGCCGGGGGAACCCGCACTGTCGGGTCCCAGGCCGGGGGGGCGGCGGGGTCCCACGTCACCCGAAGCGGGCCCAGGTCGACCCGGCCCGGGCCCAGCCGGGCGGGCGCGCCCGGAGCGATGCCCGGTCGGGCCAGCGTCCCCGACCCACCGCCGAGGGCGACGGCGTTGGGGAGGAGGGGCACCTCGCGGGTGGTGACCGCGACCACGAACCCGTCCAGGTCGACCCAGGCGGCGGTGGCCCCGGCGCCCAGGACCACTCCGGAGCGCTCGCCACCCCGAAGCTCCAGGACCGGGGTGGCGACGAGGTGGGCGGGGAGGGCGGGCACGGGCCACCCCGGCTCAGGTGGTGGTGGCGGCGAGGGCCCGGGTGGCGGCGAGGGCCCGGGTGGCGGCCACGAACGCCTCCATGGGCGGCTCGACCAGGCCGGCCCCGACCTGGCCGACGCCCGCGTCCTTGTGGGCGATGCCGGTGTTGACGGCGGGCAGGATCCCGGTGTGGACGACCTCGCGGCAGTCGATCCCCAGTGGGGTCCCCCGGAAGCCGAGCGTCGGGAGCTGGTAGGAGGCGCTCTCGCCCCAGGTGATGTCGTACATGGACAGGGTGGCCGCGACCGCGTCCTCGGGGCTGCCGCCGACGAAGCGGACGATCGCCGGGGCGGCGGCCATGGCCATCCCGCCGATCCCGATCGTCTCGGTGATGGTGGAGTCGCCGATGTCCCGGTTGGCGTCCTCGGGCCCGAACCCGGGCAGGTACAGCCCGTCGACCACCCCGGCCGGCCCGGTGAACCAGCGGTCCCCGGTCCCGGCCAGCCGCACCCCGAACTCGGTGCCGTTGCGGGCCATGGCGGTCACGATCGAGGAGCCGGCCGTGCCGGCGGCCGCGTCGGCGGTGGCCTTGCCGGCGGCCATGGCCAGGTTGAGGAAGAAGTGGTCGTTGCCGGAGATGAACTCGGCCGCGGCGACCACGTCGGCGGTCGGCTCCTCCACGGTCAGGAGGGCCGGCAGCAGCGCCCGCAGCAGCAGCGAGGTCCCGGCCCGGTTGCGGTTGTGGCCCTCGTCGCCCATCTGCAGCGCCTGGGCGATCAGGGCCCGGAGGTCGAGCGGCTCGTCCAGCCGGGCCAGGGCGGCGGCCAGAACCCTGGCCAGCACGTCCCGCATCCAGGCCAGTCGCTCCAGGACCTCGCCGTCGTAGGCGCCGTAGCGCAACACCTTGCCCAGGCCCTCGTTGAGGGTGCAGTAGGCGCGGTTGCCGGCGGCGCCGTTCTCGACGATCCAGACCGGCATGGAGGCGCTGACCACCCCGGCCATGGGGCCGACGGCTCCGCGCTCGTGGCAGGGGCCGAAGCGCAGCCCGCCCCGCTCGGCCAGCCGGACCGCCGCCTCGGCGTCGGCGGCGAGCCCCTCGGAGATGGCCGCCCCGATGATCGCCCCCCGCAGCGGCCCGCACATGTCGGCCCAGTCGATCGGGGGGCCGGCGTGCAGCAGGGTCCGCTCGTCCAGCCCGGCCAGCAGGTCGCCGGCCCGCCCGATCCCCACCACCCGCGGCTCGGCCGCCTGCATGGCCGCCACCGCCCGGTCGTTGGCGGCGGCGATCTCGCCGGCCCGGCCGGCCAGCTGCTCCAGGGCCTCCTCGGCCCCCGCGGCCGGTGGGCGCCACTCGACCCGCCGCGCGCTCTGGCCCTGGCGCTCCAGCTCCCCGGCGAACAGCTCGACCCCGACGTTGACCGCCTTGACCGGCCGCCCCAACAGGCGGTCACGCGGTACGCCGGTCCCGGAGGCTGGGGCGGCCGGGGGAGCTGGGGCGCCACCCGAGGCGCTGGCGGTGGCGGACGATGCGCCGGGTTCGGGAAGGCCGGCGGCGGCCAGGGCCAGGCGGGCGCCCTGGGCGCTGGACCGGGTGACCAGGGCGCCGGCGGCGCGCAGGGCGGCCACCTGCGCGTCCAGGCCCTGGGGATCGCCGGCGGCGCCGCACAACGACACCACCACCGACAGCCCGCCCGGCCGGTCGGCCAGGGCCCGCTCGACCAGGGGGGCCAGCTCACCGGCCGGGTCGGGATGGGCGCCGTAGCCGAGGACCACGTCCAGCAGCACGACCCCGGTCTCCGGGTCGGCCGCCTCCCGCCGGAACCGCTCGTTGCGCAGCCCGGGGTCGATCATCGGGTGGGCCCGGCCCTCGGTCAGCGCGTCGTCGCCGAAGTCCACGAAGGTGTGCCCCTCGCTCCGGTGCGGGTCGGCCAGCCGCCACTCCGGCCGCAGCGGGATGTTGGAGGCGACCCGTCCCGCAACCCCGCTCACCACCGCCATCGCCTCGTAACAGAGGGTCCCCCCACAGAACAGCCCCCGGATCGCCCCCGGGGTTGTGGACAACGGTTCGCCCCCTGTCCCGCGGGTGGCTACCCTCCCGGTAGGGGCCCCCCTCACCGGTTGGCGAGGCTGCGGCGCGCCCTCAGGGGCCCTACTTGCCGGGAGGTGAGGCTGCGCCATGCCCTCGGCCGCCCAGGCGGCCGCCGCCTCCAGCGAGCCCGCGAACCCCACCCCGTCCGGCAGTGGTGGGGGGTCGGCCATGCCCGGGAAGGCGAGGACCGTCGGCGTGCCCGCGGCGGCGGCGGCCTCGGCGACCCGGCGGGCGACCTGGGGGTCGGGGGGTTTGGAGATGACCACCAGACGCTCGGTGGCGGGGTCGGCGGCCAGGAGAGCCAGGGCGCGGAGGGTCATGATGCCGCCGACCTCGGGGGAGAGGTCGCGGCCGCCGACGCCGATGGCGTGGGAGATGCCGACCCCGGCGGCGTCGAGGAGGCAGGTGACCTCCTGGATGCCGGTGCCGGAGGCGCCGACGATGCCGACCGGGCCGCGGCGGACGGCGTTGGCGAACCCGTAGCCGACGCCGTCGAGGATGGCGGTGCCGCAGTCCGGGCCCATGAGCAGCAGGTCCCGCTCGGCCGCGATCCGCTTGCCGTCGGCCTCGGTGGCCGGGTCGAGGCCGTCGGAGAAGCAGAAGACGTGCAGCCCGGCCTGGAGCGCCTCGGCGATCTCATAGTGGAGGTGGCGGCCCGGGACCGACAGCACGGCCAGGCTCAGGTCGGGGTCGCGCCGGACCGCGGCCCGCAGCGACCGCGGCTCCGCCATCCCCGGCGCCAGGCCCGCCCCGCCGGCATCCGCGCCGCCGCCCCGACCGACGCCGGCCAGGAGCTCCGCCACCTGCTCCATGGCCCGGTCAGCCGTCTCCTCGTCCGCCGCCCGCACGCATACCACCAGGTCGCTGGGACCGAGCCCGCCGGCGTCGACGTCGAACCCCTGCCGGGCCAGCAGCTCCAGGTTCACCGGGGTGGCGGCGACCACGGCCGCCGCCTCGACCCCGGGCAGTCCCTCCGCCTGCCGGGACACCTGCATCAGGGTCACCGAGTCGTGGTAGGTGCCCCTGCGGACCTCGACCCGCGAAGCGCTCACGGCCCCGGTCGCGCCATCGCCCCCACCCTCCTCTCGGTCCGCGGAACGAGGGCGTCAGCCTACGTGGAACCTCAGCGCCGCCGCTGGCGTGGGGCAGGCGGGGGCAGGCTGCGGGTGCGGCCGAGCAGCGCGCCGATGAGGCCGAGGATGGCGACGCCGAGCGGTACGTGGACCGCGACCTGGCCGCTCTGGCCCATCGCGCTCTGGACGACGATCGCCAGCAGCAGCGCCAGGCTGGCAAGGGCGATCCAGCCGGGCCCGCCCGACCGCCACAGCACGACGGCCAGCACCACCCCCAGGAGCGCGAGCAGGGGGATCAGCAGCATCCCGTTGACCCCATGCCACTGGCGCCAGACGGCGTTCCCGTCCAGGAACAGGCCGGCGAAGACCGCCTGCGCGAACACCAGCAGGGCAAGCAGCCGGAGCACGAGGTGCAACGCCACGACGATGCCGGGCCGGCTGCCGGTGGGACGGGCTGTGCTCTGCACGGCCATGGCGTGCCTCCTGCGCGTCGAGTTGCGGAGTGGTGGTGGAGGGTCGCGGCGCCTGCGGGTCGATGCTCCTCCAACGCCGCCGGCCTGTCGTCGGCTCCCGGTCGCCAACCCGGGGCGTCCCGCCGGCGTAGGCGGCGGGTCCCGGTCTACGCGCGCGGGCGTAGCCGGCTGCGCCCCTTGGCCGATCCGGCCGCCGCCGGCGGCGGCTACGATGACCCCATGGGCGCCATCGCCACGCGGCTGCGCCTGCCGGTGCAGGTGCAGGACGCCGTGCTCGCGGTCTCGGTCGCGCTCTTCCAGGTCCTCGGGACCTACCGCGCGACCGAGAACCAGCCGGAGACCCGGCCGCTCGGCGACCCCGACGGCCTCGGCTACCTGCTGCTGGTCGCGGGCGGGCTGATCCTGGTGGTCCGGCGCCGCTGGCCGGTGGCCGTGTTTCTCGCCACCACCGCGATCGGCCTGGTGTACTACGCGGCCGGCTACCCGGACGGGCCGGCGACGATCGGACTGTTCGTCGCCACCTACACCCTCACCGCGCAGGGCGACGGACAACGGTCGCTGCGGCTCGCCGCGGCCGGCATCGTCGTGCTCGCCGTCGGGTGGCTGCTGGCGGCCGACCTGGAGTCGTTCAACCCCGCCGGGTGGGTGCTGTTCCGGATCGGCACGGCCGTGATGGCGGCGACGCTGGGCGAGTCGGTCCGCGGCAGGCGGGTGCTGGCGGCCGAGGCGGTGGCGCGGGCGGAGCGAGCCGAGCAGACCAAGGAGCAGGAGGCGCGGCGGCGGGTGGACGCCGAGCGGCTGCGGATCGCCCGGGAGGTCCATGACACCGTCGCCCACGCCATCGCCGTGATCAACGTCCAGGCGGGGGTCACCGCCCACGTGCTGGACAAGCGGCCCCAGCAGGCGCGCGAGACGCTGGTGACGATCGAGCAGACCAGCGCCCGGGCGCTGGGAGAGCTGCGCGCCACCCTGGGGATGCTGCGCGACGCCGACGACCGGCGCGCGCCCACCCCGGGGCTCGGCCAGGTCGAGGAGCTGGTCGGCATGGCGCGTGAGGCCGGGCTGGACGTCAAGCTCGAGGTGGCCTCCCCACCCCGGGCGCTGCCCAGCGCCGTCGACCAGGCCGCCTACCGCATCCTCCAGGAGTCGATCACCAACGTGATCCGCCACGCCGGCCCGGCGCGCGTGACCGTCTCGGTCACCTTCCGACCGCGCGAGCTGGAGCTGCGGGTCGCCGACGACGGTCGCGGCCTACGCGACGCCGGCCACGGCGCCGAGGGCGGCCAGGGCATCATCGGCATGCGGGAACGCGCCGCCTTGCTCGGCGGAGAGCTGACCGCCGGCCCGCGGCCGGGTGGCGGCTTCCAGGTGCTGGCGTGCCTGCCGCTGCCGCCCGACCCGGCGGGGGCGCCGTGAGCGGGCCCGAGGGGCCGGCGGGGCCAGGGCGGGCCGGGCCGGTGAAGGTCCTGCTGGCCGACGACCAGGCGCTGGTGCGCGCCGGCTTCAAGGTGCTGCTCGACGTCGAGGACGACGTCACCGTGGTCGGCGAGGCGGCCGACGGCGCCGACGCCGTCGAGCAGGTCCGCCGCCACCGGCCCGACGTGGTGCTGATGGACATCCGCATGCCCGTGCTCGACGGGCTGGAGGCCACCAGGCAGATCGCGGCCACCCGCGGGCTCGAGGGGGTGCGGGTGCTGATCCTGACCACCTACGACACCGACGCCTACGTCTTCGAGGCGCTGCAGGCGGGAGCCAGCGGCTTCCTGCTGAAGGACTGCGGCCCGGCCGAGCTGCTGCACGCCATCCGGGTGGTCGCGGCCGGGGAGGCGCTGCTGGCGCCCAGGATCACCCGCCGGCTGATCGCCCGGTTCACCGCGGCCCGCAGCGCTCACCAGGTCAGCGAGGACCGCCTGGCCGAGCTGACCCAGCGCGAGCGGGAGGTGCTCGCCCTGGTCGGCCGGGGGCTCAGCAACCAGGAGATCGCCGCGGAACTGACGATCAGCAAGGCCACCGCGCGGACCCACGTCAGCCGGGCCATGGTCAAGCTGGGCGCCCGCGACCGCGCCCAGCTGGTGGTGGTGGCCTACCAGAGCGGCCTGGTCGGCCCGCAGGCACACGATCTACGGCTGGAGCACTAGGGCCCGACCCCGGATCCCGTCCGCTCGGGGTCGAATCGCGGCGGCGGTTGCGCACGTTCCCGGCCGGTTGGTCCGGTTCCGCCTCCGCATCCCTGCCTCGCGCCACCGCCGGCCGCCGTCACCGCCGGCCCCGACCCCCCGGTCCCCCTCATTCCCGATTTCGCGGCTACCCCAATTTGGGCGAGCATTTTCCCCGCAATTAGAGGTTCAACAACCGACCCGGAACCTGGCCGGCCGACCCGATCTCAGCGGAGCCCGCGGAAGAACGCCCGCACGTCCTCGACCAACAGGTCGGGCGCCTCCATGGCCGCGAAGTGGCCCCCGCGGTCGAACTCCGACCAGTGGGCCAGGTTGTGCTCGGGGTCGACCAGGCGGCGGACCATCTCGTCGCTGGCGAACACGGCCCAGCCCTGCGGGGTCGCCGAGGGGGCTGGCCAGTCGTGGGCGTGGGCGGCCTCGTACAGGAACTGGGCCGCGGTGGCGCCGGTGCCGGTGAGCCAGTAGAGGCTGACGTTGGTGAGCAGCTGGTCACGGTCGACGGCGTCCTCCGGCAGCTCGGCCGCCGGGTCGGTCCACTCCTTGAACTTCTCCACGATCCAGGCCAGCTGGCCGACGGGCGAGTCGGTGAGGGCGTAGGCCATGGTCTGGGGCCGGGTGGTCTGGAGCTGGAGGTAGCCGAGCCCGTCGGCCTGGAAGTCGCGCATCCGCTGCAGGCTGGCCCTGTGGGCATCGGTGACGGCCGCCTTGTCGGCCTGGTCGGCGGGGGGCAGGGCCACCGCGGCGATGGCCAGCGGGTCGGAGTTGAGGTGGAGGCCGACCACGTGCTCGGGGTCGACGCTGCCCAGCATCCCGGTGACGCCGGCGCCGATGTCGCCCCCCTGGGCGCCGTAGCGGCCGTACCCGAGGCGCGCCATCAGCTCGGCCCAGGCCCTGGTGGTGCGGGCCATCGCCCAGCCCGGCTCGCGGACCGGGGTGGAGAAGCCGAAGCCCGGCAGCGACGGGGCGACCAGATGGAAGGCGTCGGCCGGGTCGCCGGCGTGGGCCCGGGGGTCGGTGAGGGGGCCGACGATCTCGGTGAACTCGGCCACTGAGCCGGGATAGCCGTGGGTGACCACCAACGGGAGCGCGTCCGGCTCGGGCGAGCGGACATGCAGGAAGTGGATGGGCTGGCCGTCGATGACGGTGGTGTACTGCGGGAACTGGTTGAGCCGGGCCTCCTGGGCGCGCCAGTCGTAGCCGTCGGCCCAGTAGCCGGCCAGCTCCTTGAGGTAGCCGAGGGGCACGCCCCGGCTCCAGCCGACCCCGGGCAGCTCGTCCGGCCAGCGGGTCCGGGTCAGCCGCTGGCGCAGGTCGTCCAGGTCCTCGTCGGGTACGGCGATCCGGAACGGCCGGATCTCGGCGTCGCTGACGTCGGCCACGTGAGCTCCTCCTGTTAGAACGAAGCGTTCCATTCCATTATATCAGAACAGAACGCTTCGTTCCAGTGCTAAGCTGGCGCCCATGGAGCCGACGACTCAACCGCTGAGCGGCCGCCGGGCCCAGGCGGCCCGCAACGACCGGCGCATCCTGGAGGCCGCCCGGGCGGTGTTCACCGCCGATCCGGAGGCCCCCATCGCCGCCGTCGCCGCCCGGGCCGGCGTCGGCATCGCCGCCCTCTACCGCCGCTACCGCAGCAAGGAGGAGCTGCTCCAGCGGCTGGCCCTGGACGGCCTGCGGGGCTACCTCGCCGAGACCGAGGCCGCCCTGGCCGACGACGGCGACCCCTGGGAGGCCTTCGCCCGCTTCCTGCGCCGCAGCCTCGACAGCGGCGCCGGCTCGCTGACGGTCCGCCTGGCCGGCGCCTTCACCCCCACCGAGGAGCTGCGGCGCGCCGGCCGCGACGCCCACGCGGCCACCCAGCGGCTGCTGGACCGGGCCAAGGCCGCCGGCGTCCTGCATCCCGACATCGCCGTGGGCGACATCTCCCTGCTGCTGGAGCAGCTGCAGGCCGTCCAGGTCGCCGACCCCGACCGCACCCGCCAGCTCCGCCACCGCTACCTGACCCTGCTGCTGGACGCGCTCCACCGCCCGGCCACGCCCCTGCCCGGCCCGGCGCCCAGCTGGGGGGAGATCAGCCGCCGCTACGACGGCCCGGGCGCCTGACCACCGGCCGGGCGGAGGCGGGCGGCGCGGGACTCCAGGTAGCGCTGCTCGGCCAGGCTGAGGGTGCGGCGGGCGGCCTGGCGGTAGGCGACCCGGGCCGCCTCCCGGTCGCCGGCCAGCTCCAGCAGGTGGGCCCGGACCGCGTCCAGGCGGTGGTGGCCGGCCAGCCCGGGCCGGGCCTCGGCCGCCGCCAGCTGCGCCAGCCCGGCCTCGGGCCCGTGGACCATGGCCACGGCCACGATCCGGTTGAGCTCGACCATCGGCCCGGGGGCGAGGCGGCCCAGGTGCTCGTAGAGGCCCAGGATCTGGTCCCAGTCGGTGTCGGAGAACCGGGCCGCCTCGTCATGGACGGCGGCGATGGCCGCCTGCAGCTGGTAGGGGCCGATCGGCGCGCTGGCCAGGGTGCGGGTGATCAGCTCCGTCCCCTCGGCGATGGCCTGGGCGTCCCAGCGGGCCCGGTCCTGCTCGGCCAGGGGGACCAGGGCGCCGTCGGGCCCGGTCCGGGCCGGGCGGCGGGCGTCGGTGAGCAGCATGAGGGCCAGCAGCCCGGCGACCTCCCCGTCGGTGGGCAGGAGGCGGTGGAGCTGTCGGGTCAGGCGGATCGCCTCGCCGCTGAGCTCGACCCGCTGCAGCGCCGGCCCCGAGCTGGCGGTGTAGCCCTCGTTGAAGATGAGGTACAGCACCTGGAGGACGGCGCCGAGCCGCTCGGCGCGCTCGGCCTCCGAGGGCATGCGGAACTCGGCCCCGCTGGCCTTGATGCGCTGCTTGGCCCGGCTGATCCGCTGGGCCACGGTGGCCTCGGGGACCAGGAAGGCGCGGGCGATCTCGGCGGTGGTCAGCCCGCCCACGGCGCGCAGGGTCAGGGCGACCTGCGAGGCCTGGGTGAGCGACGGGTGGCAGCACAGCAGCAGCAGGGTGAGGGTGTCGTCGGCGGCCGGGCCGGGTTCGGGGTCGGGCGGGGCCAGCGCGGCCGCGGTCTCCTCCCGTCGGCGGCGGGCCGCCTCCTGGCGCCAACGCTCGATCCAGCGGCGGGCGGCGACGGTGGTCAGCCAGCCCCGCGGGTTGGCCGGCGTCCCGGCGGCCGGCCACTGCAGCGCCGCCGCCAGCAGGGCCTCCTGGGTGGCGTCCTCGCAGGTGTCGAAGTCGCCGTAGCGCCGGACGAGGCTGGCCAGGATCTGTGGCGCCAGCTCCCGGAGCAGCCGCTCGACGTCGGTCGGGGTGGTCACGGCTGGCCGGGCCTATGGGCCGCGGAGGTCGCGTCGGAACTGGGCATACCGGGTGGTCTCGACGGCGATCAGGGCGGCCAGGATGAGCACCAGACCGGCCAGCCCGGCCAGCGGCGGCAGGACGACGGCGGCCGGCAGGGCGGCCAGGAGCACGCCGGTCGCCACCAGCCGGGGCAGGCTCAGCGCATCGTGCATGCGGCGCTTGAACAGCAGCTGCCCGACGAGGTACAGGGCGACGCCGCCGAACAGCGGGAGCGCGTAGAAGGCGCCCAGCGGCTCGCGCTCGCCGGCGTGGGCCAGCACGCCCTCGAGTCCCAGGGCGCCCACCACGATGCCGGCGACGATGGGGTAGTGCCCGTAGGTGTAGGCCTCCACGGCCAGGTCGACCCTGGCTTGGCCTCGCGCCTCCAGCAGTCGCTGCTCGGCCGCCAGCGACACCATGTCGAAGTACAGCCACCACAGGCCCACGGCCGCGGCCACGCCCAGGATGGCCGCGACCAGCAGCGGCCCGCTGATGGGCTGCTGGGCGGCCCCGACCCCGATCGCGACCACCGACTCGCCGATGGCCAGGATGATGAACAGCCCGTGTCGCTCGGTCAGGTGGGCCACGCTGCGCAGCCGCCAGCTGCCGT
>Ga0081538_10004738_pt1 | contig 12447 bp, 9 predicted proteins | sample TabmetS5T2R1_FD_71022 | JGI IMG/M metagenome (GOLD analysis project Ga0081538, IMG submission 71022) | Tabebuia heterophylla rhizosphere microbial communities from the University of Puerto Rico - S5T2R1 | ecosystem: Host-associated > Plants > Roots > Rhizosphere ...
GGGCGCCTAAGCGGTCCTCGGCGCTGCCCAACGTGCCGACCACGCTGGAGGCAGGCTTTGTCGACTCTGACTACAATTATTGGATGGGGATGTTCGTGCCCTCCGGCACGCCGCGCGCCATCATCGACCGGTTGCATCAGGAGACGCAGAAGGCGCTGCAGCTGCCCGTGGTGAAGGACAAGTTCGCGTCGCAGGGCATCGAGCCGCTGCCGCTGACCTCGGCCGAGTTCGATGCGCTCGTCAAAAAGGAGGTGGAGATCAACATCGCGCTCGCCAAGGCGGCCGGTCTCAAGTTCAACTGACTGAGCCCCTACGCTGTGTCCTGCGCCATATGATAGGCTGGCCTCAGGCGTAGACCGCGAGGGGAGGGCGCCATGAACCGGCGCGCGTTCGTCGCAGCAATGGGTGGCGCAGCTCTTGGGTCGTCCTTCGTGCTGCGTGGTGCGGTTGCACAGGACTATCCCAACCGTCCGATCACGCTCGTGGTTCCGTTCCCGCCCGGCGGCGGCACCGACGCGTTGGCGCGCACGGCGGCGGAGCGGATGAGCAAGTCGCTCGGCCAGCAGGTCGTGGTGGAGAATCGCGGCGGCGCTGGCGGCACGGTCGCCACGCGCGCTGTGGCGAAGGCGGCGCCCGACGGCCACACCATCCTGCTCTCCTACACCGGCACCTTTGCCATCAATCCCACCCTCTATCCCAATGCCGGATACGATCCGCGCAAGGATTTCGCCCCGATCGGCTCGATCGCCGCGCTGTCGAGCGTTCTCGTCGTGCATCCGTCGCTGGCCGTCCATTCCGTCCCCGAGCTGATCGCCTTCGCCAAGGCGCAGCCGGGCAAGATCGACTATGCGTTTGTTCCCGGCACGGTCGGCCATATCACGACCGAGCTGTTCGCCAGCAGCGCCGGCATCACCGTCACCCGCATCCCCTACAAGGGCAACGGGCCGGCGCTCGCCGACCTCGTCGGCGGCCATGTGTCGATGATGTTCCTCTCCATCCTGCCGGTGATCGGGCATATTCGCGGCGGGACCTTGCGTCCACTCGCCGTGACGGCGGCGACGCGATCGCACCTGCTGCCCGATGTGCCGCCGATCGGCGAAGCCGGCTTGCCCGGCTTCTCGGCCGCCATCAGCTATGGCCTGGCGGCGCCGGCCGGCACGCCGCGCGCCATCGTCGATCGGCTGAACAAGGAGCTGGTGACGGCGCTCGGCGCCGACGACCTGCGCGCGCGTCTCGCATCTGAAGGCGCCACGCCGCTCCCCGGCACGCCCGAGGACTATGGCACGATGATCGACCGCGAGGAGATGCGCTGGGGCGCGGTGGTCCGACAGCTCAATCTCAAGGTGGAGTGATTGGTTGCCGGCATCCGCACACCACCGATGCGGTTCATTTGGGCCTGATGCTGCTCGCCCTCGGTGTCACCTAGCTGGTGCCGTTCGAGCTCTTGTTGCTGTCGTAGGTCATCCTTGGCCCGACGCACGACTTCACCGAGATTTCCCGGCTGCACCACCGCAAATATTTCCTGCCCCATCGCGTCATTGCCGCGCCGCAAGCGCCCAAATCGCGACTGTCATACGGTTGAGACAGCCATTCGCGATGATCGCGCCATGCGATTCGCTCAAGGCATTGGGCGGGTGCTCGTCGCAACCGATGCTTGGCATCCGCAAGTCAATGGCATTGTGCGCACGCTCGGGTCGCTCGCCGACAGCGCGTGCCGGCTGGGCGTTGCCATCGAGTTCCTGACTCCCGAGGGCTTCTCGTCGCTGCCGGTGCCGACCTACCCGGGCCTGCGCTGCGCACTGCCGAGCCCGCGGGAAATCGCTCGGCGCATCGAGCAGGCTGGGCCCGATGCCATCCATGTCGCCACCGAAGGCCCGGTCGGTCACGCGGTGCGACGCTATTGCGTCAAGCGCGGCTTTCCGTTCACCACGAGCTACACGACGCGATTCCCCGAATACATCTCGGCACGCGTGCCGATCCCGGAAGCCTTGAGCTACGCGGTGCTGCGCCGTTTCCATGCCGCCGCCACAGTGACGATGGTCTCCACCCCGTCGTTGAGGGCCGAGCTGGCGAACCGTGGTTTCCGGAATCTCGGCCTGTGGACGCGCGGCGTGGACACCGAGCTGTTCAAGCCGGAGCGGGCGATCGATCTTGGCCTGCCGCGACCGATCTTCGTCAGCGTCGGCCGCGTTGCGGTCGAGAAGAATCTCGAGGCCTTCCTCGCGCTCGACCTTCCGGGCTCCAAGGTGGTGATCGGCGAGGGCCCCCAGAAGCCCGAGCTGCGCCGCCGTTTCCCCGATGCCACCTTTTTCGGTCAGCTGCAGCACAAGACCCTGGCCGCCCACATGGCTGCGGCGGATGTCTTCGTGTTTCCCAGCAAGACCGACACGTTCGGGGTGGTGCAGCTCGAAGCTCTGGCCTGCGGCGTGCCGGTCGCGGCCTATCCGGTGACCGGTCCAAGGGACGTCATCGGCAACAATCCGATCGGCGTGCTCGACGATGATTTGCGCACGGCGTGCTTGCGCGCGCTGCCCGTATCGCGGCAGGCCTGCCGTGCCTTTGCTCTGACCCGCTCGTGGGAGATGAGCGCACGCCAGTTCCTCGGTCATATCGATCGCGTCGTGATCGACGCCTTCCGCAAGCCGCGCGCCGCGTGACAGGACGATCCACAGGCCGTCATCGAATCGTCACTGCATCGACATATCGATGAGACCGTCGACGGGCGCTTGAGTCGGGTCGACCTGATCATCGGCGGTCTGCGGCACAATGGAACGGCAACTCGACAGGCACACGATCGCAAAGGCGTATACGCGCTGGGCACCGGTCTATGATCTCGTGTTCGGCCAGGTGTTCGAGCGCGGCCGACTGGCCGCGATCGTGGCGGCTGAACGAATCGGCGGGCGCATTCTCGAAGTCGGAGTCGGCACCGGCATATCGCTGCCCGACTATGCGCACACCAACCGCCTCGTCGGCGTCGACATCTCCGAGGCGATGTTGCGGAAGGCACAGGAACGGGTGATCGAGCTCGACCTGACCCATGTCGAGGGGCTCGCCGTCATGGATGCCGAGCGCCTGGCATTCCCGCACGGCTCATTCGACGTCGTCGTGGCGCAATACGTGATCAGCACGGTCCCCAATCCCGAGGCGACCCTCGACGAGTTCGCGCGCGTGCTGAAACCGGGCGGCGAGATCGTGCTGGTCAGTCGCGTCGGCGCGGATCAGGGCGTGCGCCGCGCCGTCGAGCATTGCTTCGCGCCCATGACGCACCGGCTCGGCTGGCGGCTGCAATTTCCCTGGGCGCGATTCGAGCGCTGGGCCGCGCGATCGCATGGCGTGCGCCTGGTCGAGCGGCGGGCAATGCCGCCGCTCGGGCATTTCTCGCTCATCCGATTCGTCAAGACCGGGGCCGACGTCGCGCGCGAGGGTCGCGTTCAGGCCCGCGCCATCGGCTGAATGACATTTCGTCGATCTGTCATATGTCGTGTTTAAGAAAGGAGCGCAGCAAAGGAACCGAATCATGCATGGTTTTCTTGAAGCACTCCGGTTGCAGCGATGGGATGATCATCGCTACTACCATCACAGCCGAATCAACCAGGCCCTGCACCTGGTGAGTGCGATCAGCTTCATCTGCGCCTATGTGCTGATGTTCTGGGACCCGGTCGCAGCGGCCCTGGTGGGCTGGCTGGTGGCGATGACCACCCGGCAAGCCGGCCACTTCTTCTTCGAGCCCAAGGGCTACGACGAGGCGAATCGGGCGACGCACGAGCACAAGGAGGAGATCAAGGTCGGCTACAATCTGCAGCGCAAGGTCGTCCTGTTGGCGATCTGGGCGCTGTCGCCGCTGCCGCTGTTATTCGATCCCACCCTGTTCGGCATTTTCGCGCCCCACGCCAGCATGGGCGAGTTCGTGCGCCACGTGGCGCAGATCTGGCTGGTGGTCGGATTGGCCGGCGTCGTGTTCCGCACCGTGCAGCTGTTCTTCATCCAGGATGTGCAGACCGGGCTGGTGTGGGTGACGAAGATCCTCACCGACCCGTTCCACGACATCAAGCTCTATTACAAGGCGCCGCTGTACCTGTGGCGCGGCGAACTGATCGAGCCGGTGAGGCCGAGACAGCACGGATAGGCTTTGGGTCTCGGAGACAGGGGCAATCGCATATGCCGCGCCGCTAAACCCCCCTTCAAAAGGGAAGGTCGGTCAGCGAACCCGAAGGCCGAGGCTACCGGACAGGGTCTTTCGCGCCAAGAGCGCCGCACTCGCCCAAGCGGCAACGAAATTCCTGCAAGAAGGGACCCTCACCCTGCTCGCAGCGCTCGGCCACCTCCACCTTTCAGGGGCAGCTGGGAGTCCGTGGCCGGCCGCGCGCCAGCGAGAAGCGATGAGCGAGGATCTCGCGCAGGATGCGACGCTTGATCGATCTGTTGGTCGTGGCGGCGTCCGACCACCACCAGCCGTCCTGCTGCATGGCCTTGGCGGCAGCCACGAAGCGGTCCGCGACGGCCGCGAAATCGCCCTCGGTGTAGTTGAGGCTGAAGATCAGGCGTCCGGTCCCGATCCACGAGAGGGCGAGGCCGCCGACGCGCAGGTAGTATTGCAGCATCCAGTTGTAGCGCGAGGGCTGCGCGTACAGAACCGTCCAGATCGAGGACAGGTTAGCCACCCGCACCGGCAGGCCCTCGTCGTGCAGACGGCGATTGAACCGTTCCGCCCGCGCGTTCCAGACCTCGTCCACGCCGCGGTACATGTCGCGCACCGCGGGCGTGTCAAGATGCGTCAGGAACTCGTGCATCGCCGCCATCACATAGGGATGGGAGTTGAAGGTGCCGCGAGCAAAGCACACGTCCACTGGGCGATCCTCGCGGAAGCGCTTCATCAGTTCCTTCCGCCCGCACAGCACGCCGATCGGCAGGCCGCCGCCGAGCGTCTTGCCATAGGTGACCATGTCAGCCCGTACGCCGAAATACTCTTGCGCCCCGCCAAGCGCGAGGCGGAACCCGGCGAAGACTTCATCGAAGATCAGAACGATGCCATGCTCGGTACAGACGGCACGCAGGTGCTGCAGCCAGTCGGTGTAGGCCTGCCGGTCGAAATGCGCCCGTCGCGTGCTGTCGACCAGCGCCGAATCGGCCGGCGCGCTCGCGTTCGGATGCAGCGCCTGCAGCGGGTTGACCAGCACGCAGGCGATGTCGCGGCGCCGGCGGAGCACGCGCAGCGAGTCCTCCGACATGTCCTTCAAGGTATATGTTTCGTGTGCCGGCACCGGGTTGCCCACGCCTGGCAGCACGTCGCCCCACCAGCCGTGATAGGCGCCGACGAAGCGCACCAGATGCGATCGACGCGTGTGGTAGCGCGCGAGCCGCACCGCCTGCATGACCGCCTCGGTTCCCGACATGTGAAACGACACCTCGTCGAGTCCCGAGATTTGCCTGAGCCGCTTCACGTTGTCGGCGATCACCGGGTGATAGGCGCCCAGCACCGGCCCAAGCTCGCGTACCCGCTGAAGTCCCCGGTGCATGCATTCCTTGTAGAAGTCGTAGCCGAATACGTTGACGCCATAGGAGCCGGTAAGGTCGTAGAAGCGATTGCCGTCGAGATCGGTGAGCGTTACGCCGGACGACGATTGAACGAATGCCCCGGCCCTGAGGTGCTGGCGCACGAATCGGCTGAACTGGAACGGCACGCGATAGGCGTCGGTGAATTGCAGGTCGGAGATGCCGTCGGCGACCTCGGCCGTCTGCCGCATCGTTTCGGCAAAGCGCGTCCGGTATTGCTCCGCCAGCCGCATGAAGCCGGCGCGGCGCCGCGCCGCGATCTCCTCCGGAGGATCGTCGGCACGGAAGAACTGCGCTTCGTCGTACCCATAGAACGGAACGAGCGAGGCCAGCCATCGGGCTATCCGGGCATGTCCGGACAGCGACCAGTGCTTGGCGTTCGAGAGCTCCAGCCGCGTCTTCAGTTTCATCAGCGACGTCGCCAAGGCGGCGGCGCCGGCCGAATACAGGGCCACGGCGGTCGTGCCGATTTCCATCGAATCGCGGTTTACCGCAGCGAGTTTACCGCAACATGACGATCCGTTCGCAGATGTGGAAAATACTCGAGCAGGAAGACCTCAATTTCCTCCTGACCAACCGCATTCCCCGGCGGCTGGCGACCCGGTTCATGGGCTGGTTCAGCCGGATCGAACAGCCGCTCGTGCGCGACCTGTCGATCGTCGCCTGGCGCCTGTTTTCCGACCTCGATCTGGGCGAGGCGAAGCGGACGCAGTTCAAGAGCATGCACGACTGCTTCACCCGGGAGCTCAAGGACGGCGCGCGGCCGGTCGACCCGGATCCGGCGGTACTGGTCAGCCCCTGCGACGCGGTCGTCGGCGCGTGCGGCCCGATCGCCGGCACCAGGCTGTTCCAGATAAAGGGATTTCCCTACGGCTTGGAGGATCTGCTGGGGAGTCCGGATCTGGTGAGCCCGCATCGCGACGGCCGCTACGTCACGTTGCGATTGACGTCCGGCATGTACCATCGCTTCCACGCCCCGCACGATTGCCGCGTCGAGCAGGTCACCTACGTCGCCGGAGACACCTGGAATGTCAACCCGATCGCGCTCAAGCGCGTCGAGAAGCTATTCTGCAAGAACGAGCGCGCGATCTTGAGGACCAGGCTGGCGGCGAGCCGCCATGTCGTCACCTTGGTGCCGGTCGCCGCCGTGCTGGTCGCGGGCATCCGGCTGCACTTCCTCGATATCGTGCTGGATGCCGAGCACCGTGGCCCCAACGTGATCCCTTGCGACGCGCGGTTTGCCAAGGGCGAGGAGATGGGCTGGTTCCAGCATGGGTCCACCATCATTCTGTTCGCACCGGACGGCTTCACCCTGTGCGACAACGTGCAGGAGGGATCCGTCATCCGCATGGGCCAGCGATTGATGCGGCTGCCGTGACTAAGGCTGCGCCGATTGCGCCACCCTTCCTTGCACTCTTTCCGTCCCGCCGATATTCAGGCCACCGGACTTGGCCTCTCGATCATGCTCCGGAAACTAGGCAACGTGGGCTCAAATGTGGGGCCTGCCTGCGGCTCGAATAGGAGAACACGCGTGGTCAATTCTCATGGCCGTTTCGCCTGGTACGAATTGATTGCGGCAGACATGGATGCTGCCAGGGCCTTCTACACCAAGGTCATGGGCTGGGGCGCGCGGGACGCGTCGGTGCCCGGTCGGGCCTATACGTTGCTTACCGCTGGAACGGCAGCGGTAAGCGGGCTGATGGACCTGCCGGAGGACGCGAGGAAAATTGGCGCAAGTCCGGGTTGGGTCGGATATGTCGGGGTCGACGACGTGGACGCTGCCGCCGACCGGATCAAGCGGCTGGGCGGAGTCGTACACGTCCCGCCGACGGACGTTCCTCACATCAGTCGCTTTTCAGTCTTCGCTGACCCGCAATCCGCAAGGCTCGCGTTGTTGAAGTGGCTGAAACCCGGCCAGGAGCAGCCCATCGAGCTGGGCACACCGGGCCACGTCGGCTGGCACGAGCTGCTCGCCGACGACTGGGAGAAGGCGTTGGCTTTCTACAGTGAGCTTTTTGGCTGGCAGAAAGCGGACTCCGATATCGGCGACGTGGATACGTATCATCTGTTCTCTGCCGGAGGGCAGACCATCGGTGGCATGGTCACCAAGCCCCCGACGATACCGGCCCCCTTCTGGCTTTTCTATTTCAACGTCAGCGACATCGACGCGGCGGTGCAGCGCGTGAAGGCTGGAGGCGGCTGGATTCTCGACGGACCGCTTGACGTGCTGGGCGGCAGTTGGATCGTCCAATGCGCGGACCCTCAGGGCACAATATTCGCGCTGGAAGGAAGGCGCGCCATCGGATATTTCGAGCGCGTCGCATCGCGCGATCCCTCCGACGCGCGAGGCCGGCGATGGTCCGGGTAAGCCGGGACCCGTGGATTGATGGCCATGGACCCTCGCCCCCTTAGGTCGTGGCGTCGCCATTGCGTGGCCGTTGCCCGAGCCACACCGAAGCCGTTAGATCTTCAGTCGGAAATCTCCGCTTTCTTGCCGCGACCAAGCGCAAATTGACCGACCGGACCCTCGACGTGGAATTCGATCCCCGTCATCTTCGCGAACAGATCAATATTGATGCTCCCGATCGCGCATCCGCCGAGTTCCATGTCGGTCGCCATCAGATACAGCGTTTGAGTCAATACGCCGACATCCTTCAGAATGAGCGCATATGCGAGCGAGCTGTACTTCCATGAAATTCGGCCAAAGCGCGCAGCAATCGTGATCAGGATTTGGGGCGCGGCGGGCGCGTCCATTGCAAATCCGGCTCCTGTCAACAGCGCATTGAGCTCGTGCGTGCGGGTGCCGATCGGCACCAGCGCGTGTCCGCCGGCGTCGTAGTGATAGAATCCTCGGGCAAGCCCTTCGCACCTGTCGACCGCCAGATAGAGCTCGAGCTCGTAGCTGGAGCCCGCCGACGGATATGGCCTGACGGTGTACGCGACCAGCGGACCGGTGTTGCCGAGGTCTACCCTGTTGCTCCATCTCGACAGGACACGCGCGGTGTTGCCGAGAAACCGCGAAAGCTCGGCGAGCGTGATCGGTCGCTGGTCATCGAAGATGCGGGTCGAATGACGTTCATGCAGAACCTTTGCGAACGGCGAGATTGCCTCCGAATACGCGGCCGAGAAATTGCTCAGATCGATCTTCTTTCCAGGCCAGCGGCGCCGCACCGCCGGTAGCGGAGGAATGACACCTGCGTATGGATAAAGTCCGCCCAACGGGTTGGCCTGACGGCCTTCCGTGCTGCGCGTGTGGAACAGAAGATCGTGAAAGTCCCAAAGAACGAGGTTGTCGTCACCCTCGGCCGGTCGGAGGCCAGCGTCGCCAGCGGCGTCGATCTTGAAAAGGATTTGGCAATCCATCAGCAAGGCGAGAAGCTCGACCCCCGGAAAACCGTCCTGTCGACGGAGCTGCTTGATTTGTTGGGGTGTAGACAACATGGCGATGGCGGTCGCAATCTTCGGATTGCAGAATCTGAATAACGCGCCGGCGCGCGGCGATTCCAGCACCATCTCGTTGCCGCGCCGGCGCATGTACGCGAACCGCGATAGGACGACAATGTCGGTGTTGCCGAGCCGTGGCGTTCTCGGCCAATAATCGGCGACCTGCGGTTCGATGACGACCTGGTCGTCGTCGTTTGGCGAGCGCTCGAGACGGTACTCCAGCAGGCCGTGCCTGGCCAATCGCCGGACCAGCAAATCGATCTCCTCGTTGATGTTCCGGCCGCCAGACGCAAACGAAGCGAGTGGCAGACCAATGCGCAGCTCCTGCGCGCGATCCGCGGCGGCCGCGCTGAACCTTCCCAAGCCGACTGAATAGCCATCGAAGCAGGCGATGATTTTTCCGCTCGCGTGCGCTTCGAGCGTGACGCGACTTACAAGTCGCGCGGAAACCGTTGGCGGCGTAGCCCGTCGGCCTCTCTTCGTTCCGGGAGCGCGCAAGCCGGGGGCGGACATCAGGTATGGGGGTGAATTGGATTGAGCTCGTCTTCCGACAGCGCCCGGTCTCGCAACCCGAGCTTTACCGGAACATCGTAAAGCCGGCCGGGCGCGAAGCGGCGATAGAAATGCCGCAGTCCCGGAACGATCACTCTGACGACCGGGACGTCGATGTCGACGCGCGTCTGATCGAGGACGAGGAAGTCGAGGCCCTCTCGCTTGGCGAGACTCACGCAGGCGCTCACCTGCTCGTGCGCGTGGAGACGGCCGAACTTCGAGTCGAAGCCCGGTTGGACCGCCGGACTATCGCTTGGGGTCAAGAAGGGATGATCCCGCAGGAGCAACGGAATGATGCCGTCAAGGCTCGATTTCTCTCCGGTCCCGCCTTCCATGAGACCGATGGCAAGGAATTGGTTCAGCTCGGTCAGCGCACGCAACAAGGCGATGCGCGCATCGAAATGTGCGCCGGAGCCGAACTCGATATTTTCCTGCGAGTCATGTATCCAGTGCAATATCGCCACGTAGGTCGGAATCCCGAGATCGCTGGTGACGTCGAGCACCCAGAGCCGGCGTCCGGCTTCGGCGAGCTGGGTTTGCAGATCACGGACGTAGGAATCGTCGAGCTGGCCGAGGTCCACTTCCGGCCGCTGCAATCGATTGTACCACCAGATTGCGTACGCATCCCGTTCCACCAGCTCGAGGAATCCTTGGACGATTGCTTCCTCGAGCGTGTTGCCAGCCGCGCAACCGTTGGAGTCCGCGTCGATCCGGCCGGGGCCCGTGTAGAAAAAATAAAGAAGGCTCGTTGGAAGATATCTGAAACGTTTGTCACGCAAGGACCAGACCGGCGACCATTCTATCTTGGCGGATTGATCGAATGGGGCCGGCGTCTGCGAATCGAAGTCGGGGGTCGGTGCCTGGCCTCGGCGGTACTGAGCGTCGCTGAACAGCAGGACGTCATTCGGAAGAATGGCATCGCCTGACGGGAAATCCCTGAACCGTCGTGCTGTTCTGATTTCGTCGCCCTGAAAAATCCCGGAATAGCGTTCGATCGCCTCCATGAGCGCGCTGGCTTCGCCCTGCTCGGCGGTGCTGCCCTTGCCGAAGCTGCCGCCGCTTAGTCCTGCCCTGAGCTCGTTGACCGTCTTGGCAGGCGCCGAGAAATTGTGCGCCGCATAGTAAGTGGTGTTCAAGGGCAAGTCGGCTTCGATCCGTTCGAGACGCGAGACCACGCCCGTGAGGGGGCTCACATGCTTGCGGAAACGTGCAACCGTCGCCCTCGGCGAGACGGTCCGGTACCCGCCGCTCGTCATGACCAGCTTGCCGCCGGCGCCGAGTTCGATCGGCACCGGCGCACGGCGTGGATCGCGCAGCTTCTTGCGGCCGCAGCTCGGACATTGCGGACGGGCCGCCACGTAATGCTTAACGATGGTCGAGCCCAGCAGGTCGAGGCTGATGATGTGATCGCGCAATTCCGTGCGAAAGTCGGCGGCGATTGCTTTCGCGATCTCGACGGCTGCAAGCTGGATGGCACTCTGTCCGAGCGTGTGCCGGGCCAGCGGCGAAACGGCGACACAACGGGCCTGTCGGCGGTCGAGGTGTGCCCTGATCTCCCGGTTGCGTTTCATGCGATCGGCCAGACAGGTCCAGCAGGCGCTCTCGCCTGGGCGAAGCACCGGCCCTACCAGGGGAAAAATGCCGGACGGTTGGACGAGCAGCCAGGGCATATGGTCCGACAAATGCTCCCGGTTCAATTCGGCCAGTCGTCCTTCGAGATAATCGTTCACCAGCGTGACCGTCAGGTCGGGGGAGCGTGTGACGACGCGAACGCCCAGCCCGTTCAGGGCGACGCCGAGCTCCGTTGCACCCTCCACCTCGATCGATTGAATGCGCACACGGCATTTCCGGAGATTTTTCTCGGCGCTCTCCGGTGACAGGCCGAGGCTCGCCCAGTAGGCGGCCGCCGTGCCGGCGGAAGAGCGCGATGCCGGGAGGACATAGCCACGCTCGACCAGCCGCTTCAGGGCTTCCTGGATTCCGTCGGATGAAAAATGCTGCTCCAGCTCGCGAACGAGATCCCGAAAGCTCTTTCCACCTTCTCCTATTGCCGACGCAAGCGCACAATAGAGCTCGCCGTGAAGAAGGAACTTCCGGTCCTCGGAATAGAGGCACACGACATCGGGTGGCATCACATAGACAGTGAAATTCGGCGCGAACTGCGGAACGTCTTTGCTGTTATGCTGCCTAAGGCTGGTCCTGCGCTCGACTGTCATGAGGTCAGTACGCGCACCTTCGCCGCGACTTCGGACCGCCGGTGCAAGGCGTATTCCGGTTGCCGGAGCTCCGTCGTCTGGCTCGCGCGCCAGCGTTTGTCAATCTGGCGTTTCTCGATGAGGTTGGCTACCCGCTCGGGCCGCCTCCATGCGCACGCCTGATCCGCGCATCCACGTGGGCAGCGGCGAACAACCCGCCGGTGGCCAGGTCGAGCCTGATCAAACCCGGCCATGACGACCTGCGCCTGTCAATATAATCGGAAAGGCTCGAGGCCCGGCCGAGGCGGCAAGCTCCTAGCCCGTTAGCACACGCGGATCCAGCCCGCGGGAGTCCATCGCCAACAGGGGCCGCAGCCTCCGCCGCAGGCGCAGCCTACGCCGCAGGCTCTCCAGCCTACGCCGCAGCCTCTGCAGGCTCTGCAGCCTCTGCAGCCTGCGCAGCCCCGTACGGCGCAACCTCGTACTGCGCAGCCTCTGCAGCCTCTGCAACCTCTCTGGGCAAGCTGCAGGCGTTCGCCGAGAGACGTTCGGGCGTTTTCCCTGTCGAAGACGTAAAACGTCGCCAAGCTGACGTCGGAGATTTCCTCCTCACCGAGAACGATTACGGGACCCCATGTGGCGTCTTGCGACGGTAAATTCGCTGTCGGCGCAGTTGTTGCTGATGCTCCGCCCGCCATAGTCA
>Ga0081538_10004739_pt1 | contig 12446 bp, 13 predicted proteins | sample TabmetS5T2R1_FD_71022 | JGI IMG/M metagenome (GOLD analysis project Ga0081538, IMG submission 71022) | Tabebuia heterophylla rhizosphere microbial communities from the University of Puerto Rico - S5T2R1 | ecosystem: Host-associated > Plants > Roots > Rhizosphere ...
CCGGAGCCGCTGATCGTCAAGGTCATGATCGGATAGGTTCTCGCGCCGACTGGACATTCTCAACCGGGGCGCCGGCGGCGCACACTGACGCCATGAGCGAGCACACCTACCACCGCGACGGCTACGCCGTCCTGGCGGACGCGCTGTCCCCCGACGAGGTGCAGGCCCTGCGCGACGAGGCGGTGCGCATCTGCCGGGGCGAGCTCGGCGCCGTCGACGGCGTCCGGCAGGCGGCCGCCGGCGAGCCGGACGAGCGCGTCGTGCGCGAGTACCTCTGCATCCACTTCCCCCACAAGCTGTCCGGGCTGATGCACAGGACGCTGGCCCACCCGGCGGTGGTCGACGCGCTGACGGGCCTCATCGGCCCCAACGTCAAGGCCATGCAGTCGATGCTGTTCATCAAGTCGGAGGGCAGGCCCGGCCAGGCCTGGCACCAGGACGAGCTGTTCATCCCCACCCGGGACCGGTCGCTGACCGCGGCGTGGATCGCCCTGGACGACGCCACCGTCGAGAACGGCTGCCTGTGGGTCCTGCCGGGCTCGCACCGGCGCGGGGTGCTGTACCCGGACCGCGACCACCGCGACCCCCGGTTCGACTGCGAGGTCGAGGCGTTCGACTTCCCCTACCGCGACGAGGACGCGGTCGCCGTGGAGGTGTCCGCCGGGTCGGTGGTGCTGTTCAACGGCTACCTGCTGCACATGTCGCTGCCCAACAGCGGCCGCCACGGCCTGCGCCGCGCCCTGGTCAACCACTACATGCGCGCGGAGTCGTTGCTGCCGTGGTTCCTGCCGCCCGACGGCGTCACCATGGGCCGCGCCGACCACCGCGACGTCGTGCTGGTCGCCGGCACCGACCCCTACGCCTACAAGGGCACCACCGACGTGATGCGACCCCACGTCCGCCCCGACGGCCAGGGCGGTTGCGCACGCTGAGCTAACGACGTTTCGCTCGCCCTGTTTGGGGGACTATCGCCCAATCGTTCCCTACCAAGGGGGAGAGCCATGGCGAGGTTCAGGCTCCGGGCTTCGCTGGCGGTCCTGGTTCTGGCGCTCGTGTCGGTCGCCGGTGGCGTGGTGGCCGCGACGCAGTCGAGCGATGAGCAGGCACTCCAGCCAACGCGGCAGCAGGCCGACCGCGACGTCGAGCGGCGGGTGAACCGCCTGCTGGCGAGGATGACGCTCCAGGAGAAGCTGGAGCAGATCCAGCTCCTGCCGGACTTCTTGGTGACCGAGGACGAGGTCCGCAGGGGGCTCGGCTCGGTCCTGAGCGTGACCGATCCGGTGCGGATCAGGGAGCTCCAGCGCATCGCCGTGGAGGAGTCGCGGCTGAAGATCCCGATCCTGTTCGCCTTCGACACCATCCACGGGTTCCGCACCGTCTTCCCGATCCCGCTCGGCGCCGGCGCGAGCTTCGACCCGCAGGTGGCGTTCGACGACCACAAGTACGGCGCGCGCGAGTCGGCGGTGGTCGGGCTCAAGCAGACCTACGCGCCGATGGTCGACGTCTCCCACGAGCCCCGCTGGGGCCGGATCGCCGAGGCCGCCGGCGAGGACCCGTACCTGAACTCGGTCATGGCGGCCGCGCGCGTGAAGGCGATCCAGGGCGACGACTACAGCGCGCCCGACAAGCTGGTGGCCAGCCCCAAGCACCTGGTGGCCTACGGCGAGCCGGAGGGCGGCCGCGACTACAACACCACCGACCTGTCCGAGCAGCGGCTGCGCAACCTCTACCTGCCGCCGTTCAAGGCCGCCATCGACGCCGGCGCCGACACGGCCATGTGCTCGTTCAACGCCATCAACGGCGTGCCGGGCTGCGCCAACGACTACACCATGAACGAGATCCTCAAGGGCGAGTGGCGCTTCGACGGCTTCGTCGAGAGCGACTGGACCGCCGTGTCCGAGCTGCGCGCCTGCCCGCCGCGCAACCCCGACCAGGGCGAGTGCGGGCACGGCGTCGCCGCCGACGGGCCCGAGGCCGCGGCGCTGGCGCTCAACGCCGGCGTGGACTCCGAGATGACCAGCACGCTGATCCGCGACTTCGGCGCGGAGCTGCTGCGGCAGGGCCGCATCGAGATGCGGCGGATCGACGACGCGGTGCGCCGCATCCTGCGCGTCAAGTTCCGCGCCGGCCTGTTCGAGAACCCGTACGCGCCGGTCCCGCCCGACCAGGCCGAGGCGGAGATGCTGAAGCCCGACGCGGTGGCGGCCGCGCGCAACGCCGCCAGCCGCTCGATGGTGCTGCTCCGCAACGAGGGCGGGGTCCTGCCGCTGGATCCCGACAAGAAGACGGCGGTGATCGGGCCGCTCGCCAGGAACCAGCACGACATGCTCGGTCCGTGGTGGGGCGCCGGCCGCGACACCGACGTGGTCACCGTCCTGGACGGCATCGACCAGCAGAACACCGCCGCCACGACCTACGCCGAGGGCTGCAAGCTCTCCAACACCGAGCCGCCGCACACCGACCCCGAGGGCTGCGGCTCCGACGCCGGCTTCGCCGAGGCGGTGGAGGTCGCGGAAGCGGCCGACCAGGTCGTGCTCGCCCTCGGGGAGACCCGCGAGATGAGCGGCGAGGCGGCGGCGCGCAGCACCCTCGACCTCCCCGGCCGCCAGGAGGAGCTGCTGCGGGCGATCGAGGCGACCGGCAAGCCGGTCGCGGTGGTGCTGTTCAGCGGCCGCCCGCTGGCCCTGGAGAACATCGTCGACGACGCCCCCGCGATCCTGCAGGCGTGGTTCCCGGGCGTCCAGGCGGGCCCCGCCGTCGCCGACGTGGTGTTCGGCAAGGTCAACCCGGGCGGCAAGCTGCCGGTGTCGTTCCCGCGGCGGCTCGGCCAGACGCCCATCTACTACAACCACGAGCCGACGGGACGGCCCTGCAACCCCGACGTGAAGTGGAACTCGCGCTACCGCGACATCCCCAGCTGCTCGCCGCTGTTCGTGTTCGGCCACGGGCTCAGCTACACCACCTTCGAGGTCTCCGACCTGCGGCTCAGCTCCTCGACCGTGTCGAGGAACGGCCGCCTGGAGGCCTCGGTGACGGTCAGGAACACGGGCGACCGCTCCGGTGACGAGGTCGTGCAGCTCTACCTCCACGACCCGGTGGCCAGCATCTCGCAGCCGGTCCGCCGCCTGCGCGGGTTCGAGCGCGTGACGCTGGACGCGGGCCAGTCGCGGACGGTCACCTTCACCCTCGACAAGAGCGACTTCGGCTTCTGGGACAACCGCGGCAGGTTCGTGGTGGAGCCCGGCCGCATCGACGTCTACGCCGGCAACAGCTCCAGCGCGGAGCTGACCGAGTCGTTCACCGTGAGGAGGTAGCTCAGGACCTGGTCAGGACCACCTTGAGGGCGTTGGTCTTGGCGGCGTCGGCGAACACCCCGTAGGCGTCGAGGATCTCGTCCTGGCCGAAGCGGTGGGTGGCGAACGGCTGCGGGTCCAGGCGGCCCTCCGAGACCAGCCGCAGGAGCGTCGGCGTGGACGAGGTGTCCACCAGCCCGGTGGTGATGGTGACGTTCCTGATCCACAGGCGCTCCAGGTGCAGGGTGGCGGGATGGCCATGGACGCCGACGTTGGCCACCCGCCCGCCCGGCCGCACCAGGTCGGTGCACAGCTCGAAGGTCTCGGGGATCCCCACCGCCTCGATGGCCACGTCGGCGCCGAGCCCGTCGGTCAGGCCCTTCACGACCTCGACCGGGTCCTCGGCGTCGCCGTTGACGGTCAGGTCCGCGCCGAACTGGGAGCGCGCCTTCTCCAGGCGGGAGTCGGCCTTGTCGATCGCCACGATCCTGCTCGGCCCGTACAGCCGGGCGGTCATCATCGCCGCCAGGCCCACGGGCCCGGCGCCCACGACCGCGACCACGTCGCCGGGGCGGACGTTGCCGTTGAGCACGCCCACCTCGAAGCCGGTGGGCAGGATGTCGGACAGGAACAGCACCTGCTCGTCGCTGAGCCCCTCGGGCACCTTGTAGAGGCTGTTGTCGGCGAAGGGGATGCGGACCAGGTCGGCCTGGGTTCCGTCGATCAGGTGTCCCAGGATCCAGCCGCCACCGCTCTGGCACTGCCCGTACATCCCCTGCCGGCAGTACTGGCAGCGCCCGCACGCGGAGATGCAGGAGACCAGCACGCGGTCGCCTTGGCGGACGTTCTCCACGGCGTCACCGGTCTCCACCACCGTGCCGACGGCCTCGTGCCCAAGCGTGCGCCCCGGCTCGCAGCTCGGCACGTCGCCCTTGAGGATGTGCAGGTCGGTGCCGCAGATGGTGGCGGTGTCGATCTGGACGATGGCGTCGCTGGGCCGCTCCAGCTTGGGGTCCGGCTTGGACTCCCACTCCTTCTGGTTGGGGCCGTGATAGACGAGTGCCTTCATAGCGCCCACCTCCGGGGTGCGGGGATCGGTTCCCGCAAGCATAGAAACCGGGCACGCCGGACGGACCCCCCGGATCAGGGAATCACCCGGAGGTTCCTCACCGTGTGGAACATGCGCGGCCTTTCGGCCTGCGGCTGCCTGGGTAGACCGCAGGGGCCGCCGGGCTGTAGCAGCGCAGCCCGGACATTGGAGGAGGCACGGGATGAGCGAGGTCGTCTACCGCTCCCACGTCACCGTCACCCGGCACGAGGGCCCACTGCGGACCGCCACGGTGCCGGTCGAGGACCGGCCGCTCACCTTCGGGGTGCACGGCGCGGTCGCCGAGCACTACGGCACCGACCCCAAGGACAGCGAGCCGCATGCCACGACCCTGGACTACCTGGTGGCCGCGGCCGCCGGGTGACTGACCGGGACCTTCGGGGGCGCGCTGGAGGCGCGCGGCATCCCGGCCGGAGACGGTCGTCTCCAGGCGGACGCGGTCGGCGAGGTCGAGCTGGACAGCAAGGTCCTGGTGGTCAGGCGCATCCACGTCACCTACCGGCTCACCGCGGACGAGGCGCAACGCGCAACCATCGAGCGGGTGCTCGGCATCCACGCCGAACGCTGCCCGGTCGCCCGCACGATCGGCGGCTGCGTGGCGATCACCACCAGCCTCGACCTGCGGTCCGGCGGGCCCGGGGCGTGATCGGCTAGGCCGAGCCGCCCAGGCGGGCGCGGGTCTCGGCCACGTCCATGCCGTGCAGGCGCAGCAGGTTCTCGCCGAGGATCTTCCGCTTGGCCTGCTCGGTGAGCTGCGGGTAGCCGTAGCCCTCGACCAGGTCCTGGGGGAGCTGGAAGTTCCAGAACGCCTCCAGCGCCCAGCGCGGGTGGAAGATCGGCGCCTCGCTGCCGTAGACGATCTTGTCCTCGCCGCACCAGAACAGCAGCTTGCCGAGCACCTCCGCGAACTGCCTGGGCGCCCGCACGACGAAGTTGATGGTGGCCGCGATCGACGCGTACAGGTTGGGGTAGCGGATGAGCTGCCAGCAGGTCTCGTCGATGAACGGCAGCCCGACGTGGAAGATCACGAAGTTGAGGTCGGGGAAGTTGGCGGCCGCCCCGTCCATGTCCCAGGTCTGGGTGGACTCGATCGGCTGCGGGCCGAGCGGCACGCCCTTGTGGACGCCGATCAGCTTGACGCCGAGCTCCTGGGCCTTCTCGAACACCGGGAAGGCGACCTGCGGGTCGTCCATGCGCCAGGGGAACGGCCGGCCGTAGTCGTACCGCACGTTGTAGAACTTGAACGCCTTGGCGCCGAACTCGCCGACCTGGCGCTCCATCAGGTCCAGGGCGCGGCGGCCCTCCATGGGGTTGACCGAGCCCCAGAACACCGTCCGGTCGGGGTTGCGGCGCGCCAGCTCCGCGCACTCCTCCCAGGGCGACAGCCCGTCCTTGAACAGGTCGGTGAGCGGCAGCGGCATGGCGACCAGCATGTCGGTGCCGCTCTGCCGGTAGACCATCTCGTCGATCTCGTCCACGGTCCACTGCCGCAGGAACTCCTCGGGCGGCAGCACCGTCTCGCCCTCCGGGGTCAGGGTGGCGTGGAAGGCGTACAGGTGGTTGTTGAACATCTCCCCCGGCGGGCCGAGGGCGTTCTTCCTCTCGAAGTTGAAGACGTGCGCCACGCCGTCGAAGACGAACGCGTCACCGATCACGGCCGACCTCCTTGGGGTGGGGCAGGAAGCGGAGCTGTTGCCTGGCGGCGTCCGACAGGCGGTCGACGGTCCACGGCTCGTCCCAGACGACCTCGACCTCGGCGCCGGCCAGGCCGGGCAGGGACTCGATCCGGTCGGAGATCATGCCGACCAGGTTGGCGGCGAACGGGCACCAGCCGGTGGTGAGCAGCAGCTCGACCCTGGCCCGGTCGCCGTCCACCGCGACCGAGCGGACCAGGCCCATGTCCACCACGGACAGGCCCTTCTCCTGGCAGCACGGGTCGTAGACGGAGTGGAGCGCCTCCAGGACGGCGGTGCGGGCGTCGGCCATGGGCGCTAGGCGATGCCGGCGCCGCCGCCGGGGCTGGGCCCGCTCGCCTCGGGCGGGCGCACCGGCGGGGCGGTCGCCGGCCCCAGCTCGGCGGACGCCTCGGCGGCCAGGTCGCGGATCACCTTCACGAGCTGCTTCTGCTCGGCATCGAAGCGCCTGGCGGGCACCGAGATGCCGAGGGTCGCCACCAGCCCGCCGCGGCCGTCGCGGATGGGCGCGGCGACGCAGCAGGCGCCGGGCGAGAACTCCTGGAGGTCGTAGGCGACGTCGTCCTGGCGGACCAGCACCAGGTGGCGCCGCAACGCCGCCGGGCTGGTGATGGTCGCGGGGGTGTAGCGCTTGTAGGTGGGGGCGTTCAGGCTGGAGGGCCACTCCTCCTCGGGCAGGTGCGCGAGGTAGATCTTGCCGAGCGCCAGGCCGTGGGCGGCGCCCCGGAAGCCCTTGGTGACGTCCTGGAGCTCCCGCGCCCCGCGGCGGCCGCGGATCTGCACCACCTCGAGGTCGCCGTTGTTCCACACCGCCGAGTAGGCCCGCGCCGAGGCCCGGTCGCGCAGCTCGTCCAGGACCGGCGTCAGGCGCTCCGGCTGGAGGCTGGCGGCGACGTAGCCGGAGTACAGCTCGGCGAACTTCGGCCCCAGGGTGTAGAGCCCGGGCCCGGCCGGCGACACCTCGGCGAAGCCCTGCTCCCGCATGGAGCTGATCAGGTAATACCCTGACGACAGGCTGATGTTGAGCCGTCGAGCCAGCGCCTTGATCGGGATGCCCCTGGGGTGCTGCGCGATGATCTCGAGGGCCTGGAGCGCGTGCTGCGCGGTGCTGAGCACGCGGCCGGAAGCTCCGCCGCTCGATGACGGGTTCTTCGGTTCCGTCATCTTCGCCCCTTATTGCGGGTTCAATTGGCCAAAGTCTATCTGGTGGCAATCCCCGTGCATAGAGGTCGAGCAACCACAGACAGTGACAGGCCGGCTACGGGCGCCGCAGCGCCCAGGTCCCCAGGCCGAGCCCGTAGATCACGTGCCAGGCCAGGAACGTCGGCCAGCCCACGATGCTGGCGGCCTCCGCGATCTGCCGGCCGCCGCCGAGCCACTCGGCCAGCACGGGGAGCCACGCCAGGCCCATGAACGCCGCCACCGCCAGCCCGTACGCCACCCCTGCGGCCAGGGCAGCACGGCCGCGCACCCGCAGGGCGCGCACCAGCGCCACGAACAGGATCCCGAAGAACCCGCCGATCGCCAGGTGCACGGCGGTCCCGGCGAACATCGGCTGCGGGTAGAAGTAGAACGACGGGGAGCCGGCCGCGGCCTCCTCCAGCGCCGCCTCCAGCGGCAGTGGGTCCAGCACCGAGGCGATCCGGTACATGGGGGTGTAGAAGCCGGCCCGCTGCCAGGTGGCGGAGGCGATCATCGCGAAGATCCCCATCGGCACCGCCGCGGCCATCCCGGCCATCATGCCGTTCTCGATCGCCCGCTCCACGCCGGCGAGCCTGGTGGTCCCGCCCTGCTGGGCCATCGCTACCGCCTCCAGGAGAAGTGACCGCGAGGTATCAGCGTGATAATATCCTCACGTCAAGCAGTCGAGCCGGCGACAGGAGCGGGACGATGGAATGGCATATCCTCTTTGCCGTCGGGATTTTGCTGGCGACGATCGGCTGTGTCGGGCTGGTTATGTGGGCCTCGGAGTACTAGGCCGCCAGCGCAAAATCCGCTCCGAAATTCCGCGCAGCAGGGCCTCGCCCGCGCCGGACGGCGCGGGCGGGACGCGCTCCTAGGGGTGGTGCCGCCGCGGCAGGTTGACCACGGCGGGCGCCCCCGGCGCCGGCTCGGGTGGTGCGGGCTTGCCCGCCGACCGGATCTGCATGTGCAGGTGGTACAGCGGGTGCTGCTTGGGGCTCGGGAGGCGGACCGACCCGTCGGGCGGCTTTGCGTCCACCTTGTCCCTGACGGCCCCGACGATGAACGCCAAGCCCGCACCGGCGAGGAGGAAGGGCAGGAACACCAGCATGGTGTGGCTGGCCGCGAACATCCCCCCGTGTGCCACGAGACTGCTCATTGCTGCTCCACGATCTCGGCATCCCCGAGGGACGGGAGCGGGAGCGGTTGGCCCGGCCCGTTCCCGTCCCCCGGCGTGCTACCGAGGTGATACCCCCTCTGGGGTCACCGCAAAATCGGCTGTAGGTTCGCTTCCACCTCCGTGAGGACCTTCTTGCCGTCGCCGGTCTGGAACACCAGGAGCCCGGTGATCATCTGCGACGACTCGTTGATCGGGATCAGCTTCTCATCCTCCCAGGCGGGGCTCTGCATGGCCAGTGACAGCTTGGTGGTCGCCCCTGGGGCCACGCTCGCCGCCGGGGTCGCGACCAGGCCGCCGGCGTTCTCCCCGGGCGCCAGGCCGGGCGCGAACTTCAGCGTCGAGGTCGTGAACTGCTGGAGCTCCATGGGCGTGGTGCCCCGGTTGGTGACGTCGACATCCATGGTCAGCGTCTGGCTGCCCTCGTCGTAGCGCGCCGACGCCACCCCGGCCACGCCGATCAGGGAGGTTGCCGCCACCGCCGGCCTCGGCGGCGCGAACTGGAAGATCTGCTGCGGCATCTTGGTCGGGAACGCGACCGCCTGCCAGATCCACCCGACCACCAGCAGCAGGATGGTGACGAGCAGGAACAGGTTCACGTTGCGATGGTCCCGCTTGGTGATGAGCCCGTACTCCCCCCCGTCGGTGTTGAGCGGGATCTGGCTCGTCACCGCCAGGTTGGTGACCGTCCGCTTCGGCACCGTCCAGTACCACATCCAGGCAAAGCCGATCACGAACGTGAGGACCAGCCAGATCCAGGTGAACGTGAGCTGGTAGTTCTCCAGGTTGATGGTGCCGCCGGGCTCCCCGCCGGCCTTGACCAGGGTCACCTCGTTGCGGAAGCCGTCGGGGTTCTCCTCGACGTTGATCCACATCCCGGGCCCCAGCAGCGTGCCGGCGCCCTTGACCGACAGGGACGGGTGCACGTGCCAGCGGCCCACGCGCCGGCCCGCCACCGTCATGCTGAACTCGTAGATGTCGCCCTTCTTGGCGTCGATCCTGGTCGGCACCGACGCGCCGTTGATGGTCCGCTCCTTGAGGATCACCACCGGGCCGGGCGCGATGATCCCGAGGAAGGCCGTGTTGGGGTTGCCCTTGGCCAGGTTGGTCGGCCACGCGTCCAGGATCTTGGCCGTGCCGGTGATGGTGAACGTCTCGCCCTGCCGGACCCGGTCGGTCGAGTAGGTGACGTCCACCCAGCTGACGGTGCGCATGCGGAGGAACGCCTCCTGGGCCCGCTCGCCGTGCGCCTGCGCGGCCGGGGCCAGCGTCACCACGAGCATGCCCGCCAGCAGGGCGCTCAGAAGGTACCTGCGGTATCTGCGTCGAAGCATCGTCTGACCTCCTTTCCGCACCGTCGGCCTAGTACTTCTTCATGAAGCGCCCGATCGGCCAGATGGCCAACCCTCTGCCGATGAACTGCCCCACCCAGTAGCCGGCGACCGCCACGGTCGCGCCGAACACCAGCGAGACGTTCGACGTCTCGCCCAGGAAGGTCCGCAGGGAGCCGTGCTCGATGATCCGCAGGTACTCAGGGGTCTGGCTGCGGACGTACTCGATCCCCTGGACGTCGGCGACCGTCACCACCCGGTCCATCCACTGCGCCGGCTGGAGGTAGGGCGCCAAGGGGATGTAGTTGGAGATCCACCAGGTGAACGCGAACAACATCGAGCCGATGATGGAGGTGAGCACGAAGCTCTTGGTTTTGACCAAGACCCAGTCGGCGAAGATCGCCCCCGCCACCATCGTCGCCGGCCACACGAAGTTCATTGGGTAGTAGACGAAGGCGCCCCACTGGAGCCATCTGCCGATGAACGTACAGGCGAACATGGCCACCGCCGTGTACGTCATGCCGGTCGGGAAGCGCCACGCCAGCCACTGGATGTACTGCAGCGCCGACCCGATGATGATGATCGCGAACGGCGTGATGATGGGCCACCACTGGCGGTCCTTCCAGTCCGTCCAGAAGTCCCAGTCGCCCGCGAACAGCTGCTTGGTGATGTCAGCCGCCGCTCCCACCACGAACGCGGCGGTGATCCAGAAGACCGCGTCCCACTTCCGGTCGATCCACCTGTACTGCTTGTTGAGTAGCTCGCGGAGCTCGAGCGTCTTGGCGTCCGTCGCCACCTCGTGCCTCCTCTCGGACCCGACTCCGGAGCCGCGAAGCACGAGGCGAGGATCACCTCATGACAGCGTCACGGCCGTTTGCGGCTCCGGTCACTGCGGCGGGACGTGCTCCCGGTGGTGCCGCTGTGGGGAGGGCTGGCTGCCCTCCCCACAGCACGTCAAGCGACTTCCTCTTCCTTGGTGGTCGCCGCGGCCTCGGCCTCCCCCTCGATCTGGAGCAGGCGCACCAGCGTCTCGGCCCAGAGGGCGAAGATCCCGGCCGCCAGCCAGCCGTAGAAGACGAACGGCCAGTGGAACGGGACCGCGAAGATCTCCTCGGTGATCCACAGGCTGTGGCCCCACTCGTTCATGGCGACCTGCGCCATCTCCGTGACCGACGCGGCGATCAGCAGGAAGAACGACCAGGGGAAGCCCTTCTCCGCCCCGTACACCTTCGGCAGCCAGTAGCGCCCGTACAGGTAGGTCCCCACCGTGAAGGTGATGCCGAGCGGGAAGAACAGGAAGAACATCGGGATGTGCGCCGGCGTGAGGGCGGTGTCGCGCACGGCGGTCTGGTGCCAGGAGCCGTCCTGGTTGGGCCAGAAGCTGGCCATGATGTAGAGGATCACCGAGGTGATCCCCACCAGCCCCCAGAAGACCGCGATGCGGCGGACCTCCTCGGGGTGGGAGATCTCCCTGGTGACGATCTTGCGGCCGCGCCGGACCAGGCTGCCCCACCACCACAACGTGGCCACCGACACCGAGACCACCTCGGCGTAGAACAGCGCCCGATAGGTGAAGCCGAAGTCGCGGCTGGCCGCGTCGATCCCGACGGTCCAGGCGGTGAACTGCTGCCAGATGCGGATCGCGATCGCCAGCAGCAGGAAGGCGGCGCAGCCGACGATGCAGACGCGCCAGCCACCCCACCAGTCGATCGGACCCCTGCCGGGCCGCTCGGACTCTCGTCCTTCCGCCCGGTCCATGGTTGCTACTTGCGCCATGCCTGTTCCTTTCTCCGCCTTTGACCCCAATCATCCTGGTTGCGAGGAGCACGGCGGGGGTCGGGCGAACCTGCGGCGCCGAGCGGGCGTCGCGCTCTCCCTGTAACTTAGGAATCCTGGAACCGCCCCACAAGGCAGCGGCGGGCAAATCGCGCTCCCATTGCAAGTATGTAGGAATCGGGCCTCGATTTTGCGAGAGCACGGCCGTGCACCACGCTATGGAACAAGGATTCCGCGGCCCTGGAGCCGGCCGCCGTCCAGGTCGTCCATGGCGTCGTTCACCGCCGACAACGGGTAGGTCTGGGTGTGCAGCTTTACCTTGCCCTGCGCCGCGAGGGTCATCAGCTCGGCGAGGTCGTTGAAGGTGCCGACCAGGTTGCCGATGACGTTGCGCTCGGTGGAGATGAGGTCGATGGTCTCGACGTTGACCGTCCCGCCGTAGCCGATCACGAAGTGCGAGCCGGCCCGCCGCGTCATCTCCCAGGCGTCGTGCTCGGCGCCGCGCTCGCCGACGAAGTCGATCACCACCTCGGCGCCGTTGCCGTCGGTCAGCTCCTTGACCTTCTCGACCTGGCTGCCGTCGGCGACCACGGCATGGTCGGCGCCGAATTGCTGGGCCAGTTTGAGCGCCGCGTCCGAGCGGTCGACGACGATGATCTCGGCCGGCGTGAGCGCCTTGAGAGACTGGATGCCGATGTGGCCGAGGCCGCCCGCCCCGATCACCACCGCCTTGGTGCCCGGGTAGAGCTGGCTGGACGCCTTCTTGGCCGCGTGGTAGGCGGTCAGCCCGGCGTCGGCGAGGGCGGCCACGTCGGCCGGCTGGAGGTTGGGGTCGATCTTGACCACCGCGCGGGCGCCGGTCTTGAGGAAGTCCGCCATGCCGCC
>Ga0081538_10004740_pt1 | contig 12444 bp, 10 predicted proteins | sample TabmetS5T2R1_FD_71022 | JGI IMG/M metagenome (GOLD analysis project Ga0081538, IMG submission 71022) | Tabebuia heterophylla rhizosphere microbial communities from the University of Puerto Rico - S5T2R1 | ecosystem: Host-associated > Plants > Roots > Rhizosphere ...
CCGTGATGCCGCTGAACACGACCGCCCGCCCTGCGGTCTCCATCGCCTTTTGCACTGCCTCGTCGCCGCTACGGCCGTGGGAGCGCTCCTCCCGCCAGCGGGAGACGACGAGCAGCGAGTAGTCGATCGCGACGCCCAGCCCGATCAGCGCGATCAGGAACTGGACGATCGGGGAGACGGCGGTCACCTGTGTCAGGCCGTAGAGGAGCAGGAACGTGGTCATGATCGATACCGCCGCCATCACCAGCGGCACGAACGCCAGGAACGAGGCGAACACGAAGCCGAGCACGATCAGCGCACCGGCCGCGCCCAGCACCGCCTCGAGCAGTACGCCGGGTCCCCCGCTGTCCTCGCCGCTCGCCTCCGCGAGCGCGTCGAAGCCGGTCAGGTGCACCGGCTGGCCCGCCACCGTCGCGCCGTCGATCGCACTGCGCGCGGCCCGCTCCGCCTTGGGGTTCTCTCCGAAGGTCGAGTCCCGGGCCGGCCGCGGATGGATGATCGAATAGACCGTGCGGCCGTCGTCGGAGACGAACGTCTTGTCGCCGGTCGAGGGGTAGGAGGCGATCCTCGACCCAGGTAGAGCACGCTCGAGTCGGGTGTCGAGTCGCGTGAGGTCGCGCTGGACGCCCGGCGAGTCGGCCGTCTTGCCCTTCGGCAGGGTCACCACCGGCAAGAGCGGGGCGTTGTCGCCGCCGGTGCCGCCGTAGCGCTCGGCTATCTGGACGTTCGTCTCCCAGCCCTCCTTGTCGGGAACAGAGAGCTCCGTCTCGAGCGCGTCCGAGGCCGGACCGGCGGCTGCCACTCCCGCGATCGTCAGCGCGACCCAGAAAACCGCGACCGTGCGCTTGTGAGCTAGGACCCAGCGTGTAAGCGAAGACATCATGGCCGGCGACGGTAGGCGCGCGGCGGCCTGCCGAAAACGCACCACGGAGTGATCTGCCGTACCCCCTGGGGAGGAGGGTGGGTCCACCGCTGTGGGGATTCGGGCGCACTGAACGGAGCGCTACGCTCGGCTCGAAGTGGCGTCCAAATCCCGCCATAACCTGCTGATCGACGGCGCGCTTGCCGTCGCGGTGTTCGCGGCTTCGCTCGGGCTGCTCGCCGCGGGCCGCGACTGGGAGGGCGGCGGCGAGTTCGACGCGCTGGGTGTGCTATTGACGGCGCTCGCTTCGCTGCCGCTGGTTGCGTGGCGCCGCGAACCGCTGGCGGTGTTCGTGATCATCGCCGTTGCGAGCACGGTGCTCCGCGGTGTCTGGGAGCCGGGCGGGCCGCCGCTCGGTCCCATCGTGGCCCTTTACCTAGTGGCGTTGGCCGGCGACGGGTCGCGCGCCCGCACGCTGTTGACCCTGGCGATCGCCGGCAGTCTGATGGTCGCGCACCTGACGGCGACCGGGCTGGCGGAGAACCGCTTCCCCGGGGTGGAGATCCTGTTCGGCGTCCTGACCTTCGGCGGCGCCTGGCTCGCCGGCGACCGCACGCGGTTGCGCCGCGAGCGCATGGCGGAGCTCGAGGATCGGGCGGTGCGCGCGGAACGCGATGCAGAGCGCGAGCGGCTCCTGGCGGCGGCCGAGGAGCGCGGCCGCATCGCCCGCGACCTGCACGACTCGGCGGGTCACGCGATCAACGTGATCCTCGTGCACGCCGGAATGGGCCGCCTCCAGGCAGAGCGCGACCCCGAGCGCGCCCGCGAGGCGTTCGAGACCATCGAGCAGGTCGCGCGCGAGACCGTCGGCGAGATCGACCAGATGGTTGGAGCGTTGCGCGAGGACGCCTCGCTGCCCGATCCGTCGCGCGAGGTGGAGCCGCCGCCGGGACTGGCCGCGCTCGACGGCCTCGTGGAGCGACACAGGGCCGCCGGCCTTCGCGTGACGACCACGATCAGCGGCGACCGCCGCCCGCTCCCGCCGAGGGTCGATCGCGGCGCGTACCGCATCCTCCAAGAGGCGCTCACAAACGCCGCCCGGCACGGCGACGGCAGCGCAGCCGTCGAGCTTGCCTTCGCCCCCGGCGTGCTCGACGTCACCGTCGCCAACCCGATCAGCCCCGATGAGACCGCCCGCCCAAGCGGCGGCGGTCACGGAGTCGTGGGCATGCGCGAGCGCGCCGCGCTCCTCGGCGGCAGCCTGGACGTCGGAGCCCGCAACGGGAGCTTCGAGCTGCACGCGCACCTCCCGTTCGCCGACAGCCGGTCATGACTGAGCGCGTCCGAGTGCTGATCGTCGACGACGACGACCTCATGCGCGCCGGCCTGCGCGGCGTGCTCTCGAGTGACGATGCGATCGAGCTGGTCGGCGAGGCAGGCGACGGACGCCAAGCGGCCTACCGCACGCGGCTGACGAGGCCCGACGTGGTGCTCATGGACGTCCGCATGCCGGACCTCGACGGCATCTCCGCCACACGCGAGGTCCTCGCCTCCTTCCCCGAGGTGAAGGTGGTGATCCTCACCACCTTCGAGCAGGACGACTACATCTTCGGCGCCCTCAGCGCCGGCGCCTCCGGGTTCCTCCTCAAGCGAACGCGGCCGGAGGAGCTGATCGCCGCCATCCACACGATCGCCGCCGGCGACTCGCTCCTCTCGCCCTCGGTGACGAGCCGCGTGATCGAGCGAATGGCCGGCCAGCCGTCGCCCGATGCGGAGCGCGACGCGCGCCTCGACGAGCTCACCCCGCGCGAGACCGAGGTGCTCGCGCTCGTGGCCCGCGGTCTCTCAAACGCGGAGATCGCCTCCCAGCTCGTCATCGAGGAATCGACGGTCAAGACGCACTTCAAGCGCGTGCTCGCCAAGCTGGGCGCTCGTGACCGGGTCCAGGCGGTCATCTTCGCCTACGAGACCGGTCTCACCCGCCCGGGCTGATCTACCCCTCTGGGAGGGCGTCGACTTCCCTCCCCGGCGGGACCTCGAATCCAGCCGGAGGGCGACGACGAAACGGCGCCGCGGGTCCAGGCTGTCCCGACTGCAACCGAGCACGAGAGGACAGCAAATGATTCGCAAGGGAGACAGGCTCGAGAACCCCGTTACCGGCGAGATTCTCATCTTCCACCACACCTCCGCCGAGACCGACGGCGAGTACGTGCTCGTCGAGACGATCGTCCGCCCGGACGGATTCGTCGCGGCGGCGCACGTGCACCCGCACCAGACCGAGCGCTTCGAGGTGCTCGAGGGTCGGCTCGGCCTCCGAGCCCGCGGCGAGGAGCTCACGGCGGAGCCTGGCGACCACGTGACGGTGGAGCCCGGCACGCCGCACCGCTTCTGGAACGCGGGCGAAACCGAGGTTCGCTTCCTCTGCGAGGTGCGACCGGCGCTCGAGTTCGAGTCGCTGATCGAGACGATGTTCACGCTCGCGGCCGAGGGCAAGACGAACCGCAAGGGAATGCCGAACCCGTTCCGGCTCGCCGTGATCGCGCGCTCGCACTTCGACACCGTGCGGCTGCCGTTCCCGCCGGCCTGGCTGCAGCGCGCGGCGCTCGCGCTGGGCTCCCCGTTCGGCCGCCTGCTGGGCTACCGGCCGACGATGGTGGCGCCGGCGATGTGAGGGCGGCGCGCGGCCATGCGTTCGTGACCGCGAAACAACGACTGGACCCGTGGCGGGCGCGCTACGCCGGCTCGCGCGAGCGGGCCAAGCTCCCACCCCCGCCGGGCGCACGCGGGCGGCCGGGCTTCGGCGGCCGGTTTGCGGTTGCGCGGTCGGGGCCAGGGGCTGGTGAGGAGGGTGGCTGCGCACGCGCCGGGGCCGGCTGCGCCGGGGCGCCCGGCCGGGCGGATCTTCATGCGTTCGCCCTTTTGCTGCATATGGCAGCAAAAGGTCGAACGCGTCGGCCTTGGCGGGACCCGGTCTTCCTCCGTCGCCGCTTCGTTCGTCATGACGACCGCGCCCGAAGGCGTCCGGTGGTTGTTCAGCCGGCCGGGCTCACGCGCGGCTGCCGGCCGCCGCGACCCGCTCGTACATGCCCAGCAGCTGCTGCGTGTACCGCTCCTCCCCATGGCGCTCCCGCGCCCGGGCCATCAGCGCCTCGCCCCCGGCGGCGCGACGGGACGGGTCGGCCCAGAGCTCGCTCAGCCGGCCCGCCAGCGCGTCGGGGTCGTTCGGCGGGATGCAGCGCTCCTCGCCGATCAGCTCGGGCAGGCCGCCCAGACGCGACGCCACCACGGGCACACCCGCGGCCATCGCCTCGAGCGCGGAGTAGGGCGCGAACTCGTGGTAGCGCGAGGGCATCAGGACCGCTCCCGCCCCCGCCAAGAGGCCGGCGAGCTCGTCGCGGCCGACCCGTCCGAGCAGCTCAACCGGGGCGGCCAGCCGGCGCGCCTGCGCGGCCAGGTCCGTGGCGGCAGGGCCCTCGCCGGCCACCCGGAGCGGCACGCCGGCGCGGGCTGCGGCCTCGATCGCCGTGTCGATCCCCTTCTCGACCGAGAGCCGCGCCGCCACGAGCGCGTAGCGTCCCGCCGCGGCGCGCGACCGCTCGGCGAACGCCTCGTCGGGAAGGTAGTGCGGCAGGTGATCGAGCCGCTCGCCGGGCACGCCGAGCAGCGCCAGCTGTCCGACGGCGTAGCGGCTCGGCGCGAGGAAGCGGTCGACCGCCCGGAAGACCGCCGGCTGATGGAGCGCCAGAGCGGTGGCGTAAACGGCCGACTCGGGCAGCGAGCCGCGGCAGTTGAGCGCGAGGCCGGGAAGGGTCAGGCGCCCGCGGCAGCGAAAGCAGGGGCCGCCGTCGCGCGACGCCACCCCGATCGCGCAGAAGAGGCGCGCGTTGTGGAGGTGGAGCACGACCGCCGCGCCCGCGTCACGCGCGGCCGCGAGCCCTCGCGGGCCAATGAGCGGCAGCATGTTGTGGACGTGGACGACGTCGGCGCCGAGCTCGCGCACCGCCGCGCCGACGCCCTGCTCGTCGTGGCCCCCTCGCAGCAACGCGCGCGCGGCGCCGGCGCGGCCGACGTCCGCGGAGCTCCGCTCGAGCAGCGAATGCCCCACGCCTGCCCGCTCCAGGGCCCGCAGCTGGAGCTCGACCGAGCGCTCCTCGCCCCCCTCGACGCGGTAGCGGTTGTGTACGACGAGGACACGGAGAGTGATGGGACTACGCTATCCGGCCGATGGACACGCCCGCGGTTACGGTCGTGGTCCCCACGCGCGGCCGTTCGGCGTATCTCGAGGTCACGCTCGACTCGCTCCTCCGCCAGCGCACGCGGACCCCTCACGAGATCCTGGTCGTCGACGACGGCGCCACCGACGCCACCCGCGACGTCGCCGCGCGGGCGGGGGTGCGCTGCATAAGCCACGGCAGCCCGCGCAGCCTGAACGCCGCGCGCAACACGGGCATCCGCGAGGGCCGTTCCCCGCTGGTCGCGTTCGTCGACGACGACGTGCAGGCTCCCCCTGGCTGGCTCGAAGCACTGACCCGCGGCGCCGAGCGCAACCCCGAGGCCGAGGCGTTCGGCGGTCCGATACGCGCGCGCTTCGAGGGCGGCGGGCCGCGCAGCTGCGGGCGCGAGGAGCCGCCGATCACGACCCTCGACCTGGGCACCGAGGATTGCGAGGCCGAGGTGGTGTGGGGCGCGAACCTCGCCGTGCGCCGCTCGGCCGTGGAGCGAATCGGCGAATTCGACGAGCGCATCGTCCGCCCGCACGGCGACGAGGAGGAGTGGCTCGAGCGGCTCCGCGCCGCGGGCGGACGGATCGTTTACCTGGCGGAGGCGGGGCTCGATCACCGTCGCACGGCGGCGGACTCGCGGCTCGCGCCGCTCGCCCGCTCGGCCTACGCCCGCGGCCGCGGCGCCCGGGCGAGCGACCGACGGCGGGGACGGGCGCCCGGCCTGGGCGGTGAGATGCGGGTGCTGCTCGGCTGCGGCTGGCACACGCTGCGCCGGGCCTGCCCGCAGGGCGTGATCATGGCGGCGCACTCCGCCGGTCGCGTCGCCGAGGCCGTGCGCCCCCGTCCCGCGCGCGAGGACGAGGCAGCGTGACCCTGCCCGAGCCCGACAGCTTTCTGTCGGGCGACGCCGGCGACGTGACTGCGCCCTGGCGGCGCGTCAAGCGGACGCTGGGCGAGGCCGCGTTCGGGCTCGCGGACCTGGCGGCCGGCACACGCCGGGGGGCCGACCGCCTCGCGAGCCGTCAACCGCCGCTGCGGGTGCTCGTGCTGGCCGTGTACCGGCCGGGATCGCTGCTCCCAGACGCCGTGCCGGCCCTTACCTCCGAACGACACGAGACGCGCATGGTGCTCGGCTCGATGGGAGACCCCGACCGGCGGCTGGCGGACCGGACGGTCGCGGCGGGGCTCGAGGGCGGGAAGTTCGAGAACCTGAACCGCCTGCTCGCCTCCGACGGCGCCCGCGACCCCGACTGGACGCTGGTGGTCGACGACGACGTCGAGCTGCCCGACCGCTTCCTGGATCGCTTCGTCGCACTGTGCGAGGCCTTCGGCCTGCAGCTCGCGCAGCCGGCCCAGACGCTCCGCAGTCACTCGGCCTGGAAGGTGGCGCGCCGCCGCCCGGCATCGCTGGTGCGGGAGACGCGGTTCGTCGAGATCGGGCCGGTCACCGGCTTCCGGCGCGAGGCGGCGGCGGAGCTGCTGCCGTTTCCCGAGCTGCGTTTCGGCTGGGGGCTCGACCTCCATTGGGCGGCGCTCGCGGCCGAGCGGGGCTGGCGCCTGGGGGTAGTGGATGCGCTCCCGGTCCGACACGAGACCGGGCTCGTGTCCTCCGCCTACTCGCGAGCGGACGCCATCGACGAGGCCCGGCGCTTCCTTGCCGGGCGGCCCTACCTTCCGAGCTCGGCCGCAAGCGAGGTGCTCGCCGTCCACCGGAGGATCGGCTAGACCATGCGGCTGCTGTTCGTCTGCCCGGACATGCGGACCGGGGGCGCCGAGCGCCACTGGGCGACGCTGATCGCCGCGCTCGCGGGGCGCGGCGCGGACGCGCGCGTGCTTTGCCTGGCCGAGGAGGGCGGCCTGTTCGGCGACCTCACCGCGGCGGGGGTGCCGGCCGCCTGCATCCACATGCGGCGCCGCGGCGACCCGCGGGCCTGGCGCCGCGCGCTGGCCTTCGCCAATCCGCGGCCGGACGTGGTGATCAGCCGCGGCGTGAGCGCGCAGTTCGTGGGCGAGGCGATCGCCCGCCGCGCCCGCGCGCCGCACGTGCTGAACGAGCACACGCCGCTCACGCCGGCCGGGGAGCTGCTTCCGATGCGCCGGCATCAGCGCCTTTTGACGAGACTCGTAGCGCCGCGCCTCGACCGCGTGATCGCGGTGACGAGGCGCCAGATCGCACCGCTCGCCCGCCTTGGATACCGGCGCGAGCGAATCGAGGTGATCGCAAACGGCGTGTTCGACTCGGCGCGACCGACGACCGCAGGCAGGGCGGCGGGGGGCGACGACTTCACAGTCCTCTGCGCGGCCCGCCTCGAGCCGGAGAAGGGCGTCGGCGTCTTCATCCGGGCGGTGATGGAGGCGCGGCGGTCGCGGCCGGCGATCCGCGGGCTCGTCGCTGGGGACGGCCCGGAGCGACCGCGGCTCGAGCGGCTCGCCGGCGGGAGCGGCGTCGAGCTGCTGGGCGTACGCGACGACGTGCCGGACCTGATGGAGGCGGCCGACGCGGTCGCTCTCACGAGCGAGGCGGAGGCGCTTCCGATGAGCGTGCTCGAGGCGATGGCCGCCGCGCGGCCGGTGATCGTGACCGACATCGGGGGCATGGCCGAGGCCGTGGTCCAGGGAGAGACCGGCCTGCTCGTCCCAGCCGGCGACGCCGGCGCGGCGGCGCGGGCTCTGGTCGAGCTGGCATCCGACCGCGATCGCGCGCGGCGGATGGGCGAGGCCGGGCGCACCCGCCAGCGCGAGCTGTTCGACGGCGAGAGCATGGTGAAGAGGTACGAGCGCACGCTGGCGAGGGTGGCGAGTGGCGCGTAGGGCAGATCCGGACATCCTGCTCGTCTCGCTCGGCACCACGCTCGGCTGGCGCGTCGCCGACCGGCGCTTCCTCGACCAGGTAAAGGGCGCGGGCGCCTCCGCCGCCGCCGTGGCGGTGCGCCTCGGCTGGACCGGGCGCCTGCGACGTGCCTATCCGGTGAACGACCTCGTCGAGATGACCGCGGCACGACGCGCCCTGAACGCGGCCCTGCGGGTGCATCGCCCGCGCGCGGTCGTGTTGTCATCGACCACTGCGGCGATGCTGGCGCCCGCGCTCGACGTGCCGTACGCGGTGCGGCTGGACTGCCCTGCTCGCCTCAACCGTCCCGGGCGGCGAAACGCGCTACTGCACGCGCTCGAGCGGCGTGCGCTGCGGCGCGCCCGGCTCACGCTTCCCTGGACGGAGGCCGGTCGCGCGGCGATGCCTCCCGGAGCCGCGCCGGCAGTGCTCGTGCCTCCGACGGTGGAGCCCTCCGGCCCGCACGAGGAAAACGGCGAGGCGGTCGCGGTCGCATACGTGCCGGATCCGAAGGCCAAGGGGCTGGACGTGCTGGTGGCGGGCTGGGCCTCGGCGCGCGTGGCGGAGGATGGCGCCCGCCTGCGGATCTACGGCCTCGATCCCGCCTGGGGGCGCGCCCACCTCGAACGAACGCGAGTGCCCGAGCCACCCGGCATCGACTGGCCCGGGATGGTCACGGCGGAGGAGTTCCGGGCGGCCCTGCGGCGCGCACGCGTCCTCGCAGCGGCGGCCCGCTGGGAGGACTTCGGTCAGGCCCCGCTCGAGGCGCTGGCCGATGGGGCCCTGCTGGCCACGGTGCCGTCGGGGGGCGCCTTCGAGGCGCTTCGCCTGGCCCGCGAGCTCGATCCCTCGCTGGTGGCGGCAGAGGTCGAGCCGGTCGGGCTCGGCCAGGCGATTCGCGGGGCATTGGAGCTGCCCGAGGAGAGCGTGCGCGACTACCGCCGCCGCGCCGGCGAGTTGTTGACGCCCTTCCGGGCCGAGGCCGTGCAACGGACGCTTGCCCGCGAGGTACTCCCGGCGCTGCTCGGTTAGCCGGCTACCTTCAGCACCGCCCGCTCCCATGCCACCGCGTCCGCCTCGGGCGGGTGCCGGGCGGTCACGGCCCGGCTGCCCGCCGCCAGCCGCGCGCGCAGATCGTGGTCGCGCACGAGGCTCCGGAGCGCGGCCGCAATCTCGTCCCGGCGCGTGGGGTCCACGAGCAGCGCGTTCTCCCCCTCGACGGCGACGTCGCCCGCCGCGCCGGCGCGGCGGCTGCACAGCAGCGGGAGGCCCGCCGCGGCACCTTCGCGCATCGTGACCCCGAACGGCTCGTAGGTGCTGACGAGCGCAAGCACGTCCGCCTCGGCGTAGGCCGCCGGCACCTCGCCGGGCGCCGCGTAGCCGCTGAAGCGCGCCGGTACCCCCAAGCGCGCCGCCAGCGCGCGCAGTTCGCCCTCGAGCGGACCGCTGCCGGCGACGACGAGCCCTGCCTCGCCGGCGGCGAAGCCGGCGTCTGCGAAGGCCGCGAGCAGGGTCGCCAGGTTCTTGTCGGGAACGAGCCGCCCGATGCTCAGCACCCGCACCGGACGGCGGGCGGGACGCTCGCTGCGCTCGAGGGCCAAGAGCGGGTCGAGATCGGCGCTCTGGAGGCTGACCTCCACCCGCGCGGCGTCGACTCCCAAGCTCTCCAGGCGAGCCACGCCCTGCGAGCTCGCCACCACGAACCCGGCCACCCGCGGGGCGATCAGGCGGTGGATCCTGCGCTGAAGCGGGGACAGCTCGGGGTCGCTCCACGGGGTCAGCTCGCTGAAGATCACAAGCGGCCGGCGGCGCCGGCGGCACCACGCGAGCGCGCGCCAGGTGGCCGGCCCGTACTCCCAGCTGACGACGCAATCGGGCGCCGCCCGCCCCAGCGCCGGCCCGAGACCCGTCGCCACCATCAGCGGGCTTCGTCCCGGCCGCGGGCGCTGCCACGCGCTCAGCACCTCGCTCGGATAGCCGACCCGCTCGGCGAACCACTCGGGCCGCTGGTCCCAGCCCGGCTGGGCGCCCGACAGGTAGATCAGCCGCGGCTCGATGCGCCCCCGCGCGGCTAGCGTCGCGAACAGCGGTTCGCGGTAAGGCACGGGAACGGGGGCGAGGACTGCGACCTGCGGACCACCCGACGACACACCGCAACTTTGCCCTACGGAGAGGGTCGGAAGCGTTTAGCGATGACCGAACCTGGGACAAATCTCCGGTGGGAGGTCGCGTGACGCCGTCGCCGCCGGGCCGCTTGCTAGCCTGCCGCGGCGGTACGGGAAGGTGTCTGGCTTCGACGATCCAGCACAGGGGGCTTCACCCGTCGCTCGGCCGTCCACGCTCGATGGACGACCCCGCTCGAGGACGAATCCGAACAGTGACTCGATTTCCAAGACAGCTGCTTCTCCTTGTTGCGCTGCTCCTGCTGCTGCCCGCATTCCCGGGTGATGCGGTCGCCGGGCCCCTGCAGGTCATCAAGGACTGCAACCAGGACGGCCAGCTAAACCGCAAGTACTCGAACGCCGAGTTGCGCAAGGCGCTCGACAACCTTCCCTCAGACATCGACGAGTACAGCGACTGCCGCGACGTGATCAACGCAGCGATCACCGGCGGTTCGGACAAGGGCGGCAACCGTGGTACACCGGGCGGCGCCGCCGGCGGTGGCGGCGCGGCCGGCGGTGGCGCTGTACCCCTCACACCGGAGGAGCAGGCCGCCCGCGCCCAGGATCAGGCCGACCTGCAGACGCTTGGCACGCCGGAGAGCCGCGAGAACTCACCGCCGATCGAGGTCGGCGACGAGCAGGTCAAGCCGGGGTCCGACGGGTTGTTCGACGTGGCGAGCGCCACCAATTCGCTGCCCACCCCACTGCTGATCGCGCTGATCGTGCTCGGGCTGCTCGCGGTGGCCGGCGGCGTGGTCGCTCTGCGCGGGCGCGTGCCCGCTCTCGCTCGCCTCCCGCTTCTGTCCAAGATCCCGACCCCACGTGTCTCTCTCCCTCGGTTCCGTCGCTAGCGCGCCTGAGCGCAGGCGCGGGCTGAGCTGGAGGCCGTCCGTTAGGAGCCCGAACGCCGCCGTGGGAGCCGTGCTCCTCGGCGGCGCCCTCGCGGGCATCGCGTTCGGCGCGGCCGGCGGCACCGAGCTGACCCGCACCACCACCGTCGAGGTCCTGATGGTGCTCGTCAGCGGCGTGGTCATCGCGGTCGGCGTGCTCTGGGGGCGGCGGGGGACGCTCTATGGCGCGACGGCGCTCGTGCTGTTCGCGGCGCTTGCTGCCCTTACGGCGCTGTCGGTCGTCTGGTCCCAGGTCCCCGAGCTCGCCTACATCGAGGCGGGCCGAACGCTCGCCTACCTCGCAACGTTCGCGGCCGCCGTGGCCGCCGCGCGGGTAGCGCCCCAGGCCTCGCCGGTGGTTCTCAAGGGCATTCTGATCGGCGCGCTCGCGGCCGTTGCCTACGCCCTCGCCTCGCGAATCTGGCCGGGCAGCCTGGCAGAGAACGAGCTGTCCAACCGAATCGGACAGCCGTTTCAGTACTGGAACGCGGTCGGCACCACCGCGGCGCTGGCGATACCGGCCGCGCTCTGGCTCGGCTCGCGTCGCACGGGATCCGTGCTCGGGCGTGCGCTTGCCTATCCCGCGATGGGCGCCTGCATCCTCGCGATCCTCCTCACCCAGTCGCGCGGGGCGCTCGCGGCGGCGGCCCTCGGTGCGATCGCGTGGTTCGCGATCGTGCCGCTGCGGCTCCGCAGCCTGGCGGTGGTCCTGGTCCCGGCCATCGGCGCCGGCGGCGTCGCCGCGTGGGCACTGTCGAGGGACGCGTTCTCACAGAGTCTCCAGCCACTGTCCGCGAAGGAGAGCGTGGCCGGCGAGTTCGGCCTGCTCGTGCTGCTGATGGCGCTTGCCCTCCTGCTCGCGGGACTGGCCGTGAACGTCGGGCTCGGCCGAGCGGCGCTACCCGTGCAGCTCCGGCGCCGCGCCGGGATCGTCGCCGTGGCGGTGGCGTGCGCCGTACCGCTGGTGGCGTTCACTTCGGTCGCGTTCAGCGATCGCGGCGTCGGCGGCACGATCAGCGACCGCTGGGACGAGCTCACAAGCGAGACCGAGACCGCGCCCACCGAGGGAGCCGCCCGCATCGCGGGTGCGTCGTCGACGCGCGGGAAGTACTGGCGCGAGGCCGACCGGGTGTTCGATGACCGGCCCGCGGTGGGCTTCGGCGCCGGCAACTTCGCCACCGCCCGACTCCGCCACAGAACCGATCCGACGGTAACCCGACACGCTCACGGCTTCGTGCCTCAGACGCTCGCCGATCTCGGCATCGTCGGCGTCGCTGTGACCACCGCGCTCCTGCTCGCCTGGCTCGCGGCGGCATTGCGCACCACCGGCCTCCACCCACGCCGGCTGCCGTTTCGCCGTGGGGACGAGGCGCCCCTGCCGCGTCGCGACTGGGATGTCGAACGCGCCGCGGTCGTGGCCCTGTCACTGGTGGCCGTCGTGTTCGGGCTCCAGTCGGCGCTCGACTGGACGTGGGTC
>Ga0081538_10004741_pt1 | contig 12443 bp, 10 predicted proteins | sample TabmetS5T2R1_FD_71022 | JGI IMG/M metagenome (GOLD analysis project Ga0081538, IMG submission 71022) | Tabebuia heterophylla rhizosphere microbial communities from the University of Puerto Rico - S5T2R1 | ecosystem: Host-associated > Plants > Roots > Rhizosphere ...
CGTGGTGGCGTCGGTGGGCGACTACGTCGCGGCCCCCTCGCTGCTCGACGCGCGCGCGGACGAGCTGCAGCGGGCGCTCGATGCCTCCCTCGTCGCTCACTTCGTGATTGCGCGCACGTTCCTGCCGGTCCTCAGGGACTCCGGAGGGACCTACGTATTCCTTCAGGGGCCGCTCGCGTTCGAGCTGTATCCGGGGCTGGGCGGCGACCTGGTCTCGATCGCGACCGCCGCCCAGCACATGCTCTTCCGTGCGCTCGCGCAGGAGCTCGCAGAAAGCCGGGCGAGCGTGGTCGAGCTCATCGGCCACATGTACATCCGCGACCGGCAGACCCAGCCGACCAGCCCGCTCTCGGGCGAGGCGGTGGGGGCCTTCGTCGCCTCCCTCATCGCCGGCGCCGGCGAGAAGGCCCACGGGCAGTCGATCCACCTGCGCTCGCCCGAGCAGCTTGCGAACCTCGGTATCGACTCCAACAGGCTCGACGCCATCGCAGCGGACGGCCGGATACCGGCGCGCTGACCGGGCACGACTCGATTCGATCGAGGGAGCCGCCATGAACATCACGGTCATCGGCCGAGGAAGGGTCGGCGGCGGCTCGCCGACCGCTGGGAAAGGGCGGGGCAGTCCGTCACCCGCTTGGGCCGCGAACGCGGTGGTGCGGCTGGACAAGGTGCCATAATGATGCCAAAGTGGTGCCATGGATCTAGCGCCGTACGTCGACACCGTTCGCCGCGAGCTCGCGCTGGCAGCCGATGCCGGGGGGGACGAGAGCCGCGCGCTCGCCGAGCGACTGACGGCTCCGCTCGAGTCGGCGATCAGGCTGACGCTGCTGGATGCGCTATCGGCCGCCGCGGATGAGATCACGCGCGAGCTCGCTCCGGGCTCGGCCGAGCTGCGCCTGCGCGGCGGCGAGCCCGAGTTCGTCGTGACACCGGCGCCAACCGACGAGCCGGTGGCCGACGTGCTGCCGGCAGCCGCGCCGCCGGCCGCCGACGAGGGCGCGATGACGCGGATCAACCTCCGTATGCCCGAGCAGCTCAAGACCGGGATCGAGCAGGCCGCCGCCCGCGAGCGGCTGTCGGTCAACGCCTGGCTCGTCCGCGTCATCGCCACCGCGCTGGCGCGCACGGACGGCGAGCGCCGTCCGCGGCAGAGCGGCGGCCGGATCGGCCAGGCCTACACGGGCTGGGTCCGCTGACACCGCTTCGAACCTGACACGCGCGAGGACATCTCATGCCGACCTTCGACACCCCGCACCCCATCACGGCCACGATCGACATCGTCGCGGGCGACGTCCGCGTCAGCGCCGGCGAGGGCGGCGCCACGAGCGTCACGGTCGAGCCCACCGACGCGTCCAGCGCCGAGGATCGCAAGGCGGCGCAGCTGACCCGCGTCGAGTACGCGAACGGTCAGCTGCTGGTCAAGGCACCCAAGCTGCCCTCGTGGCTTCCGCGGAGCAGCGGCGGCTCGATCGACGTCGCGATCGAGCTTCCGGCGGGCTCGCGCCTGCACGGCGGTGCGGGGCTTGCGGGGTTCACGTGCGACGGCCCGCTCGGCGAATGCCGGATCAGGACAGGGCTCGGTCACATCCGGATCGACCGAGCCGAGACGGTGAGCCTCAAGACCGGGAGTGGCGACATCAGCGTCGACCGCGCGACGGGCCACGCGGACATCACCGTCGGGTCCGGCGAGATCCGCGTGCGCGAGCTCGAGGCGAGCGCCGTGATCAAGAACTCCAACGGCGACACTTGGGTCTCGCTCGCGCGCGGCCACCTGCGGGTCAGCGGGGCGAACGGCAACATCGCCGTGGACGTCGCGCAGGCCGGCCTCGTCGCCAAGTCCGCCAAGGGCGACGTCAGGCTCGGAGAGGCGGTGCGGAGCGCGGTCGTGCTCGAGACCAAGCTGGGCGACCTCGAGGTCGGCATACGCGACGGCATCGCGGCGTGGCTCGACGTGCGCACCACCGCCGGCAGCGTTCACAACGGGCTCGAGGCGGCCGACGCCCCCGAGCCGTCGGCCGAGACGGTCGAGGTGCGCGCGCGCACCACGGCCGGCGACGTCGTCATCAGGCGCCCATGACCGGCGCATACGGCTATCCGTACCGGTGGGGCCGAAGGGGCATGGGACAATGCCGGGGAAACGAATGAGCGCGTCGAGTCGTCGACGACCATTGCTGGGCCGTGGCGCGGATGCGTCGCGCGGCATGCGCCGGGGGATGGCCGTGGCGGTCGCGGCGGCAGCGGCCGCAACCTGGGTGGGCACGGCCTCGAGCGAGCACACCGAGTTGCGCGGCCTGTGGATCGCCGGCTCGATGATGGTCACGTGGGGGTTCCTCGGCGCGGGGCTGTTCGCGTGGGCCAAGCGCCCGGACAACGCCGTCGGGCCGCTGATGGTCGCCGTCGCGTTCAGCTGGGTCGTATCGGACCTGGCGTTCTCGAACGCCGACCTGCTGTTCAGCCTCGGATCGGCGCTCGGGCAGATCTTCATCGCCGTGACCGTGCATCTGCTGCTGGTGTTTCCGACGGGTCGGTTCGAGCACCGCATCGACCGGTTGATCGCGGCGGCGGCGTACCTTGCCGCCGGGGTGCTCTATGTGGGCGCGTTCGCCTTCGCCGATCCGGAGGCGTTCGGCTGCGCCGACTGTCCGGGCAACTCCTTGCTGATCGCCGACGACAAGCCGCTCGCCGACGCGCTCGGCATGGCCGTCCGCATCGTCTACGCCGCGGTCGCGCTCGCGCTCGTCCTCAGGCTGGTCACGCGCTGGCTGCGCGCCACGCCGGTGCGGCGGCAGGCGCTGACGGCCGTCATGTTCGCCGGCGCAGCGCTCGCCGTGCTGCTCTTCGCAGCCACGACGCTCATCCCCGTGGTAGGCGCCGATTCCACGCTGGCCGGCGCCATGGCGATCGCGGCGCTCGTGCCGTTCGGCCTCGTGCCCTACCTGTTCATCGGAAGCCTCGCCCGGACGCGCATCATCCGCGGTGGAGCGTTCCGCGGGCTCGTCGACGAGCTGAGCGAGGCGCCGGGTCCGGCCGACCTGCGCGCCGCGCTGGCGCGGACTCTCGGCGACCCGTCGGTCCGGCTTGCGTTCTGGCTCCCGGAATCGGAGAGCTACGTCGACGCCGACGGCAGGCCCGCCGATCTGAACGCGCAGGACCCGCGCCGCGCTGTCAGCGAGATCCGGCGCCACGACCGGCCGGTGGCCGCGATCGTCCACGACGCCGCGCTGCTCGACGATCCCGAGCTCGTGCGCGGGGTCGGCGCCGCGGCCGCCCTGGCGCTGGAGAACGCGCGCCTCGACGCAGAGCTGAAAGCCAACGTCGAGGAGCTCCGCGCCTCGCGCGCGCGAGTGATCGAGGCGACCCTGGACGAGCGCCGCCGGCTCGAGCGCGACCTCCACGACGGAGCGCAGCAGCGGCTCGTGTCGCTCTCGATCGGCCTCCGGCTCGCCGACGCGCGCCTCGAGCACGACCCGGAAGGCGCGCGCGAGCTGCTGCAGACGGCCGGCGGCGAACTGGAGGCGGCGCTCGGCGAGCTACGCGAGCTCGCGCGCGGAATCCATCCGACGGTGCTCACGAACCGCGGGCTCGACGCCGCGCTCGAGACGGTCGCGCGTCGTGCGCCGCTTCCCGTCGAGCTCGAGGCCAGGGTCGGGGAGCGCCTGCCCGAGCCTGTCGAACTGGCGGCGTACTTCGTCGTGACCGAGGCGCTCACGAACGTCGCCAAGTACGCGAACGCCAGCAGCGCGACCGTACGCGCGATCCGTGACAACGGCCACCTCGTCGTCGAAGTCGCCGACGACGGCGTGGGCGGCGCGGACCCCAGCAAGGGATCCGGTCTCCGCGGCCTCACCGAGCGCGTCGCCGCGCTCGACGGCACGCTCGAGCTGCGCAGCGATGCGGTCGGCGGCACGCGTCTGCGCGCCGACATCCCCGTCGACGCGCTGCCGCTGCTGACGCCGCCGCGCCGGCCGAGCGAGGAGCTTCTGTAGCATTAGTCACAAAAAGGACTCGGACATGTTCTTAGCTCTCGCCCTCCTCGTCGGCATCGCGTTGCTCTTCGTTCTCATCGATCGGTTCGGCGCGGAGTCGCGGCCGGACTTCCTGGACCCGCGGCACAAGCACGGGCCCGCCATCACGCCGTTCCGCCTGGGCTCGACGCGCTAAGGCCGAGCGCGCGGCTCGCCGCTTGGTGCATGCATACGCATACGATCCAGGCATGCCCCGCGCGCGAGCCGGTCGCGACGACGCCCTGATGGATGCGTGGCGCGATCTGCTCGCGCGTCACGCGCGAACACATGGCGCACTGGAACGGGCCCTGAAGCCGCACGATCTCGGCGTCAGCGAGTTCGAGGTGCTGGACCGTCTGGCGGCCGACGTCAAGGACCAGCGCCGCATGCAGGAGCTGGGGGAGGCGGTGCATCTCAGCCAGAGCGCGCTGTCGCGGGTCGTCGGACGGCTGGAGCGGGACGGCCTGGTCAGCCGCGGCCTGTGCCCGGAGGACCGGCGCGGGATCTACGTCTGCATCACGGACGCCGGCCGTGCCCGCCACGCTGCGGCCCGCCGCGCGCATCGTGCCGCGCTCGCGGACGCGCTCGGCAACCGCTGACTCCCGCGCCGCCGGCCGGACGGGCGGCTAACCGTATTGACGTACATGCATGTGCATACATACTCTCAAATGAATGTGGACCCATCGCAAGATCGAGCGTACTTACCTCGTCTTGCTGCTGGGGAACACGCTCGCGGCGTCGTTCATCTGGGGCATCAACACGATCTTCTTGCTCGACGCAGGGCTCTCGAACCTGGAGGCGTTCGCGGCCAACGCGTTCTTCACCGCGGGCATGGTCGTGTTCGAGGTGCCGACCGGCATCGTCGCCGACACGGTCGGGCGGCGGCGGTCGTACCTGCTCGGCACCGTCACGCTGAGCGCGGCGACGCTGCTCTACGTGGTGCTGTGGCAGCTGGGCGCGCCGTTCTGGCAGTGGGCGGTCGTGTCGCTGTTGCTCGGGCTCGGATTCACGTTCTTCTCCGGCGCCGTCGAGGCCTGGCTCGTCGACGCGATGGACGCGACGGGCTTCGCGGGCGACATGGAGTCGGTGTTCGGGCGCGGCCAGATCGTGGCCGGCGCGGCGATGCTGACCGGTTCGCTCGCGGGCGGCTTCATCGCCCAGCACGCCGGCCTCGGCGTGCCGTTCGTCCTGCGCGGAGTCGTGCTGATGGTTATGTTCGTCGTCGCGTTCAGGCTGATGTACGACATCGGCTTCACGCCGGAGCGCGGCGGGCGGCCGCTGGCCGAGATGCGGAAGATCGCCGCCGCCGGGATCGAGCACGGCTGGCGGGTGCCCGCGGTCAAGTGGCTGATGGTCGAGGCGCTGTTCATCGGCGGCGTCGGCGTGTATGCGTTCTACGCGCTGCAGCCGTACCTGCTCGAGCTGTACGGCGATCCGCACGCGTACCAGATCGCCGGCCTCGTGGCCGCGATCGTGGCCGGCGCCCAGATCCTCGGCGGCGTAGCGGCGCCGCTGATCCGGCGGCTGTTCCACCGCCGCACCTCGGCGTTGATCGCGATGGCGGGCGCGAGCGCCGTGACGCTCGGCGCGATCGGGATCGTCCAGAGCTTCTGGGCGGTGATCGCGCTGATCAGCGTCTGGGGCATGCTGTTCGCGGCCACCATGCCGATCCGCCAGGCTTACATGAACGGCCTGATCCCGTCGCGCCAGCGCGCGACGATCTTGTCTATGGACTCCTTGATGGCCTCCAGCGGCGGCGTCTGGACGCAGCCCGCGCTCGGCCGCGCCGCGGACGCTTGGGGTTATGCGCCGACGTACCTGATCGGGGCGGCGATCTCGGCGCTGGCGCTACCGTTCCTCACGCTCTCGCGGCGCCAGAACGCTCCCGCGGACACCCCGACCGAACGCGCCCCGCTGCCGGCGGTCGGTCAGCCGGCCTGACAGCATGCTGGTCGTGCGTACGCCGCCCGTACCGACGTCGAGCGCCCCGCTGCAGCGATCGGTTGCCGCATGTCTGGCGGCGATTCTCGAGCTCGACGCCGATGAGGTCCCCGTACCGGACGAGCGGCATCCGGAGCCCTGGACGGTCTGGCGCAACTGGCTCGCGCAACGCGGGGTCGGCCTCGTGCCTATCTCCGAGCCGGCGACGTTCGACTGGCCGGGGCCGTGGCTGGCGCTGCTGCGAGCAGCCGCAGGCGAGGGTCGCATCGGTGCGGTGGCGTTCGGCGCGCCGCCGGGGCTGGCGTGGAATCCCTTGGGCGGCCCGGAGACGTTCGAGGCGGTCGAGCTCGGCTACGTGATCGCCCCTGCCGACGTCGCGCTGTGGATGCCTGCGCGCGCTGCGGCTCCGCGCACCGCCGGCAGCGTGGAGGCGGTGGTGGTCGCGGCGGCGGCGGAGGCGCCGACGGTCCTGGTCGACCGGGCGATGGCGCGAGCGGGCCGCGGGCTGGAAGGCGACCGTTACTTCGATCGGCGCGGGACGTTCTCCAGCGCTCACGGACGCGGACACGACCTCACGCTGATCGAGGCGGAGGTGCTCGACGAGCTCGAGCTTCCTTCTGGGCGACTCGCGCCCGCCGAGGCGCGGAGGAACATCGTGACACGCGGCATCGACCTGAACGCGCTCGTCGGCGAGCACTTCACGATCGGCGCCGTTGAGTGCTTCGGCCAACGGTTGTGCGAGCCGTGCGCGCATCTGGAACGCCTGACCGCGGCGGCCGGCAAGAGCGGCACGCTACGGGCGCTGATCCACAAGGGAGGCTTGCGCGCCGACGTGCTCAGCGACGGTGAGATCGGCGTCGGCGATCGGATTGCGCAGGGTTCAGCGAGACGGTGACCGCGGTGGTAAGACGCGGCCCGTGATCGCGACCGCGTTCTCCACCGGCAGCGACGCCGACGACGATCCCGCGGCGAGCACGAACGTGCCCGGCTCGACCGTCCATCCGCCGTCGTCCGGGTCCCAGTGCTCGAACGCCCGGGCGGCCACGCGCACCGTCGCCGCGACCTCCTCGCCGGGGTCGGCGGAGATCACGGCGAAGCCCGCCAGCCAGCGGACCGGTCGCTCGACGCCGCCGTCCGGGCGCGACGCGTAGACCTGGACGACCTCGCGGCCGCGGCGCGCGCCGGTGTTGCGGACGCGCACGACGACGTCGACGTCCGCGCCCGCTGCGCTCTCGGCGGGCGTCTCGAGCGCGGCGTACTCCCAGCCGGTGTAGCCGAGGCCGTGGCCGAACGGGAAGCGCGGCTCGCGGCCGTCGTGTTCGTACGCGCGGTAGCCGACGAACAGCCCCTCGTCGTACGTCAGCACGCCGTCGACCGGCCGCGTCGACGGCAGCCCCGCCTCCGCCTGCGGCCACGTCGTCGGCAGCCGGCCGCCCGGCTCCTCGGCGCCCAGCAGGACGTCCGCGAGCGCGTTGCCGAACTCCTGCCCCGGGAACCAGGCGAGCAGCACGGCGGCCACGTCGCCGGCCCACGGAAGCAGCACCGGTGCGCCGGCGTTGACGACCGCCACCGTGCGCGGGTTCGCTTCCGCCACGCGCCGCACGAGCTCGTCCTGGCGCCCCGGCAGCGCGAGCGACGTGCGATCGAAGCCCTCGCTCTCGACCTCCTCCGTCGTCCCGACGACGACCACCGCGACGTCGGCGTCGCGGGCGCGCGCGACCGCGCGCTCGATCTCCTCCTCATCGCTGCCGTGCGGCGGCTGGAGGTTCAGCTGGAAGGCGGCGCCGCCGAGGTCGACGTGATCGCTCTCGAGCCCGCCGCGGTCGTGCGTGAGGACGACGTCGACCTCGTCGGCGACCGCGAGCTCGACGCCGTGAACGTGCTGCGGCGGCGCCATGAGCGCCTCGACGATGTCGGCGCCGGGCGGCAGCTCGAGGCTGCCGTCGTAGACCGGCTCGCCGCCGACCGACAGGCGGTAGCGGCCGACGCCGGAGACGCCCAGCTCGTAAGTGCCCGGGTCGGTCGCGCGCAGCACCGTGCGCACCTCGATGCTCGCGACTTCGTCCGACGGGACGTCCGGTCCGAACGAGCCCAGCCAGTTGAACGAGGCGCCGCGGCGTCGCTCGGTGCCGAGCACGCGGCCGTCGCCGGCGCGGAAGCGGACCTCGACGCCCGCGCCGCCGCCGTCCGGCCGCCGCAGCCACGTCAGGCCGGCGACCGGCGTTCGGCTGCTCGCGATCACGCCGATCGCGTGGTCGACCTGGACGTCGGGTTCGAGCGCGGCTCGGATGCCGTCGAGCGGCGCGATCGTGTACGGCGGGAACACCGTCGCGCTGCCGCCGCCGAGCGTCCGCGCGACCGCGGCGTTCGGGCCGACCACGGCGATCCGCTCGAGCCGCGCCGCGTCGAGCGGCAGCAGCGAGTCCCGGTTGCGCGCGAGCACGAAGCCGGCAGCGGCGACGCGGCGAAGCTCCGCCGCGACCGCGGCTTCGTCGTAGGCCGGCGCGGACGCCGGCTCCGTACCCTCCAGCGCGCCGACGCGGGCCGCGAGCCGCAGCACCCGTTTCACCTTGTCGTCGATCGTCCGCTCGTCGACGCTGCCCGTGCGCACCGCCGTCACGAGCGCGTCGCCCCACGCGCCGGTCGGACCGGGCATGACCAGGTCGAGCGCCGCGTTGGCGCTTGGCTCGGTCCTGCGCACCGCGAACCAGTCGGACATGACCAGCCCGTCGAAGCCCCACTCGCCGTGCAGAATGTCGCGCAGCAGCGGGCTCTCCGTCATCGGGTGCCCGTTCACGCCGTTGTAGGCGGCCATGACCGCCCAGGCGCCGCCCGCGCGCACGATCGCCTCGAACGGCGCGAGATAGAGCTCGCGCAGCGCCCGCTCGTCGATGCGGGCGTCGAGCGTCATCCGCTCCGTCTCGGAGTCGTTGGCGACGAAGTGCTTGACGGTGGCCCCGACGCCGCCGGCCTGGACGCCGCGCACGTAGGCCGTGCCGATGCGCGCGGTCAGCAGCGGGTCCTCGCTGAAGCACTCGAAGTGGCGCCCGCCGTAAGGCGTGCGATGCAGGTTCACGGTCGGCGCGAGCAGCACGTGGGCGCCCTTGCGGCGCGACTCGTACGCGAGCAGCCCGCCGAGCCGCTTGACGAGCTGCTCGTCCCACGTCGCGGCCAGCGCCGTCGGCGACGGCACGTTGGCCGAGGGGTCGCGCTCGTCCCAGGTCTCGCCGCGCACGCCGGCGGGTCCGTCGGAGACCACCAACCGGCGCAGGCCCGCGGCCGGCTCCGCGTGCAGCGACCAGAAGTCGGCGCCGGTCAGCAGCCGCACCTTCTGCTCGAGTGACAGCGCCGCAATGCGCTCGGCGAGCTCAGCTTCGCTGACGGTCGATCGAGAAGTCGTGCGCGAGGTCATGCCGCCGCCCCGCGATCAGCGGAGCGCGGCGAACCCTACTGCGAAGGCGCGAGGCCGCGGAGGGTGCCGCGCGCTCAGGCGGCGAGCTCGCCGAGCGCGTCGATCTCGAGCAGCTGGTCGAGGTCGGACGCCGACTGCGGACGCGCGAAGTGGTAGCCCTGGGAGAGATTGCAGCCGAGCGCCAGCAGCGCCTCGACCTGCTCGGCGCACTCGACTCCCTCGGCGATCGCCGCCAGGCCGAGGCCGCTGGCGAGCCGCAGGACCGCGTCGACGATCGCGTGATCCTCGCCGTCGCCGGTGACGCCGTCGATGAACGACTTGTCGATCTTGATCGTGTCGACCGGCAGCAGCGCCTTGAGCTGGGAGAGCGACGAGTAGCCGATACCGAAGTCGTCGATCGCGAGCCGGACGCCGATCGACTTCAACCGCTCGAGGATCGCGGTCGCCGCCTCGGGGTCGGCCATGACGGCGCTCTCGGTGATCTCGAGGCAGAGCAGCTCCGGCTTGAGCCCGGAGCTTGCGAGCGCCGCACCGACGGCGCTGGCGAACTGCTCGCTGGCCAGCTGGCGCGGTGAGACGTTGACCGAGATGCTGAGCTCGCGGCCGCGCTCGCGCGCCCAGGTCGCCGCCTGGCGGCAAGCCTCGCTGACGACGAACTCGCCGATCGGGATGATCAGGCCGGTCTGCTCGGCGATCGGGATGAAAACGGGCGGGACGATGACCCCGCGCTGCGGGTGGTTCCAGCGCAGCAGCGCCTCGGCGCCGACGATGCGGCCGGTCTCGAGCTCGACCTGCGGCTGGTAGACGACCACCAGCTCGCCGCGCTCGAGCGCATGGCGCAGCCCGCCCTCGAGGTCGAGCCGCTCGACGCTGCGCTGGCGCATCGACTCGTCGAACACCTCGCAGCGCGCCTTGCCGAGCTCCTTGGCGCGGTACATCGCGGCGTCGGCGTCGCGCAGCAGGATCTCGGGGTCGGCGATCTCTGAACGGGCGCTGCGGACGCCGAAGCTGGCGGTCACGAAGCGCTGGCGGCCGTCGAGCTCGACCGGCGCGCGCAGCGCGCTGGCCAGGCGGTCGGCGACGCGCCGCGCGGCGTTCTCGCCGCCGACCGCGATCGTTACGGCGAACTCGTCGCCACCGAAGCGCGCGATCACGTCGCCGGGACGGAGTACGCGCCGCATCCGCTCAGCGACGACCTCCAGCAGGTGGTCGCCGGCGCCGTGACCGAGCGAGTCGTTGATCAGCTTGAAGTTGTCGAGGTCGACGAACAGCACCGCGACCTCCTCGCCGCCCTGCGCGATCAGCTCGCGCAGGCGCTGCATGAACAGCGTCCGGTTCGGCAGCCCTGTGAGCGGGTCGTGGTGCGCCTGGTAATCGAGCTGGCGCTCGACGCCCTTGCGCGCGGAAATGTCGAGCACGTGCGCGACCCAGTAGGCGGGCGCGTCGCCGCGGTCGTGCACCAGCGAGTGCTGCCACAGGCCCCAGCCGATGCTGCCGTCGGCGCGCGTGAAACGGCGCTCGATCTCGACGCCGGTGACCGCGGGCCATGGCGCTTCGCCACGGTCCTCTTCGGGCGTGAGCTCGTCGAGTGCCATGCCGACCAGCTCGTCCTCGCTGCGGCCGGTCGCCGCGCAGAGGCAGGCGTTGACGCGCTGGATCGTGCCGTCGAGCGCGACGATCGCCATGCCGATCGGCGCGTCCTCGAAAGCGGAGCGGAAGCGCACGTCGCTCTCGCGCATCGCGTCGCGGGCGTCCTCGTTCATGCGCCAGGACACGATGTTGACGACGCCGAGCGCGCTGATGAACAGCGCGTGGACGGCCGCCCAGCGCCACGGGTACTCCTGGCCGCCGACGTGGTTGTAGACGGACGCGGCGTCGAGCGCGCCCATCATGCCGTGGTGGACGAGCACGTAGAGGAACGCGAGTAGGTACGGGAACCACTCCTCGTAGGTCGCGAGCAGCGTGACCATCACGAAAAAGTGGAAGTGCGCCTCGATCTGCCCGTCCCAGAGGTGCACGAGGATGCTCGACGAGGTCAGCAGGCCGAGGCAGACCATCGCCGACCTGCCGCGCCGTCCGAGCCGCGGCACGCTCGCCGCGAGCGCGAACGTGGTGACCGGGCTGATCTCGAACAGCGCATGGCCGACCGAGTTGCCCGTCGCAAGCGCGAACGCGAACAGCGCCGGGACGTGCAGCCACACGATCAGCGTCATCGCGCGGTGCCGCCGCGCCCACAGCTCGGGCGGAAGCGTCTGCCCGCGCGGCAGCCGGTCGCGCCAGCTCACCCGGCCGGTCGTCGTCATCGGTCCGGGGGCCGGAAGTGGCACGAGCACGGTTATCGGCAGCCGGTGCCACCGGGTTTAGCCTCAAGCGGCTTCACGCCGTTGCCGATGTCCACGGGGTGAGCACAGCTGCATCTCTCGGCGACGTCCTGCGGCTCAGCCCGAACCGCCTGCGCGGCGAGGCGCCGGCGCTGAGCAGCGCCCGCGCGCTGCGCATCCTCTTCCTCGCGTCGGCACACAACAGCCTCAGCCAGCGCGCGCTGATCGCGCTGCGTGAGCGCGGGCATGACATCGAGGTCGCGGTCGTCGACTCGGCCGAGCAGATGGAGGCGGCCGTCGCGCGCCACCGTCCCGAGCTGGTCGTCTGCCCGTTCCTGAAGCGCATCATCCCGGAGTCGATCTGGGCCAACCACCGCTGCCTGGTCGTGCACCCCGGGCCGGTCGGCGACCGTGGCGGCTCGTCGCTGGACTGGGCGATCGAGCTAGGCATGGCCGAATGGGGCGTGACGGTGCTCGAGGCCAGCGGTGAGATCGACGGCGGCGACATCTGGGCGGCGCGCACGTTCCGCACCCGCGCGGTGGGGAAGAGCAGCCTCTATCGCCACGAGGTCCGCCGCGCCGCGGTCGAGGCGCTCGTCGAGGCGGTCGACGAGGTCTCGGCCGGTCAGTTCTCGCCGCAGCCGCTGCGTTACGACGACCCGGGCGTGACCGGCCGCGCGCGGCCGCTGATGAAGCAGGAAGAGCGCGCGATCGACTGGCTCGCCGACGGCACCGCGACGGTGCTGCGCAAGGTCCACGCCGCCG
>Ga0081538_10004742_pt1 | contig 12441 bp, 13 predicted proteins | sample TabmetS5T2R1_FD_71022 | JGI IMG/M metagenome (GOLD analysis project Ga0081538, IMG submission 71022) | Tabebuia heterophylla rhizosphere microbial communities from the University of Puerto Rico - S5T2R1 | ecosystem: Host-associated > Plants > Roots > Rhizosphere ...
CCTTTTGAGCATTTCTTATGGCTTGATTTGGTGGATCTCAATAGTACGGAGATTAAGGAGATGATAAATGCATTAGTAGAAAACGATATACCCGTAGATCCTACTTTGAGCATATATGAGGTTATGCTAAAGGATGATGATGATATAGATCAGTATGGATTTTCTGATCCACAGAATCAGCTACGGTGGGCCAAAGTGCTGCAGTTGACAAAAATTATGTATGACAATGGAGTACAAATCCTATCGGGTTCTGATATACCAAACTTTGGGCTAGTTCCAGGAGCAAGTCTTCATAATGAGTTAGAGGTGTTAGTAGAAGCTGGTATAAAGCCATTAGAAGTTATAGAGATTGCAACAAATAATGGTGCTAAGGCTCTAGGCATAGACGATAGAGTAGGTACAATACAACCTGAAAAGCAAGCTGATATGATCATTCTTTCTGCAAATCCTCTGGAAAATATAAGCAATACAAAAGAGATTGAAGCAGTATTGGTTGACGGTAGATTTGCTGATATAGACAACAATGACAACCAATGATTGGTAAAATGAATGTCTCTTCTTCTTCTTCTCTCTCTATCTATCCCTGCTGCTGCCTGTCAAGCTGATATATTCGTAGGCCTTGACTGCATTGTCAAATGCATATTGCACGTGCTGAAATTGTTTTCTAAACTCGGCTACGTCCTTGGCTACCATTGCTGGATCCTGTTTATCCACCACAACTCGCTTGATAAAATTAGCAATCTCTTTCATCTCACCTTCCTTCATACCTAGACGCGTAGTCTCCGGTACTCCTATTCTCACGCCGCTAGGATGCATATAGTGTCTGCCTGCCTTGATGTCACCTGGCAGTAACTGCCGATTCAATATAATGCCTGCTTTCTCTAGCTCCTCTTCTATGGTACCGCCATCGCCAAACTTACTCACATCTACGGCAATCTGGTGTGATGCAGTGTAGCCATTCTTTTCTCCTAGAAGCAAAAAGCCATAGTTTGCAAGTGCCTGTGCTAATGCCTTTGCATTCCTTATCACCTGTTTGGCATATGCTTTGCCAAATTCTAACGATTCAGCAAGTGCAATGGCCTTGCCTGCCACATGGTGCAGATGGTGACTGCTGGTATTGCCAGGAAATATAGCCTTCTTTATATGCTCTGCATGCCTTGCGTACGATACTATACAACCGCCTTGGGGTCCCCAAAGTGTCTTATGCGAGCTCATGGTTATTGAGTCAGCCCCTTCCCTTAGCGGATCTTGGAACTCGCCTCCTGCGATCAGCCCAGCAACATGTGCTCCGTCATAGTTGATGTACATGCCATAGTCATGCATAAAATCAGCCAATTCTTTAACTGGGTGCGGGAACAAAAACAAACTACCGCCAAACATCCCTATCTTGGGCGTCTTGCCATTGCGTGCCATTTCCTCTATCTTTTTCTTTGTTGCATCTACATCTATCGTCATCTCTTCCTTTGAAAAGGGATAGTGTTCGATGTTTAGGCCATGTACCAGTCCAGCAGTACCTGAGTGTTCTTTCTTTCCATGAGAAATATGGCCCCCTGATGGTATAGATGCAGCCATCATCCAGTCGCCAGGGCTTGAAAAAGCGGCATAGATCGCAAGATTTGCTACGACTCCTGATGTGGCCCTGCAGTCAGCAAATTCAGCTCTAAAGACCCTGCGTGCAAGGTCGTTGCATATCAGCTCTACTTGGTCGATGTAGATGCAGCCTGCATAGACACGCTCACCGGGCCATCCCTCTGCGTAGCGGTTGCCAAAGTCACACATAAGAGCTTCCCTTACTGCAGGGCTTGGGATATTCTCACTTGCTATAAGTGGGATCGATGTGTTAAACCATTTATGATGCTCACGCATAAGCCTCAAAATATCATCATAAGCCTTTTTGGCACTCATTTCAAAGTGATTGATCAAATTGGCTCTTTTAAGTCTTCGATTTGAAATTATATGTGCATTCTTGGTCTTCATGATCTTTGAATTTGTTCATTAACATGCTATATCTTTAGGCAAGCCTGCTGACTGCAAATGCCGAACCAAATGTTACGATACTTCCAATGATTGTGACAAATCCTACAAGCGTCCAGTTAACATCTGGCAACTGCAAGGCGGGCAGATCTGCTATACTAAGAAAGTAGGTGCCAAAGGTCATCAAGAATATTCCAACAACTATCAGCCCAATTACTTTAAGCATATATGCGTCAAAAACTCTGCAATAGAACCATAAGACTGAGCAAGCTTGAAAGATTTGATAAAGTGAGATACCAAATCAACCTTATATATCAAAGCGATCGAAATGTAGCTTGTTGAGTTGGTAAGCATTATCCCTTCTGAGTGTACAAGCTATAGAAGTATTCACAAAGCAAGACGGTAATCGACATACTTTTATGACACTTATTATAAGTTATCTGTCTAATCTTTAATAGTCTGCTGAGTCATAAGAGATAGCGTGCGATACAGAAGCAGAACCGACATTATATCACAAATTCTTGAGGCCGCAAGTGGTGGAGCAACAAAAACTAAGATAATGTACAGAGCATTTCTGTCATATGCTCAACTAAAAGAATATCTCAATGTTCTCACTATCAATGGTCTACTTGACTTTAATTCTTCAGAACAGATTTTTAGGACAACTGAAAAGGGAGACAAATTTCTAAGACTATACACCCAGATCGGAGAAATCGCACCGCCGGGCTTAGACGAATCCATTTCAGCAAGAAGAAAATAGTGAGAGAGAGAGAGACACACACCTAAAAAGACAGGATACATGTTATGAGTCCTAATTCATTTACTTGCAAGTATATTCTGTCAATTGTCTTAAGAGAAACATCTTAACAGGATGATAATCTCCCGTATTTAGTATCGTAAAAGACATGAATCAGAGGATTAACCTATATGTTTATTTCTCATGTTATCATTGTGTTACTTTTTCGTAGTCTTATTTTTCAATTAGTTTGAGAAGATTATCAATTACTGTTGTCTGAAATCAGTATCGACAGCCAGTGACCTAACTACTTCAGTCCAAGCAATACTGATGTTTGTCCTATTGTAGCCACCACCACCAAGCGCAATTATCCTGCCATTGCAATGCTTGTGGGCCAATCTGTGAACAGAACTTGCAGCAAACATGTGTGATTTTGAAGTATATTGCAAATGCGTTATTGGATCACCTGCAAGCCCATCTGCACCACATTGCAGTATTATCAATTCGGGCTTTATATTATCAACAAAGTGTTCTATCTTAGAAAATGCTTCTATGAATTCGTCGTCACCAGCGCCCGGCTCAAGCGGTATGTTAAGCTTGGTACTTGCCGCTGCACCTCTGCCTATTTCACTTGCTGATCCAGTGCCTGGGTAGAGGTAGCGGCCATCTTCGTGAATGTCTGCAAAGAACAGGAGTGGATCATCTTCAAATTCATAAAAGACTCCATCTCCGTGGTGTGCGTCAATATCAATATACGCTATCCGGTTTATTCTATATTTTTTTCGTGCTGCCAAGATGGCGATACCTATATCATTGAATATGCAAAAGCCACCTGCAGAGTCACGTCTTGCATGATGCAAGCCACCTATAGGGTTGAAAGTATGATCCACTTTTCTCTTCTCACTGTCTCTGCCCGTCATTACCATGTCAAGTGCAGCCAATGTCGATCCAACAACATAGAGTGAGGCTTCAAAAGCGCCCTTGAATGCTGGTGTGTCACCCTTGTCAAGTAGCACACCACCGCGCCTTGATGCCACTTTTACCAATTCAACATATGCTGAGTCATGAAATAATACCGCATCCTGATCTCCTGCCATCACCGGCTCTTCTACTACGATATTGCCAATGCTTTCACTCTGCAGCTTGTTCCAGAACACATCAAGCCTGTCGGTTCCAAATGGATGAGAGCCGCCAAATCCATATCTTGCTAGCCCCTTACCATAAAACACAGCTGTCTGGCACATCTTTTGTTAGACAACAATGGAAGCAACTGCAAATAAATATTCTCAACGACCGTTAGACAGTTGTAGCTGCATGTTCACTGGTATTGTCAAGGGCGTAGGCATGGTTACATCCGTCTCAAAGAGCAAAAGTGGGGCTGAGATCATTATACGAGTCAGGCTAGGAAAGTTTAGTCGAGGTCTTAAGAACGGCGACAGCCTTTGCATAAATGGCGCTTGCCTCACAGTGACAAGACTGTCAAAAAGCGTAGCAGAGTTTCAAATTATATCTGAGACCATCCGTCGAACAAACCTTGGCCAAACCAAACCTGGAGAAATGGTTAACATCGAGAGGTCGCTGAAAGTTGGGGATAGGCTTGAAGGACACTTTGTTTTAGGCCATGTGGATGGCACTGGGGTCATTGAGGATATTCAAAGGATGTCGTCTGAAACAACTATCTGGATGAAGCTAGACAAGTGGTTAACAAAATCACTAGTCCCAAAGGGCTCGATTGCAGTTGACGGCGTTAGCCTCACTGTAGTGGGCGTTGAGGGTGATCGTGTATCTGTCTCACTCATACCCCACACCTTGAAGGTGACAACCCTTGGTATGAAGCATAGAGGAGACCGTGTTAATATTGAGACAGATATTCTTGGTAAATATGTCACGACCAACTTGCCAAAGACCTAGAAGTTAAAATAAAACATTTAATCTTCGTACATACATTACTTCTCCTGCATATGCCTATAGTAACAGTGGCAACGTATACAGGAAGAACTCAAACTGAAAAGGATCGATTGGCGGAAGCAATAACTGACGACATTATAAGAATATGGAAGGTGCAGAAAAAAGATGTCATTGTAGTTTTTCAAGAAGCATCTCATGGGAACTGGTACGCATCAGGCGTTCGTTTATAGTATCAGAGATACAGCGCAATTACTAGACTAATTATACTAGGGAACTACTAATCACTTTACACGCCTTACAAAACAACGCCATATACAACACTACCAAAAGCTTGGTAGTAACCAAACTTTTAGTAATCTTTTAATAAGATTGAGCGACAAAACTAATAGTTGTCTCTTGCCGAAGCAATAGCAGCTCTAAAGGCTGGCAGGTTTGTACTCGTTCATGACGACAAAGCACGTGAGAACGAGATCGATATGGTAATTGCCGCCCAGCATATCAAGCCGTATCACATCGCAACGATGAGAAAAGACGCTGGGGGACTTGTGTGCCTTGCGATCTCAAACGAGATTACAAGCAAGCTGGGATTAGTCTATATGCATGACATCATAGCAGATATGGGCAAGGTAAACCCGGTATTTTCAAAATTGACAGAGGGCAGAACGAACTATGGGGATAAGCCGTCATTTTCAATAGCGGTCAACCACCGCTCGACCTACACTGGCATCACCGATCAGGACAGGGCACTTACCATATTAAAGATGGCAGAAGTGTGCAAGAACATTGACAATGGCGGCGTAGAACAATTTGCTAAGAACTTTCGAGCGCCAGGCCATGTGCCGATACTTATAGCATCAAAGCATCTACTACACGACAGGATGGGTCACACCGAGCTATGCGTTTATCTAACACAGCTTGCAGAGCTTGTACCTGCAGTAGCTATTTGTGAGATGATGGACTCAATGACGCATAGGTCGCTCTCAATTGACACTGCTCAAAAATATGCAGCAAGGTTTGGCCTCCCTTTAATTGAGGCAAGCGAACTCAAAGCTAATGCCAGGGTGGCATAACGAACAATTGATTTATCTTGCAATAGTGGTTTCCGAGTTCAACAGCGAGATAACATTGAAGATGCTAGAAGGTGCAAGAGATCATGCATCTAATGTAAGCGCTGAGGTGAGCTATATCTTGTATGTGCCTGGCACCTTTGATATGCCCCTTGCAGTTGAGCAATTGTTGAGAAAGAAGAATGTGGACGCCGTAGTCACACTTGGCGCTGTGATAAAAGGTGATACCCGGCACGATGACATCGTAGCTGAAAATGCGGCACGACTAATAGCAGATCTATCGCTAAAGTATGGCAAGCCTGTGACACTTGGTGTAGCGGGACCTGGAATGACTCTTGAGCAAGCAAGAGCACGAGCAGAGCTCGTTCCGACTAGAGCAGTCAATGCGGCAGTAAACATGGTTTTGCGGTTGAGAAAGCTACAAAAGGCAGCCGGCAGAGGGATCGTTATAATAAATGATACAGCTGACAATAATTAGGATTGAAGGATACGGTCAATGGACTCTTACCCTTGGAAGTGACAGAGAAGCACAGCTTCAGATGCTACAAGCTAGGATCTATCATGATGTGCAAAAACTATTCTCAGAAAGAGATAGCATAGTTTTCTTCAATAGGTTCGACGAATATTTTGCGATAACAAATGGCCTTAATGCGGATGATCATTTACACATTCAGCAGGAGCTTACAAAGCTGTATGACAACATGTTAATGTCGATGACAATTGGCGCCGGCAAGACTGCATTTGAAGCAAACCTGAACGCTTACCGCACAAGAAAAGAGGGGAGGAGGAGGAGGATCCTTGATGGCAGCGCTAGAATATTTGGCAGTGTGCACCCTCAGGCAGACCTAGCTCAAATAATGCATATCGATATTGATAGCTCTGCAAAAGTTGGTAATAGGCTATCGCCTTATGAACTGACAGTACTCATTATGAAAATCTACAGCAGGCTTGCAGAAGAGTTCTTGAAGCACAATTCGCTTGCATTCTTTCTTGGCGGCGATAATATCATGGTAATTTCTAATGGCATGACAAAAGAGCAGGCTGACGAAGTGCTAAAGAGGGTGACTGCCGGCAATGATATCAAGCTCAACTGCGGTATAGGGATTGGCAAGACAGGTAGAAGAGCAGCAGAAGCCGCGACAAAGGCACTTGACACAATTAGAGACCTGCGAGAGGAAGGAAAAACCCAAACAATTTATGAAATACAATGTCCCTAGCAATAACAAACGCCAGCCTTCTTGTGGGCAGAGAGCTTGAATATGTTGAGCAGGGCTACATTGAGATTAAAAATGGCAAGATAAGTAGCACCTCTGTTGGTAATTACACCGGTTCTGGTAAGAAGCTGGATGCGAAGGGATTCATAGTCATACCAGGATTTATCAATGCGCACACGCACATTGCTGATTCAATAGGAAAGGATATTGCTGTTGGCCAGCGGCTTAATGCACGAGTGCATCCTGTTTCTGGTGCTAAAAGTAAGATTCTGCAAAAGAGCCTGCCAGAGCATCTAAAGGCGTTCATTAGGAATTCTGCGATTTTAATGACAAAAAAGGGAATAGTTGCATTTGCAGATTTTCGAGAAGATGGACTAGAGGGGATAAGGCTTCTAAAAGATGCAATTGAGGGTCTGCCGATAAAATGCGTAACGCTTGGAAGAATAAATCATTACAGCAGCCCAACAGATACAGCTGGCATGCCGCCTGAAAAAAGAGAGAAGGCTAAACAGGTGGTTGAGCTGGCAGATGGACTTGGAATAAGCGGCGCAAATGAAAACACTGATGCTTCCCTTGATCAATACAGGCAGATAGCAGGAAAAAAATTGATCGCAATACATGCTGCTGAATCAAAAGAGACAGTCAGATTTTCCAAGGAGCACACTGGCAGGAGTGAAGTAGACAGGATAATGGAACATCTAAAGCCTGACTTTGTTGTACATATGACAAATGCAACAAAAAACGAAATGTCCCTCGTTGCAAAAAGTGGGACTGGTGTAGTAATATGCCCCAGGGCAAATGGTGTGCTTGGCGCCGGCATCCCAAAAGTTGCCCAGATGCTTAGGCAAGGCTGCCTCGTGGCTATTGGGACGGATAATGTTATGCTAAATTCTCCAGACATTCTGAGAGAACTGGATTATACCTGGAAGGTGTCAAGGGCGGCTGAAGGAGAAATGTTAACGGCACGGGAACTCTTGAAGATGTCAACTATAAACGCAGCACAAATCTTAAGACTCAATACTGGATGCATAGAGGCCGGTCGTGCGGCAGATCTAGTATTCATTGACAAAAAACATGCCGAGCTCTATCCAGTACATGACCCATATGCTGCAATCGTTCACAGAGTAAGTCAAAGCTCTATCAGAGCAGTCATGATCGATGGGCGGTTTGTAGATTGAAGGTAATAATCAACAGTGCAATGACAGTTGACGGTAAGATCGCTACATCAAGTGGAGATTCAAAAATTTCTTCAAGGGAAGATCTTGTGAGAGTTCATAAGCTGCGCGCTTCTGTAGATGCCATAGTAGTAGGAATATCTACAATCTTAGCAGATAACCCACAGCTCACAGTAAGACTAGCGAAAGGTAAGAACCCCGCTAGGGTGATAGTCGACAGCAGAGGCAGGATCCCCCTTGACTCTCAAATAATGCGCACTGCGTCTAAGGTTAAGACTATTGTAGCAGTGACGGATCAGGCACCTGAGGAAAAGATAATGAAATTAAGAGATATGGGCGCGCAGGTGCTGGTCATAAGCGAAGGAAAAAAGGGACAAAGTGCCGCTGTGCCTCACGGCGTCAACCTTAAACTGCTGTTTCGTAGGCTGGAAAAGATGGGGTTGAAAAAAATATTAGTAGAGGGAGGAGGTGAGCTTAATTGGTCCCTTTTGCATCTTTGGCTTGTCGACGAGCTGACAATAACAATTGCCCCGAAAATAGCAGGCGGCAGGCTGGCAACAACGCTCGTTGAGGGAGATGGATTTGATGAAATAGCCCAAAGCATCAAGCTACACCTTAAGAAAATACAGCGGAAAAAGGACGGCGAGCTTGTGCTGCACTACAAGGTATGACTGGATAGTAGTAGTCTTCTTTTTACATCTTTTGCTTATATAATAACACAACAGAGAGATATAGATAGTATATCTAGGCTAAGATGCGCTTGACAGAGTCAACCTCGAACCTGATCGACATTGAGTTGAGGTTGGTATTCAAGTTTGATAAGTACATATAATTTTTAAGGTCTTTCAACTATACTAATGTGTGGATGTTCTCAAACGAACAAACTCTGCACAGATTCATGCTTGAAAAGACTGAAGGGCAATTTCATGATAGGTACGAGAAAGCACTTGAGCAGGTGAGATCGGAGTTTGGTAGAACCTACTCAATGTTGATTGGCGGAAGGGAGGTAACGACCTCAGCTACTATAACGCATACCTCTCCTATTGACAGAAGAAAAGTGCTTGGACATATGCCGATCGGGACAGTCAGCCATGTTAGGAAGGCCATTGCAGCTGCAAAAGAGGCATTTGAGAGTTGGGGCAAAACGGACTACCGAGAGCGAGTACGAGTATGCAGAGTTGCAGCAGACGTAATGACCGATCGTAAATTTGAGCTTGCCGCATGGGTCTCGTACGAAAATGGCAAGAATCGCTACGAGGCTATAGCAGATATCGATGAAGCTATCGACTTTTTGCGCTACTATTCTGAAGAAATGGAAAGAAATAAGGGATTTAAAACAATGATGAAAAGCGCTAACCAAAATGAAAGAAGTAAAAGCGTAATGAAACCCTACGGAATATGGGGAGTAATTGCTCCCTTTAACTTTCCAGCTGCTATTTTTATAGGCATGAGTACAGGCGCAATAATTACGGGGAATACAGTGGTAGCCAAGCCGTCAAGCAATACTCCAATTATTGCATGTAAGGTTGCAGAAATATTCAAGCAGGCAGGACTGCCAGATGGTGTGTTCAACATAGTCATAGGATCAGGTGGCAAAATAGGCAATGAGCTTGTCACAAACAAGGATGTCGCTGGTATTGTATTCACTGGTTCTCGAGAAACTGGATTGCGCATGGCAAAAGAGATTAGCAATACAGGGCTTAAGCCGCTAATCGCTGAGCTTGGAGGTAAGAATCCTGTAATAGTGACTGAAACGGCTGACATTAATCACGCAGTTGATGGTGTCCTCAAAGCAACGTTTGGCTACTCAGGGCAAAAGTGCAGCGCTTGCTCTCGGGTTTATATTCACAAGAAGGTGAGGGATGAGTTTCTCAGGCGGCTTGTTGAAAAGACAAAGAACCTGCCAGTAGGAAACCCACTTGACTCCAATACCTTTGTTGGTCCACTTGCCAACGAAGATGCCTACAGGAAATATCAAAAATACATAAGGGCAGCCGAGAAGGATGGCAAGGTGCTTGTTGGAGGCTCTATCAAAAAGGATAACGACCTAAAGTACGGCTACTATGTAGAGCCGACTATTATCGTGGGTCTACCAAAAAAACACCAGCTCTTTAGAGAAGAGATGTTTGTTCCCATCCTATGTGCTGCAGACTATGAGAAGTTTGATGACGCTATCAAGCTTGCAAATGACACTGAATATGGATTGACTGCCGGAATATTTACCAGAAAGCAAGAAGAGGTCAAAAAGTTCCTTGATTGCATCGAGGCGGGAGTAGTTTATGTCAACAGGAAGGCAAGCGCAACAACTGGCGCAATGGTTGGATGCCAACCATTTGGCGGATGGAAGAACTCAGGTAGTAGGGGTAAGGGTACGGGAGGACCCCATTACCTCACAGAGTTCATACGCGAGCAGAGTCAGACTATTGTTGTTGACGACTAGCCAACAGATATTGAGATCATCATTCAACTCTGCGACTAGAGTAAAAAAATATTAGGGTTCAAAGATATTTGACCAATTATTATCGCTTGTAGAATGCATCATTCTAATTCCGTAGATACTACGTAACTTATACAGTCTGCCCAAATTTAATAGGCGAGACTGCCTGTATCTTTTATAATGCCCCCTTATTCTGTAGCCATTCGTACCAATTCAGAAATTTGCTTACCTTTATCTTGAGAAAGTGCTGAAATTCCCCCAGTCAAGCTCTGAGCCACAATGCCTTTTTCTGCAAGTACTTCAGCAACTCTGAGTGATGTATTACCCATCATGCAGACGAGCAGTGCCTTCCCGTTATCTTCTCCTCCACCTAATGCTTTATGCAGTTCCTCTGGAATCTTTTGAGTTGCTAAAAGTCGCTCCACATCGCTAGCCTTTGGGACAGAGATCTTGCTTTCATCAACGCCCAGCGAATTGGCAATTAACTCTATTCCCTCCTTTTTAGGAGCATACATTGTATGAATCCAAAGAACTCTGTTGTAGTTTCCGATACTAGATACAGCTTCCTGTAGAGCAACCTCTCGACGATCCTCTCGTACCTCTTGCATCATTTCAATGCTCCTTCTGTACTTTTGGATTCCATCCGCAACTACTACAACAAACTTTCTTCCTCCATCTCCACCGAAATTCGCCATCTGCATCACCGCGTAAAGCGCAAGAGCACTGCTCTCTCCTATGTCATATCCCTTGTCCACAAAAAACTTTAACAGACGTTTTGCCTGTCCAAAATCTACCTCATGTTGTCCGCCGTATCGCTCAGGTTCGTAGAACTTCAATCCTGCTGCTTTTTCTTTGGTCCTTATTCCTGCAACATCTTGGTTACTAAGTGGGAAGATTACGTGTACTGACTTCTTTCCATATCTATCCATCAAATATCTGCTCAATCCACCTGAGGTGCCACCTGTACCAAAGGTGCAGACAACTTTGAATTCGGTCAGCGAATGGCCTTGTTCAATCAACTGCTGGTCTATCTCCGGTGCAGTCACAGCTCTGTGAACCTCAATGTTTAACTCGTTGTCATACTGTTCTGGGCAGAAACAACCATAGATCCTCGCAAGAAGCTTTGCCAAGTTTATTATGTCCTGACTCGCTAGAAGTTCTTCTACCTCTGAGCGTGATTTATCAAAAATCGTAGGATCGAACCCGATTTCAATGAGCTGTGAGCGAATGTTCAATGCAGTTGCTTTAGCAGCCAAAAGATTAGGATTAACCTTCATGCCTGGAGCAGGGCAAATGTCCATGTCCAGGTTTATGATATGTGTTCTCTCATTTCTCAACTCTTCAAATACTCCTTCTTGAAGTTTCCTAGATACTAGGGTAACTACATCTAGGCCGAGCCGGGCGATCTGCCCTAGAGCGATCCCAAAGTTACCCGATGTCGCTTCAATTATTGTCTGTCCACTCTTCAGTTTGCCTGATGCAATTGCATCATAGATTATGTGTACTGCAGGCCTTACTTTGATCGAGCCTGCAAGCAAGTTTGAATCAAACTTACCGAAAACCTGCAGATCTTTATCGGCAAGATCCAAGCCGTACTCAATTCTTGCACATTGCTTCAAATCTTCAGTAATGTCAACCAGAGGTGTTGGGTTAACAACCTTTGATTCGCCTGCTTTTTCTTCTAAATGAGGAATCTTACTCCAGATTTCTCGCTCAAATTGCTCCAGCAAGGAGCTATCCATGTGAGTCTCCTTATTCTGTCCCTGCAATTTTCTCCACTATGCTATATGTTGCGCGGCTAGGTTTTATAAAAGATATGATAGCACTTCAGTCGTTTGGAGCGTGGTTTGCATCTATATTCTCTCTAGATATATGTGCAATTTAGACTTGCTTCTTAGATAGGCCTCGTAAGTCGGATACCAGGTTTCGT
>Ga0081538_10004743_pt1 | contig 12440 bp, 21 predicted proteins | sample TabmetS5T2R1_FD_71022 | JGI IMG/M metagenome (GOLD analysis project Ga0081538, IMG submission 71022) | Tabebuia heterophylla rhizosphere microbial communities from the University of Puerto Rico - S5T2R1 | ecosystem: Host-associated > Plants > Roots > Rhizosphere ...
CCGACGAGCTGCCCAAGACCATCTCCGGCAAGATCCGCCGCGTCGAGCTCCGCGAGCGCGAGCTGCAACAGGGCGGCTGATCCGGGGCCGGCTCAGCGCGGCGAGTACAGCCAGGGCTGCCTGAGGTCGAAGTACTCCGGCTCCCCGATGCTCAGCGCCGCCATCTCCTCCATCTGCGCCTGCAGCTCCGGCGGCGGCTGCTTGCGCTCCCCTTCGCGGGCCTCTTCCTCGGAGGTGAAGTACACCGCCATGGTGTAGGCGCCACCCTCGTGCCCCACCGCCACGCTGCCGAGGATCTCGGGGCGGAACGCCGCCCACGCCGAGGAGTCCTGCCCCATGAGCTCCCGCGCCCGGTCGGGGTCGCTGCCGCGGCCCTGGATGACCTGCACGAAGCCGGCCTCGTCCGGATCGCCGGTGACGTCGACGGTGACGTCGCTGCTGTCGTTGAAGGTGGCCTCCCCGGTGAGCAGTTCGGCGGTCTCGGCCCACCAGCGGTCCTGCTCGGGGCGGTCGCTGTTGCGCCGGGCCGCGTCCTCGGATTCGAAGCGGGCCAGCGCGACGAAGCGGCCGTCCTCGGTCACCCCGGCCGTGGTGCCGAGCCAGCCGATGGACCCGGGGGCGAGCTCCTGGGCCCACCGGTCCAGCGCGGCGCGGACCTTGCCCGCGTCGGCCACCTGTCCCTGGATCACCTGCACGAACATCAGGTCTCCCCCTTCGACGACCACGATCAGCCCGCCGGGAGCTGCACCACCGACAGGATGTTCCCCTCGGGGTCCTTGAACCAGGCCCCTTTCATGCCGCCGAGCTCGGCGATGCCGTTGACCGTCTTCAGTCCGGGCATGTCGTAGTCCTCGAACCTCACGCCCTTGTCCCGGAGCTCGGCCACTGCGGCCTCGACATCGCGGACCACGAACGTGCCCAGGGTGTGCTGGGCCGTCCCGGCGTACTCGGTCGGGTAGAGACTGAAGGTGGAGTCGCCGGAGCGGTACACGATGCCGCCCGGGTCCTCCATCATCACCTGGGCGCCAAGAACGTCCTCGTAGAACCTCCTGGTGCCATCCAGGTCCTTGGCCGGGATCGTCGCCCCGAACGACCATTCGGCCGGCATCGGCATGGTCATCTGCCCCTCCTCGTCCCTTGCGGCCAGCCTGCCCGGATCGCAACCGCCGGGCTAGGAGCCTTCCTCCACCGGGTAGATGTGGTCGGCGACCAGCCCATGGGCCTCCCGGTGGACCCGGACCGCAGTCTCGGCGTCTGGCGCCTCGACCAGGCAGAAGACCTTGCCGCCCTGCTCATCCACCCAGTACTTGAGGTAGTTGACCCCGTACTGGTCCTGGGTCCGCACATCGGCGGCGTGGGCTTCGGCGACGTCCCGGGCGGTGGCGCCCTCGGGCAGGCTCTCGTGCACGTCCATGAACAGTGGCATGGCGTCCCCCCTCTGTGGCCCTTCAGCACTCTCCGTGGCCAACGCTCCGCCGAGTCTAACGCACCGAGGTGCTTGCCGTCCCGACTGAGCTCTGACCCCAGGACGATCCTGCAACTATCGCCACACAGCACCGCCGGGTAGAAGAAGGCCCCCGAAACGGCCGGAGGAGGGTCTATGCCAGTGCTTGCAGTGTTTCGATGGGAAGGTGACCCCGACGCCCTGATCGCTGCATACGACCGCGAGCTGCAGCACCCGGTCCCTCGCGAGCAACCCCGTCGAGTGACCCACATCTGCGCCCGAGGTGACAACGAAGTCGTGATCGTGGACATCTGGGAGACCGAGGACGACCTCCGGAGCATGCAGAACAACCCGGAATTCCTGCGGAACCTCGAAGCCGCAGGCTTCCCCTCGGACCCGACCGAGACGATCTACGAGGTACATGCGACCATCCCGTGAGCAGTCGCGCCGGTCCGCGCTCGGTCCGCACGCCACCGGAAACCGATGGTCCCCGGCGGGCACGAGCGGTCAACGTCGGCGAATCAGCATCGCAGGTCAGAGGTCGTTCACCGTCTCAACCTGGGACGGCGAAGCAGCCCGGCGCTGGGTTCGAATCCCACCTCCTCCGCCCTCCCCTGGCACTGTTCGCGCTGGTCAGGGCGGGTGCCGTCCCGTTAGTGACGGGGGCTGGTGGGTCGGATGCTCACCATTTGCTCACGCCGGCTGGCAGGAGCCGAACACCAGGCGGGCGACGGTCGCCGCCGCCGACTCCTGCATGGCCGGGATGGCGTGGCTGTAGGTGTCGAGGGTGATGGAGATGTTGGCGTGGCCGAGGACCTCGGCGACGATCTTGGGGTGGACCCCGGCCCGCAGGGCCAGGGTGGCGTAGGTGTGGCGCAGGTCGTGGAAGCGGATCGGTGGCAGCCCGGAGCGGCCGATGCGGATCTCGAAGCGCTTGCGGAACTTGTCGGGGTGGATGGGGGAGCCGTCCGGCTCGGCGAACACCAGATCCTGGTCGCGGTAGTCGCCGCCGCCCCAGCGTCGGGTCTTCTCCTGGTCCAGGCGGTGGGCGCGCAGGACCGCGACCGTCTGCGCCGGCAGGGGGACGGTGCGGCGGCCCTTGGCCGTCTTGGGCTCCCCGAACACCAGCACATGCCGGCCGACCTGGCCGTCGACGTCGCGGACGGCCGCGAGGGTCTGGCGGACCGCGACCCGGCCGGCGTCCAGGTCGGTGTCGCGCCAGCGCAGCCCCAGGACCTCGCCGCGGCGCATGCCGGTGGTGGCGGCGAGCAGGACCGGCGCGTGGAGCGGGTCGCCGCGGAGCTGGTCGAGGAAGGTGGCCAGTTCCGCGGCGCTCCAGGTGCTCATCTCCGGCTTGGCATGGCGGGGGAGCCGGCGTCGGACGGTCGGGGCCTGGGCGACGTTACGGGCTAGCTTGCCCTCGGCCACGGCGTCCCCGAGGGCCTTGCCGAGGATGGTGTTCAGGTAGCGGATGCTGCGCGGGCTCAGGCCCCCGGTGCCGTCCAGGCGGCCGGACCGGTGCAGCTCGGCGTAGACGGCGGCCAGCCGGTCCGGGGTGAGCTGGTCGAGCCAGACGTGTCCCACGGTGGGGATGAGGTGCTGGCGGACGTTGCGCTCGTAGCTCTCGTAGGTGGCCGGCCGGAGGCTGGAGCGGATCGCCGGGAGCCACGCCAGCAGGTGTTCACCGACCGTCTGGCGGGTGGGGGTGACGTAGCTACCCTGGTCGAGCTGGCCGAGGGTGTGGGTGAGCCAACGGTTGGCGTCCCGGCGGGTCTTGAACCCGCCCTTGCTGATCTGGCGGCGCTTGCGGGTAGTGGGGTCGCGGCCGACGTCGACGACGACCGTCCACGTCTGGCCACGCTTGCGGATGGATCCTCGTGCCATGGGGTTGCTCCCTCCTCCGTAGGGGTCCGACATTTCTGGCATGGCTCCTGGCCGGGGCTACTCCCTCCCTTCCTGTCGTAGCCACCGCTCCAGCTCACGGGCGGGGTAGCGGACTTGTCGGCCGACCCGATGCCAGGGCGGCCCGGTGCCCTCGCGCCGCCAACGGCGGAGGGTGTCGACATTGACGCGGAGGCGGTCGGCGGCCTCGGCGCTGGTGAGGAGCCGATCTGTCGGGTCGCTCATCACTCTCCTATCCGCTGTTGCACGCTTACGCACGCTAATGTACGCTACAGGGGTAGGAAATGGAAGTGCCCCGGCGAGCGCGGCAACGCTCCCGGGGCCGGACACGGAACGGAGGTCCGTGCCATGCCGAAGCCTACCCCGTACATCCCCCCGGCCGACCGGGCCGTCACCGAGACGGCACTGTGCGGCGCCCAGCGGCACGAGGCATGCCCCGGCCGCATTCTCAGCCTGACCGCTGCCGCCCACGGCCAGCCGTGCGGGTGCTCGTGCCACCGCGAGCGCCCCGCGGCGTAACGACCACGCACAGCCACCCAAGTCGGCCGGCCATCTCGGTAGATCCACCGACCAGCAGCACGACCCCCCCGGGGGTCTTGGCGATACCGGCCGGCCTGGTCGGAGCAGTACCGTCCCGAACCACACAAAGTGCCCCCGCAGCGGATGGAGCCGCCCGGGGGCCGGACCAAGGAGGGTTCCCTTGGCCAACCCGAACGATACCGCGCCCACCCTCCGCATCCTGGAGGCCGTCGGCGAGATCACCTGCCTGCTCGTCGTCGCCCAGGCCAGCCAGCCCGGCGACATGCTCATCCTCTCGTCCAGCCGCGCCACCGCCCTGCAGGTGATGATGCTCGGCGAGGTCATCCTGCCCGCGGCCGAGCGCCAGCAGCTCGCCGACTGGCTGGGGATCCACTCCGGCCTCGTCACCCGACCTCACGACTGGCAAGGCGACGAATGATGCCTGAGCGGAGCCGCCGCGCCGACGTGGCGATGACCCGCTAGGCAGCGACCGGCCCCACGGTCGAGCCGTTCAGCCCCCCGGCGCGCGCTCCCGTGGGGTCGGTCGCCCCACCTCCACCCCAGAAGACCCCGGAGACCCCGGGGTCTTCTCCTGTTCCGGGACGGGACGGCTCCCACCAATTCCTTTGACAGATTTCTACGGGTAGGCGTAAGGGTTGACCTGGGAATTGTGTGTCGAAAACTCTCCCCTCGGGAGCCTCCACCTACCCATCACCGCAGCTTGACAGGGTTCCTACGGGTAGGTGAATTCTTGCACGGTATTACCCGGACCAACTACGTTGCAGGCGAACGTAGGCGGGCAGCGCATAACGGGCGGCCGTCCGCCCCGCACATTGGAGGTGCCCATGCCCGCCGACACGCACAACACACAACCCGCCGGGTCGTCACGCCTCGACGACCTACCAAGCTTCCTGACCGTCGAGGAGGCCGCCACCGTGCTCCGGCTCGGCAGGACCAGCACCTACGACGCCATCACCCGCGGTCAGCTCCCAGCCGTCCGCTTCGGCCGGAAGCTCCGTGTCCCACGGGCCGCCCTCGCCGCGTTGGCCCGTGAGCAACTGGTGAGCGTCCCCACCGAACCGGCCCCTGACCAGCATGAACCGGTAGGCGGTGGGATCGAGGGTCACGCCGCCACCCAGGTCTGACGACGACGAAGCGCCCGGGCGCGGGCAGCCGGGCGCTCTACGTCTCGACCCCTCCACCCCTGAAGAGGACGCTATGAGTCTGCCCCAATCCCCCGACGTTCACCACCTTGACCAGTCTGACGTCGCCTGCCTGGCCTGCCAGCGTGCCCGCCGTACCGCCGGCAGCGACTGGCCGCCGATCTGGCGCCAGCCCCACTACGAACTGTGGTCGTGGCACGAGGCCGAGCACTCATGCTGGGCGCCGGAGTGGCGCGAGGTCCGCCTGCTGCTCGGATGGCCGGCATGACCCCGGTCGAGCGCCTCCAGGCGGCGCTGGAGGCCCACGGCAGCCGCCGCAGCAGCCGCGACTGGCAATGCCCAGCCCATGAGGACCAGCGGGCCAGCCTGAGCGTCGCCGAGGGCCGCGACGGCCAGGCCGTGCTCCACTGCCACGCCGGCTGCCGGACCGAAGACGTCATCGCCACCCTCAAGCTCGGCTGGGCCGACCTGTTCCCCTCCGGCCGCAACGGCAAGGCTGAGATCGTCGCCACCTACGACTACACCGACGAGCACGGCCGCCTGCTCTACCAGGCCGTCCGGTACTTCCCCAAGGGCTTCCGGCGGCGCCGCCCCGACGGGCGCAGCGGCTGGATCTGGAAGCTCGACGACACCCGGCTCGTGTTGTATCGGCTGCCCAGGGTGCTGGCCGCGATCGAGGCCGGCGAGGTCGTCTTCCTGGTCGAGGGCGAAAAGGACGTCCACGCGGTTGAGCGGGCCGGCGGCACCGCGACCACCAACCTCGGCGGCGCTGACGGCAGCTGGCCGCCCTCGTTCTCCGAGCTGCTGGCCAAGACCAAGGCGATCGTGGTCGCCGACAACGATAAGGACGGCTACCGGCGGGCTCACAGGCTCGCCGCCAGCCTCCGCGAGCATGGCGGCCAGGTCGAGGTTGTCCGCCCGGTCCCTGACCACCACAAGGCCGACTCCCACGACCACCTGACCGCCGGCTACAGCCTTGAGGACTTCCTACCCCTCGACCAGCAGCCCGAGGCCGACCCGGTCGAGGGCGAGGGGACTGAGGGCTCCGCAGAATCCCGGCCGACGTGGCGGCGCCTCAAGCTAACCCCCGCATCCAAGATCCCACCCAAGCCGGTGCGGTGGACCTGGGAGGGTCGCATCCCCGCCGGCGCCGTGACCCTAATCCCGGGCCGGGAGGGCATCGGCAAGAGCCTCCTTGAGGTCTGGCTGACCGCCCGCCTTACCCGCGGGGAGCTGCCCGGGGTCCACTACGGCACCCCCAAGCCGGTGTTCTACGCCGCCACGGAGGACTCCTGGGAGCGCACCATCGTCGGCCGCCTGACCGCCGCCGGCGCCGACCTGGACCTGGTCTACCGGGTCGAGGTCGAGGAAGAGGACCTGGTCGTGCCCCTCACCCTCCCGGTCGACTGTGGCGCCCTGGCCCAGGAGATCCGCCGGCGCGGGGTGGCCATGCTGGCCCTCGACCCGCTCATGTCGGCGATCGACTCGGGTATCGACACCCACAAGGACCGGGAGCTGCGCCTGGCCCTGGAGCCGCTGGGGCAGGTCGCCGATGCCACCGGCTGCGCGGTGGTCGGCCTGGCCCACTTCAACAAGTCGGCCTCCACCGACGTCCTCAACCTGGTCACCGGATCGCGGGCGTTCACCGCGGTGTTGCGGTCGGTGATCGCGGTGGCCCGTGACCCTGACGACGACGCCGGGACCTGCGTGCTCTCCCAGGCCAAGAACAACCTCGGCCGGCTCGACCTGCCGAACCTGCAGTACGTGATCGCCTCGGCCGAGATCCCCACCAGCGAGGGCCCGGCTCATGTGGGGAAGCTGGAGTTCACCGGGGAGACGGATCGGACTGTGGCCGAGATCCTGGGTGAGCGCGGCGATGCCGATGCCCGCTCGGAGCGGGACGAGGCGGCCGCCTTCATCGCCAACTACCTCCTCGACCACGACGGGGAGGCCGACGCCGGCCAGCTCCTCAAGGAAGGAGAGAGGGCCGGGTTCCCCAAGCGGACCCTCCAAGCAGCCCGGCGGCGGGCTGGGGCCGAGACCCGGAAGTCGGAGTTCAGCGGCGGCTGGGTCTGGGTCCTCACCGACGAAGGCGCAACCAAGGCGCAGAAGGCGCAGGAGACTGGAGGCCTTGCATCTTCGGCGCCTTCGGTTGCGACTTGGCCGGGATGGTCGTTCGCTGAGCCGCTGGCGGCGTGCGTTATCTGCGCGGTCGGCACCAGCAACCGCGACCCCGAGGGCCAGCCGGTGCATCTCCTGTGCGCCGGGGGTGAGGGGCTATGACCACTGGCGTGTGCGATGGCTGCGGCGGCCTCAAGCGGCTGAACGGCGCCGGCAAGATCCCCACCCACTACATCGCCATCTCGGTCTCGGCGAGGGCGGTCCGCACCGTGGGCGCCGGGCGTGAGGCGCCGCGAGCCGCAGCACCACTGGCCGTCATGGTTCCCGCCGTCGTGTCTGGAGGACCACAATAAGGCCTCCGACAACTGCGCCAGCGGGAAGCCCCCACATGTCCAGCGCCATCCCAACGAGGCCGACCGTGCCAGCAAGCACGAGGCCGACGCCAAACCCTGCCGCCTGCTCTCGGCGGACGTCGTGGTCAGTCCACCGTTTCTCGCTGCTCATGGTTCTCGCCGTCGTGTCACATACCAGGCCACGCGATGGCTCTGCCCCTATTGTCGCACTGCCACGGCGACGGCGTACAACGCCGCAGGCTGCCGGCCTGCTGCTGGCATCCCTCGTCATCGCCCTCACGGGCGGACCGTGACCCGCTGTCGCGGTACGCTCATGCCCGGCGGGCAGCCGGAAACCAGGAGGCTACCCGCCGTGGTCCACACCGAGGCGCCCACCGCCACCGAACTCGACACCAAGGCCGTCCGCTGCTCGTGCCCCGACTCGCCCTGGTGCACCGGCCCGACCGGCCCCTACTGGCTCACCTGCTCCCGCGCCTGCCGCTCCTGTAATCCACCTAAGCGGCGCCCCTCTCGACCCCGACCCATCGAGGACGGCGACCCATCGAGTGGGGACGACTGACCGATGGCGCAATGCTCGGCCACGGCCCGCCGCACCGCCAAGCGCTGCCAGAAACGCGCGATTAAGGGCAGCACGGTCTGCCTGTCCCATGGCGCCGCGGCCCCGCAGGTCCGCCGGGTCGCCGCCCAGCGGGTCGCCCTGACCCGGGCCGCCGAGCTACTCGACCCGGAAGGGCCGGAGGTCGACCCGGCCCAGGTGCTGGTCGCCGCCGTCCGCTCCAGCGCCGCCCTCCTGGGCGCCGCGGAGGCCGCCGTCCAGGCCGAGGACGCCGACGCCGATGCCCTCCATGCCCTTGGCGAGGCCGCCATGCTCGCCGGGCGCCTGGCCAAGCTTGCCCTCGATTCGGGCATCGAGGCCCGCCTCGCCCGTCAGGCTGAGCAGGCCGGGGCGATGGTCGGCGCCATGCTGACCAGGGCCGTCAACGCCTTGGAGCTCGACCCGACGGCCAGCGCGGCCGCATTCCGGATCATCCGCCGCGAAGTCGAGGCCCAGCGGGTTGCCCTCGGACCCTATGAGCACCTGAGCGTGGCCGAGCTCGATATCGAGATCGCCCGGGTTGTGCGGGCGTTGGACGAGCACGACACCGCCGACGCGATCAACAACTTCCCAGCCCGGCTCGCCGGGGCTCTGGGTGCTGCCCTAGGCGCAGTCGACCTGGATGACGATCAGCGCGAGCAAGCCGTCGCCGCCGCTGAATCCTGGTTGGCGGCTGACGCCGCCGAGCGGGAAAAGCGCCAGCACACCCGGCAGGAGCGGGCTGGTCTGGTGCAGTCCTCGGCCTGGTGGGCCAAGCCCCCCAGCAACGGCAACGGCCACGGGAACGGACGTCGCTGATGGCCCTCGACCTCGACGCGATCACGGCCCGGTTCAAGCGGGCCAGCAAGGTCGAGCCGCCCCCGACCCGGTCTCTGGCTCCCCCGGTTGCAGGACTGGCCTCGCGGGCAGCGGAACAGGGGCCGCTCGCCCCGGGGCCGCCCACCCCTCGCCCACGCCCGAAGCGGCGCCGGTGGACGATGCCCAGCTCGCCGACCGATCGGCGGGCCGAGCCGGTCGACCCGCCCCCGAGCGGCTACCGCTGCCCCCATTGCGGCAAGGACCACCAGCCGATCCTGATGCACGCGACCGGCATGGCTGCGGTCTACGGCCCCGCCCTGCTCCCCCAGCCCGGCCAGGGTCGCCGCCCCACCCCGCTCGGCCGCGAGCCCGGCCATACCAGCGCCCTGGTCCGCGACTCGTTCCATCCGTGGCGGGCGCACCCGGCTGCCGAGCCGCCCCCATCGACTCCCTCGACCCTGCGTGAGCGCATTGCCGTCTGGTGGCAGGGAGACGCGCCCTGATCCGCCCCATCCCCCCGTAATGGTGGGAGCATCAGTCACACCGCCCACCGGTCTGTGCTGGTCAGAGGCCCTGTTTCGGGCGGCTGCGCACGGGATGCAAACACCCCGGGGGCCGTCGGAAGGTGGTGGTCGATGGCGTCGGCGGTCCGGCGTACGATTCAAGGCGGCGGGCAGCCCTTCCAGCATGGGAGCACGAGATGCCCGTCTCACCCGCCAGCAGCGACCGTGACCGCCGCGCCGACGAGGTCCTTGACCAAGAACGCGCCCGCGTCGGTGTCGACCGGAACCGGGACGCTACCGACCAGCGGCTGCCCGACGCACGCGACCGGCTCAGCAACACACCGAACACCGGGAACGGCAAGGTCCAGCGATGAGCACCCACGAGCACGGTCGCCCCGACCTCGACAGCCGCACGGCCGAGGACCTCGCCGCCGTCGAGGCCGTGGCCGAGGTCGCCGCCACGTATGCGGCGTCCTTCGTCGGGCATCGCCTGACCCGCGCCCAAGAGCAGATGGCCCGACGCGCCGAGGCCCAGGCCCGGGTCCTCGTCCGCCAAGACGCAAAGCGAGGCCGCCCATGACCGCAATACGAGCCCGCACCCCCGAAGAGCTGGGCCGTGCGGCCCGCACCGTCCTTTGGAAGTTCGCCAGCACAACCCGCCTCACCGGCATGAGCCGGGACCAGGCCGGCGTCGCCACCATCAGGAGCAAGTTCCCGGGCACCCGGGGTGTGTTCAGCGACCAGGCGCTCGCCGCCGTCTTGCGTGAACCAGCACCTGGTCTGTGCAGCTGGGATGCGTTGAAGGTGTTGTGCGCAGCCGGGTCCGAACCGACGCCCGAGGCCCCAACACCCGCCTTGATCAGCCTGTTGGGCCGACCGTGCGCCCGCTGCTGGAGCGATTTCGACACCGGTCGGGTCCACCGCCGGGAGCGTGCCCTGCTCGCCGCTGCCGCCCAGCAGCCCCCCACCGCGGCAACCGGGTATGTCTGGCCCGAGGGGGAGGAGCCCACCGCCCTGGTCGCTGCTGCCCGGGCAGCAGCCCGCCGCAAGACACCGACGTCCAGCTACTACCGTCCCGGGCGGCCGCGGTGACCGTGACCCGGACCCGGTCGTCGACGGTGCCGTGGGGCCGGTTCGTCGGAGGCGATTGCGCCTGCACCCTCGACCTGCCGTGCCTGCTCCACTACGACGCCCTGGACTGGAAGGGTCAGGCGGCCGCGCTAGCCCGTGCCGGGATCCAGACAGCCCCCGGGAGGTGAGCCATGCCCGACGACCTACGCCCTGAGACGGTCTCCAAGCTCACCGCTGCCCGGCCGCTGCCCCAGGACCTGGTCGACGAGGTCCTAGACGCCACCGACGCCGAACGCGCGGCCGCGGCCACCGAGCTGGCCGACCGGACCCGGGAATGGCTGGAATCCATCGGCGCCCTGAAGCCGTCCGCGTCCGTGCTGGATCTGGACTTCCGGCGGCTGTCCGCCCTCGCCGCGGTCTGGGTGACGGTCGAGAAGTGGTGGCGGTTCCCGCCCTACCAGCAGCACAGCCTGGGGATGATGTTGAAGATCATCCCGGCCGACTATGCCCGCTGGGTTGAGCAGATGCTCCGTCACGGCGGGTTCCTGCCGCCGGCGGACACCGAAGCGTGAGTGGGGCGTCAACGCCACCAGCCTCGGACCGTACCCGTCGGCTGGACCGAAGGCGCCGAGGGGGGACAGCACGACGGCGGCCCCGCTGACACGCCTGCGCCCCAACGCCAGCACCCCCGGGTGACGTTCCTCCCGGGGTGCTGTGCTACGCCCAGGTGGCCCGGGTCAGGCTCTCCTGTCGACATCTTGGCCGGGGCTATAGCCCGGCCGGAAGGTGTTAGTTGCAGGCAGGGTCCGGTGGCGGCCTTACCTGACAGTTGGCGATGTGCAGGAAAATCGAGCCGGCCGGCGCATAGACAGCTCGCTGCACGGCAGCGTCGTACATGACCACCGTCCCGCCTGACTGCCCGAGATAGAGGAGCCGCCGGCCCCGCAGCCGCTCGGCCGCCGGAGAGTCACCCGGCTTACCGGTCGGCTCCAAGGTAGCCGGGTCGGCGTGGATAGCCAGGATCGTCGCATGCCAAGTAAGGGGAAATAGCACATAGGGCGGGGTTCGTACCGGGCCGACCGCCTTGCCGGCTACCACGTCGACGGCAGCACTCTCGGCCTGCCCCCATGGCATGACGAATAGGTAGGGCGGAAGGAAGTACACGAGAAGCAGCACGACATAGCGGATGGGGAGCGGAATGCGACGCCACACTGGGAATGGGCCTTGCCGCCGCCACACGTCAAAGAACACGTATGCGACCGCCGTGATGCAGATGATGGTCACAACGAAGCCGCTTGAGCGCGTCAGGATCCCGATGTAGCTGAGACCCACGTCGTTCGGGTCAATGCCCAGGTTCCGGTAGAACCGCTCATAGCAGAGGCTCAAATAGCCGTACAGAGCTAGTCCGCTCACCACGACGATGGCCGGCATATGGCTGAGGGTATGTGTCCAAGGCACGGCTTGGCCGAGCTGAGTGCCTGTGTTTGGGCGCTGCTCTTCATCGCGTACTGCCATCGTGCGTGGCCTCCCGGGGTACCTGTCCAGAAGCGGCATTCTGACGGCCGGAGCGCCGGCGTGGTCCTCGGCTGCGGGTCAAGGCCGAGCCGCTCCGCGGTGGCCTGCGGCCAGCCTTGACCCGCGGCCGGTGCTGCGCTCCCCCTCGTCGAGGGCCAAGGTGAGCTGCTAGTGGTCCGTCGCTGAGCTGACTTGACACTTGAGAGCCTGTTTCACAAAGGCTGATGCCTCGGCCCGGTCCGTCCTTCGTAACGCTGCCCAGACGCAAGCCGGCCACACTGGCAGCTGACGAGCGTGGGAGGTGGCAGGGCCGGTGATGGGCTGCGAGCAGCCAGGACCACGGCGATGACGTCGACCGCCGGACCGGGCCGGCCGCGCCGGTGGCCGGCCGGGCTGGCGTGGGCGCTGTGGCTGGTGAGCCTGCTCTGCCTGGCCGCCGGGCCGTGGCTGGGACAG
>Ga0081538_10004744_pt1 | contig 12440 bp, 11 predicted proteins | sample TabmetS5T2R1_FD_71022 | JGI IMG/M metagenome (GOLD analysis project Ga0081538, IMG submission 71022) | Tabebuia heterophylla rhizosphere microbial communities from the University of Puerto Rico - S5T2R1 | ecosystem: Host-associated > Plants > Roots > Rhizosphere ...
GACCTATAACGGCACAGTCCCCGGCCCGATCATCCGCGCGACCGAGGGCGACCTCCTGCGCGTGAACTTCAGGAACGGCGGCTCGCACCCGCACACGATCCACTTCCACGGGATCCACCCGTCGAACATGGACGGGGTCTTCGAGATCGTCGCCCCCGGCGAGTCGTTCACGTACGAGTTCCCGGCGCGCCCGGCGGGGATGCACCTCTACCACTGCCACGCCACGCCGCTGAAAAAGCACATCCACAAGGGTCTCTACGGCGCCTTCATCATCGACCCGAAGGAGCCGCGACCGCCGGCCCAGGAGCTCGTGATGGTCATGAACGGCTACGACACCGACGGCGACGGCGAGAACAACTTCTACACCGTCAACGGCAGGTCGTTCTACTACGCGCGCTACCCGATCGAGGTGAAGCGGTCGCAGACGGTGCGCATCTACCTCGCGAACCTCACCGAGTTCGACCTGATCAACTCGTTCCACCTACACGGGGACTTCTTCCGCTACTACCCCACCGGCACCACCGACCTGTTCGAGTTCACGGACACGGTCATGCAGACGCAGGGCCAGCGCGGGATCATCGAGATCGACTTCGCGAATACCGGCACGTTCATGTTCCACGCGCACCAGTCGGAGTTCGCCGAGCTCGGCTGGATGGGCTTCTTCGAGGTGACCGACTAATGGGTACACGCGCCGAAGCCCCAGTCCTCGGACGCAGCTGGCGGCTCTGGGCCTTCGTGCCGCTCGTGCTCCTGACCGCGGCCGTCGCGCTCTTCACTGCGACCGGCGGCTCGATCACGGGCTTGGTGGGCGATCCGCCGCCGCCTGCCGACGAGTTCGACATCCGCCGGGTGGAGTTCCATCCGGGCGAGATCCGGATCCGCGTGACGAATCCGCAGCCGGAGGATCTGACGATCGCCTCGGTGACGGTCGACGACGCGATCATGCCGTTCGACGTCGACGGCGACAGAACGCTCGGGCGGCTGCGCTCGAGCGAGATCATCGTCCAGTACGACTGGGTCGAGGAGGAGCCGATCTCGGTCGGCGTCACCAGCTCGACCGGGATTCAGACGACCGAGGAGATTCCGGCTGCGTTGGAGACGCCGCAGGCCTCGGCACGGAGCTTCCTCGGCTACGCGCTGATCGGGACGCTCGTCGGGATCGTGCCGGTTGCGCTCGGACTGCTCTGGCTTCCGTCCCTGCGCCGCGCGGCCCCGGAGTGGCTGGCCGCGTTCATGGCGCTGACCGCTGGGCTCCTGGCCTTTCTCGCCGTCGAGGCGCTCTCGGAGGCGCTCGAGCTGCAGGCGGCGCTTCCGAGCGCGCTGGGCGGTGCCGGGCTCGTGCTGCTCGGTGTCGCGCTCAGCTACCTATTCCTGACCATCGTCTCGACGCAGATGTCGCGCGGTGGAGGCGGCGCCGGCGCTGCGGGCATCGCGTTGGCGACGCTTGTGGCGATCGGCATCGGCCTGCACAACCTTGGCGAGGGTCTCGCGATCGGGTCGTCCTTCGCGCTCGGCGAGCTCGCCCTCGGGACCTTCTTCATCGTCGGCTTCATGATCCACAACGTCACCGAGGGCCTCGGGATCGCGGCGCCGCTCTCCGAGGGGCGCGCGGTGTCCTGGGGGCGGCTCGCCGCGCTTGTGCTTGTCGCCGGCGCGCCGGCGATCCTCGGCGCCTGGCTCGGCGGCTTCGTCACGAGCGACTTTCTCGGCGTCGTCTTCTTTGCGGCGGCTGCCGGAGCCGCGTTTCAGGTCGTCGTCGAGGTCATCCGCTACGTCGCGCGTCGCGCGCCGGGCGGGTTGAGCTCGCCGTATGTGCTCGGTGGCTTTCTCGCCGGCATCGTCGCGATGTACGTGACCGGCCTGCTCATCGCCTAGAGTCGCGCCGGACATGAGCGAGTTCGCGCGGGTCAAGGAGCTGATCTCGGACGTCCCCGGCTGGCTCTCCGACGAGGAGGGTGAGGCGTTGTACGAGCTCGCCAAGGAGTGCACTGGGAAGGGCGTGATCGTCGAGATCGGCTCCTGGAAGGGGAAGTCGACGATCTGTCTCGGGCTCGGTTCGCGGGCCGGCGAGGGCGTGCGGATCTTCGCGGTCGACCCGCACGCCGACTACCGCCATGGCGAGTTCAAGGAGAACATCGAGCGCGCCGGCATCGCCGATCTGGTCACGCCCGTGAAGGGGCTGTCGCAAGACGTCGTGGGCAGCTTCGATGAGCCGATCGAGCTGCTCTTCGTCGACGGCTCGCATGAAGAGGACGACGTGCGACACGACTTTGAGACGTGGGTCCCGAAGGTCGTCGAGCGCGGCACCGTCGCCTTTCACGACACGACCTGGCATCCGGGAGTCCGCAAGGTCGTGGCCGAGAAGATCTTCGGCTCACGCCAGTTCCGGGACGTTCGCTTCGTGATCGGCTCGACGACGATCGCGCAGAAGGTCGCCCACAACACGCCGTACGACCGGCTCCACGCTCGTCGCGTTCAGCTGATGAAGGCGATCTTCGGCGCGGTCACGCGCGTCGTGAAGAAGCGGCGTGGCTGGCTTCCCGGGCCAGTTGAGCGCGCCGGACGTCGGGTCTTCAGGCTCGTCGGCCGCTAGAGATCACATCTTCGTGCCGAGTGTGCGCCGGCTTGCGCGCAAGCCCTAGCGGCGCGAGCGCGACGCATCTATCTCCCTCGGATGTAACCAACGAGGGAGGAACATGAAGACGATTCTGATCGTCGGCTGCTTCGTGGCAGTCACGGTGGTCGCAGGCGTCGCGCTCGCCCAGAGCGAGCCGCCGTCGACCGTGATCCACGCGTGCAAGCACCCAGCCGGCGGCTGGCTACGCCAGGTCTCGTCGCCGTCTCAGTGCCGCCGGCGCGAGACGGCGGTGAGCTGGAACGTCGCCGGCGCGAAGGGCGACAAGGGCGACCCAGGGCCTGCGGGGCCGGCTGGGCCGGCCGGGCCGAAGGGTGATGCGGGCACGGTTGTCTCGGGCCTCGGCACGCTGAACGGAGTTCCGTGCGTCGCGGCCGACGACGCCGCGGGTGAGATCAAGGTCACGATCGCCGCGAACGGCGACGTCGCGCTCGCTTGCGTGGCCGAAGACTCGCAGCCGCCTCCGCCGCCTCCGCCGACGGGACAGGCGAAGCTCGTGATCAACGAGGTCGACTACGACCAGGTCGGTACCGACGGGAACGGCTTCGTCGAGATCCACAACGCCGGCGACGCAGCGGCCGACCTCGCCAATGTCGATCTCGTCGCCGTCAACGGCGGCGACTCGGCCGAGTACGACCGGGTCGAGCTCAGCGGCACGCTCGCCGCGGGCGGCCATCTCGACGTAGCGATCGAGCTCCAGAACGGCGCTCCGGACGGGCTTGCGCTCCTCGAGGGCGCGGCGCTCCTCGACGCCCTGTCGTACGAGGGCGCGATCACGACGGCGACGATCGGTGGCCAGACCTACAACCTCGTCGAGGGCACCGTGCTTCCGACGAGCGTCGAAGACTCCAACACGGCTGCCGGATCGCTGATCCGCAATCCCAACGGCAAGGACACAAACGACGCCGCGGCCGACTGGGCGTTCACGACGACGATCACGCGAGGAGCGGCGAATGTGCTGACGTCCTAGGAACTTGCGGATGGGGCGGGCGCTCGGGCGTCCGCCTCCATCCGCCACATCCAGAAAGTTTCCGCTTTCCTTGCACGGGGTTTACAGGCGCTGGGTTATACGCACTCCTGCGATGAGGACGCGAGGCGCAAGCAGGCGTCTAGGTGCGATCTCCCTGCTGGCCTGCCTCGTCCTGCTGCCGAGCACTGCCGGAGCCGCCGCTTTTGCCGCCCCGACGGCGATCACCGGCCCTGTCAGCGCCGTGCGGGCAACCTCCGCCACGGCGAGTGGCACGGTCAACCCGAACGGCCGGGCCACGACCTGGTACTTCGAGTACGGGACGAGCACGAGCTACGGCAAGAGGACCGCGTCGAGGAGCGCCGGCTCGGGGAGTGGGAACGCCCAGGTAACGGCAGGGCTGACGGGTCTCACGCCTGGCACGGCGTACCACTATCGCCTCGTCGCGACGAGCAGCGACGGCACGACGCGCGGCGGCGACGGAGTCTTCACCACGCTGACGCCGCCCGTGGCTGCGACAGGCTCGGCGACAGGGGTCACCGTGAGCTCGGCCAACCTCACCGGATCAGTCGATCCGAACGGCCGGGCCACCGCCTGGTACTTCGAGTACGGGACGAGCACCAGGTACGGTGCGAAGACAGCCGCGAGGGGCGCCGGCTCGGGCACGACTGCCGTCGCGGTCTCGGCAGCAGCGTCGGGCCTGAGGCCGGGCCGGGTCTACCACTATCGGCTCGTCGCCACGAGCGACGCGGGAACGAGCCGCGGCGCCGACCGGACGTTCTCGACGGCGGGGCCGCCGGCCGCGGCCACGACGAGCGCGTCCTCCGTGACGCACAACTCGGCGAGGCTCCACGGAACGGTGACCGCGAACGGTCTCGCGACGACGTGGTGGTTCGAGTACGGCACGAGCACCAGGTACGGCGCGAAAACACCGACGAGGAATGCCGGCAGGGGCACGAGGCCGGTGAACGTCTCGTACAGGCTCACGCGCCTGCGGGCGGCGACGACGTACCACTACCGGCTGGTCGCGAGGAACGCCGCCGGGACGACCCGCGGTCCCGACGTGGCGTTCACGACGGGCGGTGTGACCCTGGCCGCCCGGGCCGACACCGTCGTTTACGGACGCGCCGTCCTGGTCTCCGGCGTCGTGCCGAGCGGGCGACCCGGAGAGACCGTGACCGTGTTCGCGCAGATCTTCGGCAACGGCTCACCCCAGGCGGTCGGGGCCGCCGTCACGAGCGGCGGCGGCGCCTGGAGCTTCCTGGTCCGTCCGTCGATCCTCACGGTCTACACGGCGTCCTGGAACGGCCTGACGAGCGGTCCGAAGACGATCGGCGTCCGGCCGAGGCTCCGGTTCAGGCGGATCGGGCGGGCTCGGTTCTTCGTGCGCGCTCTGGGTGCCCGCTCCTTCCAACGGCGCTGGGTCAAGTTCCAGCGGCGGACGTCAGCAGGTCGCTGGGTGACGGTGAAGCGCGTGCGACTGCGGCGAGGATCGGCTGCGACCTTCCGGACCAGGCTCCGGCGCGGTCGGCTCCGCGTCGTCATGAGCGTCAACCAGGCCGGCCCGGGCTACCTCGCGGGCTTCAGCCGCACGATCGTCTACCGACGTCGCTAAAGCGACCGGTAGATCGCGATCAAGCGCTCGGCGCCCTTGTCCGCGTCGTGCACGCGCTCGACATAGGCACGGGAGAGTCCTCCGATGCGCTGCCGCTCCTCCGGCGAGGCCGCGAGGTCGGCGATCCGTTCGCGCAGCGTCTCCTTCGTCACCGGGACGATCGGGACCTCGACGCCCATCTCGCGCTCGGTCTCCCTCACCGCCTCGTCGCGCAGGTAGCTGAGCACCGGCTTGCCGAGCGCCATCGCCTCGAGCGCGAGGATCCCGTACCAGCCGGCGTTCAGCTGGTCGACGACGATGTCCGCGCGGTCGTAGCGGCGCCTCGCCTCGTGGTGGGGGATGCCCTCGACGATGTCGAGCTCGACGTCGAGGCCCTCGCAGGCTGCAACCACGTGCTCGGTGCCCTTCCGGCGCCGCGACGACGGGGCGTGGAGGACGACCGGCCGCGCGTGCTCGGCGGGCACAGCGGGCGCGTACTCCCGCAGGTCGAGCCCGGGCGGGACGACGTGAGCGTCTGGCACCCAGCGGAGGGCGTCGTACGAGCCGACGATCCGCGCATCCGCGCCGCGGGCGTAACGAAGCTCATGCGGCGTCTTGCCGCGAATGTCGGAGCCGAGGAAGTGGAGGACCGACTTGCGCCGCGTCGCCTTGAGGATCGGCCACTGGAGCTTCCGCGGAACGAGCGTCCACCCGAAGTAGAAATGGAAGATGTCGGTGCGGGGCAGAAGGCGGAGAAACGCGGGCCACTGCACTGCCTGCCGGCCCCAGAATCCCGCCGGCCGATCGAGCGACCGGTCGGCCTCGGGGTGGAGCTTCTGGCGCTCGACGACGACGAGCTGGGCGTCCACGCCCTTGCGGCGAAGCGCCTGAACGTTCGTCCACGGGATCCCCGCCACGTTCAGCGGGGTGTGGACGACTCTCAGTCGTCCCACTCGACTTGGTCGAAATAGCGCAATGCTCGACGGCTCGGGCGCACCCGCTCCTGGTACTCCGCGAGTTCCTCGGCCGAGATCTCGCCCAGCGCGTGCTTGACGCCGAGCCAGGGGAGGTTGAGATCCTCCTGGTAGACGATCGTCGAGATCCGCGGGTTGATCTCGATCACCCTGTCGCCCACGAGCTGGATGTTGAAGAAGTGGTCGAGTGCGAGCGACTCGACGATCTTCGCGGCGACGTCCATGAGCCAGTCGTCGTCGAGCGTGGCGAAGTACATCGCGAGCCCGGCGCGCATCGACTCCCGCGTCTTCGGATGGCCGAGCGCGATCCGGCCGCCTTCGGCGATGCCGTCGATCGTCCGCTCGAGCCCGCTGGCGAGCTCCATGACGAGCAGCGGCGTCTCGTCGTCGCCGAGCAGCTCGACGAGCTCTTCCAGCCGCAGCGCCTCCGCGACGCCGGGCCGGTTGGTCAGGAGCTGCTCGCGGCGGTCGGCCTCCGCCGAGAGGATCCGGAACCCGCGCGACCCGGACGAGAACGCGGGCTTGATCGCGACGTCCTCGTCCGGGTAGCCGAGCTCGCGCGCCGCTTCCGCCACCGCATCGCCGCCGACGACCCGCTTCCACCTCGGGCCGGGAACGCCGATCTCGTCGAGGAGCGCGTAGCTCTCCGCCTTGTCGTTCGAGCGGCGGACAGCCTCCGGCGAAGACACCATGACCGCGACACCATTGAAGCGATCCTTGGCCTCGGCCAGGCCGAGCAGGTCGAACGACGACTGGGGAAGGATCGCGTCGACGCCCTCGCGCTCGACGACGCCGAGCATCGCGGTGCCGAACTCGGGGTCGGATCCGGGCGGGACGAGGTGGAACGCGTCGCACAGGTGGCGCCCCACCGACCGGTCGGCCATGTCTGTTCCGACCACGCGAACATCACGCTCGCCGTTCTCCCTCAGGGCCCGGACGAGGGCCGCAGTCCCCGGTGCCCCCGCCGCAGAGACGAGGACGGTGGTCACTTCGTGATCATCGAAAGCTTTGGCCCGAGTGCCTCGGAGACGCGTCCGACTTCGCGCGTGAACTCCTCCCAGGCCGAGTTCACGTTGACATCGTCGGCGATCAGGACGCCTCCCGGCCGCAGTGCCGCCCAGGCGGTCCGGAACTCGAAGCTCATGCACTCGTACGAGTGCTCGCTGTCGTGCATGAAGAGGTCGATCTCGCCGACCCGATCGAGCAACGGAGGCAGCTCGTCCTGCGAGCGACCGAGCACGAGTTGCCAGCGAGACCTCAGCTCAGGCGGAACCATCCAGCCCGGCTCCTTGCCCGGCGGGATGACCGCGCCGCCCTTGCCGTCCCAGAACGTGCCCGGCTCGTACTCCTCACCGGCCACCTCCGGAAGGTCGATCGAGTGCAGCTCACCGGCGCCGTTTTGCTCGAGCGCGAGCAAGAGGAAGGCCGTCGAGACGCCGTTGCAGACGCCCGTCTCGACCGCGACGCGCGGCTGAAGCTCACGCACGAGGGCGTAGAGCCGCAGTCCCTCGTCGTACCCGTCTCGGCCGGTGACGCGGCCGGTGTTGTAGCGGTGGCCGCGCTGGGTCTCGCCCTGCACCGTGTCCCAGAAGAACGCAGCCTGGTGTTCGAGATGATCGATCAGCCCGCTGTCGCGGACTTCCTCCTGAGTCGCGATCGCGACTATTTCCGCGGCCGGCCTTCGTCGATGCGGGTCGAGACGTAGTTGGGCGGAATCGACCCGCCTTCGGAACCCCGCGCGGCATCGTCCGCGCGCGTCGCAGCCATGATGTCGATGCGGCTTTCGAACGTGTTCTTGCCGTCCGCCTCGGACCTCGACCGCCGGCGCCACCACGCTTGAAGTCGATCAAACATGGGCCGAAATCTAGCGAGCGAGTGGGGCGAGCGCCCGGATCCGGCGGCGCTCCTCAGGCAGGTAGAAGCCAAGGGGCAGGAGGACGAGCGGGTAGGCAAGGACGAGCGCAATCGCCGCAGCGAGCGGGAGCTCCAGAGCCCGGCCGATAACCGTCAAGGCGATCGCCACGCCCAGGGCTGTCGCGACCCGCCGCCATTGGTACGGGACGGGGTAGATCGCCTGCGCCTTCCACGCCATGAGGAGGAAGAGCGCGCCGTAGGCCCCGATCGTCGCGACGGCGGCACCCATCATCCCGAACTCGGGGATCAGGAGCAGGTTGAGGGCGATGTTCAGCGCCGCGGCGGCGCCCGTGATCAGCCAGTTCGACCGCGTGCGACGAGCACGGCCGATCCCGATCACGACGACGATGTACGCGCCGAACGCCGCAGCGGCGAAGGCGAGCGGAGCGACCACGCGCTCGGCGGAGTAGAACTCCTCCGTCGTCAGCAGCCGCACGAGCCACGGTGCGAGAACGCCGAGGGCAAGCGCCATCCATGACGTGATCACGACGATGTACGTGAGGACGAAGCTGTAGGTGCGCTTCGCCTCGCGATCGTCCTCGATCGAGTATGCGAACGCCGGCCAGGCCGTTCGGAACGCGGCCAGGAAGAGGATGATCGCCGACGCCATCCGGACGCCGATCGAGTAGAGCCCGACCTCCCGCGGCCCGGCGAGCTTCACGAGGAAGAACCGGTCGCTGAAGTTGAGCGCCCAGAGGAAGAGCGCGGAGGGGACGAGCGGCAGACCGAAGCGGTTCATCTCGCGCAGGAGTGGCCGGTCGAGCTCCAAGCCGAGCTGTTCGCGCCGGTAGACCAGGAGACCGGCGTACACGAGCAGCGTCCCGGTGAAGTTGCCGACGATCACGCCGATCGGGCCCTGCTCGAGCGCCACGACGAGCACCAGGGTCGCACCCACGGTCAGCCCGAGATTGATCAGCGTCGCGATCAGATAGGCGACCGACCGCTGCTCGACGCGGAAGAGCGAGGTCATCTGCTCGTAGTTCACGTGCGCCCACAGGCCCACGAACGCGGCGCGCACGAGATCCGCGTGCTCGGAGGTGTCGAACAGGAGCTCCGAGATCGGCTCCGCCAGCGCCAGCCCGGCAACGAGCCCTGCCGTGCCGGTCGCCATCGTGAACCAGAACGAGGTGCGGATGACGCGGCGCTTGTCCTCCTCGTCGAAGTAGAAGCGGAAGAACGCGCTCTTGACACCCGCGGCGAGCAGCACGGTCAGGATCGCGGAGAGCGCGATCAGGGTCTCGATCAGGCCGTAGTCCGCCGGCGTGAGGTACCGCGTGTAGACGGGCAGCAGCAGGACCGCGAGGAAGCGCGAGACGAGCGAGCCGAAGCCGTAGACCGCCGAGTGGCGGGCCAGCTCCTTCATCCGTGCTGCGATCACGACAAATCGATGCGGTCTTCGGCGAGGAGCCCTCGGCGCCTCTCATGCTCGGCATCGAGCATCGCGTCCATCGTCTCGCGCATCGTGCTCCCCGGATAGACCCAGATCTCCGGGTGGACGAGCAGCTGCAGCCACTCGAAGTCACCTCCCGCCAGCTCCTCGTGCGGACACCCGTGGCGCCACTGCTGGTTCGAGTCGGACCGGTAGTGATCCGGGTCGAAGTACGGGGGCTCCATCACGTTCACGAAGCCGTCGACGGGCTGCGACATGTAGTCCTGCTCCGGGTTGTGCCACGCAAGAACGGGATCGAAGCGGTCGTCGCTCTCGGCGCCTGGCCACACCGCGTGCAGTCCGACTCCGTGCCCGAGCTCGCGGAGCCGGTTGATCGCGCGGACACCCTCGGGCGAGGCGAGGTTGTAGAAGACGCTCTGGGTCATCAGGAAGTAGGTCGCGCGCGCATCGGCCTCCGCCTCGAGCTCGGCCATCCGCAGGGCGGCGTCGAGCGAGATGTCGACGTCGTGGCGGAGGAAGAGGGTGCCACGTCGCGGTTTGCCGGCGAAGGACGCGAACCGGTAGCCACCCGTCTTCGCAGCCTCGAGCAGCTCGCCGTAGTGCTCGAGCGTAAACGCGCAGTTCATGCGACCTGCACGTCGAGGAGCCTCGCGGCGGCCTCTGCCCGCTCGACGGCGTCGATGTTCGTCGACCCGAGCGCGATCACGTAGCCGCGCCGATCGCCGTCGACCTGGACGGGACGAATCGTCTCGCCCTCCTGGAAGTAGAGGTCGGCCTCGACGACCCCGGGGAACGCCAGCACCTTGTCGAGCCCGGTCACGTCGACCAGCTTTCCAGTCGGGAGCGGCCCCGGCTGTGCGGTCAGGAACGAGATCGCCATCGGCTGGTGCATCTTCGGCTCCACGAGCGCGTCCGGCACCTCTTCACCGAGAGCCTGGCGCAGCGCGATCTCGATCAGGTCTACGCCGACTCCGTAGCGCGCGACGGAGTCCATCTGCCCTGCGGGGATCCGCGCCGCGATCTCGATGAGGCGAGCGATGCCGTCGTCGCCCCAGATCACCTGCGGGTACGCGATCCCGTTTCGCAGGCCGAGCGCGTGGACCGTGGCGCGGCCGACCCGCTCGACCTCCTCGAGCGCGTCGCCGAAGAGCGTGGACGGATACACGTGGGCCAGCGCGACGCCGAAGCCGGCGCCGGGCGGTCGGCGGCGGTCGGAGAGCGTGACGACCGTGACCTCGCCGTTGCGCACGACGAGCAGGCCGTTGACCTCGAGGCCGGGGTGGTAGCTCTCGAGAATCGCCTCCTCGTCGGTCGACTGGGCAAGCGCCGCGTGAAGGTGCCGCTCGATGTCGTCGATCGAGAGGCAGAGGAAGAGCCCGCGCTGGCCCGCGGAGTCCGCAGGCTTGAGCACCGCCGGAAAGCCGACCGCGTTGGCGGCGGATCGCACCTCGCGCACGTGGCGGAGCGCTGCATAGCGTGGCTGGGGCACGCCCGCGTCGGCGAGCCGCCTGCGCATGGCGATCTTGTTCGTCATCAAGTGTGCGGTCTCGGTCCCGATGCCGGGAAGTCCGAGCGCCTCCGCGACGCCGGCGACGACCGGTACCGCGCGGTCGGCCGCGAACGTCATCACACCGCTGACCCCATGACGGCGCCCCACTTCCGCGACTGCTTCGACGTTGCCGAAGTCGACGACCTCGCCTACGTCTGCGCTCCCAAGCCCGGGCGCGGCCTCGTTGCGATCGACCGCGACCGCGCGCGCTCCCAGCTCGCGCACGCGCTCGAGCGCACGTCGTTGATGGCGTCCGGCCCCGATGAACAGCACAGCTTGCATGGCGATCAGTTCACGGCATCAACTTCGCGATTGCGACGGAGTCAAGTGCTGTAGGTGCTCCGCTATCTGATCAGACGGCTGATCTGGGCCTGCGTGCTCTTCCTCGCCGTCACGGTCGTCGCGTACATCATCTTCTTCATGATCCCGGCGGAGCCGGCTCGGTTGATGGCCGGGCCGCAGGCGCCGCCCGATCAGGTCGAACGCGTCCGCAAGCAGATGGGCCTCGATCGTCCGGTGATCATCCAGTACCTGGACTTCCTCGACGACATCGTGATCCATCAGTCGCTCGGGACGTCGTTCGCGACGCGGCAACACGTCAACGACATCATCAAGGACGCCGCGCCGGTCACGGCAAGTGTCGTCATCGGCGGCGTGATCCTCTGGATGCTGATCGCGATCCCGCTCGGCGTGCTGTCGGCGCTGCGCCCGCGATCGCTCTTAGATCGCACGGGGATGATCTTCGTGCTGATCGGGATCTCCGCGCACCCGGTCTGGATCGGCCTGCTGCTGATCTACTTCGTCGGGTACAAGGCCGGGTTGACGCCGCTCGGCGGCTATTGCGACATGATCAACCCGAGCACGGACTGCGGCGGGCCGCTGCAGTGGGCACACGCGCTGATTCTCCCGTGGACGACGTTCATGTTCCTGTACGCGGCGCTGTACACGCGGATGATCCGCGCGAACGTCCTCGAGGCGAGCAGCGAGGACTACGTGCGCACGGCGCGTGCCAAGGGCGCACCTGAGTGGGTGGTGATGCGCTCGCACATCCTCCGCAACGCGATGCTGCCGATCATCACGATGCTCGGCCTCGACATCGGCGTGCTGCTGGGAGGCGCGCTCTTCACGGAGACGGTGTTCGGGTTGCCGGGGCTCGGTAAGACGGCGCTCGAACGGCTCGAGGGCTTCGACCTGCCGGTCGTCATGGGGATCATCGTCTTCTCGACGATCGCGATCATCGTCGCGAACCTGATCGTCGACATCCTCTACGCCTGGGTCGACCCGCGGATCCGCCTCAGCTAGGCGAGCCCGGTTCGACCGGGAAGAGGAACGCGTGCCGGTCCCAGCGCGCGATCTCGCAACCGTCGGTGCGGCTGAACGTCGCGTTCACCGTCTCGCCGCGGAAGAGGCCTTCGAC
>Ga0081538_10004745_pt1 | contig 12440 bp, 10 predicted proteins | sample TabmetS5T2R1_FD_71022 | JGI IMG/M metagenome (GOLD analysis project Ga0081538, IMG submission 71022) | Tabebuia heterophylla rhizosphere microbial communities from the University of Puerto Rico - S5T2R1 | ecosystem: Host-associated > Plants > Roots > Rhizosphere ...
ATCGTCTTGCCCGACTGCACACACAGCAGCACCTCGTGCGCGTCGGCGTCGTCGGCGTGGGTGTAGTGCAGGTCGTTGGTGGCGATGATCGGCAGGTCGAGGTCTCGCGCCAGGCGCAGCAGGCCCTCGCGGACCCGGACCTCGATGTCGAGACCGTGGTCCATCAGCTCGACATAGAAGTTGCCCGGGCCGAAGATGTCACGGAACTCCGCGGCCGCCGCCCGCGCCTTGTCGTAGTCACCGATCCGCAGCCAGGTCTGCACTTCACCGGACGGGCAGCCGGTCGTCGCGATCAGGCCCTCGGAGTACTCCGCGAGCAGCTCGCGGTCGGCCCGCGGCTTGTAGAAGAACCCTTCCATGCTGGCACGGCTGGACAGGCGGAACAGGTTGTGCATCCCGGCGGTGGACTCGGCCAGCAGCGTCATGTGGGTGAACGCGCCGCCGCCCGAGACGTCGTCCTCGCCGCCCTCGGCCCAGCGGACCCGCTTGCGCTCGGACCGGTGGGTGCCGGGCGTGACATAGGCCTCCATGCCGATGATCGGCTTGACCCCGGCGGCTCGGGCCTTGGAGTAGAAGTCGTAGGCCCCGAAGACGTTGCCGTGGTCGGTCATCGCGAGGGCCGGCATGCCCATCTCGGCCGTCGTGGCGAACAGATCTCCCAACCGGGCTGCACCGTCGAGCATGGAGTACTCAGTGTGAACGTGCAGATGCACGAATGAGTCGGTGCTCGACATGGGGGTGAGGGCCTCCTCGACAGGGACTGTGTCACCGGCCTGGGCTCGGGATCGAACCGAGCCTACGCGACAAAATTTGCCAGCACGGTCCGACACTCGCGGGTCTCTGGACCGGCCAGCGGCGGCGTCCCGAAGGGCGGTCAGTCCTCGTCTCGGAGTACGGCGAGGGCATGTGCCAGATCGTCCGGATAGTCCGAACGCAACGCCACGTCACGGCCCGTCGCCGGATGCCTGAAGCCGAGTCCGACCGCATGCAGCCACTGTCGGGAGAGGCCCAGCCGGGCCGCCAGGGTCGGGTCGGCCCCGTACGTGAGATCGCCGACACACGGATGGTGGACGGCGCTCATGTGCACCCGGATCTGGTGCGTCCGGCCGGTCTCCAGGTGGATCTCCAGCAGGCTCGCGAACCGGTGCGCCTCCAGCGTCTCGTAATGGGTGATGCTCGGCCGTCCGGACTCGGTCACCGCCCACTTGTAGTCGTGCCGGGGATGCCGGCCGATCGGGGCGTCGATCGTGCCGCTGGACGGATCCGGATAGCCCTGGACGAGGGCGTGATAGACCTTGTCGACCCGGCGGTCCCGGAAGGCCAGCTTGAGCTCGGAGTAGGCCCGTTCCGACTTGGCGACGACCATGAGTCCGCTGGTGCCGACGTCGAGCCGGTGCACGATGCCCTGCCGTTCGGCCGCGCCGGACGTCGCGACGACGATGCCTTGGGCGGCGAGGTGACCGAGGACGGTCGGGCCGGTCCAGCCCGGGCTCGGATGCGCGGCGACGCCGATCGGCTTGTCGATCACGACGAGATCTGGGTCCTCGTGGACGATCCGGAGGCCGTCGACCTCCTCCGGTCGTACCGCCGGAGCGGCCGGCGCGTCCGGGATCGTGAGATCGAGCCAGGCACCGGCGGCGACCCGGTCCGACTTCGCCGGTCGTGCGCCGTCGACGCGGACCGCTCCGCTCTCGACCAGCTCGGCGGCTTTCGTCCGCGACAAACCGAGCAGCCTCGCCAGGGCGGCGTCGATCCGCTCACCCGCCAGCCCCTCGGGGACCGGCAGCATGCGCTGTTCGGTCATGACTCGACGACGCGCTCGCGGCGGCCTTCCGGCCCGATGCCGCGCAGGGACTGGACGACCACCAGCACGGCCGCTGTCGTGATGCAGATGTCGGCGACGTTGAAGATCGGCCAGTTCGGCAGCTCGAGGAAGTCGACGACATGGCCCCGGAGCACGCCCGGATCCCGGAAGACGCGATCGGTGAGGTTGCCCAGCGCACCGGCGAGCAGCAGCCCCAGCGCCACCGCCCAGACCGGGTCGCGTAGCCGCGCTGCCATCCGGATGACGACGACCACGACGGCCAGTGCCACCAGGCTCAGCACGATCGTCAGCCCGGTCGCGAGCCCGAACGCGGCACCGGCGTTGCGGGTGAACGTGAGGTTCAGGACGCCCGGGACGACCTCGACGGAATCACGACCACGCAAGGTCTCGACCGCGATGATCTTGGTGACGACGTCGATGACGTACGCGATGGCGCAGACCGCCGCGAACAGACGGATGTGCCGACCTCGCGACGAAGCCGAGTCTGAACCGGGCTCGCCCGACTCGTGGGATTCGTCGTCGCTGGTCGTCAGCGGCGTTCCTCGCGCTGCTTGCATGTCATGCACAGTGTCGCACGCGGGAACACCATGAGCCGACGCTTCCCGATCGGATTGCCGCACGACTCGCAGACGCCGTAGGTCCGGTCTTCTAGGCGCTCCAGTGCCCGTTCGGTCTGGATCAGCATGTCGCGGGTGTTGTTGGCCAGCGACATCTCGGCATCTCGCTCCAGCGACGTGGATCCGACGTCGGCCTGGTCGTTGCCCGCGCCGTCGCCGCCGGCTCGCAGCAGGTCCTGGATCCCCTGCTCCACCGAGGAAACCTCGGCGCGGAATCGGTCCCGGTCGGCCTCGAGCTGACCCCGGACCTCGGCGACCTCCTTCGCCGTCCACGGCTTCTCCTGCGGCAGAACCACGAGTCCGCTCGGGCCCCGCTTGCCCGGGATCGCCTTCGCTGCGGGTGGCCGCTTGGCGGGCGCCTTCTTCGCCACGGCCTTCTTGGCCGGCGCCTTCTTCGCCACGGCCTTCTTGGCCGGCGCCTTCTTCGCCGCGGCCTTCTTGGCCGGCGCCTTCTTCGCCGCGGCCTTCTTGGCCGGCGCCTTCTTCGCCGCGGCCTTCTTGGCCGGCGCCTTCTTCGCCGCGGCCTTCTTGGCCGGCGCCTTCTTCGCGGGCGCCGGCTTCTTCGCCGCAGCCTTCTTCGTGGCCGTCTTCTTGGCCACGGTCTTCTTCGCCCCGTTCTTGGCCGACGCAAGCTTCGCGGTCTTCTTGGAACCCGCCGTCCGCTTCGCCACGGTCTTCTTGGCCGCCTTCTTGGCGGCGGTCTTCTTCGCGGTCTTGGCCGACTTGGTCGGGGCAGGCCGCCTCGCAGCCGCGTGCTTCGCGGCCGCCTTCTTCGAGCTGCTCTTCAGCTGCGCCACTGGTCGGCCCCTCACGTCGCGGTGACCACATGGGCCACCGTGTGCAGTGCCGTGAGGATAGGGATACGACCGCGCTGCTTCAACCTCACGCGCCGCCGGATCGACGCCCTGTGCATCCCGTTTATGGCCGGTTTTCCCGAAGAATGCGTAGTCGCTCCTGGCCGGGCGGCCGGATCGTCGGTGTCGATCGCGACCAGTTTGTCACGGCGCGACCGCCGCCCTTCTCGTCGCTGGGTCAGGAAAGCCGGTATGCCGGACCGATGCCGGTCTTCTACACTGGTCACGCCGCACGGCGATGATGGGACGAGTAGTCGCGTCACGTGCCTCGAGCGACCCGGAGATGGTGTGAGCCCGGGAGGCACCCCGCGACGAAGATCACCCGGAGCCGCTGGCAGAACGGCCTCCCGCATATCCCTGGGGATGGCTCAGTAGACCCGGCAGCGGCGCGCCACGAGAGGGTCGGCCACGGCCGGCCAAGGAGGGTGGTACCGCGGTCGGCGCAACCCGCGCCGCTCGTCCCTTCGCCAGACCTGTCGCAGGACCTGGACGGAGACGAGATGACCGACCGCGATCCGACCGCAGCCGACGCCCCCGGCTATCGGCCCGTACGCCCGCAGGTCGACCTGCCGGCACTGGAGCGCGACGTCCTCGGCTTCTGGCGCGACCACAAGACCTTCGACCGGTCCCTCGAACGCACCGCCGCCGGTCCCACCTGGACCTTCTACGAGGGCCCGCCCACCGCCAACGGGCTGCCCGGCGTCCATCACGTCGAGGCTCGCGTCTTCAAGGACCTGTTTCCGCGGTTCAAGACCATGCAGGGCTACCGCGTCGACCGCAAGGCCGGCTGGGACTGCCAGGGCCTGCACGTCGAGGTCGGGGTCGAGAAGGAGCTTGGCCTGTCCGGCCACGCCGACATCGAGAAGTACGGCATCGCCGAGTTCAACGCCAAGTGCCGCGAGTCGGTGCTGCGCAACGTCGACCTGTTCGAGCAGATGACCGAACGGATGGGCTACTGGATCGACCTGTCCCAGGCCTACCGGACGATGGACGCCGAGTACATCGACAGCGTGTGGTGGTCACTGCAGCAGATCTTCGACAAGGGCCTGCTCGTCGAGGACTACCGGATCACGCCCTACTGCCCACGCTGTGGCACGAGCCTGTCCGACCACGAGCTCGGCCAGCCCGGTGGCTACGAGACCGTCGCCGACCCGTCGGTCTTCGTCCGGTTTCCCCTCACATCGGGCCCATTGGCCGGCCGGGCCGCACTCCTCACCTGGACGACCACGCCGTGGACGCTGGTGTCCAACGCGCTCGTCGCCGTTCACCCCGACGTCGATTACGTCGCGGCCACGGACGGGTCCGAGACCCTCGTCGTCGCCGAGCCGCTGCTGGAGACCGTCCTCGGCGACGGCTGGGAGGTGACCGAACGGCTCGTCGGGCGCGACCTCGCGGGCTGGTCGTACACCCGGCCGTTCGAGCTCGTCGAGTGGCCGTCCGACCGCGGTCACTTCGTGGTGCTCGAGGACTACGTCAGCACCAACGAGGGCACCGGCCTGGTTCACCAGTCCCCCGCGCACGGCGAGGACGACTTCCGCAGCTGCCGGGACAACGACGTGCCGCTGGTGAACCTGATCGACCGGGGTGGCCGGTTCCTCGCCGAGGTCGAGTTGGTCGGTGGCGAGTTCTTCAAGCACGCCGACCGGAAGCTGGTCGCCGACCTGGAGCAACGCGGCAAGTTGTTCCGGCACGAGTCCTACGAGCACAACTACCCGCACTGCTGGCGCTGTCACACCCCGGTCATCTACTACCCGATCCCGAGCTGGTACATCCGGACCACCGAGTTCAAGGACCGCCTGATCGCGGCGAACGAATCCACCACCTGGTATCCGGAGTCGGTCAAGACCGGGCGCTACGGCGACTGGCTCGAGAACAACGTCGACTGGGCGCTGTCCCGGACCCGCTACTGGGGTACGCCGCTGCCGATCTGGCGCTGCGCCGAGGATCACCTGACGTGCGTCGGCTCCCGTGCCGAGCTGAGCCGCCTCACCGGGTCCGATCAGTCCGGCCTCGACCCGCACCGCCCGTTCGTCGACGAGCTGACCTTCGCCTGCCCGACCTGTGGCGGCGAGGCCCGCCGGGTGAGTGAGGTCATCGACGCGTGGTGCGACTCGGGCTCGATGCCGTTCGCGCAGTGGGGCTACCCCTACCTCGACGGCTCCAAGGAGCAGTTCGACCGGGCGTTCCCGGCACAGTTCATCTGCGAGGCGATCGACCAGACCCGTGGCTGGTTCTACACCCTGATGGCGATCAGCACCGCGATGTTCGACCGCTCGTCGTACGAGAACGTCGTCTGCGTCGGACTCATCGTCGGCGAGGACGGCCGCAAGATGTCCAAGCACCTCGGCAACATCCTCGAGCCGGTGCCGTTGATGGACGCCCACGGCGCAGACGCGCTGCGCTGGTTCATGGCCTGCTACGGCTCGCCGTGGGCCACCCGGCGGGTCGGGCACACCATCCTCGACGAGATCGTCCGCAAGGTGCTCCTGACCTACTGGAACACCGTCGCCTTCCACGCGCTGTATGCCCGGACGGCCGGCTGGACTCCGGCCGCCGCAGCGCCGCCGGTCGGCGAGCGACCGGTCCTCGATCGGTGGCTGGCGTCGCGGACCCAGGCCCTGACCCGCGATGTGACCGACGCGCTGGAGCACTTCGACACCCAGCGCGCCGGAGCGCTGATCTCGACCTTCGTCGACGTGCTGTCCAACTGGTACGTCCGGCGCTCCCGCCGGCGATTCTGGGACGGCGACCCGGCGGCCCTCGCGACGCTGCACGAGACGATCGACGTGTTGACCCGGCTGATGGCGCCCGTGACGCCGTTCGTGACCGAGCGGGTGTGGCAAGACGTCGTACGCCCGGTCGACCCGGGTGCCGCCGAGTCGGTCCATCTCGCGTCGTGGCCGACGGTCGACGAGTCGCTGCTCGACGCCGATCTCGAAGCGCAGATGGAGCTGGCCCGGCGGGTGGTCGAGCTCGGACGGGCGGCGCGAGCCGAGGCCAAGGTGCGGACCCGGCAGCCGTTGGCCCGGGCTCTGGTCGGCTCGGCGGGCTGGACCCGCCTGCCGGAGGCGCTTCGCGACGAGGTCGCCACCGAGCTCAACGTCGTCGCCGTCGACTCCCTCGCGTCCGCCGGCGCCGACCTGATCGAGCACTCGGCCAAGGCGAACTTCCGCGCCCTCGGTAAGCGGTTCGGCAAGCACACGCCGAAGGTCGCCGCCGCGATCGCCGATGCCGACGCCGAGGAACTCGCGACGGCTCTCACCGAGTCCGGCAGCGCCGAGATCGAGGTCGACGGCCGGATCGAAACAGTCGGTGCCGACGAGGTCGTGATCTCGGAGCGGCCGCGGGAAGGCTGGTCGGTCGTCAACGAGCAGGGCGAGACGGTGGCGCTCGACCTGGATCTGACGCCGGAGCTGGTGCGGGCCGGCCTGGCTCGCGAGGTGATCCGTCTGGTGCAGGAGACGCGTAAGGCCAGCGGCTTCGAGGTGAGCGACCGGGTGGAGATGTGGTGGGAGGCCGACGGCGACCTCGCCACCGCGCTGACGGACCACGAGGCGACGATCGCCGACGAGGTGCTCGCGACCCGGGTGACCCAGGGAAAGCCGGCCGACACAGCGCTAGCCCGGCAGCACGATGCCGAGCTGGGATTGACGATCTGGTTGCGGCACGCCTGAGCGCACGCCGCATAACTCTATGTGGTCAGGTCAGCGCTGCTGGTGGTCGTCCTCGCCGAGCAGCGAGCGCAGTCGCTTCGGCGCGTGCTCCGAGTCGGGTCCGACGGGCAACGGGGCGGCGACTGTCTCCTCGCCTTCGAGCTGGGCGAGCTGGGCCTGGAAGTAATTCTTCAGTCGGCTGCGGTATTCCCGCTCGAAGGAACGAAGGTGCTCGACCTCGCGGGAGAGCCGGTCGCGGTCACGCTCGAGGTCACCGAACAGCTGCTGCCGGCGCTCCGCGGTCTCGGCGTCCAGCTTCTGGGCCCGAGCCCGGGCGTCGGACTCCATCCGGTCTGCCTTGGCACGTGACTCGTTCGTCAAGCGCTCGGCCTTCATCCGCGCCTCGGCCAGGATCTTGTCGGCCTGGTCCTTGGCGTCGGCTTCGATCTCCTCGGCGTTTTTGGCGGCGATCTCCAGCAGGCGGGCGGCGGCACCTGACGCGTCGGCCACGGACTCCGGGGTGTGGTGCGGCGTCCTGGCCGGCATCGGTGGCGCCTCGATGACGGGCGGCGGTGGCGGCTCCTCCCGCACCACCGGACGCGGCGGCTCGGGGGCAGGGATCGGCTGGGTCATCTCCGGCGGACGAGCGCTGGAAGCTGCGGCCAGCTTGGTCCGCAGGTCGTTGTTCTCCTGAGTGAGGCGCTCGAGCTCGGACTCGACCTCGTCGAGGAACTGGTCGACCTCGCCCATGTCGTAGCCCTCGCGCAGCCGGACGGGCGTGAAGCGCTTGTTTCGCACGTCCTCTGGAGTAAGTGGCATGACCTCACCTCAGGATCGAAGGGATACAGACCTTCCTGGTCCGCCCACCGTACCCGGTTAACGCCGGATCGCGACAACTGGGCGCAGGCAGGTCAGCTCAGGAAGATCGTGGCGTTGACCTGCTGCAGGATGTAGATCAAGACGAACAGCACCAGCGGGGAAAGGTCAAGTGCCACCATTCCCAGCCGCAGCGGCGGGAGGACGCGACGGATCGCGCGAAGTGGCGGATCGGTGACCGTGTAGATGATCTCGCAGAGAACGAGCAGGGCTCCCTTGGGTTGCCACGACCTCGCCAGCATCTGAACCCAGTCCAGGACAATACGGGCGATCAGCAGCATCAGGCAGATCCACAGGGCAAAGTCGATGATCCTGCCGGCAAGCTCCATGCGCGTGATCAGCTCTGGTTGAAGAAGCCGCCTTCGGCGAGGCGCTGCTTGTCCTCGGCCGTGACGGAGACGTTCGGCGGGGACAGCAGGAACACCTTGGCCGTGACCCGCTCGATCGAGCCGTGGACGGCGAAGACGAGGCCGGCCGCGAAGTCGACCAGCCGCTTCGCGTCGTTGTCGTCCATCTCGGAGAGGTTCATGATCACCGGAATGCCGTCGCGGAAGTGCTCGCCGATCGTACGGGCCTCGTTGTATGTACGGGGGTGCAGGGTCGTGATCCGGGCGGCGTCGTTGCGATGCACCTCGACCGGCCGGCGCCGCGGCGCGAGCTCGGTCACCTGGCTGCTGCCGGTTGATTCGTCGCGGACCGCCCGAACCGGACGCTCGGCGGGCTCGTCGTAGGGCTCGACGTCGTCGTACTCGTCATCGAATCGGTCGGCGTCCTCGACCAGGCCCAGGTAAACACCAACCTTGCGCATCGCGCCAGCCATGGGTCTTCGACCTCCGGGTCGGTTCCGAGACGGTCGCCGCCTCGCGTGCTCTGCTCACAGGCGTTGGCCTGCGCTGACGACACTACCTGTCAGACGGCCTCGCACCGAGCACCGCGCGACCTACGCGTACGTGTGTCGCGCCGGCCCGTACGGCGGCTTCCAGGTCGCCGCTCATCCCGGCGGACAGGATCGACGCCCCGGGATGGGCGCACCGGAGGTCGGCGGCGATGCCGGCCAGTCGCTCGAAGACCGGCTCCGGATCGACACCCTGCGGCGCGATGGCCATCATCCCGCCGAGCTCGAGCTGGTCCGCGGCCGCGATGCGCTCGGCCAGATCCGCGACCTGGTCGGGCGCACACCCGGACCGGCCGGTCGACGGCTCCGGGTCGAGATTCACCTGGACCAGACAGGTCACCGAATGCTCCTCGTCGGCCGCTCCCCTCGACAGCGGCTCGACCAGCCGGTCGCGATCGACCGAGTGCACGACGTCGGCGTAGCGGGCGATCGCCCGCGCCTTGTTGCGTTGCAGGCCCCCCACGAAGTGCCAGACCAAGCCGTCCGGCGCGGCCCGTCGCTTCGTCTCGGCCTCGGGATGCCGGCTCTCGCCTACGTCGCGTACGCCGAGGTCGGCCAGCAACGCCACGTCGCTCGCGGGGAACGTCTTGGTCACGACGACCAGCGTGACGTCGGCCGGGTCACGATCGACCGACCGCGCGGCGTCGGCGATCCGGGTCTGCACACCCTCGAGTCCGGCCGCCAGCGCGGCGCGACGGTCGGCGCTCACGGCCGAACCCACACCAGGCCACCGAGCCGGCCCGATCGCTGCCCCTGCCGGCGGTAGGAGAAGAGGTCGGCGTTCTCCCGCGTACACCAGTGCGCGGGGTCGGAGGTCTCCATCAGGTCGACCACCTCGACGCCGATGTCGCGCAGTTGGCTGGCGACGCCGGCTCCGACGTCGACCGCGGGAGTTCCCCATGAGGTCGTCGCCCAGGCGGCCGGCACCTCCGCCGCGACGTCGGCCCGCATCTGTTCCGGAACCTCGTAGCAGTGTCCGCAGACTCGAGGGCCGAGCCAGGCGACGATGCGGTCGGCGCCGGCGGCCCGCAGCCGGGCGACGGTGGATGCCACGATGCCCGAGGTGAGTCCGGGTCGGCCGGCGTGGGCCACACCGACCACGCCGGCGTCGGCGTCGGCCACGACGACCGGGACGCAGTCGGCCACGCGTACGAGCAGGCCGAGATCAGGGGTCGCCGTCACCAGCCCGTCGACGACCGGGATCTCGGCCGGACGCGACGTCACGGTCGCCACCCGGTCGCCGTGCTTCTGGCTCATCCGGACCATTCGGTCCGGCTCTAGACCGAGGCCGGTCGCGACGATGTCGTGATTTCGCGCCACCCGCGCCGGATCGTCGCCGTTGCTGGTCCCGAGGTTGAGCGACTCCCACGGGCCCTCGCTGACGCCGTCGTGCCGATCCGTGAACGCCACCTCGATCGGACCACGGGACTCTCGGAAGACGAACACCTACTTCAAGAACTCCGGCACGTCGAGGTCGTCGTCGACACTGACCGGCCGCGGCTTGCGTTGCGGCGTCGCGCCGGCGCCGACCGTCAGCGGCGGGGTCGGCGTGGCGGGTCGCGCCGGCGTGGTGGTCTCCTTCGGCTCCGTGCGCTCTCCGTTGGTGCTCGCCGGCTCCTTGGCAGGCTCCGGACTGCGACTCGTGCTGGCCGCAGGCGCCGCCTGCTCACGCCGCAGGACCGGCTGTCCGGCGTCGCGCCGCTTCGGCATGCCGCCGTCGAACCCCGCGGCGATCACGGTCACCCGTACCTCGTCGCCGAGCGCGTCGTCGATCACCGCGCCGAAGATGATGTTGGCCTCGGCATGGGCCGCCTGGCTGACCAGCGCCGCCGCCTCGTTGATCTCGAACAACCCCAGGTCCGAGCCGCCCGCGATGGACAGCAGAACGCCGTGGGCGCCGTCGATCGAGGCTTCGAGCAACGGACTCGACACCGCCATCTCCGCCGCGGCCACCGCGCGATCGTCCCCCCGCGCCGAGCCGATCCCCATCAGTGCCGAGCCTGCGTCGGACATCACCGACTTGACGTCGGCGAAGTCGAGGTTGATCAGGCCGGGTGTTGTGATGAGGTCGGTGATGCCCGAGACACCTTGCAGCAGCACCTGGTCGGCCTGCTTGAAGGCGTCGAGGACGCTGACGTTGCGATCGCTGATCGACAGCAGCCGGTCGTTGGGGATCACGATCAGCGTGTCGACCTCCTCCCGCAACGCGGCGATGCCCTCTTCGGCCTGGTTGGCCCGCCGCCGTCCCTCGAACGCGAACGGCCGGGTGACCACGCCGATGGTCAGGGCGCCGAGTGACCGCGCGATCCGCGCGACCACGGGTGCACCTCCGGTCCCCGTACCACCGCCTTCCCCAGCGGTGACGAAGACCATGTCGGCACCCTTCAGCACCTCCTCGATGTCCTCGGCGTGGTCATCGGCCGCCTTGGCGCCCACGGTGGGGTTGGCGCCGGCGCCGAGTCCGCGTGTCATCTCGCGCCCGATGTCGAGCTTCACGTCGGCGTCGCTCATCAGCAGGGCTTGGGCATCGGTGTTGATCGCGATGAACTCGACGCCCTTCAGGCCGACCTCGATCATCCGGTTCACCGCATTGACGCCGCCGCCACCGATGCCGACGACTTTGATCACCGCCAGATAGTTTTGCGCTGCCACTACGCGCACCTCTCTCGGTTGCTGGCCGCCCCGTTTCGGTTCGGCGATTCGGTGTTGCCCGGTTGGATCGACTGCCTCCAAACCTTCACCCTCAAGTAGAGGGTTATAGTTATGTCAACCTGTCGATTGCGCAGCAAGGTACGTCGAGCGATCAGCCGGTTCAATCACCCGTACGCGTGTCGCCGAATGCCGCGCCGAATTCATCGTCGCGACCCGTACTTCGCCTGGCTCGTGCACACGTCGCATGGCGTCGAACCCGTGCAGAGTGCGCACACACCACGAGAACGTGGTATTCCGTCAGGCGCGGGTCGTCGGCTGTTCGGGGACCGAGACGTCGTAGACGGAGGCGTCGACGTCGAGCAGGCTCGCGAGCACCCGGGCCTTGAGGTCCGACTGCGCCGCACTCCCCCAGCGCACCTCCTCGCCGCTCGACAGCACCAGCTCGATAGCGTCCATGCTGGCGACCTCGACGTGGTCGACCCGCCGCGCGATGCTCCGGTCCAGCGCCGCGACGACACTCGCCACCTCGCGAAGCGCATCCGCGCTCCCCCTGTCCTCGAGACCGTCGGCGCGCACGAGCGGCAAGCCCTCCGGCTGGCGGCGATAGGTGCGGTAGAGAACGCCGTCGGCGTCCATGGCGTGCAGTTCGCGGTCCTGGCGCACCACGGCGACCGGCGTCCGCTCGTGCACGACGATGCGGACGCCGTTCGGCCAGTCGCGTTCGGCGTCGACGTCGGCGACCGCCGGCAGCTCCGCGACCCGGTCCTCGACCGCATCCAGATCCACTCGGGCGAGCGGAGTACCCGATGTCACGTCCGCGACCTGCAAGACCTCGTCCGGCGTCAGGTACGACGTGCCTTCGACCCGCACGGACTGAACTCCGAGCCAGGACGACGCGTAGACGACCCACACGCCGAAACCGACCAGGAGGGCCGTGGCCAGGGCGACGATCTGCGCGCGTCCGAACCACCGGAGGAAGCGTCGCCGGGAGAACCGCCCCGTCACCACCGGATCAGACATCGTCGCGCCCCGTTTCAGCCGGCCAGTGCCGCCAGCACCTGTGGTCCG
>Ga0081538_10004746_pt1 | contig 12440 bp, 14 predicted proteins | sample TabmetS5T2R1_FD_71022 | JGI IMG/M metagenome (GOLD analysis project Ga0081538, IMG submission 71022) | Tabebuia heterophylla rhizosphere microbial communities from the University of Puerto Rico - S5T2R1 | ecosystem: Host-associated > Plants > Roots > Rhizosphere ...
ACTGGGCGGCGCTGAAGCCGCTCGGCTACCCGTTCCGGGTCACCCGACCCGCCCTGGCCCGGCTCGGCGGCCGCTTCGACGGCGCCCTGCCCAGGGACGCCGAGTTCCGCGGTCCCCAGGCCGCGGTCGCCTATGACGAGGGGTCGGCGTTCTGCCTGTGGGTGGCCGAGACCGCCGGCCCGGCCAAGCTCCGGGCCCTCTACCGGCAGTTCGCCGGGTCCGACCCGCCGACCTCGGCCCAGCTCGACCGCGGCTTCCGGCGCGTCCTCGGCATCTCCCGCCGGACCGCCGAGGGCCGCTGGGCCGCCTGGGTGCGCGCCCAGCTGTGATCGGTGTGCCCCGACCGCCCGCGGCCGACCCGCTGGAGGCCTTCACCGAGGACGAGGTGCGGGCCTGTGTCGCCTTCGCCAAGCCCCGCCAGCGGTGGGGGCTGGTCGCCTACGGGACCGACCTGGCCGTGCTGGCCACCCTCGCCCTCAGCGGCGCCGGCCAGGCCCTGGTCCGGGGAGCGGCCGGGCTGGCCGGGGGCTGGGCGCCGGGGCGGGTGATCCTGGCCACCCTGGCCGTGCTGGCCGCGCGGGCCGGGGTCGGGCTGCCGTTCTCGATCCGGGCCTTCCGCCAGGACCGCCGGGCCGGGCTGGCCACCCAGCGCCTGGGCGGCTTCCTGCGCGACTGGGCCAAGGGCCGGGCGGTCGGGCTGGTCCTGACCGTCCTGCCGGTCGCCGCCCTGGTGCTGGGGGCCCGCTGGCAGCCGCCGGGCTGGCCGTGGGTGGCCGCGGCCGGCGCCGTCCTGCTGGTCGTGACCCTGGCCGTGGTCTGGCCGGTGCTGGTCGAGCCGCTGTTCAACCGCTTCCGCCCGCTCGGCCCGGGGCCGCTGCGGAGCCGGCTGCTGGCCCTGGCCGCGACCATGGCCGTGCCCGTGGGCGACGTGCTCGTGGCCGACGCCAGCCGCCGCACCACCAGGGTCAACGCCTATGTGTCGGGGCTGGGCCGCACCCGGCGGGTGGTCATCTACGACACCCTGCTGGGCGCCGCCGACGGCTCGTCCAGCGGGGCCGACGAGGTCGCCCTGGTGGTGGCCCACGAGCTGGCCCACGTGCGCCACCGCGACGTGCTCTGGGGCACGGTCGGGACGGCCGCCCTGGCCGCGGCGTCGGTGCTGGCCGCCGTGGCCCTGCTCGACCTCGACCCGGTTCGGTCGGCGCTCGGGGTCGACGGGCTCGGCGACCCGCTGGTGGTGCCCGGACTGCTGCTCCTGGCCGCCCTCGGCGGCCTGGCGGTGGCGCCGGTGGCCAGCGCGATCAGCCGCTGGGCGGAGGCCAGGGCCGACTGGGTGTCGCTGGAAATCACCCGCGACCCGGTCACCGCGGTCGCCGTCGAGCGCCGCCTGGCCCTCGAGAACCGGGCCGACCTGCGCCCCAACCGGCTGCTGCTGGTCATGTTCGCCAGCCACCCGAGCACCATGGCGCGGATCGCCCAGGCCTGGCTCTGGGCCGAGCGCCACTAGACCGGCCCGAGCGGAACGCCACTAGAATGCCCGGGCCGTGAACCTGCTGCTTGTCACCAACGACTTCCCGCCCCGGTCCGGGGGAATCCAGCAGTACTGCCACAACCTGGTGTCCCGGCTGCCCCCCGACCGCGTGGTGGTGTACGCGCCGGCCTGGCCGGGGGCCGACGCCTTCGACGCCGCCCAGCCGTTCCGGGTCGTCCGCCATCCCGGCCGCATGATGCTGCCGCTGCCCGGGGTCCTGCGCCGGACGGTCGCTCTGGCCCGGGAGGTGCGGCCGGACGTGATCTGCTTCGGGGCCGCCTTCCCCCTGGGGCTGCTGGCCGGGCGGATCACCAGGGCCATCGGAGTCCCCTGCGTCGGCTTCACCCACGGGGTCGAGGTCGCCGTCGGGCGGGTGCCGCTGGTGGACCGGCTGCTGGTCCGGGTGGCCGCCGACCTGCGCCTGGCCACGGCCGTGAGCCGCTGGTCGGCGGCCCGGGTGCGCCGGGCGGTGCGCGGCCGCTGCCCGGTCGAGCTGCTGCCGGCCGGGGTGGCCGCCGACGCCTACCACCCGGAAGTCGACGGGCAGGGGGTGCGCCGCCGCCACGGGCTGGGGTCGGCGCCGGTGTGCGTGTGCGTGTCGCGGCTGGTGCCCCGCAAGGGCCAGGACCGGCTGATCGAGGCCTGGCCGCGGGTCGTGGCGCGGGTGCCGGAGGCGCGGCTGCTGCTGGTCGGCGGCGGGCCGTACGAGCGCCGGCTGCGCCGGCTGGCCGCGGCCAGCCCGGTCGCCGACCGCATCCACCTGACCGGCGAGGTGGCCTGGGAGGAGCTGCCGGCCCACTACGCCGCCGGCGACGTGTTCGCCATGCCCTGTCGCACCCGCTGGCTGGGCCTGGACCTGGAGGCGCTCGGGGTGGTGTTCCTGGAGGCGGCCGCGACCGGGCTGCCGGTGGTGGCGGGGCGCTCGGGCGGCGCCCCCGAGACGGTGTCCGAGGGCGTCACCGGCGCGGTGGTCGACGGCCGCCGGCCCGGACCGGTGGGCGAGGCCGTGGCCGGCCTGCTGGCCGACCCGGCCCGGGCCCGGGCGATGGGCGCGGCCGGGCGGCGCCGGGTCGAGGCCGAGTTCTCCTGGGAGGCGGTCGTGGCCCGCCTGGAGGAGCTGCTGGTGGTGGCGGGGGCGACCCGGTGAAGACCTCGTGGGCGCGGGCCCCCCTGCGGATCAGCTTCGCCGGCGGCGGCACCGACGTGCCCCCCTACCCGCAGACCCACGGCGGAGCCGTGCTGTCGGTCACCATCGACCGCTGGGCCGCCGCCGACCTGTGGCCCCGGCGCGACGGCGACTACCACGTGGAGTCCCGCGACCTGCGCACCCGGCACGCCTTCGCCCCCGACGAGCTCGGCTTCAACGGCCACCTAGACCTCGTCAAGGCGGTGCTCCAGGACCTGGCGGCGCGCCGGCCGGGGCGCGGGCTGGACCTCACCCTGGCCACCGACGCCCCACCCGGATCGGGCCTGGGGTCGTCGTCGGCGCTGGTGGTGGCCATGCTGGCCGCGGTCGGGGCGGCCACCGGCCGCCGCTGGGACCCGGCCGAGCTGGCCCGCACCGCCTACCAGGTCGAGCGGATCGACCTCAAGATCGAGGGCGGCATGCAGGATCAGTACGCGGCCGCCTACGGCGGGCTCAACTTCATCGAGTTCGCCGGCGACGACCAGGTCGAGGTCCGCCCCCTGCCGGTCGCGGCCGAGGTCCTGGAGGCGCTGGAGGCCTCGCTGCTGCTGGCCTGGTCGGGGGAGAGCCGCACCGACGACGGCATCCTGCGCCGCCAGGTCGACGGGGTGCTGTCCGGCTCCGAGCGCAGCCTGGCCAGCCTGGGCGCGCTCAAGGCGCTGGCCGAGGCGATGCGTGACGCCCTGCTGGGCGGCGACCTGGCCACCTTCGCCGACGGCCTGCGCCAGGGCTGGGAGCACAAGCGCCAGCTGGCCACCGGGATCGCCACCCCGCGGCTGGAGGAGCTGTACGAGGTGGGTCGGGCCGCCGGGGCGGCCGCCGGCAAGGTGCTGGGCGCCGGCGGCGGCGGGTTCATGCTGTTCGCCGGGCCGCCGGAGCGGCGGGCCCGGATGGTGGCCGCCCTGGAGGGGGCGGGCGCCCCCTGCGCGCCGGTCCGCTTCGACCTGCGCGGCGCCCGCTCCGGCCAGACGAGCCGGAGGGGTCCGGGGAACCCCACGACGGCCCAGCCGGGAGCGAGTCGGTCCCTCGCCGGGCCATGGACCCCGGACAACCAGGGGGTGGCCCGGTGAATCGGGAGGGGTTCGGGGAACCCCAGGGGGTGCCCCGGTGAATCGGGGGGAGGCGATGAGCGACACCAGTATCGGGGACTACCTGGCCAGCTCGGCGAAGGTGGCCGCGGCCCTGGCCGAGCGGCCGGGGGCGGCCGCCGTGGAGCGGGCCGCCCGGCTGGTCGCCGACGCCCTGGCCGGCGGCGGCCAGGTGCTGTTCTGCGGCAACGGCGGCAGCGCCGCCGACGCCCAGCACCTGGCGGCCGAGCTGGTCGGGCGCCTGCAGCTGGAGCGGCCGGCCTACCGGGCGGTCGCCCTCACCACCGACACCTCGGTGCTGACCGCGGTCGGCAACGACTACGGCTACGCCGACGTGTTCGCCCGCCAGGTCGAGGGCCTGGGCCGGGCCGGGGACGTGCTGGTGGCCATCTCGACCAGCGGCCGCTCCGAGAACGTGCTCCGGGCGGCGGCGGCCGCCAAGGCCAGGGGGATGGCCGTGATCGCCCTGCTCGGCCCGGCCAGCTCACCCCTGGACGAGGGCGCCGAGGTGGCCCTGCACGTCGACGGGGAGATCGCCGGCCTCGTCCAGCAGGGCCACATCACCATCGGCCACGCCCTCTGCGGGTGGGTGGAGCGCCAGCTGGCAAGCAGAGGGCCAGGCCCGCTCCGGCCGTGACGGGGCGGGCCTGGCCAGGGATGCCGGCTGGTCGCGAATTGCGCCCTTGACCGGCACCTCCAGCGGCCGGTCGGGCCCCCCGTTCCCGGAAACCTCCCCCGTCGATCCCCGGACCCCCCCGGAACACCGATCCTTCCGCTGCTTTCCCCATCCCCCATCCGGCTCCGGCGGGCTCCTCCTGTGTCTCCGCCGGGACCTCACTGGAGGACGAGGTGAGCGTAGCCCCCGGCCGGTGCCGCCGTCGGTGCCATGGGTCACCGCCGCGACGTGATCTGCGACACAGGGTCTAGATGAGGCGGCGCAGCGCGTCGGGGTTGCGGAGGCGGATGGAATCGGAGTCGTAGTCGATGAACCCGCGGCGGCGGAACGCCCCCAGGGCCCGGCTGACGTTCTCGCGGCTGGCCCCGACCATCCCCGCCAGGTCCCGGTGGGTGAGGCGCAGGGCGATGCGGGTGCCGCCGTCCGGGTCGGGCTGGCCGTAGTCGTCGGCCAGGCCGAGCAAGGCCTTGGCCAGCCGGCTCTTGACATCCAGGGATAGCAGGTCGTCGATCAGCGCCTCCCGGGCGGCCAGCCGGGCCGCCACCTGGCGCAGCAGGGCCGAGGAGGCGCGCGGGGTGGCCTCCAGGAACCCCCAGAAGGGGTCGCGGCCGATCGCCCAGGCGGTGGTGGGCGAGGTCGCCCGCACCCCGGCGGTCCGCCGGCCCTCGTTGAGCAGGGCCAGCTCGCCGATCAGCTGGCCGGCCCGCATGATCGTGTGGACCAGCTCGCCGCCGCCGCGGACGGGAGAGACGATCGCCACCTCGCCGGCGGTCAGCACCAGCACGTGGTCGGCCGGCTCGCCCTGGCGCATCAGGAAGCTGCCCACCGGGTAGTCGAACGGGACCGCCTGGGTGGCCAGCTTGGTCAGGTCCTCCGGCCGCCCGTGGCGGAAGATCGGGCTCTGGCCGAGCACCTGGAGCAGCGCCGCCTCCTCGGCCTGGGATCGACGTCGGGTCATCTCCCAACCTCCCCGTCGGCCGAAGGGGCTCCATGTGAAGTCACGGCCCTCACCTGGGTTGCGGCGGTTACGGCGCGGGCGCCGGCGGGCTAGCCGTCGTCGCTGCTGACGTCGAAGGCGTCGGACCCGTCGGTGTCGGAGGACTCGGCGTCGGTGTCGGCCCGGTCGAAGCTGGGGGCCTCGTCCTGCCGGTCGTCCGGCTGGGTGCCCTCGTCGGGCTCCATGGTGCTCATGGCTCCCCTCCCCTCGGAGGACTAGTGGATCGCTCAAGCAGTGTATACGGCGGAGCCGCCCGAATGGTCACGTCCCGGGCATGCCGAACGATTGCCGTCACAACTTGTGGCCGAACGCCGGCGGCAGGCGGTACTCGTCGCCCACGATGGGATCGCCGTCGGCGAAGCGGCCGAGGCGGAACGGGCGGATGTCGACGGTGCTGGCCCGGCCCTCGGTGACCAGCTCGGCCATGCAGGCCCCGACCGCCGGCGACTTCTTGAACCCGGTGCCGGAGAAGCCGCCGGCGACGTACAGCCCGGCCACCCCGGGGGCGGCGTCCAGCACGGCCCGGCTGTCGGCCGAGGTGTCGTAGACGCCGCGGTGGCCGCGGGCGAACGGGGCCCCGGCGAACGACGGCACCCGCCCGGCCAGGCGGCCCAGGGCGGGGGCGACCACCTGGTGGTCGTAGCCCTCGACCTCGCGGTCGATCGCCTCCACGCCGATGTGGTGGCCGGCCTCCACCCCGAGCAGGGAGAGCTCGCCGCCGTGGGGGCGGAAGTAGGTGCCGAGCACCCCGTCGATGACCACCGGGTGGCGGCGGGCCGCCTCGGGGCGGCGGAAGAAGGCGATCTGGGAGCGCTCGGGGGTGATGCCCAGCTCGAACCCGGCCGTGCGGGCCAGCGGGTCGACCCAGGGCCCGCAGGCCAGCACGACCGCGTCGGCCCCCACCCGGCCGTCGTCGGTGTCGACCCCGACCACCCGGTCGCCGGCCACGGCCAGCCCGCGCGCCGCCACCCCCTGGCCGATCCGCGCCCCCAGGTCGACCGCCCGGGAGGCGAAGGCGAAGGTGGTGGCGACCGGGTCGGCGTAGCCGGAGCCGGGCTCGACGGCGGCCATCTCCACCCCGGTCAGGTCCAGCTCGGGATGCTCGGCGGCCAGGTCGGCCGGGGTGACGGCCTCGGTGTCGACCCCGACCCGCCGCAGCATGGCCACGTTCCGCCGCAGCCGCTCGCCCTCGCCCGGGCCGACCAGGATGGCCGCCCCGGTGACGGTGAACCCGCACCAGCCGCCGACCCGCTCCCGCCAGTCGCGGAAGTAGCCCAGCCCGGCCAGGGCCATGCGGGCCTCGGGCTCGTTGGTGTAGTGCATCCGCACCAGCGCCCCCGAGCGGGCCGTCATCCCCGAGCAGACCGTGCCCCGCTCCAGCACCAGGGTGTCAACGCCCCGCTCGGCCAGATGGAAGGCGATGGAGCAGCCCATCACCCCGCCCCCGACCACCACCACGCTCGCGCCATCGGCCATGCCGGCAAGGGTACGCGAGGGGCGCCGCTAGCATTGACGCCCATGCCGATCAAGCTCGTCTCGGATATCCACGGGGCCGCGGATGCCCTGCGGCGGGAGGCCGCCGGGGTCGACGCGCTGCTGGTCTGCGGCGATCTGGTCAACCTGATCGACTACCGGACCATGGAGGGGATCGCCGCCGACGTGTTCGGGCCGGAGGCGACCCGGGACTTCGTGCGGCTCCGCACCGCCGGGCGGTTCGAGGAGGCCGGGCGGGCGCTGCGCCGGGCCTCCGAGGGCCGGGAGGAGGAGATCCGCGACCTGGTCCGGGCGGCCGCTCGGGCCCAGTACGAGGCGGTGTTCGCCGCCTTCCCGGAGCCGACGTACCTGACCCACGGCAACGTCGACCGGCCCGAGCAGTTCCAGGACCTGCTCCGCCCCGGGGTGCGCCACCTGGACGGGGAGAGCGTCGAGGTCGACGGCCTGCGGGTCGGGTTCGTGGGCGGCGGGCTGCCCCGGGGCAGCCAGCCGCAGTTCTCGGAGGTCAGCCACGAGGCGTTCGCGGCCAAGGTGGCCGCCCTCGGCCCGGTCGACGTGCTCTGCTCGCACATGCCGCCGGCGGTCGACGACCTGCGCTTCGACGTGGTCGCGGGCCGGCCCGAGCCCGGCAGCCAGGCCCTGCTCGACTACGTCGAGGAGCACCAGCCCGACTACCTGTACTTCGGCCACGTGCACCAGCCGCGGCGCGACCGCCTCCGGATCGGCCGGACCTGGCTGGTCAACGTGGGCTACTTCCGGGCCACCGGGCGGATGCTGGAGCATCCGGCCTGACGGCGTACTAGCATCCGGGCATGGCCGAGCGCGCCGAGGGCACCACCGAGGTCCACGCCACCCCCGCCGAGGTGATGGCCGTGGTGGCCGACTTCGAGGCCTATCCCGAGTGGGTCGGCAACCTCGAGGAGGTCGAGGTCCTGCACCGCGACCGCCGGGGGCGGGGGACCAGGGTCGCCTTCCGCCTGGGCACCCCCTGGGGGGAGCAGTCCTACACCCTCGCCTACCGCTACCGGCCCAGGGACGCCGGGGTCGACTGGACCTATGTGGAGGGCACGCTGCGCGACCTGGCCGGCTCCTACACCCTGGAGCCGGGGGCCGACGCCGCCACCAAGGTCACCTACCGGCTCGAGGTCGAGCTGGGCATGCCCGTCCCCGGCTTCCTGCTGCGCCAGGCGGCCAAGCAGATCGCCCGCTCGGCCCTCGGCGACCTGAAGCGCCGGGTGGAGTCCATGTAGGCTGCCAGCACCGTGCGCATCCTCCTGTTCACCGGCAAGGGCGGCGTGGGCAAGACCACCGTGGCGGCGGCCACCGCGGCCCGGGCCGCGGCTCGCGGGCATCGCACCCTGGTGATGTCCACCGACCCGGCCCACTCCCTGGCCGACTCCTTCGACGTCGAGCTGGGCGACCAGCCGCGCCAGGTCGCCGACCGGCTCTGGGCCGAGCAGATCGACAGCCAGGCCCGGCTGGAGGCCAACTGGCGCGAGATCCAGGAGTACGTGGTCAACCTGCTCAACTGGGGCGGGGTCGACGCCGTCGAGGCCGAGGAGCTGTCGGTCATCCCCGGCCTCGACGAGCTGTTCAGCCTGATCGACATCAACCGCTACGCCCGGGCCGGCAACTACGACCTGCTGGTGGTCGACTGCGCCCCCACCGCCGAGACCCTGCGGCTGCTGTCGCTGCCGGAGGCGCTGGGCTGGTACATCGACCGGATCTTCCCGTCCTCGCGGCGGATCGCCACCGTGGCCCGGCCGCTGCTGGGCCGGCTCGGCAACCTGCCCCCGATCGCCTCCGATGCCGTGTTCGCGGCCGTGGAGCGGCTCTACCGTAATCTGGAGCGGGTCCGGGTGCTGCTGGCCGAGCCCGAGACCTCGACCGTCCGCCTGGTCCTCAATCCCGAGAAGATGGTGGTCGCCGAGGCCCGCCGCACCTACACCTATCTGTCGCTGTTCGGCTACCGGGTGGACGCGGTGGTGGTCAACCGGCTGCTGCCCGACGACGTCACCGACCCCTACTTCGGCAAGTGGAAGGAGATCCAGGCCGACCACTTCCGCACCATCACCGAGTCGTTCGCGCCTCTGCCCATCCTCACCTGCCGGCTGTTCGACGACGAGATGGTCGGGCTGGAGCGGCTCTCGGCGGTGTCCGTCGAGGTCTACGGAGATCGGGACCCGGCCGAGGTCCTGGCCGAGTCGCGGCCGATGCGGGTCACCAAGCAGGGCGACGGCGGCTACGCGCTGCTCATGGACCTGCCGTTCGCCGAGCGGGGCGACCTGGAGATCCACCGCAAGGGCGACGAGCTGCTGATCCGGGTCGGCCAGTACAAGCGCAACGTGCTCCTGCCCCAGGCCCTGCAGCCGCTGGAGATCGCCACCGCCAACCTGCGCGGCGGCACCCTGACGGTGCGCTTCGACGCCCGCGAGGGGCCGTCCGCCGGCGCCAGGGGCGCCTGATGCCACCGCCGACCGGAGGAGCGCCCATGCCCGAGCAGCACGCCGGAGCGGCCGGCCAGGCCCCCGAGTGCCAGATCTGCCCGCTCTGCGCCGGACTGGCGGCGCTGCGCGGCACCCGGTCGGAAGCGGTCGGGCACCTCGTCAAGGCCGGCGCCGAGCTGCTGCTGGCCGCCAAGGTCCTGCTGGAGGGCGCCGCCGAGCCCGACGACGCGTCGGCCCGGCGCCGGGCCCGCCCGTCCCACCCCGGCGACGCCGCCGGGGACGGCCTCCAGCGCATCGACATCGGCTAGCGCGGTGCCGCCAGCAGACCGGGTCGAGCCGCGGGCGATCGGCATCGACATCGGCGGGACCAAGATCGCCGGCGGGGTGGTCACCGGGGACGGGCGGATCCTGGACCGGACCAGGGTCCCGACCCCCCGCGACGAGGGCGAGGCGACCTTGGTCGCGGTGCTGGCCGCCGCCGACGAGCTGCTGGCCCGCAACCCCGGGGTGGCGGCCATCGGGGTGGGGGCGGCCGGGCTGGTCGAGTGGCCCGGCGGCCACGCCCGCTGGGCCCCCAACAACAGCTACCGGCAGCTGGAGCTGCGCCGCCTGGTGGGGGAGCGGACCGGGCTGCCGACCCTCGTCGACAACGACGGCAACGCCGCCGCCTGGGCCGAGGCCCGCTTCGGGGCCGGCGCCGGCTGCGACGACCTGGTGCTGGTCACCGTGGGCACCGGGATCGGCGGGGGACTGGTGCTGGGCGGCCGCCTCTACCACGGCGAGCACGGGTTCGCGGGCGAGCTCGGCCACCTGATCGTCGCCCCCGACGGCGACCGCTGCGCCTGCGGCAACCGCGGCTGCCTGGAGGCGATGGCCTCGGGGTCGGCCCTGGGCCGGCTCGGCCGGGAGGCGGCCGCCGCCGACCCCGGGGGCCGGCTGGCCGCCCTGGCCGCCCAGGCCGGCGGGCCGGTCACCGGCGAGCTGGTGTTCGCCGCGGCCGGCGAGGGCGACAAGGCGGCCCTGGCCCTGTTCGAGCGGGTCGGGACCTGGCTGGGGGTCGGCATCGCGTCGCTGGTCACCATCTTCGACCCCGACCTGGTGGTGGTCGGCGGCGGGGTCGCGGCCACCGGGGAGCTGCTGCTGGCCCCGGCCCGGGCCAGCTTCGAGCGCTATGTCCACGGCCGCGCCCACCGCAGCCTCCCCCCGGTGGTCCCCACCCAGCTCGGCGACGACGCCGGCCTGGTCGGGGCGGCCACCCTGGCCCTGGCCGGCGGGTGATGGCTGTGGACGGCGCCGAGCCCTCCATCCGAATGGGGGGTGTGGACAACCCCGCGCACCCGCCTCCCGGGTCGGCTACCCTCCCGTTCGGGGGCCCCACGACCCGGGGGGCGGGGTCCGGCCTGCCGTCACTGGCGGTCACCCTGCCCCAGTTCTCCGCCGAGCCCGGGCCCGCCCTTGAGGCCTGCCGGGGCGCCCGGCGGCTGGGATTCAGGGGCGTGTTCGTGTTCGACCACATGTGGCCGCTGGGCGCCCCCACCCGGCCGGCCCTGGAGTGCTGGACGCTGCTGGCCGCCCTGGCCGCCGAGGTCGGCCGCCAACTCCCGGAGGGGTCCGGGGAACCCCGGGGGGGTGCCCCGGTGAATCGGGAGGGGTCCGGGGAACCCCACAACGGCCCAGCCGGGAGCGGGTCGGCACCTTCCCCGGCCACGGGGTCCGGGGAACCCCGGGGGGGTGCCCCGGTCGGTCGGGACGGGTTCCGGGTGGGGACGATGGTGACCCGGGCCGGGATCCGGGCGCCGGCGCTGGTGGCCCGGATGGCCGCGACCGTCGGGGAGGTCGCGGGCGCCCCGCCGATCGTCGGGGTGGGCCGCGGCGACCTCGCGAACCGGGACGAGAACCTGGCCTTCGGGCTGCCGTTCGGGAGCATCGCCGAGCGGGCCGCGGCCGTCGAGGACACGGTGGCCGCCCTGCGCGGGCCCTTGACCAAGGCCCGACCCACCGGGGCACCCCCTCGGGGTCCCGAGGTCTGGGTGGGCGGGAACGGTCCCGGGGCCCGGGACCTGGCCGGACGGCTGGCCGACGCCTGGAACGCCTGGGCCCTCGACCCCGACGAGCTGGCCGCCGGCCTGGCCGACGCCCGGGCGGCGGCCGAGCGGGCCGGCCGCGACCCGGCCGCGCTCGCCGCCACCTGGGGCGGGCAGGTGCTGGTGGCCCCCGACCGGCGCGCGGCCCAGGCCCGCCTGGAGCGCTTCAGCCCCGGGCGGCCGCCGGCCGAGGTGGCCCGGGTGGTGACCGGCGACCCGGACATGGTCCTGGAGCGGCTGCGCGCCCTCGGCGACGCCGGCGCCAGCTGGTGCGTGCTGGCCTCGGTGGGAGGGCCCGGGGCCGAGGCGCGGGCCCTGCTGGCGACCGCCGCCGGCCTGACCGGGCGCCAGGAGTAGGTGAACGGTAGCGGTCACGAAGGAGGCAACCGGCCGGTCTACCCCACAATGCGGTATTCAGCGCAATTGGCATCCGCCAGTTGACGTTTAGGGTTGGAATTTGCGTGAACAACCACTTAACAACTGGTCGCGAAGTCCCCATGACGACCGCGGCGTCGCCGACGGACCCGAGCAGAACCAGATGAGACTGCCACCATCCCGGGCAAACGGTCGAACGTTCCACCTCGACGGGCCCCTGACCAGCCAGAACGGGTAGCAACGGTAGCACCCGGTACGAGTCGGTGGATGGGTAGCTGGTCGTACAGATTAATAGTCTCGTTTAGCCCGGTAGGGCATTGCACGGAGGCACATGACACGCGCAGAATCTAGGCCGTTGACTCGCCCATCGCCGCGACGCGCAATCCCGCCTCCCCCAGGGCGGCCGCGTAAGGGAGAGGAATCGCCATGTACCCGCGCACTGTCAGTGTCCCTTCGACCCGGGCTCCGGCCCGGTCCCGGCCCGGCCGGGAATCGACCACCTGGTCCCGGACCCGCAACGGGCCCTCGACCACCTGGTCCTAGGCGGCCGATGGCGGTGACG